>Ga0181517_10000985_pt1 | contig 33908 bp, 25 predicted proteins | sample PEATcosm2014_Bin_31_FD_119748 | JGI IMG/M metagenome (GOLD analysis project Ga0181517, IMG submission 119748) | Peatland microbial communities from MTU Mesocosm Facility, Houghton, MI, USA - PEATcosm2014_Bin01_30_metaG | ecosystem: Environmental > Terrestrial > Soil > Wetlands > Peat | place... | reverse complement strand
TCCAGCCGGATGAATGCCGCGCAGCGGGATGTTCTCAAAGTCCTCCATCGACATGTTATTGAGGAATCGGTTTGCATACTGAACCGTGACCATATAGTTGTTGCCGCTCCTTGGATCGATCCAGTAACTGGGCGCGACCATGCCGTCGGACGTCATGGCCGTGATGACATTATCGACAACGTCCTTGGCCGAGAGGCCGATCAGGCTGGCTTTTTCGCGGTCGATGTTCAGCGCAATTCCCGGGTAGTCCAGATCCTGCGGGATGTACACATCGCTCACGTTCGGCAGCGCTTTAATCTTTGCGGCGAGATTCTTTGCCAGGCTATAAGCTCCGTCCATATTGTTGGAGCCGACCTGAATATCGATGGGAGCGGGCAGACCCTGGTTGATGACCCCGTCCACCAGACCGCCTGCCTGGTAATACGCAGCCAGCTCCGGCATCTCACGAGACAGCCGCTCTCGAACGCGCCGCATATACTCATAACTTCCTACACGGTGGCCCTCTTTCAGACTGGTCTGAACAAAGGCCGTGTCCATGGATGCGTTGGTGGTGTAAATCGAAGAAAGATCGGGATAGACGCCGATGTTTGAAACGATCATGCCCAGATCTGCCGGCTTTACAACGCCACGAATAATCGACTCCACTTTGCCGATGTAATCATTGCTCACCTCAAGCCGCGTTCCGCTGGGCATGCGGACATCGATGACGAACTGGCCGGGATCGGTACGCGGGAAATAGGCACGCCCAAGGAATGGAAAAAGCACGAACAGCGTAAGCGCCACTCCGCCCAGGATGGCCGCAGCGGTAAATGCCGGCCTCCTCATGGCACGCATGGCAAGAGCTTCATACCAATTCAGCATGCGCTGAAACTTCTCGTTGAATTTACGTTCGAAGCGGTGGAAGAAGCCATGTTTGCGCTCTTCGAGTTCCGACTCGTTTCCCAGCTGAATGAAGTTCGCGCAGTAGAGGGGAACCACAGTCATGGCGAAAAAGTACGAAGCGAAGATCGAGAGCACAACGCCAAGCGCAAGCGGAGTAAAGATGTACTTGCTAATGCCAGAAAGGAAGCTGACCGGGAAGAAGACAATGGAAGTTGTTGACGTGGCTGCAAGCACGGCCAGCGAGACCTCCATGCCTCCTTTTTCCGCCGCTTCCCGCGGAGCAAATCCCATCTCCATGTAACGAAATATGTTTTCCAGCACCACTACGGAGTCATCGATGAGGCGTGAAAATGCCAGTGCGAGGCCGCCCAGAATCATGGTGTTAATCGATCCGCCGATTACGTTGGTCAACAGCAGGCATACCAGCGCCGACAGCGGAATCGACAGCAGAACAGCAAAGGTGGCCCTTGGACTGCCCAGGAAGACAAGGATCATAATGCCGGTGAGCACCAACCCGATACTGGCTTCCTTAACCAGGTTCTTGATGGCCAGTTTTACAAAGATCGATTGGTCAAACACCACCGCCGTTTTCAGTGATTCCGGGATGTCGACCAGATGCTTGATGGCAGCCTTCATTCCGTTCACGATGGTGATGGTGTTGCTGTCGCCACCTTGCTTGAAGACCGGCACATAAACAGATCGCTGCCCGTCGATACGCACAATGTTGTACTGAAGCGCGCCCGCATCCTGCGCTTTTCCAATATCCGCAACCAGCACAGACGCGTTCCCGACCGACTTCAGTGGCATCGAGTTCATTGCATTCGCGTCCGGAAACTGACTATTCGCATAGATGTTGAAGTCCTTTGAACCGATGCGCACGTCGCCGGCAGGGAGGATAAGATTCGAACTATTGACGGCTTCCACCACGTCATTCAGGCTGAGATTCCGTGCCTCCATCTTTTGTGGGTCCACATAGACCTGAATCTGCCGATAGGTTCCTCCAAATGGTTGGGGCACAGAAGCTCCCTGGACGTTAGAGATCTGGTTGCGCACTTGAAATTGCGCCAGGTCCTTGAGGTTGGTTTCGTTCAGCCCTTGCCCTTTCAACGTGACCAGGCATACAGGTTGTGTGGATGCATCCATGCCCAGCACAACAGGAGGCAGCGTGCCAGGAGGCAGGCGGCGCAAATCAGCCATCGCCAGGTTGGCAATGTTACTCAGCGCTGAATTGGGATCGGTGCCCGGCTTGAAATAGATCTTGATAAGGCTTACGCCGGTCAACGACCGCGATTCGCTGTGGTCGATGTTGGCGCCTAGCGTGAAAAAACGCTCGAAGGTGTTGGTGATGTCGGCTTCGATCTGCTGCGGTGGCATGCCGTTGTAGAAGGTCGCTACTACAACCACGGGCATGTCGATTTTCGGAAACAAATCAACCGGCATGCGAAGCGTGTTGACCACTCCCACCAGTGAAACCATCAGGCACAGCATGATGATGAAGAACGGATACCGGAGGGCAAACTTCGGCATTACTTTGCACCCCCGTTGATCTCTTCTTGTTCCTCTTTCAGGTCGATCACCCCACCTGACTCATGGACTGCCTCGGAAACAGGCTCCGGCGTGGGAATTGCTGAAACCCGCTCACCCTCGGTGTAGGTCTCTTGACCTCCAATGATTACCCGGTCGCCCGGTTCAACGCCGCTCTTGACCTCGGCAAGCTTCGATCCCCGCAAGCCAATGTCGACGCTGCGAATATGAACGCGATTATCCGCGTCCAGCGCATAAACGGTCTCTTGATTCCCTTTGAGAACCAGCGCCTCAACTGGAATGGTGACCACGTTATCGGCGTGCGCTAGCTGCATTTGCGTATTGGCATACATGCCCGGAGAAATTGAAAGATCTTGATTCTCCACGTCAAGTTCCGTCTCCATCGTCCGGGTTTCGAAATTCACTTCGCGCGTAAAGCGAACGATCTTCCCGGTAAACGAGCGCCCGATTGCATCCACGCGCACCTCCATCGGGTCGCCCGCATGCACGAACCGGACGTCCTTCTCAGGAATCGGCATGCGCAAGCGGAGCAGTCCGCTCTGAGAAAGCCGCACGATCGGGATGTCCTGTTGAATCAGCGCGCCGGTGTCGGCGTAACGCCATATCACCACTCCGTCAAGAGGCGCTGTTACATACGTGTAATTCTTCAGCGCCTGAACACGGTCATTCTCCGCATTAGCCACCTGCGTGTGTTCTTGCGCCGCGCCTGCGGCTGCCTTTGCCGCATCCACCTGCGACTCGGCAGATAGATCCTTGCTCTGTGCGTCATCAAGTTCTTGTTGCGCCACCAGACCTGGCTGCTCCTTCGACGCCTCCAAGAGGCGTTGGTAGTCGGCGTGAAGAGCAGCATGCGTGGCCTCCGCACGCTTGATCTCATGTTCGGCACGAAGCAGTTCGTCCTTGGATCGCTGCATCTCAAAACCGGTTCCCTTCAATTGCGCATTCAGCTCCGGGATTTCGAGCAGCGCGAGAGCCTGCCCCTTATGCACCCTGTCGCCGATGTCGACGTTGATCTTTTCCATGAAACCGGTGACTTTCGGGTGAACGTCAACCACCTGGTACGGCTGGAACTGGCCGGCAAGACTCAATGTGTGGGCAAGGCTTCCACGTTGTGCTGTAGCCACCCTGGCCGAGGGAGCCTCATCCGCCTTGCCTTCTGAGCTTTTGCCGTTCGAACGGCAGGCAACGAGCGAACTGGCGATGGGAAACGCAAGTCCGGCGACGAGAAACAGGGATTTCCGTCTTCGCATATCTTGAACGCACCTCGAATAACGCTTATCTCAGAATGTCCGTGCAGCGGCGCTCGCAGGCTCTCCAAGAGAGAAACCCTTAGAAAGAGCAAGCAGGATGGCACTGACTCCATTAGGAGAGCCAATGCGCAACTTAGTTATCAGAGGGAATTACGCGCTAAGGATGGGAGGGGGTCTGACAAAGAATGTCTCAAGAAGAGCCCGCCGCAATTTGAAAAGAGGCTGTGTGACCGCTGCCCGCAGTCGCCATGCCGTCATACTGAATGCGCATATGACGAGCAAAGGGAAAAAGGATATTCCGAAGGACGCCAGGAGAGCCTGGATTGCAGGTTTGGACTGTGTGAATGCCGACGCTTCCCGCGTACTGGACAGTTCGTTCCTGGAAAGCAGCTTCGCCATAGGCACAGGGTGAGACGTAGCCTTAGGCGGGTCGTAGAGAGAGAGCTTATACTGCAAACCCCATAAAAACACACAGCAAGCCAGCGCAATGAACACGAGTCCCCAAAAACGAGTTGGCTTTCGGTTGGGTCTCCAGAGTGCCACAGTTCACCGCAATCCAAAGGTTAGCGCCAGGGGCACGCTTAACAGAATGCAAATCGCTCTTGAATATCCCTGATAATGTTTGTAGCACAAGTCGAGACCGGGGTTGTCCAAAAGTTTCTTATCGCGGATAGGCTTCACCCAAGCTTGTACGAAGAAGAGACGACTTCCGTGGATCCCCACAAATATATATACGCGGTTTTGTAACGAACACCCCCACCCGTGGCTTTATCCATACGATGCATCCATTAAGGATATTTCACCTCATGAGTTCACGATTTTTTCGAAGTTCAGGCTTCGCAATGCTGATATGTTTGGCAGCCCAGGCCGCTTTTGCGCAAGAACCGCTGACGCTTCGGCAAGCCATCAATCAGGCCCTGGCGCAGAATCCCCAGGCTGTGATTGCGCGCGCCGGCAACCAGGACGCCAAAGCGGCCGCCGCCTTGGCGCGCACCGCGCTGCTGCCGCAACTGGGCTTTACTGAGGACATTTCACGCGGAGATGATCCTGTCTATGTGTTTGGTTCGAAGCTGAGGCAAGGACAGTTCACCGTGGCCGACTTTGCCGTGAACGCACTGAACCGGCCACAGCCGATCGGGAATTTCTCAACGCGCTTTTCCGGATCGTGGATGGCATTCGACTCCTTCAAGACACAAAAGGAAATTCGCCGCGCCGACCTGATCAAAGCGAGTGCCTCCTCTTCTGCCAAGGCAGTGGATCAGCAGATTGTGTTTCGTGTTGTGGGTGCGTACCAGTCGGTGCTTTACGCGCAACGCGAGATCGATGTTGCGCAGCATGAACAGGAGTCGGCCGCTGCGCTGCTGGCTTCGGTTGAAGATCACGTCAAGGCCGGCCTCGCGGTGGAGTCGGACCGAATGGCGGCCTTGGTGGATGCGGCTGCGCGCAGGCAGGAGTTGATTGCGGCACAGGGCGATCTGGAATTGGCGTGGGCGCAACTTAGCGAAGCGATGGGCACCACGGCGTTGAAGGCATCCGAGTTGAAGGCGATTGAGCCCCACGCCTTTCCCGAGCTTCCGCTCGAGCAGGAAATTGCGACGGCGGCAAAGATGAGGCCCGATCTCGCGGCTTTAGACCAGGCGCAATCGGCGCAGGCTTCCGCCGTGGGTGCGGTAAAGTCGGATTTCGGTCCTCGCGTCAGCGCTTACGGAAACTGGGAAGAGGACCGCGGTTCGATCGGTGGCGCGGGCGGTAACAACTGGGTTGCCGGGGTGCAGATCAGCGTGGACATTCTGCCCATTGGCAAGCGCTCGCAACTGGCGCGGGAGACAGCGGCCAAACAGAAGATCGACGCGCAGGTAACGGCGTCGCAGCAGCATCTGCGGCTTGAAGTGAGCCAGGCACACATTCGCCAGCGGACGGCGTCTCTCTCGCTCGAGACGGCGCGGGCGGCGATGGACCAATCTGCAGAGAGCCTGCGCATCCTGAAGAATCGCTACACCGCCGGGCTTGCCACAATCACAGATCTGCTGCGGGCCGAGGACGCCGAGCGTCAGAGCCAATCCAACTACTGGCATGCGGTGTACGGAAATGCCATGGCCTACACCGAACTTTTGTACGCGATAGGGACGCTGACTCCTGATGCGGCGGAGGAATTGCAATGAAGATGTTCTTATCGGGTTGTCTGGTTCTTGTTTCCGTGACGATGGTTGCCGGTTGTAGGAGCAACGATTCTACTCAACCGGCAGCGATACAGACCATGCAGGCTCGGGTGGTTGAGAGCCGGCAGCAAGAGGTACCTCTGAACGTGCGATCGACGGGCACAGTTCATTCCCGGGAGACTGCTATTGTGTCCGCACAGGTAATGGGCCGGGTGCAGCAGGTGCTGGTGCATGAGGGTGACAACGTGCGGGCCGGGCAGACGCTTGTCGTGCTCGACGATGCCGCCATGCGGGCCTCGGTGGAACAGGCGCAGGCAGGAGTGAAGGCAGCGCAGAACGCACATATTGCCGCGCAAACCAATGCGGCTCTGGCGGCGAGCACGCTGGCTCGATACAAGCAACTCGAGTCCGAGAAGAGCGTAAGCCCGCAGGAGATGGATGAAGTATCGCGGCGGGCCGAAGCAGCAGCGGCGAATCTTGAAGCCGTGCGTGCCCAGACCGACGCCGCGCGGGCACAGGAGAACGGTGCTCGCACCATGCTGAGTTACACGCGCCTGGTTGCGCCGTTCGCCGGCGTGGTCACGGCGCGGATGGTCGACCCAGGGTCCATGGCCGCTCCGGGCGTGCCGCTCGTGCAAGTGGATCAGACCGGTGCACTGCAACTGCAAACAGCCGTAGACGAGTCAGCGATTGGCGCGGTGCGCAAGGGAATGAAGGTCGAGGTCGCCATCAACGGCGTAGTCATGGCCGGAACTCTCCGGGAGATTGTGCCTGCGGCCGATCCTTCCAGTCACAGCTTTCTGATCAAGATCGATCTGCCCGCATCGAGCCAATTGCGCGCGGGTGTGTATGGAACGGCGGAGTTTGCCAACGGCGCTAAGCAGGCGATCCTCGTTGCGCGGAGTGCTGTAGTGATGCGTGGCTCGCTGGCTTGTGCTTACGTTCTCGACTCCAAGGGCATTGCACAGCTTCGCTACCTTACCCTAGGCGCTCAACAAGACAATCTGGTGGAAGTTTTGTCGGGTATCTCTACGGGTGAAAGGCTGGTCGATGTGCCGGCAGACCACGACCTCGCCGGCAAGCGCATCGAGGTCCAGCCATGAATCAAGAACTTGGGATCGCCGGCCGCCTCGCACACTCTTTTCTCAATTCGAAACTGACACCACTTTTCGTTGCCGCGTCACTGGCCCTGGGCATCTTTTCCGTGGCGATCATTCCCCGCGAGGAAGAACCGCAGATTCTTGTTCCCATGCTCGACATCGTAACCGCCATGCCAGGCGCATCGCCGGCCGAGGTGGAAGAGCGCGTAACGCTACCCATCGAAACTCTTGTGCATCAGATTTCTGGTGTCGAGTATGTCTACTCGACCTCGGCGCCAGGACAGAGCCTGGTGATCGTGCGCTTCCTGGTGGGCACAGAGCAGGAAGATGCACTGATCAAGGTCTACAGCAAGTTGTATTCGAACTTCGATCGCATCCCGCCCGGCGTCTCGCAGCCGTTGATCAAGGCCCGCTCCATCGACGATGTTCCCATTCTTGCTCTCACCTTGTGGGGCGAGCACTACAACGGCTATCAACTTCGCGCCATTGCAGCAGAAGTACAACACAACATCAGTCAGATTCAAGATGTATCGGAGACGGCGATCATCGGTGGGCTTCCGCGCGCCATGCGCGTCGTGCTCAGCACTGAAAAGCTGAACGCCTACAGACTGTCGCCCATGGCCATCGCTGGACACTTGCAAGCCGCCAATGCGAGCGTACAGGCGGGTACCTTTGCCGAGAACAACCAGGAAATCCGCGTCGATGCAGGCAACCTGTTTACGCGACGCGAAGATCTGGAAGCCGTTGTCGTAGGCGTTGTTCGCGGGCATCCGGTATACCTGCGCGATGTTGCCGAAAGGATCGTCGACGGCGCCGCCAACCCTGCGAACTATGTAGTCTACGGGACCACGAATGCTGGCGGAAAGAGCGCTGGCCAGTATCCCGCAGTAACCATTACCGTGGCCAAGCGCAAGGGCACCAACGCTACTGATATTTCCAATGCCGTACTGAAGCGCGTGCACGAGATGCAGGGCGTCACGATTCCGAGCGATGTAACGGCGACAGTCACCCGGAATTACGGCGAGACGGCGAAAAACAAATCGGACGAATTGCTGGAGCACCTTCTTCTTGCAACCCTGTCTGTGACATTCCTAGTGGCGGTCTTCCTCGGCTGGCGCGAGTCGGGTGTTGTCCTGCTGGCAATTCCGGTAACGCTTGCGCTCACCATGTCAGTCTTCTATTTGCTGGGTTACACCATCAATCGCGTCACGTTGTTTGCGCTGATTTTCTCCATCGGCATTCTCGTAGACGATGCGATTGTCGTGGTTGAAAACATGGTTCGCCACTTCAGGCTCCCCGAGAACCACGGCCGTTCAATGAGCGAGGTCGCCGTGGAGGCGGTTGCCGAGGTGGGCAATCCGACCATCCTGGCCACCTTTGCCGTGATCGCGGCAGTGCTTCCCATGGCCTTTGTCCGCGGCCTGATGGGCCCCTACATGCGTCCCATTCCCGTGGGTGCTTCGGCAGCCATGCTCTTCTCGCTGCTGGTTGCGTTTGTGGTTTCGCCTTGGGCCGCGCTTCGCCTGCTTGGCAAACACCTGCAAGGCGCCAAGTTGCTGGAACCGGAAACGGAGAACTGGCGGACTCGGCTCTATCGACGCATCATGACGCCCCTGATTCAATCGGGGCGCAATCGCTTGATATTCTTCATCGCGGTAGCTGCGCTGCTTCTGATCTCTGTGGCGCTGGTGCCCATGGGATTGGTGCGCGTAAAAATGCTGCCGTTCGACAACAAGAGTGAGTTGCAGGTGGTCATCAACATGCCCGACGGCACGCCGCTCGAGCAAACGGCCCACGTCGCGCAAGCGCTGGGTACGGAACTTGCGCTCCAGCCCGACGTGCTCAATTGCCAGACCTACACCGGAACCTCCGGCCCCTATAACTTCAATGGGCTGGTTCGTCACTATTACATGCGCAGCCAGCCCAATCAGGCTGACATTCAGGTAAACCTGCTGCCTGCAAAACAGCGCGGCAATCAAAGCCACGCCATTGCCAAGCGGCTTCGCCCGTTACTAATCGCAATCGGCAACCAGTACGGTGCGCGCATCCAGGTCAGCGAGGTTCCGCCGGGGCCGCCGGTGATTCAGACTCTTGTTGCCGAAGTGTACGGCCCCGATCTCGACGGTCAGACTCAGGTCGCTCAACAAATCAAGCACATCTTTCAGAGCACTCCGGGAGTGGTAGATACTGATTGGTACGTTGAAGACCCGCAGCCGAGGCTAAATATGCGCGTGGATGAGGTGAAGGCGGCGCTACACGGCATTGCGGTTTCTGACGTGCCCCATGCTCTCGCGCTCGCTACCTCCGGAATGCAGGTGGGCCTGCTCCATGATGCAGCCGCGCGCGAGCCCGTCCCAGCCATGGTCGAACTGGACCGCGCCGATCGCTCATCGGAGCAGGGATTGCAAAATATCCGGCTGCCCGGCGCGGATGGCACGATGGTCTCGCTGCGCGAACTTGTGGTGATCGAACACAGCACCATTGAGCGCAGTATTTACCACAAGAACCTGCACCGCGTCGTCTACGTAACCGGAGACGTGGCGGGCGCCGAAGAGAGCCCGGTCTACGCCATCATGGCCATGAACAAGCAACTCGACCATCTCACTCTGCCAGCCGGTTACACGCTGAAGCGCTACAACGCGGCCATGCCCGAGTCAACGGATCACTATTCAATGAAGTGGGACGGCGAATGGCACATCACCATTGAGGTCTTTCGCGACATGGGGCTGGCCTTTGCTGCCGTGCTGGTTCTCATCTACGTGCTCGTGGTGGGTTGGTTCCGCTCGTTCATCGTGCCCCTGATCATCATGGCGCCGATTCCGCTTACGCTGGTGGGCATCATGCCGGCGCACGCCATGCTCGGCGCATTCTTCACCGCGACTTCGATGATCGGCTTTATTGCCGGAGCAGGAATCATCGTGCGCAACTCCATCATCCTGGTCGACTTTATCGAACTGCGCATCCGCCAGGGAATGCCCCTGGCCGAAGCTGTCATCGATGCCGGAGCGACGCGTTTCCGTCCCATGCTGCTTACCGCGGCCGCGGTTGTAGTGGGCGCCAGCGTGATTCTCACCGACCCGATTTTTCAGGGCCTCGCACTGTCTCTGATCGCCGGAGCAGTCGCCTCCACATTCCTCTCCTGGCCGACCATTCCAGTGCTCTATTACATGGTTCATTCCGGGCCCAAGGCAGGAGTTGAAACCAGAACCAAGATTGAAGGAGGAGTCGCACAGTGACAGTCGAACGCGCAGTACGTCTCATGGGGGGTGCAATGGTCTTGATCTCGCTCGGCCTGGTTCATCTCTTTTCGTTCTGCTGGCTCTGGCTCACCGCATTCGTCGGACTTAATCTCTTGCAGTCGGCTTTCACCAACTGGTGTCCCGCCATGAGCATCCTGCGCGCAGCGGGGGTAAGGGACGGGAGTTGCAGCGTTGTCAAGTAAGAAAAATGAATGCAGCATGTCGCCGTTGAAAGGAGCAGTGAGGTCGCGGAAGACTCACCGAAGTCAGAGCGATCAGCTCCAGGATGAGGTTTACCGCCAAATGTTCAGGCTGGAGGAAAGCCGGCCCGGCTCGGAATTGGGCTTGGCGCTTGCCTTGTTGCGCGCCTGGCTCGCATCGGCCTCGAAGCCTGAAAGTTCCATGGATCATGAATGGCTGCAACAGATATCCCCAATCTGTCTTGCGATGATCGAGGCCTGCCTGCAAACGAACAAACCTGTGCGTCGCTGCGTACAGTGAGATTCTCAGGAACCTGCTTTTGGATGGCCAGGTGGACAATCGGGGCGACCGCTATCATTCACTCACCGGGTTATACTGGGATGACTCACGATGACCCCATCCAATGCGGCCTGAACTCATCCAAGCTACGAATTTACTGCGGCTCAACACCCCTGAAGCTGCTGAACAGGCGCTTGGGTTGCTTCAGAACACGGTCTATTCCTTCAGCATGAAGGTCTGCGGTCATCCGGAGGATGCCGAAGACACCATGCAGGAGGTTCTCTATCGCTCCCTGGGGCACCTGGCAAAGATTCGGGACCCGCAGGCGCTTGCCGTGTGGCTCTACACCGTAACCAGAAACCGGTGCTGGCGGATGCGCCGCAAGAGTTCGCATGCCCCCGACCACATGCTCTCGCTGGACGAGTTGATGCCGAGCGACGAGGAGCTCGGCCTGTTGCTCAAGGATGCCGGGGAAGGTCCCGAAAGCAACCTGCTCCATGCCGAACAACGCACTCTTCTCCATCAAGCCATTCTCCGTATTCCGGCGACCTTGCGGATCGTTCTCGTTCTCCACGACATGGAGGAGTTGACAACCGAGCAGGTGGCGCAGGTCCTCGACCTTCAACAGGGAACGGTGCGAATTCGCCTTCATCGGGCGCGCCTGAGCGTGCGCAAGCAGATGCACCTGCTTCTCGGTGGCGCTGCGGGCGGTTCGGACAAGGCCCAATCCCCAACCGGCGGGGCTAAGAGGAACCGGTCGAAAGGCTCGCAGAACCCGCCCGAATGCCGCGATCTATTTGCCAATCTCTCGGAATATTTGGATGGCCGGGTTGAGCCTCTCCGTTGCGAACAGATGCGGGTGCACATCGAGGCCTGTCCGGCTTGTGTGGCGTTCCTGCGCGACCTGCGCGCCGCAATCGATCGCTGCCGCTCGCTGGATCTTCCGTGTGATCCCGCTGTCGCGTCTCGATTGCGCGCCATCCTGACGCGAGAATACCTGCGCATGTTGCTAATTGCATGAGCAGAAAGAATATTTCAGCGATTCTGTAACGAATGGCCTTTTTCGTGTCTTTCATTGAATGAAGTGGGAGAGCAACTATGGAAGTTAAAGTTTCGCAGTTGGACAATGTCAAGTTCAGCATCCAGGCTCGTTTGCATACGATCGTTTGCGACCAGCCCCAGGAGAACGGCGGAGAAGACGCCGGGATGACGCCGCCCGAGTTTCTGCTCGCGTCGCTGGGCTCCTGCGCGGCATTTTATGCAGTTCAGTACCTCAAGACCCGGAACCTTGCCAACAGCGGTGTTGAAGTAACAGTGACCGCTGAAAAGCTGAAGCAGCCTGCCCGCCTTGGCAACTTCGTTGTTCATGTTGTGTCTCCTGTTTCTCTCACGGAAGAGCAGAGCGATGGACTCATGCGCTCAGTGCATCACTGCCTGGTCCACAATACGCTTTTGGCGCCCCCTGAAATCAAGATCGACCTGGCAGTCGCAGAACCAGCAGCGGTCCAAGAATGATTTCTGGCAGGTCGTTGCGCCGGTTGCCGCGACCCAAGGTTTTAATCATCGAATGGCAAGTCTCGAAAACTTCCGGGTCGTAGTCTTCTGCGCTGTTGCGGAGCAGCTCAGCTTCCGCAAGGCCGCCGAAGAGCTGTACCTCACGCAACCCGCCGTGAGTCTGCAGATCAAGGCGCTTGAGGAGGATCTTGGAGTTCAACTCTTCGATCGCACGGGAGCTCACATCACGCTCACCGCGGCTGGAAAAATCCTCCTGGATTGCTCTGAGCATGTGAATGCGCTTCTAGCTCAGGCTGAACATGACATCGCGGCCTTGAGCGGAGAACACGCCGGGCAACTTGCGCTGGGCGCATCCACAACCATTGCCCAATATGTTCTGCCTCGCCTTCTGGGCGAGTTTCGCCGCGAGCATCCCCGTGTTCACCCAACCCTGGTTAGCGGCAACACGGAGCACATCGTTGAAGCCGTGGAGACGCAGAGAATCGAACTGGGGTTCATTGAAGGCCCTGCCCGCAGCCGCGAGGTCAAGACGGAGCCGTTTCTTGAGGATGAGCTGGTGCTGATCGCATCCACCGCGCACGAGTGGGCCGAGCGCAGTTCAGTTTCCCCTGCGGAGATTGCCTCGATTCCTCTGCTGATGCGGGAACGCGGATCGGGTACGCGGCATGTGATTGAAATGGCCCTTGAACGCCTGGGCGTCAAGCGGAGATCGCTGCAGGTTGTGATGGAATTGGATTCAACTGAAGCCATCAAATCCGCCGTAGAAGCGGGCCTGGGGATTGGTTTCGTCTCGCGCTGGGCGATTGCCAAGGACTTGAGACTTGGCAGCAGCTTCAGGATTGTGGAGATCGAAGGGTTGAGGATCAAGCGCGAATTCCTGGTCGCATATGCGGCTGGCCCCGATTCATTGGGATTAGCCAGCGAATTCCGCAGGTTTGTGTTCGCGCGTGCCGGGACCCAGAGAACCTCCCTCAAACGCTTGAGGAGCCCCAAAGGCTCATAAGAAACGCAAATGGGCCATGAGTACTTCTGCTTGGACGCGGTCGCATTCTTCAGCGACACTTGTTGCGTGTCCAAGAACATATTCTTCATTGGTTTGATCCTTGCCGCCAGCGGCCTTGTTTCGCCTCCAATTGCATTGGCCGGCGGACTCATCTTTGGTTTCTCCTTTATTCATCCCTTCCACATTGAGGCGAAGAAGCTTTCCAAGTTTCTGCTGCAAGCATCGGTGGTAGGCCTCGGATTCGGGATGGATTTGCAGCAAGTCATGCAAGCGGGCCGCACCGGATTCGTTTACACCGCAGCCAGCATCAGCATTGCCCTGCTCCTGGGCTGGGGGCTGGGGAGACTCTTGCAGGTAAAGCAGAAAATCTCTTTTCTTATTTCTGCTGGCACTGCAATCTGCGGCGGCAGCGCGATTGCAGCCATCGCTCCCATCACGAATGCCAATGAGGAAGAGATTGCCGTCTCGCTCGGAACCGTTTTCGTTCTGAACTCGGTTGCATTGCTCACGTTCCCGGCAATCGGGGCAGTGTTGCACATGACGCAGACCCAATTTGGGCTTTGGTCGGCTCTCGCTATTCACGACACCAGTTCCGTGGTGGGCGCGGCGGCCAAGTTCGGGACCGTGGCTCTTGCCGTGGGCACAACCGTCAAGCTGGCGCGCGCTCTTTGGATTGTGCCGCTTTCGGTTGGAACCGCCATGGCCAGGAAGAGCAAGGCGCGCATTCAATGGCCATGGTTCATTCTCTTCTTCTGTGTCGCGGCTGTTGCCAACACCTATGTGCACATCATCGAGTCCGCATATCCAGTGCTCAAGCATCTCGGCATCATCGGATTGACCGTGACCCTTTACTTGATCGGAACCGGGCTCTCCATGAAAACCCTCCGCGAAGTCGGTGTGCGGCCTCTCTTGCAAGGTGTCTTCCTCTGGATAATGGTTGCAACGGGATCGCTCGCACTTATTCTCAGCGGCTGGATTCACTTGTAGCGGCGTGCATGGAACTGGATCGTCTGAGGACTGAATAGAATAATCCGCACAGGCTCCATGCCTGCGGAGTCTTTCTGGTTGCGAGATAACTTTGGAACGTATCGCCTAACTTCCATCCCGAATCACGCGGCATGAATTGATATCGAAGCTCACATCTCCAATAGTTAGTCGAGTTTGATCGCGGAATCCCTGCACAAAGCGCACAAAACGCCACACGTCTGCGAAGTTGCTTGCCAGGCCGATTGAGGCACGGATGGCCCCGGCGCTCTTGTGGCCCCGGCCCTGCATCAATCTCAGAAAGCTAAACAAATTCACGTCTTTACCGAGCGTGAGAGCGGCAAGCATGTCTTCCTCCGTCAGCCCTTCCGCCGCCTCTCCGGCACCGGGATTGCAAAAGCAGCCAGTGCGCAACGAAATGCCTTCTTCTCCGGCCAACTCCTCCAGGCGGCGATAATCCATCAAGTGCTGGTCAGGATCGTATAGGTTAAGCGTCACGGTTCCGCCGCGAGCCTCGGTTGTCGTGGGACCGTAGATGCGGACCTGCGGATGGCCGTTGCTGTGATGCATCGCCATCAGTTCGTCAAGCATCCATCCCGTCAGGCAGCGCACCCGTTCGCCGATGACAACGATTCCGATCGCTTGCAGGTGACGCAATCCGATCTCGACGGCGGGAATGGCGAGGTAATTGAGAGTCCCGTCTTCAAAAGCCGCCTCCCCGGGGGCCAACACATGTGCTTGCGCCTGGACCGATGCGAAGTTAACCGTGCCCCCGGCGAACCAAGGCCGTTGAAGCTTTTGAAATGCCGGTCTGCGGATGAGCAGCGCCCCCACTCCCGTGGGATAACCGAACATCTTGTAAAACGAGACGACGACAAAATCCGGCCGCACGACGCTTAGATCCAGTAGATTGGTCGGGACGAAGGCAGCCGCGTCGAGCATCACCCGCCATCCCTTGTTTTGCGCGGCCGTCACCAGTTCCAGTGGGTGCTTGACGCCGGAAACATTCGACTGAGCTGGAAAGGCAAATAGATTCTCGCTGGCCGGATCGGCCCCGCTGAGCAGTGTCTCCAGCCTCTCTCGATCCAGGCGCAGCGCTGGCGCCACCAATGGCGCGTAGTCAATCTTCGCGCCTTTAGCACGCGCGAATTCGCGAATTCCATTCACCGAATTATGGTTGTCAAAGGTGAGCAGCAATCGGCTTCTCGGAGTAAATGGAAAGGACTCCCCGACAAGCTTGAGCGCACCACTTGCGTTGGGTGTGAAGGCCAGGATGTACTCGTCCGCACTGGCGTTGAAATAGCTCAACACCGACCGGCGGGTTCTTTCCAGATGTGCGGTCATCGCGGCAGATGTGGGGTTATTGGAGTGCGGGTTCCCAAACACGCCGGAGCGCAAGAAACTCAAGTGCTCTTCGATTTGAGATTCAGCGAAGAGAGAGCCCCCGGTGTAATCGAGATACACTTGGCCGAGTTCGTCGAGGCGGCGGTATTCGGTGGCGCGCAATCGGTCAAGCGCAGCCGTGCCAGCGTAGCCAGGATAGCGCCGAGCGAAGTCGGCATACGCCGCCTCCATCTCAGCCTCGCGCACGCCACCGCTCGATGGAATACCCGCTGTCTCATCCGGAGTGTTTGTTTTGAACATGGATTCACTCGGATTGTACCGAACCCCAAGAAAGTTGACAAACCAGAGAATTCCGGTGAGAGCGTGCAACTCCTCAAAGCCAGGTTCACTTGGCGATCATCACCGGAACCTCTACAAGCGGTCCGATGACTGCCGCGAACGCAGCTCCGGAGTTGATGCCGAACACTGGAACCGCCACTGCGATTGGCCAATCTTTTCGACTTCGCGCTTGATGGCGAGATGGTCAAGAGTGCTGAGCGGGAGGGAAAGGAACAGCCCTATCCTGCGGTCGAGCACGACGAATACATCGCGGAACGCCCGCGCGATCTCATCCGGTGTTCCCTTCACGGCGGCCGGGTCGGCAATCCCCCAATGTGCCGTCATTGGCTGCCCCGGCCAGTAAGGGCACTGCTCGTTCGCGGCGTTGTCGCATACCGTGAAAACGAAATCCATCTTGGGCGCACCCGGCGCCGCGAACTCATCCCACGACTTGCTGCGCAGCCCGTTCGTTGACAGTCCAGCGGATTCGATCTCTTTGAGCGCTTCCGGGCGCAGCTGGCCCGATGGGTGACTGCCGGCGCTATACGCGTTAAATCGCCCCTCGCCGCGCTGGTTCAGGATCGCCTCGGCCATGATTGACCGCGCTGAGTTGCCGGTGCAGAGAAACAAGACGTTGTAGTGGTCTGGCATCTGCCTATTCTTTCGCTCGGATTGTGGTCGCGGTACAGCAACCGAGTTCACAGCAGACCCCCTTCGGCTTGGCAGCCCGGATGAAGGCGCTCATGAACTTCCCGTTCACCTGCGGGGCGATGGTGTCGACGTCCACGCCAGCCTCAGTGAGGAACTGGCGCGCATCCTCGATGTCGTAAACACGAGTGGGTTCAATGGAAACGTCGCAGAAACCGGCACCGCCCAGCTTCGCAAGGTAGTCATTCTCTTCCAGCGCACCGGCGATGCAGCCTACCCAGAGGAGCATGCTCTTGCGAACCTCGTCCGGCACCGTGCCTCGAACCACAACATCGGAAACCGCAAAGCGACCACCAGGCTTCAGCACCCGCAACGCCTCCCTCAACACACGGTCCTTGTCGACGGAGAGATTGATAACGCAGTTCGAAAGGATGACATCGACCGAGTTGTCGGGAAGCGGAATATTCTCGATCTCGCCCTTCAGGAACTCGACATTGGTAACGCCTGCCTGGCGCTGATTTTCGCGAGCCAGCGCCAGCATATCGTCTGTCATGTCCAGACCGTAAGCTTTACCGGTTGGCCCAACACGCTGCGCTGAGAGCAGTACGTCAATGCCGCCGCCCGAACCGAGGTCAAGTATGGTCTCTCCGGCGCGCAGTTCAATCAACGCTGTTGGGTTCCCGCATCCCAGCGATGCCAGAACAGCCTTTTCCGGGATCAGCCCCTTCTCATCCGCACTGTATAGATTTGTCGTGATTGGATCGCAGCAACGAAGGCCGGAATCGCAACAGGCCTGCACGCTTCCCGACTCCGCAACAGCGCGCGCCACACTTCCGTACTTTTCCCTCACTTGGTCTTGAACGATGGTGGTGGATTCCATTTTCGCGTCTCCTTGTATATGCTAAAGCGAATATATGCCCCACTAGACATATCTGTCAATACGTATATTATTAATATTGTGGAACGCCCCGCAAAGACTTACGATCTCGCCCTGCTGTTTGCAGCCCTTTCCGATCGCACCCGCTTGCGCCTGCTGAACCTCATGGACGGGCGGGAAGTCTGCGTCTGCTATTTTGTTGAGATACTGGGACAGAGTCAGCCCAAGATTTCACGGCATCTCGCATATCTGCGACGAGCGGGCGTGGTGGCTGCACGCCGCGAAGGCAAATGGATGCACTATAAGATCGTTGAGCCTGCAGACGCAGGTGCCGCCAGAATACTTCGGGAAACACTAGCGGTTGTTGGGGAAGATAAAACGATGAAAGCGGACTTGGCGCGTCTCGGCAAAGCATGCTGTGGTTCACAGAGACTCTCCTCGCTTGAGGGGGCGCCGCTGCCCATTCGGGTCGGGGCGGTCAGTTGCTCCGAATGTTGAACTGGCGGCGATCGTGGCACGCTAGCGAATTCGACCGGATTTAGCACACCCGCCTATGCAGACGCTTCCACGCGGGAATCCGCCACCAAATCCCAAAGACGGCCAGCTTCGGTGTGCTCCCCAACACATCGGTGATTGGGCGGATGTCTGAGAATCTCCTGACAGTCGGTCTTTCGCGCAGCTTGCTGGGCTTCACGGCGGAGAAGAGAAATTCCGCAGCCTGTGTAACGTTTGGGGTTGGCGATGGCTTTATTGAAGTAGCGATCACGGCAAAAGAGGTATCGGCATGCGGGAAATGCTCATTCTCGGCGGTGGAACCGCCGGAACCATCATGGCCAACAAACTCGCTTCCGCGCTTGACGAGCGTGACTGGCGAATTACCGTGGTAGACGGAACCGAAGAGCATTATTATCAGCCCGGCTTTCTCTTCGTTCCGTTTGGAACTTACCGGATCCGCGACATCGTCAAGCCGCGCCGGCAATTTCTCCCCGGCCGCACCCGGTTCATTGTGTCCGGAATCGACCGAATCGACGCTGAAAACAAGACGGTCACGCTGGCCGGCGGCGAGCCGCTGCGCTACGACTGTCTTATCATTGCCACCGGCGCCGACATCCATCCAGAGCAGATTGAAGGCCTGGCCGACGAGGAATGGGGGCGCAGCAAGTTTGATTTCTACACTCCCAGCGGCGCCGATAAGCTCGGCCAGTTTTTCAAAAGATGGCAAGGCGGCAAGCTGGTGGTCAGCATTGCCGAGATGCCCGTCAAGTGTCCCGTTGCCCCGCTTGAATTCCTCTTCCTCGCCGATGAATACTTCACCCGCCGTGGCATCCGGGACAAGGTCGATCTGCATCTGGTCACGCCGCTATCAGGCGCATTTACCAAGCCTGCGTGCAACCGGGTGCTCGGTGACTTCCTTGTGCGCAAGGGCATCACGGTAACGCCCGACTTCGATATCGCCCGCGTCGACAGCAAGGAAAAGAAGATTGTGGCCTGGGACGACACCGAGGTGGGTTACGATGTGCTGGTCTCTGTTCCCACCAACATGGGCGACGCCTGCATCGAACGTAGCGGGCTGGGCAACGAGTTGAATTTCATCCCGACCAACAAACACACCCTTGAGGCTGATGGTCTTGCCGGCGTCTTTGTCCTGGGCGATGCTTCCAATCTGCCCACTTCGAAAGCCGGTTCGGTGGCGCACTTCCAATCCGAGATCCTTTTCAAGAACATCATGGAGTATATCGATGGCCGATCTCCCACCGCCAGCTTCGACGGCCATGCCAACTGCTTCATCGAGTCCGGTTTCGGCAAGGGCCTGCTCATCGACTTCAACTACGACACCGAGCCGCTTCCAGGCGAGTTCCCGCTGCCTGGAATCGGTCCTTTCAAGTTGCTCGGCGAGAGCCGCATCAACCACTATGGGAAGATGATGTTCCGCTGGGTCTATTGGAACCTGCTGCTGCGGGGGATCAAACTGCCCATTCAAGCCGGAATGTCGATGGCCGGAAAGAGACCACAGCCATGAGCCCCACCGTTCGGCATTACCTGCCGTCCAGGCTTTCGTTCCGGTCGAGTTCATCAAGGTGGTCGGATCGCGCAGCACAATTGCCGGCCCCGCCGGCGCAGAAAACACTTCAGAGGTGAAACATGGCAACAATGAACTTTGCAGGCAAGACACTTGAACTGGATGCCGACGGAAATCTGGCCAACCACGCAGATTGGAGCGAAGACCTGGCGCGCGAACTCGCCGTCCAGGACGGAATTTCTGAACTCACCCCGCAGCACTGGGCCGTCATTAACTTCATGCGCACGGTTTTTGAGAAGGAAGGTGATGCGCCCAGCATCCGCCGCCTGACCAAGGAGAGCGGCGTTGATACCAAGACGCTCTATGCACTCTTCCCCAAAGGCCCCGCAAAACGCGCAGCAAAAATCGCAGGACTACCCAAACCCAAAGGTTGCATTTAAGGAGCGCGGCGCAATGACAGAATCACCTGAACCCATTCAGAGAGTATCCATCATCGTCTCCCATGGATCGTTGGAAGGCGTTTACCCCGGTCTCATCATGGCCAACGGCGCGCGTATGGAAGGCATTGAAGCATCGCTCTTCTTTACCTTTTTCGGGCTCGATGCCATCATCAAAAAGCGGATGAACAGCCTCAAGGTTGCCACGGTTGGAAACCCCGGAATGCACATGCCCACCATCCTGGGCGCCATCCCCGGCATGTCGGCCTTTGCGACCTCGATGATGAAGAAGGAAATTGAAAAGCTCGACATTCCTCCCATTGGCGAATTCATCACCATGATCCACGATGCGGGGTGCGAGATCTACGCCTGCAAGGCCTCCGTGGATATGTTCCACCTCAAAAAGAACGACTTCTGCGAAGAGGTTGATGGAGTCATCTCAGTAGGTCAGTTCTACGAGAAAGCTGCCGGCGCCCAGATTATCTTTACCTGAGAGAGGCCGGACCTCCGTCGAGGCCGCCGCGCAGACCAGGAAAGCCGGTTTGCGGCCAATGCGTGGTTCTTGAATGCCGTCCCGCCAAGTGGCGCCTGACTATGAAAGTGTCACTTGGAAGGCCGGCATTCTGGTTGTTGCCTGACTCTCGTTACGCTCTATCCTCTTGGCTCGTCCTGATCAGGATGAATCGTCCGATAGCTCGCATTGCCTTTCGACCAGACCAGCATCAAAAGCTCCTTGCCGTCTCGGTTTTGGCGCATCTCACTTGCGAACTGGCTGGCGGATTGCTCCGGCTTGCGGTTGACTTCCATGATGACGTCTCCCGGCTGGATGCCTGCTTCGTCGGCAGGGCTAGCCGGACTTACACTTTCCACCACTACACCATGAACCCGATCAGGCACGTTGATCTGTTGCCGCGCATCGGGCGTCAGGTCACTCACCGCAAGTCCCAGCCTGCCGCTTTGCGCGCCGTCCGGGCCGTCGTCTTGGGCCACTTCAGAATTGCCGTGGAACTCACCGACAGTCAGATTCAACGTGACCGGCTTGCGGTCCCTTATCACGCCCAGCGCGATCTTCGTTCCCGGAGCCATCTGGCTCACTGCGATTTGCAGTGCGCTTCCGTTTGCGATCATCTCTCCGTTGAGTTGCGTGATCACGTCTCCGGTTTGCACGCCGCCGCGGCTGGCCGGGGAGTCCGGCGTGACCTGCGCGACAATCGCCCCGGTCGCATCTGCCAGATTGAAGAAATGAGCGTTGTCGGGAGTCACATCATTCATGCTGATACCGAGGTAGCCATGGTCAACCTTGCCATGCTGGATCAACTGTTCGACCGTGGCGCGCGCAATCTGCGAGGGAATTGCGAACCCTGCCCCCGCGAATGAGCCGCTGTTCGAGATGATGAAGGTGTTGATGCCCACCAATTCACCGTGCGCATTCACCAGTGCGCCACCGGAGTTGCCCGGATTAATGGCGGCATCGGTCTGAATGTAACTGCCCGGCTTGCGCGGATCGTCCGAGTAGGGGTTCGGCCGGTTGATCGCGCTAACAATTCCCCGCGTTACCGAGAACTGGAAATACCCGAAGGGGCTACCGAATGCGAGCACCGTTTGCCCCGGATGCAGCTTGGTCGAGTCTCCCCAGGCAATGCTGGGCAGGTTTTTGGCATCCACTTTCACCACCGCCAGGTCGGTCAGCTTATCTACGCCGATAAGTCTGGCGCTCAGAACGCGGCGATCGTTCAGCGTGACCTTGATGTTTGTGGCGCCATCTACAACGTGTCCATTGGTGACGATGTATCCGTCCGGCGAAATGATGATGCCGCTTCCCACCCCGTGTTCGATTTGAGGTTGCGCAGGCTGCTGCCCCATGGGCCCGAAAAACTGCTGCAATCCAGGCGGAAGGCCTTGCATCTGGCTGTCGAAAGCCGCGGCCTCGCCTTTACCTCGTGCGGTAACGGCCACGTTGACCACGGCCGGAGTTACCCGCGCCGCAACCGCTTCCATCGCATTGTCGAGCGAAGTAAGGGCCGCCACACTGTTGTCGTCGATGGCAGACGCGGCATGAACGTTGCCGTACCCAGTGAAGAGCGCGGCTCCCAGCGCGAAAGCCCCGGCGATAGTTGCCGGCACAGCGATCTTCTTTGCGATTGCTACTAATTGATTAGTTGATTGAAACATGTTGTCTTTTCTCCTTGATGACGATTCGGTGTTTAAGTTGGTCGTGGCACGACGGCGCCCGCGTACGTTTAGATCTGGACGATCAGCCAGCCAATGGGTGTTGCCAGTGCCGCATATGAGGGCCGATTGCTTCGAGCGACGGTGTACACCACGCGGGGCGGAGCCTCGCTGACACTCCATTCAGTCAGCACAATCCAATGTGCCTGGTTCTGCCGCTCCGGATCCTCCAGGTAGGGCTGCCGCCCACTCTGCCTTGGAACCTGTCTTCGCGCCAGCTTGACTCCAACTGTCGTTTGAATCGGCCGCCGCTCGGTCACTACCTTGACCAGTCGCGGTGATGCCGATGACTCGACCAGACTGGGTTGGCTTCGCCTTGGTTCGCGAATAGTCTGCGCTTCCAGCTTGGGCGTTTGCGTTTCTGCATCAGCGATAGGACCGAAGCTGACTAACTGCGGAACGTGGGCCAGCGCGATCGCTCCGCCCAACACGCCGCACAGCAAGCCGCCGGTGACCAGCGCCGTTTGCCTGCTGCTCATCGACTGACCCGGCCCGCGCAGAAGGCGGTGCACACGACGCGCCAGTTCCGACCGCCGCTCCCAGGCCCCCAGCGCCAGTGAGAGGCTGTGGCGAAGAAGCGCGTACTCAGCCATCCGGGTCAGGCAGATGGCGTATTCCTTGCGCGCGCCGCTAGCGCTGAGCACGTGATCGTCGCAGGCCAGTTCGCGCTCTGCGCAGAGCCGGCCATCCACCCACAGCAGCACCGGATTCAGCGGGAAAAGCGTCAGGCCGATCTTCTGGATCAGGTTGGTCCATAGGTCGCAGCGCCGCAGGTGCTCCATCTCGTGCAGCACCACTTGTTTCAACTCGAGAGGGGAAAGCTTGGCAAGAAGCTCGTGGGGAAGAAGAATTCGCGGGCGAAGGAAGCCAACGATACACGGCCGTTCGACCTCGATGGACGTGCAGAGTTCCACAGCGCGAGTACTTTTATCAGTTTCATCGCGGCCTGGAAGCAGTGATTGCAGCGCCTGATCGGGAAGCAAAGGAGTCGCGCGGCACGCAATCCGGTGCAAACGAATCGCGCTCAGAATCAGCTCTGTACTTCTCCAGATGGTGAGCGCAGCCCACACCGCGGCGACAGCAAGACTCCACCACAGGCTGACATAGACAGCCGACGAATGTTCCAGCGCCGTCGCGTCCGCGCGCGCTCTGATGGAAGGGACGACATGGAGAAGCAGCAGCAGCAGGAAGACGTTGATCCACACAATTGACCTTGACGCAGCGCTAAGCCGGGGAAAAATCCGCAGGCACCCGAACACGCAAAGCGCCAGAATGGAGCCTTCCCAAATCGCGGAAACGAGACTGCTCACAATCGCGGAAGAGACAAGCAGCATGTCATGGGATAGTGGCATCGTCTACGACTCCTGCGTGCCTTGGTCCGGCGTTTTGGCAATGAGTTCTTTCAGACGGCTTAGTTCTTCGGCACTGATTTCGCCATCGCCCAGCAACGAGAGAAGAAGCCGCTCCCTGGAGTTGCCAAAAAAACGCTGCAATACATGACGAACCTCCGACCGGCGAGCTTCGCTTTCAGGGACGCTGGCACTGTAGAGAAAGGCCCTGCCGTCTTGCCGATGGCGGACGTAGCCCTTGGTCTCGAGAATTCGGATGGTTGTCAGAATCGAGGTGTAAGCCAGCTCTGCTTCGGTTGAAATAGCGGATACCATTTCGGCCACGGATGATTCCCCGCGACTCCAGAGCACCTTCATCAGCCGAAGTTCGGCTAGTGTCAGCGTCGTGGATGGTTTTGGAGGCATAGAAGTTCCCTTCCCTGGGAACCGATCACCTGTTCATTGACCGATCCTGCCATTTCAGACGTGCTACTAATGAATTAGTTAGCACATCTGTGAATATCTAGTTTTCGCCGTCGATTCCAGTAACCAGGCCATCCTTGCCGGGCCTCACCGACTAGCCAACAGGGCTGGCCACGCTACGCGGCTATACCGGAACCAGAGTCGAAACCACTGCCCTCGAGTCGACCCGACCACAAGGGAGCGGCGACCTTGAACAAATCTCAACAGGACACACTTGCTCCGGTTCCGGTCTAACCCACACCCTACCCCGACAGATTCGCTGAGCTTCGTTTGCGAAGGGTGCGGTCAACACCGACGATGCCGTACCTCCGTCATTCGGCAAGGGAACTTCGCCAACTGTCGTATGTGAGTATCCCCCGGCAAAGCAGCTGAATCTCCATTAGCCTTTAGCATCCTGGGCAGCTAAGCACACCTCTTGCTCCAGACACGAACCAAGGTCCTCAATGACGAAGCGGGAGAGGTTTTCCGAAACTGGAGCCTAACATTTCGGCCCAAAGCTGGATAACGTTCGGCTTGGTGACGCCCTCCATAATCGGCTATCTTGGTTCGGGGTCCGACGCGACCTCGGGCTCGGTGGTCGCCTCCGCCTGTTGCAGAAGGCTGTATCCGTCTCGAGTGCGCAGGCGATACTTCTCGAGGTTCTTTCCGACCAACTGCACTTTGATGGAGCGCCAACCGCGGTTGGGGTTAGGATGCGGGTAGTAGCTCAGCGTATACAGGTGAGCCAAGTCATCCTTGATCGAGGAGAACGCCTCTTTCTCCTCGCGCCAATTGCGCGCAAAATAGGCTTTGCCTCCCGTAGCCTTGCTCATGCGTTCAAAGGCGGCCGACGACATCGGCTCCGACTCGGCCTGGCGCGTACTGACAATGTAGATAATGGTCCCCGTTGACTGGGCCAGTTCGGCCACATCCTCCGGAGGAACCGAACTGGCGTTGTCCGGGCCGTTCGAGAAAACCACAATCGCCTTCCGTCCTCGGAGTGGCGCCGCATCTTTCACGGTCAGCAAGAGAGAGTTGTAGAGTGCGGCATCGTCTCCCGCAACCGTACTGCGCACGCCGCTGACAACGCGGAAACGGTCCGCGGTAAGCACGGCGGCGCGGGAGAGATCGCGGCTGTATGAATAAAACGCGATCTTGTTGACGTCGGGCATGGAGCGCACGAAATCCGTGATGGCGTCCTGCGCGTAAACAAAACTTCTGTACATATAGTTGCTGGTGTCGAAGAGAATAAACACATTGGACCCGCTTAGCCCTGGAATGGTTACGCCGGCCAGCGAATGCTCCAACGCGACGTGGGCCGTTCCGGGTGGGATCACGGGGACAGGCACCGCATCCTCAGCTGCCGACGGAGCATCCTCGGTGAATTTGCGGGGAGACTCGTTGCCCTCTTCGAAGGTTGCAATCTTCTCAGAAATGTTGTCCTCGGTAATAGCGAAATCTTCCGGGCGAAGTCCTGAGATATAGTTCCCTTTGCCATCCGTGACGGCTACATTGAGCTGTACAAGAACCACGTTTACCCGAAAACGCGAAGTCTCGTTTTGGGCCTCGGGCTGCGTAACAGCAACGAGCGGCAGAAGCAGACCACAGCACACCTTGATGCACACGAAAGTTCTATTTGAACGATTCATCCCGATCTGTTCTCCCATCCGCTGCGTTTGCAGCATCTCCCCGGCTAGGTCTATATCGTTCAATGTTGCCCGGCGGCCTCAAGGGTGCGGCGCGAGTTTCTCTCCAGCCCCTGTGGCAGAAGATCGCTCATCGGCTGTGATCAATTTCCTCGACCAGCGGAGGGTTGCCGGTTTGCCTGGCCTCGGCGCTTGCCGCATGCAAGGTGATCCTGCCTTGCCGGAATTGATCGCCCGTTTCCTTCATGGCGCGTAACAAAGCCTGCCAATCGTCGATGTCTGTGGCGAAAATATTCGCAACCATTTGTCGCGTCAGATCGGGAGCCAGAATGTTGAGCATCACCGGGGAGTAGCCTTTTTCATCGGCAAGACGCGCCCAGTAGAGGTTACTTGATTCCCAGGACTCGCCAAAGAGCCGGCCTTCAAACGCATCGGAGGCGGGGAATATTCCCGTATTGAGCAGAGTGCAGGCAGGGTTTTGCGCCAGGGCCGGGTGCGGCTTGCCGAAGTCTTTGGAAAGGCGCTCCCGACTAACATGAGATGGGTCTTTGCGGGCGAGGTCCTCCAATTCCCTGCCCGCGTTTCCCCACTGTGGCGCCTGGTCGGGAAACTTGCTGCGAAATTCAGCGGCCAGAAAGAAGGTTTCTGCCGGAAGCATCGAGGGAACCAGCGCAGCGGCGTCTTCCGGATGTTGCAAGCTTTGGCTTGCCTGCTCCATACGTGCCGGCGAAAGATCTTCAGCGATGATGCTCAGCACTTTTTCTCTGAGTTGCGCGTTTGAGGCGGAAGCTATCAAGAGCTCTTCGCCGAAACGTTGGTAAAGAGTCGCGGCATGCATCTCATCCTGGCTGACGTTCCACCATCGTGGCAGGACGGAGACGACCAGGAGCTCGGGCACTACCTCTCTCCAGATCAAGGCTTGGACTTTTCGCGGAGAGATAAAATCCTGTTCCATCGAGGCCAGCGCATAGGGTAGGTCGGCAAGCGATCCAAGCAGATAGGCCCCGCCGCCCGCAGTAACACCAACTCCGATCATCGTCGGAGAGTCCCAGATATGTTCGATGCCCTGCATCGATGAGCCTGAAAAGTCGTGGGAACGGACGAAAAGCGGATTGTTGTGGAGAACCTGAGCGCCCGGCGGCTCATAGTATGCGTAGTTCAAGCCGACTAGCGTGTCTCTGAGAAATGGAGTAAGCCGGCCACGGGCCTCTGCGAGCTGAGCCGGTGAGCCCGGAGAACGAATGACCCTGCTCAGGTCGGTTCGCACCTGCAATTCGGCGTGACGGTTTAAGTAAACGACTGGAGCCCAGGCTGCCTTTTCCCCTCCCGTAAAGATGGGGCGAGGCAGCTCGAATTCGCGCAGATCCGCCGCAAGCGGGAGCAGCTTTTCGGCGACGGCGGCTCCTCTCGCCATCTCGTCCAAGCCATCGTAGAGTCCGAAGAGAGTGTCAAGGGAAACCAAACGCTGATCTTCGAATACGGCACGAATTCTTCGAGCAAGTTCCTGATGCACTCTCCGGCCATCTTGACTGTCCTGAATCGGGCCGGCGAGCAATTCGACGACCTGGTTCTGGGAGAGATGTGCCGTACCGGAAGCGGCAATCAGGATCGACTCCAGCGAGGCGCGGGTCGCTTCAAAAAGCTGGACCGAAGAGGCGATTGCGGAAAAAGGCTGAACTGCGCTCTGCCACGATCGATTCAGGGCCTTACCTGAAATCTGTCCTTGCCGCGCCAGAATCTGCCAGATGCCGATGTTGGCTTGAAAAGCCCCCAGGGCATTGGAGCGCAAAGTGCCGTTCTGGGTGTTGTCGATTCGTTCTGCCGTGGCGACAAAACGAGAGATCGATTCATCGTCCAGAGCCGGAAATTCGGCGAAGATCGGGTACCAACTGTTGAATTCTGGATACCTGTCGACGAGTGACCTCATTGTTTCTTCAGACAGCTTGCTCCCCGAAGGCCTTCCAGCGTCGATTGCACTCAACATGAGGTAAATCCGCGACGGGGAAGAACTGCTATCAATATTCGACGAGGCTACCAATGCTTCCAGCAACTTTTCGGGGGTATTCCAAGCCAGGTTACTTGTTGCCCAGGCGCGGATGCCATTTGACCTCGACTTGCGGGTAAGGATCTCCTTCCAGAATTCAAGGCTCCCAGGAACCTGAGGCTCGCCATCCGCTTTCCATTGCAAACGAGTCAAGAGCACCAGGAGACCCGTATTTCTTGGGAAGAATCCGGCTGTCGCACGGATGTCGCCGGCCTTGTGAGAACCCGAGCGATAGGCTTCGTAGAGGCGCTTGAGCCGGTCACTCTCAGCAAAGTGGATTTGCTGCTCAGGGCTGACCCGCGACAGAGCGTCGAAGTATGCCACCAGCCAGCCGTGATCCTTGGCAAGCAAATGGGTGACGAACTCACCCGGCAAATTTGGAGCGGCTCCCGCGAGTTCTTGCCAGGCATGATCTGCATCAGGCCCGGCGGGCACAGAGACTCGACCGCCGCGAATGCATATCCGGCTTCCGTATTGGTCAAGCTCCGTAGCAGAGGAAAGCAGGCTCCTCATTCCAACTGAATGCACCAGGGCGGTCCTTGTTTCCCGATCGATTTTAGCCAGAGCGGTATAGAGGCGATCCACATCCATGTCGCGCAGCAGGACATCGAGGAGATCTTTTCGTTCCTCCCCTTTTCGTTTCGCAAGGCCGACCCAATCCCGTTCGGAGAATAGAACCGGAACTCGGGTGGCTGGAAACTCAAAAGTAAAGGGAGTTCCCTTCTGCAGGGCATCTTCAAGCGCCGTGAGAGGGAAGCCAGAGTCGATAGTCAGGAATGCGCGCCCGGCGTTGGCAGTCACCAGAAATGCACCGCTCGGACCACACCCCTGCTCGAACTTGTACCCGAGAGTTTGAATCAGCGTTGCTGCTTGCTGACAACCCACAACGCGAATGACGCCGTCCGCGCCCGCCAGGGACTGAAGTTCTCGCGCCAGACGCACATACCGGTCGATCAGCACCAGGAATTCGGTGGGTTTGCCTTCTTCATAGCCGCGAAGAAAAACCTGGCGAGCCAACAAGGGAAGCACCCGGTCAGGAGGAGTCTCCTGGCTGATGCCACTCATGCGCAGGAAAGGTCGCAGCGGGCCTGGAATCACGACCGTTTCCGTCGATGGGGACGGTGGCGAGGTATCCGCATGAGTCTCTTCCTGTGGAACGGGAGGCGAGGAGGCCTCTTGCGGCGCTTTGCCGGATATGGCGGCGAAACAGGCTGGGAGGCACAAAGATGCCGCGGCAAGCACGGCGAGCGAACGAAGAGGAAGGTTCATTGCGAATATTCCTTCCGATCTGCTGGTTGTCGTCTAACCTGAACCCCTGCATGAATGATTTACATGTATTTCCCCGCGCTCATTTGACCAGCAATCCTGGAAATCCGACTTGCCGTCTGGTTTGGCGCCCACACCACTTCTTCACACTTGCCAATTCGCAACCAGATGAATGGCTGAATCCACGGGTGAAGCTCCAGTGAAGTTCGCTTGGGGAAGCACCACGGGCCAGCCTCGCGAGCATGCCGTGCTTTTTAGCCGGTTGTCGAAAGGGAACTTGGGGGAACTCACGAACACCGGTGTGCCATTGTCGCAAATTCCAAGATCAACGCACAAGTTTATCTTTAAATGTGGTTTTGATGTGCCCGATCATCAAACCGGCGCTAACCCGGCTGTTGGAGGTAACACGGCTCGGACCCTAAAACGCGCTTAGCGCATGCGGCAAAGCCACTTACACGGCTGCAGGGCAACCGAAATTGCCGGCGAGCGGGGGGCCCTCCGGCCGCCGTGGGAGCATTGGGTTCTTTGTTTCTGTCCGTTTAATATTTGGCCTGCGGTTCTCGACTGTCTCCGCCTCCTTGACGTATTCGAAGCCAGGTTATGTACTTTCGTACCGGTCGACCTCGAAGCCGGGCGCCGAATGCGCCACGGTGCGTTGCGAGTGACCCTGTCATGAAACATGAATCAAGAAATTCGCACCTCGATCCATTCCAAAGGCTTGCCCTCGGGATTGCGTTGCGGCGCGCTTATCTTCAACTCGCCATTCGCGATGGCCGCCTCGCTCCGGGTTACCGCGCCTCCAAAGTAGTGTGAGCTGATCTCCGCCTTCGTGCCTGAAGATCGACGAAGAACAATTTGCCCATCCCCGCATGGAACCACTGCGAGGTTGGCGCTGGAAGCAATGCTATCGCCGGTCTTGGACGCCACCACCACGGGTACGCTGGAGTGAACCGCATCCTTGACGCGTGGATCGTCGGTCTGGCGCGCCAGGATGCGGGAGTCACCGGCCACGGGTGGCCGGTATGCAAGCAGCACCAGTTGCCCTGCTTCGAGGCGCGCCCATGACCGTGCATGAGCCCCAAGGGTTGGCGCTTCTGGAATGTAATCCAATGGCATGATCTCGAAAGTGCCCGTTGGCCGCAACACGTGAGTGATGCCGTTGTACCTTGCCGCAAACTCGGGGGTGCATCCCTCCCCTTGTTCGTCATCGTCGAAGTCATTCATTGAACCAATGGTTCCCATGGCGGCCGCATCAAACCAGATATTGGCCGTGGACGCCCAGTCGTATCCGGAGGAACTATAGGTGGGAATGCCCAACTGGCCAAGGATGCTGCTGAAAAAGAAGCGGCGATTGGCTTCGATATCGTATTCCCCGGCGTTCTCAAACAGATCGTCGGGACTGTAGAGATCAAAGTAATCCAGGAACAGCGGCGACAGGTTGTAGTACATCACCACCAGGTCGGGATTCTCCTTGCGCATGGCGTTGATCAGGACATCGAGTCCCTTCCACATCAAACGCTCCCCGGTCCACTTTTTGTCGCGGGGCGCGGCGTTCGCAACCGAAGGCATCTCATAGCCGAAGTCGAACTTGAGCAGGTCAGGCTTGTAGGTGCGAATGAACCTCCGAGCCACATCCTCCAAAACCTTAGCCACTTCCGGCTGGGTGAAATCCAAGATGTAGTACTTGGTCGGGGAGTCCTCGCCGCCAACCACAAAGGGTTGCCCATCCGGCTTCTTGAGCATTTGCTCGGTGGTCAGGCCCATCTCGGCCGGGTGCTCGCAGCGCATCAGCGCCGCCCAAAGGCCAACCAGATATCCCTCCGAGTGCACCTTGTCGAGAAATTTGTCAAAGTGAGGCAGGCGATCCTCGGCGTGCTGCAAGTTGCCGTAACTCCCTTCCCATTTATCGTCGATCGAGAGCATCCCCGCTTTCAACCCTGACGCTTTTAGCTCTTCGTAGATTCCGGTGACGAACGCCTGGTCTTGCTTCTGACTCGCTTTGTTCCGGTCCACCTCGGCCGCCCAAGCGCAGAACTGCGGGGTAAGGGCGGTGGCAAGTTTCTTGGCGGAAGGCTGCGCGCGATGAATGATGCCTGCGTGCAGCAGTCCCTGATAGTAACCGCCGATGGCACCATAATAGTTGGCCGCAACGGACCAGTACAGCGTAGCGCCCAGCGAGATAGTCCCCGGCCCGCGCATATGCTTCCACAGGTCACTGCGATAGTCGACCCACATGCTGCTCCTGCCGGAATCGAGCTGAAGATACAGATCGCCGCCCGGCAAATCTGCCAGTCCACAGGTGAAGGCGGCCGACTTGCCTTCGGTAAAGCTGTTCCGGGCGCCTTTTGAATCGTCAATCGAGAATCCGCAGAAGTAATGCACCGGCAGGCCCCACTGCTGCGAAGGGCCGGGCGCAGAACTGCCGCGGCCCAGCCAGACGCTTTCATTGAGAGAAACGTCGTCTCGCACAATAGGGCTCACAGTTGAGGCCTCGCTGATGCCAGGAACCACAAGAAAACTGGCATGAAGCGACGGCACCGGCTTTCCGTCCTTCACCTCGCTGAAGTAGTGCAGACTCACCACGTCCTGATTCGCGGGAGCCTGGTAAGCGATGGGTTCGGTCCAGATTCCCTGCTCGTCGAATCGCCAGGTTACCGATAGCTTGCCGGTGCCGTTTACGCCCTCGTAGTCCACCGTCACGCGGCCTTTTTCAGAGCGGGGTGTCGAGGGTTTTCCCACCGTGCATTGCCTCTGCGCCGGCTCACCTGCCGGAGCTACCACGACTGCAGGCTGCATCTTCCCGCTCACCATCAGTCGATTCTTTTGGTCGCGCAGCTTGAATGTGTCGTCGCTTTGCGAATATTCCCAGGAATAGTTCGAGCCTGTAACGCGGACCTTTCCGGGCTGGCTTGATATTGAAGGCGCATCGCCGAGGCCGAAAACCCGGCTTGATGCAGCGCCAAGAACGGCGCCGGAAGACAACTGCACAAAGGTTCGCCGATTCAAGCTAAGCATGGTTCTCCTTAAACAAAGACTGTCGAGTGTTGAGGTTAAAAGACGCCTTCTCTGCTGCACTGCGAGAAGAGCGTCGATTGTGGTTACAAAGCTCTTTACCGCGCCGAATGCACGGGCGAAAGGCGCACCAGAAAAACGCCATGCCTCGCGACTTCACGGGAGAACGAATCGGTCATGTCGCCGATCTCCCTCTGACGCCACAGATCACGAACCTTCCGGCCTCCACTCAAACCAAGGTCCGTCAGGCTTGCGGTGATTGTCCGCGAACTGTCGCCCAGGTTGAAGAATCCCACCGCAACGGAGCCATCTTCGAGAGGCTTCTCCAGAATCAACTCATCGGCCGACCGGCGTACGACACGCGCCTGCCACCCCAAGGCATCCTGATCTACGTCGATAACCTCGCTGTTACACAAAAGACCAAGGGTAAAGTCGTCGAGTGCGGTCATATCTCCGGCAAAGAACAACGGCGCCGCCATCAGCGACCACATCGATACATAGCTGTATTGTTCGTCGGGAGTAAGAGAGGTCGGTTCACGCTTCGGCGATTGGTCCCATTTGAAGGCGTCGCCCACGTTGCCGATGAGAATGTAGTCCGGGTCGTTCCAGTGGCCGGGTCCCGCGTAGCTTGAAAGCGAAACGTTGGCAAGTCCAATGATGTAGAACGCCGGTAACCGATCGTCCTTGGCCATGCCCAGATCCCCGGTGGTCCGCCAGGCGTTGCCGCCAGCGTCCTCGCCCCAGGTCCAAACGTCCCCCATGCCGTACTGGCACATGTTGAAGACAATATCGCGATCCAGCTTCTTGAGGATTCCGCCCATCAGGTCGTACGGCTTGCGCATGTCGGCCAGCGAGGGCTTTGCCGGGGCAACATGGGTATAAGAGCACCAGTCGTATTTAAGAAAGTCGTATCCCCAGGTAGCAAATTGTTTTGCATCGGTTTCTTCATGTTGATACGAGCCTGTGGAGTCGGCACAATCGAGTGGGCCAGGCGAGCTATACAGGCCGGCTTTGAGACCTTTGGCGTGGATGTAAGCGGCCATGGCTTGCATGTCGGGGAAACGGCGGTTGGAAAGAATATTTCCATTTGCATCTCGCGCCTTTCCGCCCACTTCAGGATCCTTGCCGTTGTTATTCACCTGCCAGCCACCGTCAACATTGACGTACTGATAGCCAAAATCGGCCATGCCCGAGGAGATCATGTTGTCGGCGGCCTGCCGTAATACCTTGTCCGTGACCTGCTCGTAATAGGAGTACCAGCTGTTCCAGCCCATGGGCGGAGTGAGCGCCAGCGTGTCGCCCACAACAATTCGGAACAGCCTTGAGGATGTTCCCTTGGAATTGGATGCTTGCAGCGTGACCGCATAGGTGCCAGGTTTATCGGGCGTGCGGCCGGTGATGATCCCGGTGGCGGGATCGATGTGCAAGGTCGCTGGCAACCCGTCCGCCGCAAAGCGGACCGGCCGCTCACCTGTGCACGGTATCCGGTAAAGAAACTCATGCCCTGGGCGCGCGCCATAGATTGTAGGCCCGTTGATTTTGGCCGCTACAGGCGGTTTCGGAGTAAGAATGTCGCGGTTGCTTTGCCCAGACAATAACAGCGGCATGGAAAGAACGCTTAGCAGGAGAGCTATAAGTGGAATGCAGTTCATGTGAAATCCTTTTCTTACCCTCGTGACTGCTCTCATGATGCTTGGACTATCATGTCATAACTCACTCGCCGTCCCTGGCGGTGCCGAAGAGTTATGGCTTGATTAGCCGCACAAACGCAACGTCATGAGGCGCCACTGTCGACTTATAGCTCTCGGTAAATGAACCGATGTCCTTCTGTCGCCAAACATCCCGAACTTTCAACTTGCCACTCACACCCACATCCTTCCAATCGATTGAAATAGTAAGCGGCCCCTCGCTTAGGTTGAACAGGCCAACAGCAACAGAACCGTCTTCCAGCGGTTTGGCCAGGACCATCTCTTGCTCGTTCTTCCTTACAATCCTTGCTTGCTTCCCTAACGTGTCCTGGTCGATGTCGATGACTTCTGCATTGCATAAAATGTTGAGTGTGAAGGCGTCCAGCTTCGTCATGTCTCCAGAGAAAAACAGCGGAGAGGCCATAAGCGACC
>Ga0181517_10000982_pt1 | contig 33977 bp, 22 predicted proteins | sample PEATcosm2014_Bin_31_FD_119748 | JGI IMG/M metagenome (GOLD analysis project Ga0181517, IMG submission 119748) | Peatland microbial communities from MTU Mesocosm Facility, Houghton, MI, USA - PEATcosm2014_Bin01_30_metaG | ecosystem: Environmental > Terrestrial > Soil > Wetlands > Peat | place... | reverse complement strand
CCCAACTCGATGAACATGGGCGGAATGACTATGATGGGCCAGCCCACCGTCATCGGCGCGGGCAACGACGCCAATAACTATCTGGACACGCGCAAGGAACGCATGACCGACGACCAGGGTACGGTTCGCGTCGATCACAGCTTTGCCAGCGGCGACACTGCGTTTTTCCGCTACTCCGGGGCCAGCGAATACGGTTTCATGCCCGAGGGTCTGCCCGGCTTCGGTCTGTATCACGACAATTTCTCGCAGCAGGGCATCCTGGCATGGACCCGCGTGCTCTCGCCGCACATGGTCAACATTGCGTCGGCGGCCATCTCCCGCCTGGTCATGATGCACACCACGGAGAACGCCGGCAAAAACGACATCGTCACCGAGTTGGGCATTACCGGAACCGGCTTCGGCGGTCCCAATGCCTGGGGCGCTCCGTACTTCACGGTCCAGGGATATTCGCCGTTTGGCGACAACTATCTTGCCACGCCGATGCACGCCTGGGACACCGTAATCGAGGGCCGGGACGCGCTGAATTGGCAGATCGGCCGCCATAGCACCAAGTTTGGCTCCTCCTACCGGAAGTACATCTGGCCCATGTGGGGCTTCTTCCAGAATCGCGGCTACTACCAGTACACCAACGGCTACTCCACCCAATACGCGCTCAACGACGGCGTTAGCGGATCGTCCCTGGCCAACTTCCTCCTCGGCCTGCCGGCAGCGCGGCAGGGCCAGGCCGGCGTACCCCAGATGCAGTTGCGCCAGTGGTACGCCGACGGCTACGGGCAGGATGCCTGGCGGCTGACTTCAAAGACCACGCTCACCTATGGCCTCCGCTACGAGTTCATGAGCCCGCTTGTCGATCTCGACTATACAAACAGCAACCTCGATCTTTCCAGCGGCACGCCAAAGGTCTTCATCGGCGGGCAGAATGGCTACCCGCGGGGACTCATGTATGCCAATCACACCAACTTCGCCCCTCGCCTTGGCGTGGCGCAGAATTTCCCCAGGCTGGGCGTGGTGGCCCACATCGCTTACGGAATCTTCTACACTCCGGTGGACATGAACACCTGGTGCAATCAGCGCCACAACGTGCCCTATGTCTTCCCTGAGACCGCGCAGAGCGATCCCTATATTCCCTCGATCACCACGCTGAACTTTCCTACGCCCGTACTCGGCACAACGGCGGTCAGTTTCACCGCGCTCCAGTTGCATGCGCCGGCGCAGTACGTCCAGCAGTGGAGCGCCTCGCTTGAAAAACAATTGGGAGCCCAAACCACGGTCGAAATTGGTTACCTCGGCGCTGGCGGCTTCCACTTGCAGCGCTCCCACCTCATCAACAACGCGCAGCCGGGGCCGGGCCTGATTCAACCCCGCCGGCCGTTTCCCAAAATCAGTTTTGTCGCCAACACGGTTTTTCCCGCCGCCGTAGCCAGCACAATGACCAGTTCGACATTTTCGGCAACCACCATTAACTTGCTTGAGAACACTTCGCAGAGCTGGTATGACGCGGGCTACGTCAACGTGCGGCGGCGCGCCTCCAACCGCCTCAGCTACCTGGCTAACTACACCTTCGCCAAATCGCTTGAAAACGCGCCTGACTTCCGTTCGCCCATGTTTGAAGCCGCCACTCCGCAGAACAACAACGACCTGAATGCGGAGAAGGGTCCCGGATGCGATGTCCGCCAACGTGTAGCCGTAAGCGCGGTCTATAGCTCCCCAGTTCTGGGGAAGAACGGTCTCACTCGGGCTTTAACACGCGACTGGCTCGGCTCCGTCGAGTACCAGGTTCAGACCGGCTTTCCCATGACGATTTCCGTCTTTGGCGATACGGCCAATGCAGGAACTGTCGTCGGCGAGAATCCTATCCGCGCCAACGCCACGGGCCAAAAGATCTTCCCCTCGGGCACCAGGAACTCGAAAACATGGTTCAGTCCCGGAGCATTCTCGGCGCCGCCCGCCTACACCTTTGGCGACGTCGGCCGCAACTCCGTCTATGGCCCCGGCTTGCAGACCATGGACCTGGCTTTAGTCCGGAGTTTCAGCGTGGTAGAGAAGGCAAGACTTGAGACTCGCGCCGAATTCTTCAACGCACTCAACCACACCAACCTTGGAACCCCCAACCGTTTCGTGAATACCTCCAGCTTTGGCAGCATCACCGAAGTCAACACGCCAGGACGCGAGATCCAATTAAGCGCGCGGCTCTCGTTTTAAGCCATTGGGTCGAGGCTTAGAAAGCTTCTTAGTACGTTGATGCATTGAAAGGGCACGACTTCGGTCGTGCCCTAAGTTCAGCAAAATGAGGACAGGCTTTACAGGCTGCGCAAAAACTCTTCTGGGCCGGGACAAGTGTCGGGGCGCGACTTCAGTCGTGCCGTAAATTGCTCAAGATAGATCCGGGCTTCAGCCCCTGCAGTTGGACGCCAATCCCGCTACTTCCCCGATCCCTCGGCAATATTCACAATCCGGTCCACGCCCTGCGCATTAAAGTGCTCCACCTTGCCGCTGGGCCAGCGCACTTCAACGTCATCCACTTTAGTCGCCTGTCCAAGCCCGAAATGCTGCCGCGGATCGCTCGTTGAAGCATAGCTGCCGCCACTCAGCACGTCGCCGCGTTGCTTCATGCCGTTCGCCGTCACATACACGGTGGCGCCCACAGCATCGCGCGGGCTTTTTGGCCCTCCCACAAGCTTCAGCTCAACCCAATGATTCTTGTCCGCGGAAACATTGCGCAGAATTACCGGGTGGCCGTCCATCACATTGATCACCACATCCAGCTTTCCGTCGTTGAACAGATCGCCAACGGCCAAGCCTCGCCCAGTAATAACGTCCGCCAGTCCCGAGCCCTCAACCGCCGGGACGGTCTCGAACTTCTTGCCTCCCACGTTGTGGAAGAGCATCGGCCGCTCCGCAAAGCTCGTGCCCCACGCGTGCTGGTCCACCTGCGGATAGACATGCCCGTCGGCCATGATCAGGTCCTTCCAGCCATCGTTGTCGTAGTCGAGGAACGCGTTGCCCCAGCCAAGGAACGGCACCGAAATCTCTGCGATGCCGAGTTGGTAGCTGCTGTCCGTCAGATTGCCAGCGCCATCGTTGCGATAAAGCGGCTTGTAGTCGTCGGAAAACGTAGTATTGAACACGTCGACCATGCCGTTGTTCTCAAAGTCGCCTGCCGCAATGCCCATCGACGCAGTCTCGCGCCCGGCCTCATTCAGCGCATAGCCCGACTGGTAGCTGGCATCCTCAAAAGTGCCGTCGCCCTTGTTCAGGTAAAGATAGTTCGGCGTCGAGTCGTCGGCCACCAGCAGGTCCATCTTGCCATCGTTGTTGATATCCACAAACAGCGAAGCCAGCCCATAGTAGCCGGAAGTGTCGGCAACGCCGGCCTTCTCGCTCGCATCGGTGAATGTGCCGTCTCCGTTGTTATGGAAGAGATGGTCGGGCTCGCCTTTGAGGCCCCTCGGTCCGCAGTTCACCGGCACTCCGCGGAAGGTGCAGAACGTGTCGGGAACTCCGTTTTCGCCGCCCGACGGCAGGTTGTCGCGATCGAAGTGGACGTAGCCGGGCACAAACAAATCCAGCCGCCCATCGCCGTCGTAATCGCCCCACGTGGCTCCGGTAGACCAGTTGCCCAACTGCACTCCGGCTTTTTCCGCAACGTCCGTAAAGGTTCCGTCGCGATTGTTGTGGTAGAGCCGATTCTTGCCCCAGTTGGTCACGTAGATATCGGGCCAGCCATCGTTGTCATAGTCGGCAATGGCCACGCCAACACCCCACCGATCGTTGGTCACGCCGGCCTTGGCCGCCACGTCGGTAAAGGTTCCATCGTGATTATTGTGGAAGAGCGCCGCATGAGGCGGCGTCTCCTTTCCATCCAGCGCATCGAAGGTCGAGCCGTTCACCACGTAAATGTCGAGCCAACCATCGTTGTCGTAGTCGATCAGCCCCACGCCCGACCCGTTGGTCTCGATAATGTACTTCTTCTGCGGCGTGCCCATCTTATGGGTCCAGTGAGTCAGCCCGGCTTTCTCCGAGATGTCCTCGAAGACCACCGGCCCGGTCTTCACAAAACCGCCCGCGGTGATAGGCCGGTGCTGCGCATCGTATTGGGCCGCCTGCGGAGGTCCGGTATTCACGCCGCCGGCTGTAGGCGTCTGGGCGTCCTCTGAAGTCTTTTCGGATTGCTGCCCAGGGGAAGGCGTTGGGGAACTTGTGACTTGTGCGGAAAGGCCAACAAAAACACCTCCCGCTAGCAGTCCCAAAAGAGCGGCTGCGCGCAATGGCTCAAACATGAGAGAGAGTATACGCTGGCCAATCAAGGAAGCTGAATCGACCGAAGGGTGGAGGTCGCCCTTCGCCGTTAGTCGCTGCCCAGCTTGTACGGAATTCCAAACCGTCCAATCTGGATCATGGCCTTCTCCTCCGGCGGCCAGATATGCAGGCTCTCCAACCGGGTTGGATCCTTGATCCGGTGCGCATCCGTCGTGCCCACCAGCGCTCCCGTCGCCGCCACATTGAAGTGGACGCTCAATGTTTCTCCCGTCTCCGCGCGGGTCCATCCAAAAGCATACTCGCCCCGCTTCAGCAGGATGTCTCCAATCCGCACCGGCGCCTGCACGATCAGGTAGTGCGAGTATTTCCCGTCCGCCGAGTAGCCGGCGGTAATCAGCACCACTCCGGCGATAAAGTGGCCGCGCTCGTCCACGATGCCCGACGCGGTCCGCATCTCCGTCTCGATATGCTCATTCTCAACTGGAGCCCGCGACGGCAGCACCGAAGCCAGTTCCGCCGCTGTGGCTTGGCGCCATGCTGTCCGCTGCGCCGGAGCCTGGAACGCCAGCAGCGCAACAATCGATGCGCACAAAACCGCGCCCCTCATCCTCATGATTTGGCCTTTCTCAAAGACTCGAGAGGAACAAGACCGCGCTGGATGGCCGCCGTCGCCGCCTGGGTCCGGTCCGTCACGCCCAGCTTGCCCAGCAAACTGTTGATGTGGGTCTTCACCGTCGCCTCGGAAACATTCAACTCGGAAGCAATCTCCTTGTTGCTCTTTCCATTCACAATCTCTTTCAAAACATCGAACTCCCGCGGAGTCAATTCCTCGGTGCCCATGCGCTCTGCCAGCCTTTCGGCAATCGCCGGCGGAATATGCGACTTGCCGGCATGAACGGCGCGAATGGTCGTTACCAGGTCCTCGCGGGTCATCCCTTTCAATAAATAAGCGCGCGCCCCGGCCTTCAGCGCCCGGTAGATGTCCTCATCGCCGTCATAGGTGGTCAGCACAATGAATCGCGCCTGGGGCGTTTCCGACCGGATGCGCTGGATCACCTCAACGCCGCCCATCCGGGGCATGCGCAGGTCGATCAGCGTCACATCCGGTTGATGCTTGTGAAACGCATCGATGGCATCCAGACCGTCCGCCGCCTCGCCCACCACCGTCAAGCCGTCCACTACATTCAGCAGGGCAGCCAGTCCCTGCCGAACCACGTTGTGGTCTTCCACAATCAGCACTCGAATTGGTTCCATCGTCACTGTGCCTCTCCCGTCTGTTCGCGCGCTGCCTCAGGCGCCGGCGCGCGCAATCGTACCGAGGTTCCCGTTCCCGGAGCGCTCTCCACTTCGAGTTCCCCGCCAATCGCCGCCGCGCGCTCTCTCATGCCGGTCAGCCCAAAGTGCCCTGAAGACGTTACGTGCGCCCTATCCACTGCGCCTCCCCGACCATCGTCCCGAACCTCCAGCGCGATTGTTCCCGGCCCGTAATCCAACTCGACCCACAGTTGGCTGGCCCCCGCATGCTTCTTCACATTATGGACGGCCTCCTGGGCTATGCGCAGCAATTCGCGCTCGGTTTCCGCGGGCAAAGAACGATAAGCGCCGAAAAGACTGAAATTTGAATTGAGCCCGCCGCCTCCGGCTGCTTCCGCAATCCGCCGCAGTTTCACGGGCAGCGTGGTCTCGTCCGCATCTTGCGTCCGGAGCGCCCAGATCGATTGCCGGGCATCAGCCAGCCCTTCGCGAACATAATCGCGCGTCTTATCCAGATGCTTTCCCGCGTCGTCCAACTTTCGCTGCCGCAGCAACTCCGCCAGCAGCTCCAACTGCACCGAGATGCCCACATACCCCTGCGCCAGCGTGTCATGAATCTCGCGCGCAATCCTGCTGCGCTCGCCCAGCACCGCGCGAAACTCCCGCTGGGCCAGGTTGAGACGGCGTCGCAGCAACAGCACAATCGCCGCCACCACGCATGCCAGCAGCAGCGCATAAAACCACCAAGTCTGATAGAAGTGCGGCCGCAATTCAAAGCTCAGCGCCGCGCCTTCGGTGTTCCAAAGCCCATCGTTATTGGCCGCCTGCACACGAAACGTGTATTTCCCCGGCGGAATATTCGTGTAATAGGCATTACGCCGCGCACCGGCCTCGGTCCAGCCGTGGTCAAAGCCCTCGAGCATGTAGCGGTAGCGCACCTTCAGTGGCGCCACAAAACTCAACCCCGCGTAGTCGAATTCAAAACGCACATGACCCGCCGGCACCTTCAGCACTGCGCCGGTTCCGCGCAGGATTTGGCTCACGTCGTCCACCTGAAACCGCTCCAGCGCCACCGGCGGCGGAATCGCGTTGACCGGAAAGTGCGCCGGGTCTACCTCCACCAATCCTTTCGGCGTGGCAAACCATAAGTGCCCGTCCCTCGACCGCCAGGCCGAAGGATGGCTATTGGTCGCCGTCTCGCGGCTGTGCAGTCCGTCGGCGATGCCGAATTCGATCAAGTGTCCATAGCCCGCCGCCGAGTTGCCTACACCCTCAACGGCGCAATCGCAGCGCGCAATTCCGTTCCCGGTGGCAAACCACAGGTGCCCGCCACTGTCGTTGAGAATCGCGTGAATGGACATCTGCTCAAGACTGCTTTTCCCGGCCACAGTGAACTTGGAACCGTTCCACGCATTCCACCCCTGGTCCTGCGTTCCAATCAGCAGTGTTCCGTCCACAAGCGGCAGCAGCGCCGTAACCACGTTGCTTGAAAGCCCGTTGGCCGTGGTGAAGTTCGAGATTGCGCCATTATGCAATCGCGACAACCCCGCCAGGGTGGCTATCCACAAATCACCTTTCGTATCCCGAGCCATCGCGCCCACCAGGTCGCTTCCCAGCCCATTGGCATGAGTGTAGGTCACCATGGGCGCATCGGAAAGCGCGCCCTCAGCCTTGCTCTTCCCAATCATCCAGTGCGTCAGTCCGCGCCGGGTGCTGATCCACAGCGATCCATCGCCGTCGATCAGCAGCGAGCGAATAAAGTCGTCCGGCAGCCCGTCAATCGAGGTGAAGGTCGCCACGCTGTTTCCGTGGATGCGGTTCAGCCCGTCCGGAGTGCCCACCCACACGTCGCCTTGGGGCCCGGCAGCAAGCGACAGAATCACATCGCTGGCCAGTCCATCGCGCACCGTCCACTTTCGCGCCAGGCTTATTCCGTTTCCATCGCGCCGCAGGGCATTCAAACCGTTGTCCTGCGTTCCCACCCAAAGCGTCCCAGCGCCGTCCTCCATCACCGCGGTCGTGGCATCGGATGAAAGACCCTCGCGGGCATCGAAGATTCGAAATCGCTCATCGCGCAAAATATGCAGCCCATCGGATTCGGTTCCCACCCAGACATTGCCTTCGCGATCCTCCATCAGCGCCAGCACGGACGCCGTGGCTAGCGCATCGGTCACCGGCAGTCTCTCCGGTTTTCCCTCAGCCCATCGCGCCAGCCCGTCGTCGGTCCCAATCCACAAACTGCCCTCGCGGTCTGCGAGGATCGCCTGGATTCGATTTCCAGGTAGCTCCTTGCCCACCAAAAACCGTGCCGCCACTCGGTCGCCGCGCAAAATCATCACCGCGTTCTTGCTGGCAAAAGCGCTTCCTTCACCGCCCAAGGCCGCCGCAAACTGGATGTCTTCCTTCGCCAATCCAGTCTTATCCGCGCTCTTCCACCGCCCCTCGCCCGCAAGCGCGGCAATCTCTTGCTGCGCATCCACCCGAAAGACGCTCGTCCCCCTAACCGACCTAACCGACATGACCGGAGCGCCTGGATGCCCTTCCCCGGCCGCAACAAACCTGTCGCCACTCAGCCGCGCCCACCCCTGATCTGTCGACACCCACAGTTCCCCGCCGCTGCCCTCGGCCAATGCCCGAATCCCGTTTCCCGGCAATCCGTCGCTCGTCGTATAGGCTCTAGTCTCACCATCCTTCCAGCGCGCCAGCCCTTCGCTGCTCCCCACCCACAATCCGCCATCCTTGGCTTCGAGCAGGCAGCAAACATCGTTGCCCGGCAGCGCCGGAGTCGAACTGCGGTCGAAGACCTGGAATGAAATGCCGTCAAAGCGCACCAATCCGGCTTCGGTTCCCAGCCACACGAATCCGTCCTTGGTTTGCACCAGCGCCTGCACGGTGTTTTGCGGCAGTCCGTTTTCCATCACCCACGCCTGCCGGCCAAGGTTAGCCAGCGGCGTCGACGGCTCCACAGCCAGTGCGGCACGCACCATCGGCAGCACCGTGGCAGCGCAGGCAAATGCGACCGCGGCCCTCACCGGCAAGCGCCTCGCGGTGTTGACCTCCGCCTCATTCGCGATGTTTCGAAACCAATTCATGGTGCGGGTGAAAGACCTCTTATGCAGAACCCAGCCTGCGCTGCGGCCAGCGTTGAATCCGGCCTTTGATATTGCAGGACTCGACCATTATAGGAGTCCATCATCGGCCAAGCCCGCTTTCGGCCAGCCATAGCCCAAGCCGCCATCGCAACTCCGTCATGCGGAAGGGCACCGTGGATCAACAGACCAGGTGCAACTCGATTGAGCTATACTTCGGGACACAACAAAATCACGGAGGTTTTTGGATGCAAATCTGGAGAAGTATTAAGCAAGCGGGGTTCCTGGCCGCCCTTGTGGCAGTAACATCGATGGCTGCGTCGGCACAGGGCGGGGCAATTATCCTCAAGCCAGCCGAACTGACCAAACTGATTCCGCAGACTGTGTTTTACCGCGGGCAATCGGCAACCACGCAGCTACGGAATTCCAGCGGCATCAAATTTGCCGACGGATTCCTCGTTCTCACCACCATGGTGGACACCAGCGGATACTCCACTGGCATCCAGGCCAAATACCAGGCCTATTTCATCACCGAGGTTCCCATTCAAGTGGCCGGCCAGAGCCTGGCTCCCGGCGCCTACGGCATTGGGTTCATCGAAGGCAACAAGTTCCTCGTCACCGACCTGGGTGCGCACGATGTCCTGACAGCGGCTTCTGTCACTGACAGCGAGCTCAAACATCCCGTGCCACTTCAGATCCTGGCCGACTCCGGCGGCGGTTTCCGCCTCTATGCAGGCCGCAGCTACGTCGTTCTGACCCGCTGAGCCTGAGATCGAGCGAATTCAACCGCGAAGACGCGAAGCCGTCCTCGCGCCGGAAATCCGCCGGGGCGATCGCCGGCTGGCACAGGCATGCTCATTGGCTAAATGCCGCGGCACACCCATTTCATCACCGTGCCGCGGCAGGCGCAAAACGCACTCGCGTTATTCGGGCAAGGCGAGCCGGCCTTCGATATTGAAGCGCCCGCTCACTCCCGGCGCGGCGCTATCGGGCTGTCCGCCGCCGATGCTGATTGTGTAATCGCCTGGAGCGATAATCGGACTGCCATCCTCAGTCACCATGACCAGATCGCGATCTTTCAACTCGAAGTGAACCTTCTGGCTCGCGCCCGGCTCCAGATGAATGCGCTCAAATCGTAAACAGAAACACTTCAACAATTCCGAGGGGCTCTTAACATGTTAAGACTGGCCCCGTAAACAAAGGGATTTCAAGGGCGAAGACCTTGGCTAGTCAGTTCAAGAGTGCCGCGCTTTATACGCCACTCCTACTCCACCGTCACTGACTTAGCCAGGTTCCTCGGCTGATCCACGTCGCAGCCGCGCCGCACGGCAATGTAATAAGCCAGCAGTTGCAGCGGCACAATCTCGATCAGCGGCGAAAGCAGCTCCATGGCCGGCGGAATGTGAATCACATGCTCCACCAGCGTGCCAATCGTAGTATCGCCTTCGGTGGCGACGGCAATCACGCGTCCACTGCGCGCCGTAACTTCCTGGATATTCGAGAGCGTCTTCTCGTAGCGCAGCTTCGACGCCGGGTCGGACTCATCCCTCGTGACCAGCACAACCACCGGTAAGGTCTCGTCGATCAGTGCATTCGGCCCGTGCTTCATCTCGCCGGCCGGATAGCCCTCCGCATGAATGTACGAGATCTCCTTCAGCTTCAGCGCGCCTTCAAGAGCGATGGGGAAATGGATGCCGCGGCCGAGGTAGAGAAAGTCGCGGGCCGTGGCAAAGCCCGCCGCCAACTGCTCGCATTGCGCGGAGCGCGAGCGCAGCACCTCTTCAATCTTGGCGGGGATGCGGCTGAGCTCTTCAATCAAAGTCACCGACTGCGCGGGGTCGATCCTGCCGCGCAACTGCCCAAGCTTGAGCGCCAGCAGAAAGAGCGCGGTAAGCTGCGCCGTAAACGCTTTTGTGGATGCGACGCCGATTTCGGGGCCGGCATGGGTATAGATAGCGCCGTGAGCCTCGCGCGCTACCATGGCGTCCACCACGTTGCAGATGGCCACGGTCTTGGAGCCGAGCGCAATCATCTCGCGCTGCGCGGCCAGGGTATCGGCGGTTTCGCCGGATTGGGTGATGAGCAGGCCGAGGGCGTTGCGGTCGGGGATGGGGTTGCGGTAGCGATATTCGCTGGCATAATCCACATCGACGGGCAGGCGCGCCAGGCGCTCGATCATATACTTGCCGGTGAGCGCGGAGTGCCAACTGGTGCCGCAGGCGGCGATGTTGATACTGGAGGCCAGCGCCAGCTCCTCGTCGGAGATCTTCATCTCGCCCAGGTAAACCTTGCCTGAGTCGAGCGAGACGCGGCCCAGCGTGGTGTCGGTAATGGCGCGGGGCTGCTCCCAGATTTCCTTGAGCATGAAGTGCTTGTAGCCGCCCTTTTCTGCCTGGATGGGGTCCCACGAAATTCTTGTGATATTGCGGTGGACGGGGTTGCCGTCGAAGTCGGTGAGTTCGACGCCGGCCAGGGTGAGGATGGCCATGTCGCCGTCGGCCAGGAAGTAGATGTTGCGGGTGTGGTGGAGAATGCCGGGAACGTCGGAGGCGACGAAGGATTCGCCTTCGCCTACGCCGATCACGACGGGCGGCCCGAATCGGGCAGCGACGATCTTGTCCGGCTCGGTGGCGGAGAGAACGCCCAGCGCGAACGCTCCAGTGAGTCGCTTGACGGCGCGGCGAACGGCGACTTCCAGAGGGATTGCGTCGCCAGCGGCTTCCGCGTCCTTCTGCACCTGTTCGATGAGGTGGGCGATGATTTCAGTGTCGGTTTCGGTGACGAACTTGTGGTGTTGGGCGATTAGTTCGCGCTTGAGCTGAAGATAATTCTCGACAATGCCGTTGTGTACCACGACGATTCGGCCGGTACAGTCGCGGTGGGGGTGGGCATTTTCTTCGGTGGGGCGTCCATGGGTGGCCCAGCGGGTGTGGCCGATGCCGAAAGTGCCTTCGACGGGATGCTCGCGCAGGACTGCTTCAAGATTGGCGAGTTTGCCCGGAGCGCGGCGCACCTCGAGCGTTGGGCTCGAAGGACTGCCGACGGCGATGCCCGCCGAATCGTATCCGCGGTATTCGAGGCGCCTTAGCCCCTCGATGATGACTGGAACGACTTGCTTTTTGCCAACGTATCCGACGATCCCGCACATTCTGCAATTTTAAGCGACATTGGGGCACAGGGCTGTGACACGAAGGTGGAATTGGGGTTCAGCCAATGTGCAAGCCCCGATTTGGAACCGGGCAGTTCAGCCAACCCTTTGTGTTAGAATCCCTTAAAAATGCTCCAGCGCTTGCGCGCCGGCCGACACGCGCCTTGACGCTGGACCGGCTAGACCTTGCAGCCTTAGAACCTACCGCAGAACAGACGATGCAACAAAAACCTTGACCGACTTCTTTAAGGAGGACTGACTATGAAATGCACGATGGTGGGCGCGAACTGTCCAAGACTGGTGGAACGGCCAGCCGATAAAAAATCCCACAAGATAATACTTTCCTTGGTTTTCAGCGTTCTGGCGCTGATGATCTCGCCGGCCATGCATGGCCAGGCGACCGGAAGCTTCTCCGGCAATGTCCTCGATAAGTCGGGATCGGCGATCCCTGGAGCTGCTGTCGTTGTTACCTCCCAGGGAACCGGCTTGGCTCGCGACACGAAGACGGACAGCGCCGGGCACTATCTGGTGCCATTACTCCCTGTGGGGACCTTTACCGTGAGCGTGGATGCGACTGGTTTTCAAAGGGCTGAGTCCAAGGACTTGCGTCTCCAGGTCGACGAGTCCCGCGAACTGGATTTTTCGCTGGCTCCGGCCACAGTGGTCACTACGGTGTCGGTTTCCGGCGAGGCTGTAGCTGTGGAAACAGCCAATCCATCTCTCGGCCAGGTAATCACCTCGCAGCAGGTGACGCAACTGCCTCTCAATGGCCGCGACTTTGTTCAGCTCGCCACACTCACAGCCGGCGCCACTGCAGAGACGAATCCCAACAGCTTTTTCACCCAGGGCAGCGACAGCGAAGTAGCCGCCCGAGGCTCGTTCTCATTATCGGTGGGCGGCTCACGCCCCAACAGCACGGACTGGCTGCTTGACGGCGTGGACAACAACGAACTCACCGCCGGCGGCATTGGCGTGTTTTCTTCGATCGACGACATCCAGGAATTCAAAGTTCTGACCTACACCTACTCTGCCGAGTTCGGCACGCGTGCCGGACCGACCGTGCTGGTGACCACAAAATCGGGAACGAACGACCTGCATGGATCGCTCTTCGAGTTCGTCCGCAACACCGATCTCGACGCGAGGGGCGACTTCGACACGACAACCCCGAAGTTCAATCTGAACCAATTTGGCGGCTCGGCCGGCGGACCCATTCGCAAGAACAAGACCTTCTTCTTCGTGGATGGCGAGCAGAAGTATCAGCGCGAAGGAATTACCTTCACCGGTCTGGTTCCTTCACTGGCCATGCGCGGCGGCGACTTCTCCAACAACGCGTTCGGCACACCGGTGTTGGATTCGAATGGCAACGTCGTGCAGTATCCCATTGCCAACCCGAACATGGTCGGCGCGTCGAATGCCTATTTCCAGTGCGATAGCTCGGGTAATCCCCTGCCTGCCAATTCCGACGGAAGCCAAGCGCCGGGAAATAACTGCAACAAGATCCCCTCGAACCTTATCGACGGCGTCGGGCAGGCCATGATCGACATCTATCCCGCGCCCAACGTGAACTTCGGCAGTTCCTCTGCCAGCTATAACTACGTCAACGAGCCTGTCCGCGTACTGAACGAAACCAAATTCGACGCCCGGCTGGACGAGACGCTCACCGCCTCGGACAACCTCTTCGCGCGGTTCAGCTACGACCAGGCATTCTCTTTTGTGCCGGGCGGCGCGCCGGGACTCGCCGAGTCCAACGCCTTCGGCAGCAATGAGAACCTCATCAACCACGGACGCAACATCGGCGTCGGCTGGAGCCACGTATTCTCGCCCCGCACGCTCAACCAGGCCACCGTGGGCTACGACCGCATCTTCGACTACATTGCCTCGCTGGGCAACTTCACCTGCGAGTCGGCCAAGCTGGGAATTCCCAACGCCGATCTGGGCTGCTCCTCTACCGGTACCCCGATCGCCGGTGGCGCCTACAGTCAAGGCCTGGTTTCCACCCAAGTCTATGGCGGCTATTGGTCGCTCGGCGATCGCGGCTACTCTCCATTTCAGGGTGGAACCGACATCTACTCCTTCAAGGACGATCTCGACCTGATTCGCGGCAAGCATGAAATCCACACCGGCATCGATTACCGCGGCAACCAGATGAATGTCGGCACGGAGGAATTTCAAGACGGCTTCTGGCTCGTGGGCGCCTTCGGAAACTTCAGCGGCGCAGGCGTTGCCCCCGGCAATCCCGAAGCGGACCTGCTGATGGGAATGACCGGAGGAGCCATCCACGACCAGACATACGGCGGCGCCGTCACCGGCCGCCGCTGGAAGATCTACCGGCCCTTCGTCGAGGATGACTGGCGCGTTACCCCGTCGCTCACCCTCAACCTCGGTCTTGCGTGGGATATGACCACTCCCATCGTCGAAGAGCATAACCGGATGTCGGACTACATCCCCTCAACGGGACAGCTCCTCATCGCCGGCCAGAACGGAGTGAGCCGCTCGGCGGGCATCAACATGTTCTGGGGCGCATACGAACCGCGCGTGGGTCTCACCTGGAAAGTTCTCGGCAGCGACAAGACCGTCGTTCGCCTCGGCTTTGGCATCTATCACGATTCGTCCTGGAACCAGGGCGCGCAGGGCCTGTGGCAAAATCCGCCCACCCTGGGCGAGTCCGATCAATTCCCCGCTACTTTCTCTGCGGGCTGCGCCTTTGCAACTTCATACTGCGCCGTCGCGCTCAGCCAGACACCCGAGTTGAACTTTACCGAGTCCACCGGCTTTACAGCCCTTCCCACCCCGCAAAATGCGGCCAGCTACGTCGGCACGTTCAACTACGAGCCAACGAACATCCAGCCGGGCAGAGTTCACCAATACAACGCCAATGTCGAACGTGAGTTGCCCGGCAATGTTCTGCTTACCGCGGGCTACGCCGGATCGGTGGGCGGCCATCTGCTGGTCATCGGCAACGACCTCAACACCAACAGCCCCTCGGGTTGCGGAACCATCGCTAGCTATGCACTCGGCTGCCTGCCGAGCGGCGCTCCCTACATTTATCCGTTCGTCCCGCCGAACTACAACGCGATCCTGCTGCTCGGCGATGTGGGCACGACGCACTACAATTCGCTGCAGCTCAAAGCAGAGACCAAGACGCCAAAGTACGGTCTTTATGCACTGGTCGCTTACACCTATTCCCGCACCTACGACAACGGTCTGTCGGACGGCCTGGGCTCGGAGTTGAGCGCCCCGTATTTCCCGCTGCCCAACTGGCAAAATCTCGATTGGTCGCTGTCGCAGATCAATCTAAACCAAAGCTTCACCGCGAGCTTCATCTACGATCTGCCGTTCGGAAAGGGCAGGATGTTCGGAAGCAACTGGAACCCTGTGACCAACACGTTGGTCGGCAACTGGCAGGTCACGCTCATCGAAAGAATCTCTTCCGGATTCCCGGTTCCCCTGATCGACAGCAATAACCAGTCGGGCACCACCTTCAATACCGGCGGCGACGACTACAACTACAACCGGCCCAATCAGGTCGCCAACTGCAACCCCTATGCCGCCGACCACAGCCAGTACCAGTGGATCAAGTCCACGTGCTTCGTTGCGCCGGCCGCCGGCGAACTCGGCAACGCCTCGCGTGTTCCGGTCGTTGGACCCGATTTTGTCAACTCCGACTTCTCGGTCATCAAGGACTTCGCGCTGCCCCGAAGAGAGATGGGTTTGAACTTCCGCGCCGAGTTCTTCAACCTCTTCAATCATCCCCAGTACGGCATGCCGATCAACGACATCAACCAGCCAGGCTTCGGCGCCGTGAATTCAACCGTGAACAATCCTCGCCTGGTGCAACTGGCGCTCAAGTTATCTTTCTGAAGCCGGTTGAGGCGGGAACGGCGGCTTGATGTTCTGGCCGGTGTCATCTGGAAGCCGGCTGCTGGCGAAGGAAGTTCATCCTTCGCCAGCAGCTGACTTCGCCGGACGTGGAAAAACTCGGGCGTTCTCGTGAAACAGGCGGAGGGCGTTCCTCCGGGGCTGAAGCCCTTATTTTCTATGGGCTTTATGCGGGGGTTGAAACCCCCTGCTCCCTCCGCAGTGTCGGCAGGAGTTGAAACCGCTGCCTACCTCCGTGATTCAGTTGGCCTACAGGCTGACAAATGGCTCTTTTTTTGTCCACTTCCAGGGCGACGATCTTCCAATATGAGTATTCGCGGGTGAGAATGTCTGGTTCTATGAGGACGTTTTTTGGAAAGTGCACTGATAGATGCGGTCAAAATTTGCCAATAGTGTGAAATTGCGTGTTTTTGGGGCGTTTTTTGGTGTTTTTGGTGGAGGAAGAGGTGCGTTTTGCCGGGGTTTGGTAAAAGCCGTCGGTGGGTGCGGGCGGGGACGGAGATTACTTCTTCCTGGCGAGTAGATTAATCTCGCAGGTCTCAGAAGCGAGACCTTGGGCGCGGCACGTTGGCAGGGTGCGCGAAGGGCCCGTGGCTAAACAGGCTACGAAAAAAGGACCGAGTTTGAACAGAGAACCCGAAAGGCTCTCCTCAGGGGCTAAAGCCCTCACTATTTTTGGCGGCATTTGGCACGACTGAAGTCGTGCCCTGACACTTATCCCAGTTCCGGCAAGAGTTTTTCCGCAGCCTGTCAGGCCCCGATTATCGGATGCAAGCTTCCGGGGCCTGAGGGCCTGAAGGCCCCTGCTCCGTTGAAAGTCATACTACGAGCCCACTTTCATGCCAGTGGGCGGCCCACCGGGCCATGGGTACTCCCTCCGTGGTTCCGCGTGCGTCCAAGAGCCTGAAGACCGCTGCTCCCTCCGCGGCCATCCCCGCCTGCGGGAAAGATTTGGCTGCTGCAAGATGCCTTGTCTCGTGTACACTGCGCTTGATCAGGCATTCCCCAGAGTACCGCTGACTAAATCACAACAGGAGAAAGAAGATGAGCAAGCGTACGTTTAGTGTCTTCGCGGGGTTGTGTGCGTTTTTGATGTTTGCCCTGTGCGCGGCGCCATCGGGCGCGCAGACGACCGAAGAGAAAGAGAAACCGGCGATGTACTCGTATATCGCCAACTGGCAGATTCCGCGCGAGCATTGGGCGGAGATGGAAGCAGCGAATGCGGCGGACAAAGCGATCCTGGATAAGGCGCTGGCCGACGGCACCATTGTGGGCTATGGCGACGATGTGAATCTGGTGCACACGCCCGCGGGTGAAACGCATGACGACTGGTGGTCGGCTACGTCGCTGGCCGGGTTGCTCAAGGTGCTGGACCAGTTTACTTCGTCCGGCAACTCGACGACTGCCCCTCTGAGCACTGCCACAAAGCACTGGGACGAGGTCCTGGTGAGCCACTACTACAACTGGAAGCCGGGGGCCACCTACAAGGGCGGGTACGTGAAGTTGGCGGAGTACAAGCTGAAGGCAGATGCGCCCGACAATGCGGTGGAGTTGCTGAGCAAACACCTGGTGGTTCCAGCGCTGGAGAAGTTGCTCGCCGACGGCACCATTGTTGAATACGAGATCGACGAGACGGCCATTCACACTTCTGCGCCGGGGACCTTTGCGATTGTGATCGTGACGCCGACGCCGGAAGGCCTGGATACGGCCGCCGCGGCGATTCGGGATGCCGTGAAGCTGCACCCGCTGGCGATTGACGCATTCGGTTCATTCCAGGACGACAGCGGCCATCGCGATGAGTTGCTGAAAGGGAACGGCATTTTCAAGTAGTTTTCACTTGTGTTTTGCCGGATTCGCGGGCGGCGACCATTGGAGCCTGACGCTCGCGAATCGTGTCGTTTGCGGAATGCTGCCATGGCAGGACTGGCAGCGATTCCGCGGCGACAGGGCTCTCTAGAAAATCCGCGCCTGCGATGGAGAATCGGTGCTCTCGGCGAGCCCGAGAGATTTCCCCACCCCAAGAAATCCAACCCAAAACCAACGAGGAGGACGAAAGAAATGAAATTCATGTCGACGTGGACCCTGTTGCCTGGATCCGTGAAGGCCGCCGCCGAGCAGTTTCTTGCCAGCGGAGGACAAGAAGCCGCGGGAGTGAAACTGCTGGGCCGCTGGCACAACACGGACTGTAGCGGCGGGTTCTCGCTCTACGAAACGGACAGTGCCGCCGCGCTCCATTTGGGAGCAGTAAAGTGGGCCGATCTGATTGAGATCAGTACCGTCGCGGTGATTGAAGACAGCGAGGCCGGCGCCAACCTGGTAGCTACTTTCAAGAAGTAGGGCCTCGGCTCTTATCCGCCCGCGCTTCTTGCCGCCGGCTTTCGCTTTGTGGAGATTCGGAAGCCGGTGACGAGACGCGGCGAGCGGCCTCGGGAATTGATGCGCATGGGCGCAGCAATCTCCGTGCCTGCGGGGCGAATGCCATTCAAGAAGGCCCGGAATCTACTCGGCTTCTATTCCTCGAGGCGGTAGGTGAACTCTTCGATGACCGGGTTGGTGAGAACTTCGCGGGCGATGCGCTCCACCTGGGTGCGAGCGGCGTCGGCGGTGAGGCCATCGGCGAGGGAGAGCGCGAAATACTTGCCCTGGCGGACCGCGGTGACCTCAGCGAAACCGATCTTGCGCAGGGCATTGTGGATGGTTTGGCCCTGCGGATCCAAGACCGATGTCTTCAACGTGACATAGACATGTGCCTTCATTACCCGCGATTATAGCTTGTGAGGCGGCCGGACGCATGGGGTCTGTTTCTTCAGGCTGAAGGCGTGGGAGAGAATTGCGCAGGGTGCGGAGCCGGCAAATAGGCCTTCACAAGAGCGTCTTTATAGATGGGACTTCTTTTTCGATGTGACTAACACCAGGTTTATGACTGAGTAATTTTGCGGGTTGACTGTATACTGTCCCAGGACTGAGGATAAATGTCTCCATCCCACGGACGAAGACCTTTCCGTGGGGACCCTGGACCTTGGGCACCCCGCGTTGTTACAACAACAAGCGGTCAGGGGCCAAAGGCGAGGGCACTAATGATTACTAAAGCGTATTACTGAACAAGGTAACATTCCCAGAATGCATCAAAACAGGTGAAGATCTTCTAATGTTTCCCGTAAAGGGAGGCAATAGAAGTTCGCTGCTTTTGGGGGGACAATTCCCTGTATTTCAAACAAGAAATGCTGAATTATTTCAGTAGTGGCTAACCATGAGCACTGCGGGAGCTGAGGATACTTATGCAGATCACTGTTTTTGCAGTTCGATTTGAAGATGCGACCTGGGTGGAATGGGAACACGCGTGCGACGAAGACGAGACAGCAGCCGTCGCGGATTCGGCACGGGAGCTGGGATTTGAACATGCGCTTTTTCGGGAGCCACTCAATGCCGATTTTCTAGGTGGGGCGCGCTACATATTCGAAGTTGCCAGAGGCACACCGGAGAAGCCTGTGCATGGGGATACGCGGGTCTATGACGTGAAAGTGGCGGAGATAGAGTTGGAACAATTTGAAGAGTCTGTGGATGCATTCGCGGCCAAAATGACCGCTTGAGCAATGCTCGTGGTTCCGATTCCCTCGAAATCACGAGCCCCGCACTCGCGCTGTCTCTTGCCGCAGGGGCTAAAGCCCCTTCCTTTTGGTGCGTTGATGTACGGGCTGAAGCCCGTACCCTTCACGCTGAAGCCCGTACCCTTCACGCTGAAGCCCGTACCCTTCACGCTGAAGCCCGTACCCTTCACGCTGAAGCCCGTGTCCTTCGTCGCTGAAGCCCGTGTCCTTCGTCGCTTCAGATTCGATTGCCCTGGACTTTCGATTGCCCTGGACTCGAGTGCGGCCGTGAACCAGACGACAATCCGTTAGTATAGGATTTTCGGTACTTTGCCGGGGTACCGAGCGATGGGCCCCTGTGGCTCGGCGGTTGACCGGCGATTCCCCAATATCCAGTTTGTATGCAGCCTGGCCCCAATCCCAGCCTCCCCAACCCTAAGGAGAATGAAAGCGACATGGTCAACTACCTTGAACTGCCCATTGGCGAGCGCGCCCCCGAGGTCTTTCGCGCGGTGATCGAAATCCCGTTGGACGGGACGCAAAAGTTTGAATACGACAAGGAACTGCACGTCTTCAAGCTGGACCGCAATCTGCACTCGCCGGTGCACTATCCGGGCGACTACGGCTTTATTCCCTCTACATTGAGCGACGACGGCGACCCGTTGGATGTTCTGGTGCTGGTGCCGGGACCGAGCTTTCCTGGATGCGTGCAAGAGGTGCGTCCGATCGGCCTGCTGGAGATGCTGGACCAAGGCGTGCTGGACGAGAAGGTACTGGCGGTGGGAAAGAACAACCCACGCTTCGCCAACATCTGGAACTACACGGATATTTATCCCCACCTGCTGAAAGAGATCACGCACTTCTTCTCGATTTACAAGGATCTTGAAGGCAAACGCGTGGAGATGAAGGGCTGGCGCGACGCCGCCTATGCGCGCGACCGCGTGGTGATTGCCGCCAAGCAATTTCGGGATGGCAAGGCAAAACAGGCGGGGGCCAAGAAGAAAGCCGCGGTGTAGGCAGGGATGCTACTTCGCGATTGAGGCTGTGGGCCTGTGCCTTTCGCCACGCTTCAGCAGCTTCCCCATAATCAGCGTGAGGCAGTAAAGGGCAGGACCGAGAAGTCCAATCGCGGTAGCGAAGATCAACGCCGAGGTGCTGCCGATTATTTTCTCGGCGCGAGAGACATAAAGCGCATACGCAATGAGCGCCGCGGGGCCTACGCCGAGCAGGCAGGCGAAAAACAGATTGCCGGCTTTGAAGGGCCGCTCCAACTGCGGCTCGCGGATGCGGAGAACGGCGAGGGCGACAAACTCCAGCAGCAGGCTTGAGCCATAAAGGATGAGGTCGATGGAGATGAGGCGCTCGAAGGGCAGCTTGAGCGCCAGAGCCCAGGCCAGTCCGCAAAACAGAACGCTCACCCAGGGAACTCCGCGGCGATTGCGACGGGCCAGAACGCGCGGCAACATACCGTCTTCGGCCATGGCCATGGGCAGGCGCGTGTAGCTCATCACCAGCGCGTTGAACATGCCGACACCCATGATGCAGCCGCCGGCAACCACGGCGATTCCAAGCCCCGCGCCGAAGATGCCGGGACCGCCGAGGGTTCTGGCAGCGGTGGCCCAGTCGCCGGTGGAGAAACTGTCGGCGGAGAGCCCGGCCAGCGCCATAGCCGCCAACGGGAGAATGTAAGTGATGGCGGTAAGGATTGCAGCGGCGATCATGGCGCGTGGATAGCTGCGCCGCGGATCTTCAACCTCCTGCGCCACTGTGGACGCATTGTCCCAGCCCATGTAATTCCACATGGCCACCAGAACGGCGGTCGAGAAGGCAGAGCCTGCGCCGAATGCAGTGGCGTGAAGCGGGGTGGCATTGCCCCATTGCACGGCGGGGTGCAGCATGAAGCCGCGCCAGAAGCCGAGAACGACAAAGGCGGCGAAGGGAGACAGCAGGAGAACGAAGAGCCAGATGGAGCCCTCGCCCACGGCCGGAGCGCCGCGCAGGTTCCACAGGCTGCAAACGGCAACCACTGCCAGCGACCAGGCGTAGGCCTTCCAGCCATCGGTGAGCACAGGCGAAAACTTGCCGAGATAAAGAACGAAGATGGCGGGATAGAGGGCCATGTCGAAGATGCTGGCCGAGAGCGAGAGCCAGCTCTCCTGGTAGCCCCAGAAGGCCCCAAGCGCGCGGCGGACCCAGATATAGAAGCCGCCCTCGGCGGGAATGGCGCTGGCCAGTTCGCCGATCATGAGCGCAGTGGGCAGGCTCCAGAGAAAGGGCAGCACCAGAAGAATTGCGATGGCCCAGCCATAGCCGGCTCCGCCCAAAATGTCTTCGATGCCGTAAGGACCGCCGGACACCATAAAGTAGGTGGCGGCAATCAGCGGCAGGAGACGCAGTTTTCTCTGCGCCGGCTTGTGGGGGGGGAACATCATTTTGAATTTATCAAATTTATTAACACCGCTGTGGCGCGGGAAGGGCAGAACGGGGGCGATTGTATGGCCTTTCATCCCAGGGCAGTCGCATCTATATCTCTCGGCAATTCTTCGTATGAGAGGGTGGTGACCGGTTCTTGCCTGTTCTTGAGGAGAGAGCGGGGGATGAGCGACTCCACACATGTCTAGAGCCTGTTTCATAGCCGGCTTGTTGCGCCGAAAAACATTCCCTCCGGGGCTAAAGCCCACGCTATTTTTGCGGCATTTGGCACGACTGAAGTCGTGCCCTGACACTTATTCCAGCTCCAACAAGAGTTTTTCCGCAGCCCGTAACGCCCGCGATTTTCTTGTTCCGTATCGGCACGGCGACCCGGTACCCCGGCCTTGCCGTTTCAAAACCAGATTATGAAACAGCTTCTAAGGCTCTGACCGCATGATTTCGTGCCTTGAATTTCTGCTATCCCAGGTCCCAAAATCGGGACCTGGGGCACCCCGAGTTGGTACAACTTCAATCGGTCAGAAACCTAGGGCTCTGACCGCATGATTTCGTGCCTTGAATTTCTGCTATCCCAGGTCCCAAAATCGGGATCTGGGGCACCCAGAGTTGGTACAACAACACGCGGTTAAAGATCCAGTTTGTTGCAAACCGGGGTGCTAGACGCGGGTGTACGGAATCCAAACCTGCATTGCCGAACGCGAACGATTCGCCCATGCATAGTAAGGAATCAGCTTGAGCGTTGTGCGAGTCTCTTCGAGCGGGCGGGATTCCCCCGCGGTGAAGTAGAGCGAGTTCGAGGCAGAAGAGGGCGCAACGGTCCCGGAATGTTCAAGCACCATCACTCCGTCGAGCAGATCCGGAACAAAGCGGCTCTCTGAGCTGGCTGCAACCTCCGCGCGACAATTACTGAATCCGCTCTGCTGCACCGCGTCCGGTTGATCCAGCATTTCCATACAGAAGACAATGGGCCCGCGCTGAAATGCGACGCGGCCACGATCTTCAGCAACTGCCGGATTTGCTTTGAGCAGTTGCACGGCCATATCGAAGCGAAGAGCGATGGAGTCGCCGGACGACCAGCGCCGGCGGATAGCGAGATACTTGCCCGGCTCGATTCCCGAGACCGGCGTTCCGTTTACCATCGCCGTGTTCTTCAGCGACCAGCCAGGAATTCGAACATAGACCGTAAAGTCGCGCGCCTGCTCGGGAGAGACGGAGATATCGACTTCGCCATCCCATGGATAATTCGTCTTCTGCTCGATGCGTAATGCGGTTCCGTCTTCCAGCCGCCATGATATGCGGGAATTATCGTAGAGGTGCACATAGACGCCGTCAGCGGCGGTCGAGTAGAAATAACCCGGGAGCTCGGCGAAGGTCCGCTCCAAATTGGGCGGGCAGCAGGTGGTGTCATACCAGGGGTTGCGAATCTTGCCCTCCGGATCCTCCGAGTACCGGGAGTCGCCGGATGGATCGAATGCCAAGGGGTTGCGATAACAGTAGGTTGTTCCGTCAAGCGACATTCCGGAGTTGATGCCGTTCAAGAGAGCGCGCTCCATGACGTCGGCGAACTTGGCATCGCCGGAGGCCGCGAGCATGCGCCAGTTCCACATCATGTTGCCGATTGCCGCGCAACTCTCGCCATAGGCGCGGGCATTCGGCAATTCGTACGGGTCGCCGAAAGCCTCGCCTTCCTGGCGCGCGCCGACGCCACCGGTCACGTAAAGCTGGTGCGAAGCCAGATCGTCCCAGAGCGTGTTGAGGGTCTTCCAGTAGGCCGGATCTCCGGTTTCAAGATAGTAGTCGGTTGCGCCGCAGCAGGCGTACATGGCTCGCACCGCGTGGCCCTCGAGCTTGGTCCGTGAAGGGAAAGGAATGCCGCAGAACATATAGGAGACTTGGCTGGACCGCAGAGGGATCCGCTCATCTCCGTGGAGAATATAGCCGGCGAGGTCGACGTATTGGCGTTTCCCCGTGGTGCGATAGAGCTCGATGAGCGCCATCTCGATTTCGGGGTGGCCGGAGACAATACCCATTTGATTCGCACCGGGGCCATAGTTCGGAATAAGGAAATTGTCGACGAAGCGAATGCCGGCATCGAGAAGAGTCTTGTCGCCCGTGGCGCGATAGTAGGCGATGGCTCCCTGAAGCAGATGGCCGATGCAATAGAGCTCGTGCCCGGTGGTCTGGGTTGGATACTGCATGCGCAGCGGCTTCCGGTCTTCGACGTAGTAGGTGTTCAGATAGCCGCCCGGCTCCTGGACCGCAACCACATCGCGGATCATCGAATCGGCAGTCGCCCTGAGTTCTGGTTGCTGGCCGGACTGGAGCGCAAACGCAGCGCCTTCCAGCCACTTGTAGATATCGGAATCCGAGTAAACGGGGCCTTGTTGCGGCGCGGAGGATTTGCCGGCGAGGCGGAGAAAGTTGTTCATTCTCCCGTGCGCGATCAATTGGACGTGCATTGAAGGGATACTCGATTGAACATTGGTGGCGCGGCGTTTTGACCAGAAGCCATCCTCGATCGTCACTGCGCTGACAGGCACGGGCTTGAGACGGGCGAAGGGCGATTTGGAGAAGTCGGCGATGCCTGCGTTCCTCCACGCTGCGCCCGATGCTTCGCTTGCGTTCCGCGTGGGGGCCAGCAGAGCGAGCAAGTCTGCTGCATTGGGCAACGGATGCGCAACTGCCGGTGTAACGCAAGACGCTGCGGCGGCAGCGAGGAATTTGCGGCGAGAGAACTTTGAGTTCATCTTGAATCTCCTTGCGATTTTCCGTCGGGCTGGATGAACTTGCCCGGAATATTGACAAAGTAGCCCTGAACCCCAAAATCCTTGAGATAGCCAACCATGCGTCACGGGCCAGCCACTTTTTCGGCTTCAAGAATCATTGTGCTCATGGTTTGCGTGCTCAGCCATCCATCGGCAACGCAGATCAGAAACCTGTCCAGAGCGAAATTATAGGTGATAGCGACGCTGCCGAAATGGTTTTTCCACTCCAGCATCGGACTCAGGTCCTGAAAGCGGCGCGACTGCGGACCATCGCTTCTCGGCTTTAATAGCAACGAAATCCTCGGCAGCGGGATCGCTTAACGCCCAACGATTTTGACGATACTGGTGTCGGATCCGGTCCAGGCTTCGGCCCCTTCGTGGGTCAACTGCCCGGCCATATCGTTCCAATGCAAATGCGTGATCTGGGAATCCCCCTTTTCATAAGCGTAGGTTTTTCCGTCGTCGTTAAAAAGGGTGAAGTCGCCATCTTTGCCCGGATAGACAAGCACACGGGCAATCGATTGCGGTTCCTGGGTGCTGAGGATCCGGGACCCGAACGGGACGATCGATCCCACGCGGACGAAGAGTGGAATGGTGTCGATGGGCGCATCTGCGTCAACCGTCTGGCCGCCCTTCAAACGCTCGTTGGTCCAGTAGTTGTACCAGTCGGTCCCGACCGGCAAATAGACCTTGCGGCTGGTCGCACCTTGCTCGGTGACCGGCGCAACCAGAAAGGCCGGACCGAACATGTACTCGTCGCCGATGGCGGCCACGTTCGGGTCACCCGGAAAATCCATGAACAGCGCCCGCATAAAGGGCGCACCCGTGGTGTAGCTGAAGTAGCCGAGAGAATAGGTGTACGGCAACAGCTCGTAGCGCAAGCGCAGATACTTGCTCAGAATGGCCTCGGCCTGCTTGCCGTACGCCCAGACCTCGTTGTGCTGCCTCTCTCCGTGAGCCCGCATCACCGGCTGGAATGCGCCCCATTCGAACCAGCGCACGAACAGCTCGGGGTAGTCTTCGTAATTGCCCACGTTCTCTATTGCATCCGAGGGGTCGACCAACGGTTTGTGGGCCGCATGGTAGGTGGAGGGGATAATGGGCGAGAAGAAACCCGCAATATCCGTATCCCAGTAGGGCATGCCGCTGGCGGTAAAACCCAGTCCGGTGGGCACGGAGCGTTTCAGCATGTCCCAGGTCGACATGATGTCGCTGGACCAGAACACGGTGCCGTTCCGCTGCGCTCCAAGGTATGCCGCGCGGGCAAGGGAAAAGACCCGGCGGCGGTCTCCGAAGTCGCGCCGCGAACCCTCGTAAACCGAGGCCGTATGAAACAAGGGATAGACATCGTAATAGCGTGTCCCTGAGCCTACGTAGAAGAAGTCGTTGATTGGGTCGATGTCCGGTTCCGTTTCATCGAGCCAGATGTAATCGAAGCCATACGGCTTTTCGTAGCGGTCTCTGATTGCCTCCCACCACCACTTGGCGGCGGCCGGATTAGTGGTGTCGATGTTGGGGCCGATTACGTCTTTGAAGCCACCGAAATCGGGAGCGCCATCCGCGGTATGAATGAGCCAGCCCTTTTGGCGCAGCATGTCGTAATATCGCGTGCCGGGAGAGAAATGCGGCCAGACGCTCAGCAGCGTCGCGATGCCCATGGAATGAAGCTGTTTGTTCATTGCGGCTGGGTCGGGCCAGCGAGCGGGGTCTAGATCCAACTCGCCTTGCCTGGTCATGTTCAGGAAGTCCACCACCAGCACATCGAGCGGCAGGTTGCGGTCGCGATATCCCTTCGCAATGGCCATGATCTGGTCTTGCGTGGGATAGATGGCCTTGCTCTGGATGTAGCCGTATGTGGCCTTGGGCAACATGTGGGTGACGCCCGTGAGCTGGCGATAGCCCTGGTAGATCTCGTCGCTGTTATCGCCGGAGATCACAAAGAAGGAAACACGGTCTCCCACCTCGGATGACCAAACGTTGCGCAGGTTGACACTCAGGTCGATGGTGGTCTTGGAGGGATTGTCCCAGATCAGGCCGTAGTTGCGGCTGGACACCATGAAAGGAACGCAGACCGTCTCTCCACCGATTGAGGTGTATTCATGCCAGCACTCGATACGCTGCTCACGGAGGTCGAGAAAACCCTGTTGGTGCTGGCCCAGCCCGTAGTAGTGCTCATCGAGCGGCGCGTCGAAGACAGCCGAAACCCGGTAGCCGGGATCTGCCTTTTGCCCGCTTTCCGCGCTCGCGGGGGACGCTGCCGGCCGGTTATGCCTCATGGACCAGTTCTTCATTGTCAGAAGCGGCTTGCCGGATGCCGTTGTTATAGAGATCGTGTCGTCGTGAGGTCCATTGCTGGGAGGATTGCCGCCGAAATAGTGTTCTCTGAGCGAATTATTCAACTCGTCGAGCGGCATAGCATGAGGCGGGGGAAGGTTCTGTGGGGCCACACGGATGACCATTCGCCCCGAGCGAATCACGTCGTATCCGGCAGAATCCTGCTCGTGGGTCCATCCAGTCATCGACGGCGTGGCCACGAACCCATACCCGGCGGCCGCGAGGGCTGCGGAATTATCCGAGCTCAAGGTGATTCGGACGATATTGGGCGCGTACGGTTCCAGCACAACAGTCCTGCCCTGGCGCGACAACACAATCTGCGCATCCGCGCTCCAGACAGGCCGGCACTCGAACAAGAGAACCGCCAAAATGACCGCAACGAAGCCTCTACGAACGAAAACTTCTAACATCCAGCTTTCTCCTTTACCACTTGTCCATATTTGGGAACCCCGAGTGCCGCTTGAAGAACCGAGACAGATGAAGCCAGCACCAATGTGGCCTGTCTGGCAGAGCCGGTACTGACGGACCGTGATTATCCTTCGGGCGACGCCCCACTCGCCCTCTCCGAGCGCGGGATGGTTACGAACCGTCACGCGCCAACCGTCGGTCACCCTCCTTTTATCAATGGAAGTATTTGCTCCTCCTAACCTGGGACCTTTTTCCCGGTTACCAACCCCCTCTGAAGGCTATAAACGGAGATAAGAACCTCCATTCCACCCCCATTGAAAGATGGATTACCGGGTCAGCTAGGAGTTTGATTCCCGATAACGAAGCTGGCAAGTAACACACAGTATTTTTTACGGTGTGTCTAATAAAAAACAGGGTTCCGAATGGACCTGGATTGAATGATTAGCGGGAAGGTGCGGCGAGGATTGTGGTAATAAATTCAGCAAGTTAGCGTCCGCTTCGCGGACATGGCAAGTTAGCGGGTTGGCGGCGGCATTGCCAAGCACAGTTTCATACCCCGCGGGTCGGCGAAGCCGGTGGACGACTGACACATTTTGGGGTCTCAATAGAATTTTGCAAGAGGTTCAACTGCTGAAAGATTAAGATGCGCCTGCCTTGGTGACCTGCTGGAAATAATCGACATTGACCACTCTGTCTGCTGTTATTATGCGGCTCATGCACAGCCATAAGAATGACCAAAGCGTCTTTCAAGAATGACAGACGCATTCCCTCAGGGGTTAAAACCCCTCAATTTTCCTGGCTTTTCGGCACGACTAAAGTCCTGCCCCGTTACAAAGCGGTTTTTTGAAACACTCTCTGGGGCTCTGACCGCATGATTTCGCGCCTTGGATTTCTGCTATCCCAGGTCCCAAAATCGGGACCTGGGGCACCCAGAGTTGGTACAACTTCAATTGGTCAGAAACCTAGATGGAGAAGTTCTCTTGCACGTTCGCGGTTTAATCTGTAGCGCATTGTTGATCCGCCTTGCGGTGTGCGCCGCGGGCCAGACTCAGGAACCTGCGCAACCCGCACAAGGCGGGATGGGCGGAGGCATAGCGTCGGCCGGCGTGTTCGCTCCCGTTTACGACGAACATCGGCGACCCATCACCGCGGGCGGATTCGTTGACAAAGGCCCAGTAGTCTTCGAGGACGCGACCAAGGCGGCGGGGCTCTCGGGCTGGCGCCATGAGATGGGCACGCCGCAGAAAAAGTACATCCTGGAGACCGATGGCTCAGGTGTCGGCTTGATCGATTACGACAACGACGGCTGGCTCGACATCTACCTAGTGAACGGCTCAACCTACGACGCACTCAGCGGCAAGCGCACCCCTCCCCACGCGGCGCTCTTCCACAACAACCACGACGGAACCTTTACCGACGTTGCCAAAATGGCGGGAGTCACCAACGACCGCTGGGGATTCGGCGTGGCGATCGGGGATTTCGATAACGACGGATGGCCCGACATATTCGTGGCAAATTTTGGCAAGAACCGGCTGTACCACAACAACCACGATGGAACCTTCACGGATGTGGCGGAAGAAGCAAGGGTCACTCTGGGCAACTGGTCGAAAGGCGCAACCTGGGGCGACTACGACGGCGACGGCCGTCTCGATCTTTTCGTTTCCGGTTACTTGCACTACGACCTGAACAATCAGCCAAGCGCGGAGGACGGCGCAGCCTCCACTGCACACTGCCAGATGCGCGGTGTGCCGGTGATGTGCGGCCCGCGCGGGCTGCCCGGCGAACCGGATCACCTGTTTCATAACAACGGCAACGGCACGTTTACCGATGTGAGCGAACATGCCGGGGTTTCCGATTCCGACCGGTTCTATGGATTCACTGCGATTTTTGTCGACGTGAACAACGATGGCAAAGTGGATCTGCTTGTCGCGAACGATTCCGAGCGCAATTATCTCTACATCAATAAAGGGGACGGTACCTTCGACGACCAAAGCTATATCTCCGGTTTTGCTTTCAACTACGATGGCCGCGAGATAGCCTCGATGGGTTTGGCCGTCGGCGACTACCTGAACAACGGCCGGGTCGACGTGCTGGACACGGACTTCTCGGACGACTACAAGGCACTCTATCGAAACGACGGAAATGCCACTTTTACCGACGTTTCCCGCGAGGCAGGCTTCGCTCAAATTGCTGTTCCCTTTGTGGGCTGGGGTGACGGCTTGATCGATTACGACAACGACGGCTGGCTGGACATGATGATGATCAACGGGCACGTTTATCCGCAGGTGGACGAGCACGATTGGGGCACAACCTATGCCGAGCGTCCCTTGCTGTTTCACAACAACCACCATGGCAAATTCGAATACGTGCCGCCGGTGAAGGGATCGGGGCTGGCGATAGTCGTACCGGGGCGCGGCGCTGCATTCGGAGACCTTTTCAACAACGGCAAAATCGATGTGGTGATCAATCCTGTCGACGGTCCACCAGTGCTGCTGAAGAATGTGAATCAAGACCATCACCACTGGGTGGAGCTCAAATTGGCAGGCGGCCCGAAAAGCCCACGCGATGCAATCGGCACCACCGTCTATTTGACTGCAAACGGGATGCGCCAGCGCCAGGACGTGATGAGTGGAGGAAGCTACATTTCATCCAACGACCAACGTCCTCACTTCGGCCTGGGCGATGCAACCGACGCCGGAACCGCAGAGATTCATTGGCCGTCCGGCCACATCGAAAAGGTCAAACTTCCGGCTGTGGATCGAATCTTCACGATCACCGAGGGACAAGGCATAACAGGAGTCTTGTGCGCCCCACAACCGTGTTCCTGAGGTCAACGTTCAAGTTGGAAGATGGCTGGTCCGGCAATGGCGGTTGGCTGCGGGCCACCACCGGAATAGATGGAGCTATACCATGGAATCAGCGAGGGACCTCGGCATTGATCGTTCGTGTGAGAAACTGCGTTGGAGTTCGCCTCAAATGATTCGTTTTATCCTGGTTATAGGATTTGCCCTGGCTTGGCTCCTGCCGAGCCACGCCCAGGACGGCAAGGTCTCGATCACTACGATTGAGTCGCTGATCCGTTCACAGCAGTACGAACAGGCTCTCAACACATTGAAGACAGCGTTGCGCGAGAGTCCAAGCGACTACAAGCTCTGGACGCTCGATGGAATTTGCCTTGGATTACAGGGAAACGACACTGAGGCCCAAGCTGCATTCGGCCATGCAATTCGCATTTCACCTAATTACGTTCCCGCTCTCAAAGGTGAAATACAGATTCTCTACAAGACCGGGGACAAACGTGCTATTCCGCTTCTGGAGAGGATGCTCAAGTCCGATCCGGGCGACCAAACCGGACACGAGATGCTGGGCACCCTCGAAGCACGCGCCGGCGACTGCCGCACTGCGGTGTCACAATTCGCCCAGAGCATGGAGGCAATCGCGAGCCATCCTTCATCGCTTGAAGCTTACGGCTTTTGCCTGTTCAAGCTTGACCGGGTTGCCGATGCCATTCCCATCTTCCGCCAACTCATCCCGCTGGTTCCGGGGAGCACGTATCCCAGCTACGATCTTGCCGTTGTTCTTGTCGCCTCGCACAATAACGATGAGGCGGTAAAGGCTCTTGAGCCGCTATTGACTCCCGATCAGACCGATCCCGATATTCTCAGCCTGGCCTCACAGGCGTACGAGGCGACCGGCAACACGCCCAAGGCTGTCGCGCTGCAGCGTCAAGCCATTGTACTCAATCCCACCGATCCCTCAAATTACATACTTTTTGCGGACCTTTGCATGACTCACGATTCCTTCCAGGTGGGAATCGATATGCTTAACGCCGGAATCGGGCGCATTGCCGTTAATGCCTCCCTCTATCTCTCGCGCGGCGTACTTTATGCGCAGTTGGCAGACTACGACAAAGCGGAAGCCGACTTCAAAAAGGCAGAGCAGCTCGACTCCACCGAAAGCGTTGGCGCTTATGCCGGCGACCTTGCCGTTCTTGAAAGGAACGATCCGAACACAGCTCTGACACGGGTGCGCGAGCAACTAAGGGCACATCCGGACAATCCGCTTTTCCGTCTCCTGCTTGCCCAATTGATCATGAACAGCGCTCCCGATCCGCAGAGTCCCGCATTCAAAGAGGCGATGCAAAACGCCCTGGCTGCCGCAAAGACCCAGCCGGATCTTGTCGAAGTGCATAATCAGTTGGCAAGCATGTATATGAGCCTGAATCAGTATGAGCAGGCGATCAAGGAGTGCAGAGTGTCTTTGCAGTACGACCCTTCCAACGAAACCGCCATGTATCACCTCATCATCTCCATGCGTCATAGCGGCCACCAGGACGATTTGCAGCCTTTGGTCAAGCGGCTCTCAGAGTTGCACAAGGAGTCATTGCAGCATGAGACAGATCGCAAGCGCTACCGGCTGATTGAGGAAGGATCGCCAGGCGCACAGCCCGATGGACGGAACTAGGTTTTGCATACGCAACGCGCCAAGGCGGAGATCATCAATTGATAACAACTGGAGTTCATGTTACTTTCAACGACGGACATGGTATGGCAAAACGCATTTCGATCGAGTCCGTGATGCGGAGATTGCTATCGTTGCGAAAAGCGCGCCTGGTTCCCGGCATTCTTGGTATGGCCGTTTTTCTGCCTATGGTTTGCCACGCGCAGCAGGGGCAACCCCCTTCACAACAAGGCAGCGGGATGAGCGGGATCGCGTCGAGCGTGATAGCGGCGCCGGTCTATGACGAAAAGAGACGGCCCATCACCGCGGGAGGATTCGTGGACAAGGGGCCGGTCGTCTTCGAAGACATTACCAAACAGGCTGGGCTTTCCAACTGGATCCACAGGATGGGAGTGCCTGAGAAAGAGTTCATCGTCGAGGCCAACGGCTCTGGAGTTTGCCTGATCGACTACGACAACGACGGCTGGCTCGACATCTACCTGGTCAACGGGTCGACATTCAAGGCGCTCGATGGCAATGAAACTTCACCGCACGCCGCGCTGTTTCACAACAACCACGATGGCACCTTCACCGACGTAAGCGCTCAGGCAGGAGTAGAAAACGATCGCTGGGGATACGGATGCTCAGTGGCTGATTTCGACAATGACGGCTGGCCCGATCTTTTTGTGGGGAACTTTGGGAAGAATCGCCTCTACCGAAACAATCACGACGGGACTTTCACCGATGTGGCGGAGAAAGCCGGCGTCGCGCTGGGCAACTGGTCAACAGGCTCGGCGTGGGGTGACTACGACGGCGATGGGAAATTGGACCTTTACGTGGCCGGTTATGTGCACTTCGATCGCGTTCTGGCTGAAGCGCTGGCCAAGGATGCGTCCAACTCCGCCTGCCTTTACCGGGGTTTCCCGGTCAACTGCGGTCCTCGCGGACTGCCCGCTGAACCCGATCACCTCTTCCATAACAACGGCGACGGCACATTCACCGATGTAACTGAAAAAGCCGGCGTCGAAGACAAAGGCCCTTTCTACGGGTTCACGTCCATCTTTGTTTCACTGAACGGAAACGGCCGTCCCGATCTTGTCGTCGGGAACGACTCGGAACCCAATTATTTCTATCGAAACAAAGGTGACGGTACTTTTGAAGATCAAAGCTACGTGTCGGGACTCGCGTTCAACAAAGAGGGACGCGAGATCGCATCCATGGGCATTGCCGCGGGCGATTACGAAAACAACGGGCTGATCGATTTTCTCATCACCGACTTTGGCGACGACTACAAAGTTCTGTTTCACAACGATGGCGAAACCGGCTTTACCGATGTCAGCTATGAGGCCGGGATCGCGCAAACGGCAATTCCGTTTGTCGGCTGGGGCGACGGCTTCATCGACTACGACAACGATGGCTGGCTCGATCTGTTCATGGCCAACGGGCACGTATATCCCCAGGTCGACCAGCACGACTGGGGCACCACCTTCGCGGAGCGGCCGCTGCTGTTTCACAACGTACCCGATCGAACCGGAAAGGGACGCAGATTCGAATACGTTCCTCCGGTTACAGGCACGGGGCTGGCGGTGACGATTCCGGCGCGCGGCTCGGCCTTCGGCGATCTGTTCAACGACGGCAAAATCGATGTGGTGATCAATCCCATCGATGGCCCGCCGGTGTTGCTGCGGAATGTCAATCCCGACCATCATCATTGGGTTGAGGTTAAGCTGGTGGGCGGCCCCAGGAGCCCGCGGGATGCGACTTGCGCAACGGGGTATCTCGCGGCGAATGGAATTCGTCAACGGCAGGATGTCCTGGCCAGCGGCAGCTACATTGGTTCGAACGACCGCCGGCTGCACTTTGGCCTGGGAGACGCATCCGATCCGGGTAGGATCGAGATCCACTGGCCCTCCGGCAGGAAGGAGACGGTCAAGCTTCCTGCTGTCGACCGAATTTACACAATCACTGAAGGCGTGGGCATTACTGGCGAACTATGTGGCGGAAAGCCCTGCGCAGAACACGGAGTGGCCGGAAAGACAGCGCCGCACGTAAAGCCCTAGAGTGTTTTCTCGCAACAAATTGCAAGGCCCGAAATTCGTTCCGTCAATCGGACCTTGCGCGTTGGCGTTTGTGCCGGAGCCACGTAAGAACTCTTGTGCACCGCCAAGATCGGTTCGTTCATCGCTGGGCTCCATTGAATCTCTTATCCGCATGCAGCAGTGCAGTTAGAGCGGAACCAAGGAAGATGTATCCTTCAGGGGCTAAACCTAATACTGTTCACTTAACGAAAGTTGTGGCATTCTGTATGGGACAAAGACAGGAGGCCGCAGATGGCGCGTACGGTTGCCCAACTCCCTCCGGGTGCCCGGATCACGGACTACAT
>Ga0181517_10000976_pt1 | contig 34130 bp, 38 predicted proteins | sample PEATcosm2014_Bin_31_FD_119748 | JGI IMG/M metagenome (GOLD analysis project Ga0181517, IMG submission 119748) | Peatland microbial communities from MTU Mesocosm Facility, Houghton, MI, USA - PEATcosm2014_Bin01_30_metaG | ecosystem: Environmental > Terrestrial > Soil > Wetlands > Peat | place... | reverse complement strand
GGATGTGACGCGTCTTCGTCTGGCCCCGCTTGATTTTGCCGGTGCCAGTCTTGCTGAAGCGCTTCTTCGCGCCCGTATGGGTCTTCAACTTGGGCATCTTCTTCTCTTTGTCTACCGGAGCGGTCATTTTGATCTCGGATCGTCCCGGCTATCGCCCGTGAGACAGTACTTTCCCTGCCTTCTTGAGGCTCTATCAGTATACAACAGAGCTCAGTCGTCAGAAACGGCTCAGAATTGGTGAGTCTGGGGGGCTCCATTTGGCTCGAAACGGCTTAGAAACGCTCTTATTGAGACCCAAAATGGGGCCAAATCAGGGGCTTTTGTTCCCTGATTATTCAATCAGTAAAACATTTAAACTATTTATTATTAATAAGTTACAAGAGGAATGACGGCCTATAATCGGTTTTCCCAAGGGGTGGGGGGTGGGGGTATTTCCGGCGGATAGCCGGCTCAGGGGGACTCGGAAGATACCTGCTCCAGAATCAGGCTAGCAGAACGCTAGAAATAGTCTGCAATACAGGTGGATGAGGCTGGCTGTCCCGTTTCTGCTCGTGGTTTCAATTGCGTCTCATCGGTCGACAATCTAGGAGGCTCACCATTGTCCTGCGCGAAGCCACCGAGTAGGGTTAGGAGGATGGCCGTCCTCTCTGTAGATCTCGCAACCCGCCGCTGGTCCGATCTGGGGATTGTTGTGCTGGAGCGAGAGGCCGAGGCTCAGGTAGCCTGCGAGATCATTCCATGGAACGATGTGGGGCCGGTGGAGGCTGAGGTTCTCGCTGGGCGGCTCAATCACCTCTGCGGAGTGCGCGGCATCCGGGTGATGATGCTCGATGGGCCGCAGGCGTGGAAGTCGAGATCGAATGGCCTGGAACACTCGCGCATGAGCGAACGGCAGTTGAACACAGCGGCCAAGACAGGCCTTCCCGGCATCGTGAAGCCGCGGAGCTACCGGCGTTTTGCCGAGTTTTGCCTGGATCTGTATGATGCGCTCTGCCGCAGGGGCTGGTGCAGGCTGTCGACGCGCGAGCAGCCAGGGGCATCGCAGGAGCGCGTGCTGGTCGAGAGCTACCCGTTTGCCGCCTGGAAGTCGCTGGGGCTGAAACCGCTGCCGGCCAAACGCCGGGCGAAGGTGAGCGATCTGGCCGAGGCTTACGGCGCTCTGCGGGCACTGATTCCGTTTACCACGAACCATCCGCCCAATCACGATCAGTTGCAGGCGATCGTCGGTGGCCTGCCGGGCCTGGCTCTGGAGGAGCGCGACACCGCTGGCGCGCGCATTGTCGGCAATCCTCCGCGCCGCGAGGAGGGGCATTGGCGCGAGGGCTTCATCGTGCTGCCGGTGCCGCCGAAAAGCTCGCTTAGGTTGCGATGGCTGCATTGAGCGACTGAATGTCGGACCCACACGATGCCGCGCCTCTCAGGAAGTACAATGGCGCATATGGGAAGGGAAGTCATGAAGCCTCAGGTCTACTGGCAAAGGGCCTCGGATCATTTGCTCTGCTTCTTTGTACTGTGCCTTCCGTACTATCAGTCGCTTTTGTTTGCAGGGATGAGCGGGATGGTCTCCTTCCTCCTGCTGACCGTTCTGCTCATGTTCGTAGTTGCGCGCTCGCCGGCGGTCTACTGCGTCATTTCCGCCTGCCTCAAGGCCCTCCCGCCATCGTGGGTTGCTCCAACCTCGGACCGGAGAGATCGTTGGGTTGGCGAACCTTTGTATGTGGTAGCTCCGGGGCCAAGTCTCGCACCCTCCTTCCAGCGTCCCCCTCCCCTCTTTTCCTGATTCCAGTGGGTTACAAGCGCATGGCGACCTTCGGTAGCCATGCATGCGTTTCGCTTCCCACGGTTCTCCGGGACACTATCCCGGAAGGAAAAGGTGACCTTTGCGTGAAATTCATAATCCTAATCTTGAATCTCGAAATCGCGGCGATGGCAATGGCGATGTGCGCTCATCGTTGGTCCTTCTCATGCTTGCTTTCGTGCTTTTCTTCGGTTTTCAGTACGTTCGGCAGCCCAAACAATCTGTTCCGACTGCAGTCAGTCAAGTACAACAGCAGTCTGTTCATGAGGAGATCGGTACGGTTCACTCGCGAGTAGCCGACTGCCAGTCCATTGCATCCTCTAGCAATTCTGGGCGGCTAACTTTCATCGCCAAGCCTCTCTATCTAGCTCTGCGCTTTCTCCACGACCACGGCATTGGCAATTGGGGCTGGTCGATCATCGTTCTAACCGTGATCTTCAATCTCCTGATCATCTGGCCACGGATGATGTCGATGAAATCCTCCTTTAAGATGATGCGCGTTCAACCCAAGGTAGACGCTCTCAGGAAGCGCTACGCACACCTCAAGATCAACGACCCCAAGCGGCAAGAAATGAACGCGGAGATGATGGCTCTCTACAAGGCCGAAGAGGCAAATATGTTTGGCGGCTGCCTGCCCTTGCTCCTACAAATGCCCCTGCTGTTTGCCTATATGAGTGTGCTGCGGAACGCGGCCGAGTTACACCAAGCGCACTGGCTGTGGCTCACCGACCTATCATTGCCGGATCCGTTGCACGTTTTGCCTCTGCTTATCATCGGGAGCATGGTTCTAACGCAGTGCATTACACCGGCGCCAGTCATGAGTCCTTCCCAACGATGGAGTCTCGCCATTCTGATGCCCGCGGTCATGGGTTTTTCGCTATGGCGCTGCGCTTCGGGATTGTCACTTTATTGGGTCACCGGCAACATTATCAACTTACTTATCCAGTTTGCGATGAATCGCAGCAAATTGGGTAAGGAAATTCACGCCCTCGCCGCCGCGCGCACAAGGTGATCCGAAAACCAATAAGAATCAAGGACCGACTCTACATCCGCCGGGCGCCCCGTCGTTGACAGGGGCGAGGTCCGAGGTGTCCCACCCTTCCAGAAAAGAGCCCAGAAAAGATCGCGGGAAGGATGGAGCACCCAAATCGTCGTGGGAGTCGCTGCGAATTATTGCGCCTGAGGCGGAACCGGCGGGCGCGGCGGGGCTGCCTGAGCCGGAGGCGAGACTGGCTTGGGCTTGGGCGCTTCCTGCTTCTTTGACGGAGCCAGGATGGCGTGCAAGATCGTGCCTTCCATGCGCGGCATGAATTCGACGATGCCGGCGTCGCCGATGTCCTGGATCAGCTTGTTGATGATGCCATAGCCCAGGTCGCGGTGGGCCATCTGCCGGCCACGAAAGCGCAGACTGGCCTTGACCTTGTCGCCGCCGTTGAGGAACTTGACTGCCTGGTTCTTCTTGGTCTGATAGTCGTGCTCGTCGACGGTCACTGAGAACTTGACCTCTTTGACCGTGATCACCTTCTGCTTTTTCTTGGCGGCGCGCTCGCTCTTTTCCTTCTCGTAGAGGAAGCGGCCGTAATCCTGGATGCGGCAGACCGGCGGAACCGCGTTGGCTGATACCTCGACCAGATCGAGGCCACGTTCGCGGGCGATCCTCATTGCCTCAAAGGGCGCCAGGATACCCAGTTGTTCGCCGTTTTCGTCGATGACGCGGATTTCGCGCGCACGAATCTTTTCGTTGATGCGGATAAAGGACTTTGCCGAACGTTTGTCGAGTGCGATGGTACTCCTCCAAAAGTCGTCGCTGCTCACCCCTCCGGAAATAGCCGGAGTTTATGCGGTCACAGGAACGCTCCCTGAGTATAGCATTGGTCCGAATCTAAGTGGCTTGGGCCTCCGCTATTTATGTGATGTCTTGGCGGGGGTTTTGGCCGCCTTGGCGGCTGGTTTCTTGGCGGCTGCCTTCTTGGCGGCCTTGGGGGGCGCAGCGGCCTTCTTTGCCGTCGCTTTCTTCGGCGCAACCTTTTTGCCGGCGGCCTTCTTGGCAGAGGCCTTCTTCGCAGAGGCCTTGTTGCGGACGGCCAGGGTCTTCTCGGCGAGAGCTCCCTTCAATTCAGTATCGAACTCGACTGGAGTGAGCGGGCGGGCGGACTTGCGCAGGCGCTCAATGTCGTAGAAGGCGCGGCGCTCGACCAGGAAGACGTGCACCACAAAGTCCACGTAGTCGAGGAGAATCCAGTCGCCCTTGCGACGGCCCTCGACGGAGTTGGGAAAGACGCCAAACTCCTTTTTGAGCCGCATCTCGATTTCGTCGGCGATAGCGATGGCCTGGCGATCGTTGGTGGCCGAGGTGACCAGGAAGAAGTCGGACAATCCCGCGTCGATAGGGTCGAGTTCGAGGATGCGTGTGTCTACGCCTTTTTTGTCTTCGCAGGCTGCTGCGGCGGCTTGAACCTGATTGCGAACCTGGATGCGCTTGAGTTGCTCTTGGTCGGTCGTCATTCTTTTGGAAATAGCTCTCCGAGCTTCATCGTAGCCTTTCGACCGGACTGGGGCAAGTTACTGATACAAGCCGTGGGTACGGATGTAATCCGATACGGGGGCGGGAAGCAGTTCGCGTTCGGCGGTCGGCCCCACGGCTTGCTCGTGAGTGCGTGCCCGATTGCTTGCTCGGATTTGATCGCGAATCTCTGTGGCGCTGATTTCGAAGTGAAGGCCGGGAAGCAGGTAGAAGGGTGCGATCTCGCCCATCTGATTGCGGAGCAGGTAGCGGCGGAGTTCAATTTCCGACTCTGTGTTGTCCTGGGTAGGACTGGCTTCGATTGAGAGCCCGGAAGGGAGCCAGGCTTTGAGGTTATGCAGGTCTTCGCCGGGACGCGAGGCGACGATTAGCGGGGCTACAAACGGAATCTCGGCAGCGCGATGCCAATGCCGGAACGAGGCGAGCGAGTCTGCTCCCATGAGGCAGAAGAGGGTGCTGCCGGGAGGCATCTCCGCGCGCAAATTGCGCAACGTCTCCAGCGTGTAGTTTGGGTCTCCGGAAGACTTGGGGGCATCGGCCAGTGATAGGTCGAACCCGGGATTGCCAACAATTGCCAGTCGAGTCATGGCGAGACGGTGAGCAAAATCAGCAGTCGATCCCTGCGGCTTGAGCGGCTGTGCGCCGACCGGAGCGAAGAGGATAGTATCGAGCTGGAGCGCTGTCTTGGCGGCTCGCGCGACGGCCAGATGACCGAGATGCGGCGGGTCGAAGCTGCCTCCGAAAAAGGCGACGCGGCGACCGCTAACGGCCGTCTGGCCAGTGACTTCACCCATGGCGTCCATAGTAGCGTGCCGGGGCGGCTCTGGTAGCATCGGATTCGAGATGCGCTATCTGATTGCAATCCTGGCCCTGGCCGGCGTGGTGGTCTCCGCGCTGGCTCTGCATGTTCACTACTGCACTGACACCCAGCCCTGCTCGATCAACGAGAAGTGGGACTGCGGGGTTGTGAATCACAGCCCATTCGCCGAAGTCGAGCACATTCCGGTAGCAATGATAGGCATTGCCGGGTACCTGGTGCTGGGCGGGCTGGCCTTTTGGCGGCAGCGGGCGCTGGTCTTTCTCTGTGCGCTGGTGGGGCTGGGCTTTGCACTGCGGCTTACCTTTATTGAAGAGTTAGTGCTCCAGGTCTGGTGCCTTTATTGCGTGATCTCGCAGGCGATCATCGCGCTGATTGTGCTGTTGAGTTTGGGATGGGTTGGCACGGAGTATCTGGTGCTGAAAAGAGCAGGTCGAACTGCGTGAACTTAATGCCGGTAAAAACAATTCTTGATCTGTAAACCGGTTTATGATATAAACCATAAACATGGACGACCGTAGCCGCCTGACCTATCTCACCCACTACTATTACGAGTTGCAGGGTATTCGCACCTCACCATTGTGGCTCTACTTAGTGGCTATCCAACCGCTGAACAATTCTGCCTATTTCACCTACATCAAAGGACCAGCCCGAGATGTGTTCCCGTTTATTGCAGTGGGTCTTGCGGGCGTCTTCACATGGCTGGGGGGCCGGTACTATAGCCGCCGATTTGGCTGGCTCAATCCTACGTGGATTGGTCTCCCTAAAAGCCGTGTCTATTGGGCCCTGTTTTGGGGCTCTCTAATTTGGGGTGTTTATTGCATCTTTGTGTCCCACTTCCACGGATTCTTTCCGTATGCATTCACGATTGTATGGATAAGTCCGTTGTTCAATACTGAGAATCTTCCGGTCCGCCGCATCTATTTCGCGCTGGCCGGTTTGGTGGTGATCTCCTCCGCGCTCTTCCTTCAGATCGCCCACTCGGACGGAAGAATCATCATCATCATCCAGTGCCTTGTACTGCTGGCTCTGGGTATCGCCGATCATCTGCTGCTGATGAGCTTGTGTACTCCTCCTCGCGAGGATGCCGATGCCTGAGATTCAGCCCGGCTTTCCGGAGGTTGATCGCGTCATCCACGAACCGGCGCGGCTCGCGATTCTGACCGTGCTCTCCGCCTGCTCAAGCGCCGATTTCATTTTCTTGCAAACCGCAACGGGACTAAGCAAAGGCAATCTCTCGGTGCAACTCACGCGGCTGGAGGAGGCCGGCCTGATCTCTATCGACAAGGTTTTGGAAAGAAAGAAGACCCGTACCACCGTAAAGTTATCCAGCACCGGGCGCGCTCAATTGAATGAATACTGGCAGACAATGAAGAGGATTCAAGAGCAGGGCGCAACCCAGTCAGGTTGAACTCACGCTCGGCGCTGCTAAAATTGAATCAGCCAATGTTCAAGAAGCAATACGCACGCTGGATGTATGACTGGGAGACGCGGCTGACGACGCGCGACGAGAATCGCGTGGTGCGTCCGCTGGAGTGGGGCTTCGAGTGGATTGAGCCGTTTCTGCGCGAGCACGGCTTCAGAAATGTTTTGCCGGGGCCTGAAGTTGCGGGCAACGAAGCTCAGGCCGAAGCTGCCATGGTCCGCGTCAATGAATTCCTGATCCGCCACAGCGATGCATTTTTTGGCTACAAGAAACCCACCGACTATCGGCTCGAAGAGCGGCATCCGGAGCTGTTTCCCACCAATGTGCGCCCAGAGACGCTGGCCAAGGACGCGGCGATGAAGCAGCAGGCCGCCGAGGGAAAGCTGGCTAAGGCTCAGTATCTGCGCTTCACATCGCCGGAACGGACGCCTTATCCGGAGAACGACCTGGTGTGTGCCCGCTGGTATCCTGCACCGGCACACAAAGACACTGCGCGGCCCAAGCAGGCCATTGTGGTGCTGCCGCAGTGGAACTCGGACGGGCTCGGGCACAACTCGCTCTGTACGATTTTTAACAAGATGGGCGTCTCGGCGCTGCGGCTCTCGATGCCTTACCACGACATTCGCCGACCGGCGGAACTGGAGCGCTCAGACTACGCCGTCAGCGCCAACATCGGACGCACGCTCTCGGCCTGCCGTCAGGCAGTGGTCGACATTCGCTGCTGCCTCGATTGGCTTGAGGAGCTGGGCTACGAGCACTTCGGTGTGCTGGGAACGAGCCTCGGCTCCTGCTATGCCTACCTGGCCAGCGCGCACGATCCGCGCTTGAGAGTGAATGCGTTCAACCACGCGTCTACTGCGTTTGGAGATGTGACCTGGGCGGGCCAGAGCACGCGGCATGTGAAGCAGGCGCTGGCCGAGGCCGGGCTTGACCAGGACCGCGTGCGGGCGTTGTGGGCCGCCGCCAGCCCCTGCTACTACTACGACAAGATCGCCGGCGCGGAGGCTGCGGGAGACCAGAAAAAGATCCTGCTGGTCTATGCTGACTACGATCTGACCTTTCCCAGGGAGTACTCGTTGAAGGTAGTCAAGGCCTTCCGCGAATCCGGCCTCGACTTTGAGCCGCGCGTGCTGCCTTGCGGTCACTACACCACCGGCGAGACGCCATACAAGTTCATCGACGGCTGGTATCTGGGCTGGTTTGTCTATCGCGCCTTCAAGGCTCTGCGCGAGGAGAAGGCTGCGGGCTTGAGCCCTGCAAACGTTCGGGCGCATGAGGTCGAAGAGGAAGCCGTCTCGCGCTAGGTCTCTGACCGAATGAATTCGTACCAAGTGCGGGTCCGGAGACCGGCGCCACAGATACAGCATCATGCGGCCGGGAATCAACGCACTTGATTCAAATCCATTCTCAGCAGTTTGGCTGGGTCGAGATATGCTCCCTGCCAACGCACTGCCCAATGCAGATGCGGGCCGGTAACTCGGCCTGTCGCGCCGCTGAGGCCTAGCAGGCCTCCCGTCGCCACATGCTGCCCCTCCTGCACGTCGATCCGGCTCAGGTGCATCGAGAGCGTGAATAGGCCAAGCCCGTGGTCGATTACGACGCAGTTGCCCTCGTAGTAGAGCGGGCGTGCCAGCACAACGATGCCGCTGTTGCCGGCGCGGACCGGCGTTCCAGTCTTCGCGCGAAAGTCCATCCCCTTGTGAATGCTCGCCAGCTTGCCGTTGAAGGTGCGGCGCGTGCCGAAGCTTGCGGTTTGCGGAGCGGAGACTGGCGCGCGAAAGCTGCGCTGCCAGAGCGCTTCGCCGGCGCTCGTCGCAAAGATCTTCTCCTTGAGTTGCTGGTCGGCTTCGATCTGCTTGAGGGCCTCGGGATCGGGCTCGACGAACTTCGGCGCGACGGTGAGCGAGCCGGTGCGATAATGCGCAGGAAGAATCTCGACTGGCTGGCTAAGGTCTCGTTCGCCGCCTTGAACCAGGTGAGCAGTGATCTTCAGCGTCGAAGGCCCAATAGGCGCTTCAACGTCGACGCCGGCCAGCGCAAACCACACATTCCCGTTTCGACCGCGAAAGAACTGGAGCTTGCGGCCTAGCCATTCACCTTCGATGCCGGACGCACCGGCGGCATCGACGTGAATCAGCTCCGGTGAGCCTGCGATGACAGGTGCAGGCGTCAGCGTTGCGACAGGAGCTTGCGGATGGGCCGCGAGTGGGGCCATTGCAAAAAGAAAGGCAAGAGCGGTCAAGACCTGGATTCGCCCTACGCGTGTTTTCAATGTGGGCTTCATGCCTCGTTTATGTTCTCTCAGTGGTTAACACCCTTTGTTGATATAGCACCTTTTTTGGCACGACTGAAATCATGCCCTGATACAAAACCGCTCCTGGGGAAAAGTTCGCAAATTATCTTGAGGATAGCTCGCACGTTATTCGGTAGCGGCGGGGCGCGGGTGCGCAGCTTGCCATTTGGCCACGCGGTCATGGACCTCTTCCAGCTGATCGGTGGTGATGTGAGTGCCGATCAGCTGCCGGTTGGCGGCGTACTGCTGCTGCTTCGGGCCTTTGACAGCCGCAGCCAGATCGAGCCAGAAGTACGCCTCGACATAATCCTGTTGAAGACCTTGACCGAGGAAATAGAGCAGGCCGAGAGTGGCTTGCGCGTTCACATCGCCTTGATCAGCCGCCTTGCGATACCAGTTGGCAGCTTGCCCCATGTCGCGGGGAAAGTCTTTGCCGCCGTCGCGATAGAGTGCGGCCAGATGCAGCTCGCCGGCGATGTCGCCCTTCTCGGCGGCTCTGCGGTACCAGTCCGCAGCCAGTTTGAGGTCGCGCGGAATGCCATTGCCTGCGGCGTAACTCTCGCCGACGCCGATCTGAGCGGCAGGGTCGCCCGCGTTGGCTTTTGTCAGCAAGGCCGGGTTGATTCCGGAGCTTTGCGACGCTGCCGTCGGAACAACGACCGCCAGAAGGGCGGGAACAAGGGTGGTCGGCAGGACAAGTCTTTTCCAGCAGTTCATCGTGAGTAATCCAACTCAATTATCCAAGAAGATGCGACAGGAACCAAGCCAGTTGATTCGATTCACTGACTTGCGTGAGCCAGTTCGGAAATCAGGTGGCCGAGGGATTTCTCTCTTCAGGCCCGAGTCTTGCCATGTGGCACGATTTTTGAGATGTGGCGAATGGGGATCGGGAGCGCTCCGCACACACTAGCGCCCTGCCGCCCTCGGGCGAGAGCGGCAGGGTGGAGGCGGATCTGGGGAACCGTGCGTACTCCGCAGCGGTTTAGAAGCTGCGGCGCAATTCCTCCTGTCTTCTGTATCGGCTGCCCCACCAGGGACTTGAGTTGGCTCTGCAGCGACGGAACTGCCCGGGAAGGGGGAAGGCGCTAGAATCTCTCTATGAGTGACCGCATGTCTTTGCCTCTTGCCGAAGCCGACCCGATAGTGGCCGCAGCCCTGGACCAGGAAACCCTCCGCCAGCACGAGGGGCTGGAGTTGATCGCCAGCGAAAACTTCGTCTCAGAAGCGGTGCTGGAGGCGGCTGGCTCGATCTTCACCAACAAGTATGCCGAGGGCTACCCTGGGCGGCGCTACTACGGCGGCTGCGAGTATGCCGACGTGGTGGAGAATCTGGCGCGCGATCGGGCCAAGCAGATCTTTGGCGCCGAGTATGCCAACGTGCAACCGCACTCCGGCTCGCAGGCGAACGCATCGGCCTATGGCGCGGTGCTCAAGGCGGGCGATACGATCCTGGGCCTCGACCTGGCTCACGGCGGCCACCTGACCCACGGGCATAAATTGAGCTTTAGCGGCAAGCTCTACCACACGACCTTTTATAGTGTGCGGAAGGACACCGAGCGAATCGACTACGACCAGATGGAGGAGGTTGCGGAGCGCGAGCGACCCAAGGTGATCATCGGCGGTGGCAGCGCTTATCCTCGGCTCTGGGACTTCGAGCGGATGCGCCAGATCGCCGACAAGGTTGGCGCGGTCTATGTATTTGACATGGCGCATATCGCCGGGCTGGTGGCGGGCGGGGTTCACCCGTCTCCTGTGCCGCATGCGCACATCACCACCACAACAACGCACAAGACGCTGCGCGGGCCACGCGCTGGATTGATCGTCTGCGGCAAGGATTATGTCGTTGGCCCGAAGCCGGAACAGACGATCGGCAAGGAGATCGACAGGTCGGTCTTCCCAGGCCAGCAGGGCGGTCCGCTGATGCATATTGTGGCTGCGAAGGCGGTCGCGCTGGGAGAAGCGTTGCGGCCCGAATTCAAGGTCTATGCCGCACAGGTTGTGGCTAACGCAAGTGTGCTGGCGGCGGAGCTCAAGGCGGCGGGATTCCGCATCGTCTCGGGCGGCACGGATAATCACCTGATGCTGGTGGATGTCTTCGAGAAGGGCATTCTTGGCTCGGAGGCAGAGTTGGCACTGGGCAAGGCCGGCATCACTGTGAACAAGAACACGATTCCGTACGACGTGAATCCGCCGCTCAAGGCCTCTGGCATTCGCGTGGGCACGCCGGCGCTCACCACTCGCGGCATGAAGGAGCCGGAGATGCGGCAGATTGCGGCGTGGATCGAAAAGGCGCTGGCACGGCGCAACGACGATGCGGCGCTCGAGCGGATTCGCGGCGAAGTGGCGGAGCTCGCCAATCAATTTCCGCTTTATGCCTGGCGGCGCGCGCCTCAGTCTGTCGGCGCGTAGCGAATAGTGCTTGCGCTTTTAGCCGAAATCGGCCAAGATTAACCATCACCCACCTGCGGCGTGCCGCAGGCCCAAAGGCCGTCTGTGATTAGTCACGACGGCTTTTGCTTTGTTGGAGCACGAATGCGAACCAACGTCTATATCGACGGCTTCAATCTTTACTACCGGATGCTCAGAGAAAGTCCGCAGTTCAAGTGGCTTGATCTTAGGGCTCTATCTGCGGAACTTCTAAAGGTCCAAAACCAGATACAAACGGTTCATTACTACACCGCCAGAATCTCCGGGCGTGTCGATCCATCTGCACCTGCACGTCGGCAGATTTATCTCGACGCTCTAAAGACCGTGGGAATTGACACCGATCTTGGCAGCCTACACCTGGGAAGTTTTCTTGTTACCAAACCCTGGGCAGGGCTCGTGCATCCACCACAAATGCGGGGAGGGACTGTTCCACATTTCAGCCCGCCATTTCCTGCGGTAGCCAAGGTCTGGAAGTCCGAGGAAAAGGGGAGCGACGTGAACCTGGGTAGCCATCTGGTCCGCGACGCATTTCAGGGAAAGTTCGATGCAGCCGCGGTCCTATCCAACGATACCGATCTGGTGGAACCAATTCGCATTGTTTCTGAAGAGTTGGGATTGCCCGTGGGGCTGCTCTGTCCCGTTTCAAAGCCGGCTGGCGGCCTCGCCAAAGTAGCGTGTTTTGTCCGGCATATTCGCACCCAGCATCTTCAAGCATCGCAGTTTCCCGACGTTATTCCAGGAACAGCAATCTTTCGGCCAGCAACTTGGCGCTAAGATAATTGAAATCTCGGGAGATACCAACGACCTCCGGCCGATAGGATGCTTACGTTTCGATGGGGGCACTTCGTGGACGGCGATTTTCACCGAAACACAACTTGCCTCCTGATGCCGGGTTGCATCTAATGATGTTGGGATGACTCGCCCATGCACGCCATCAGCGGAGATTCGCTGCATCCCCGGCGGGCATCCGGAGGTGTCAATGAAAATCTTTCATTTTGCATTGGCGGCATCGCTGGCTTTCGCCATCCCGGCTTATGCGCAGCATCACGAAGAGGGCGGCGCCCACCCACCGATTCCGGCTCATGGGCCTGAAGCTCACCAAGGCGCGGCGCATCCGGCCGAGCCCAACCGCAACTTCAGCGATAAGGAGGGCCACCCCAACGCTCCGCACGTGGATAACGGCAAAACCTGGGTTGGCCATGATACCGGCCGCGACGATGCGCGCCTTCACCTGGATCACCCCTTTGAGCATGGTCGTTTTACGGGCGGCTTCGGTCCTCGCCACGTCTGGCATCTTGCTGGGGGTGGTCCCGGACGTTTCTGGTTCAACGGATGGTACTGGAGCGTAGCGCCCTTTGAAGTGGGCTTCTGCGACGGCTGGCTGTGGGACTCGGATCAGATCGTGATTTACGACGATCCGGATCACGTTGGTTGGTACCTTGCCTATAACGTGCGCCTCGGCACGTATGTGCACGTGGAGTATCTGGGATAATCGGAGGCGCCTGAGCAAGCACAGCTCACTCGCATGGGGCGAAGGGGATGGGCTGAATGGCCTGTCCCCTCAGACCGCTGACAGACCTCATCGTTTTGGTGGGATTTGTTATTGATACTGCCCGATCGACGTTCCGCAACATGTGCTTGTCTGGCGCCGATGCATCGATCGATACAAGCTCCAACTCCTGCTGCTGCAACTCAGGTCTCTTCAATGTGAAATCGAATTACAAAAGGCTCCCGTGGAATACGAAAGCCTTACCTTGGTTCACTGTTTGAGGGCCCGGAGTGACGGCTCCGGGCCGTTTTGCGTTCAGATGCGATCGATGCGGCCGACGCGTTACCTTACCGTGAAGGTGAGAGTTGTGGAATGCGTTATGCCGCCACTCGTGCCTGTGATGGTGATTGGGAAGGTGCCGGTCGTGGCAGTCCTTGCGACGGTCAGCGTGAAGTCTGAGGTGCCGGAGCCCGGCGCGGCGATGGAGGTTGGGCTGAAGACCCCGGTCACACCTGACGGCAAGCCGGCCGCCGACAGAGCGATTGCTGCTTCGAACCCACCCGAAACTGCGGTGGTAACGACGGCGAAGCCGCTTTGACCACGACGCAGAGAACCGGCGGTTGGCGAGACGGAGATGGTGAAGGCTCCACTGCCCGGTGCGGTTACGGTGAGCGAGACGGTCGCCGTTTTCGTGATTCCGCCGCCCGAGCCGGTGACTGTGATGGTGTAGACTCCGGCCACCGTCGTTGAGGCCACGGCCATCGTCAGCGTTGAGGAGCCTGAACCCGTGATCGACGTTGGGCTGAAGCTGACGGTGACGCCCGTGGGCTGGCCGCTTGCTGTCAATGCGACAGCCGAGCTGAATCCGTCAAGAGCGGTCGATGTGATCGTTGAGGCGCCGCTCGCACCCTGCAGCACCGTGACGGAGCCAGGCGACGCAGTCAACGAGAATGTGGGACTGGTTGCCGTCGGAGCCAGCGCATTGATCAGGTTCTGTCCGTTCGGGCTGCCCCAGCCCGTGACCAGATCGTAGCCGGTAACCGCTGAGAAGCTGCCCGAGGTGCCGCTGGTGATGTCGTGGAAGTCGGTGGTGTAGGCCGAAGTGATGTTCTGCGCGTAGATGGCCGGATTGAGGAAGCCGATCGCCGGCTGGCCGGTCTCCGCCAGCTGCTGGTTGGCCAGGGCGATGTAACCTGCCCACATCGGCGCGGCAAAACTGGTGCCGCCAAATTCGTTGGCCAGGCAGGTTGTCTGGTCGGCGCAGGTGTAAAAAGTGAAGTTCGCATTGGCCGAGACATCGGGGCCATTGCGCAGCGTTGTTGAACCGCGATTGCTGGAGTTGATCACGCCCGAGAGCTGCTGCCAGGCGGGAATCGCAATGCTATCCGGCGAGATGCCGCCGCCGCTGTCTGTCCATGCGGTCTCTGATCTCCATGCTCCGCCCGCGCTGGCGGTGGTCAGGTCCGTGCCGCCGACCGATACCACAAAAGCATTGTCGGCGGGCCAGGCCTCGTTGCTCGCAGACCAAGTCGAGCTGTCACCCGATGCCGAAAAGAAGTTCTGCCCTTGCGCCGCCATCTTTTGGAAGAAAGGGTTCAGCGTGCTTGGATCGGCCGGAGTCCAGCCCCACGAGCAGCCGATCGTGGTCGGCAGCGGGCTGTGCGTGGTCATGGCGCTGATGATCGCCGTATCGGTCGATCCGATGTAAACCACCAGGCTGGCCAGGCCGGGCGCCATACCCAGAGCTTGAGTCATGTCCAGCGTCTGCTCGGTATCGTCGCATTCTCCGGCGGCTCTCGTATCGACGCAGCTTGTACTCGTCCCATCCGTCGAGAGCAGCGTAATGGGCACACTGTTGGTCTGGCCGACATTGGTGTAGTAGGTCGTCAGATCGGCCAGATCGGTGCCGAGAAACTCGAACAATCCGAGGTTCTGGCCTGCGCCGGTGAGAGCCGTTCCACCGTAATAAGCCGCGCGCATGTCGCTGCCCAAAAAAGATGCCGAGGGGCCGGAGCCGGTGGTTGCATGCGAGACGACATCCTTCACATCGATGCCGTGAGCCGCCGCATAGTCGCCGCGCTTGACGAGCATCGGGTGTGGAATCGAGTAGTTGTCGAGGCCTGAAATGTGCCAGAGCTGGAAGGGCAGATCAACCGAAGGCTCGCGGCTCGGGCTGTAAAAGCTGCGGTTCTCGGTCGGATGCCGATAGTTCCACAGCTCAATGTGGAAGGCCGTCTCGATTGCCGAGACCGGGCCCTTGACCTGCACCTCCAGTCCGTCGCGGCTGCCGCCAACCACCGTCAGGCCGTGGGAATTCGCGTAGCTGACGACGGCGTCATAGTCGGCCTGAGTGGGGCCGAACCTTGCTGTGAACTCTTGCGGGGTGAGGAAGTGCCGGTACGATGCGCTCGATGGATCGTAGAGCTCGCTGAGGAATGTATCCAGGCCTGCCTGATCGCGCAAAGGCAATACGAGATCCAACTGCAAGGTTTGGTTTGCGGGAAGACGCCCGAGCGGTTGAGCGCGGCCATTCAAGACCGCTTCACGCACGTGGCGCGTCAAGAGCGACTGCGCTCGGCCAGCCGTGCTTCCGGCCGACACCAACGCTGCGATTACCAACACAAATACGCTGAGTTTTCGATTCACGGTGCCTCCTGGTAGGCTTGATGGATTTGGGTGGACGTACTGGCGGGGGAGTTTAATCCGCCTTAAAGGAGATAGGCGCATTGTCCGTAAGCCTACGACGGCTGTCAAGCGCAAAAAGCAAACTCTAAGTATTCATTGGCAGAGGGAAATGACTGACTTGCATTCGATTCAACGGGGCGAAGGGCGGAGATAGACTCTCTGTTCCGCCGTCAGGCCAATTCAATTCCGGCGATTTCGGCTTCAAGACCGCCGTATTCGAAGTGATCGTTTTCGCGGATGCGGTACGCCACGTCAATGAGGCTTCCCTGTGCCAGGCCGAGTTCGGCGGCGCGCGCTGCCAGATTCCAGCCGACGGCACGCAGCGCGCCACTTGAGCCGGGCAGCGGCCGCGGCTGTACCGAGTCCTGCGCCAGCTCCAATCTCAGATGCCGCTCCTTCATCGTGCGCGGCGGAGTGAGCAGACGCACCTTGCGCGCTACGAAGACCGGCTCGGCGTTGCCGTGGCCAAAGGGCTCCAGCTTGCGCAGCCAGCCGGCCAACACCGGCGTGATGCGATCGAGCGGCAGCTCTGCGTGGATTTTGAGCAGGCAGGCGGGCTCGCGGGCGGCCAGATGTTCCTCGGCGTAAAGACGAAGGCGCCGTTTGAGTTCCGGCAAAGTGGCCGCGGGCAGTGCAAACCCCACAGCAAAGGCGTGGCCGCCGAAGCGGGTGAAGAGATCGGCGCAGCTTTCGAGGGCGTTCAGCAATGGGAAGCCATCGACAGAGCGGCCGGAGCCGTGAGCGACACCATCCTCGACGCTGACAACAAGCGCCGGCTTGGCTGTTCGCTCGACGACGCGCGAGGCGAGAATGCCGATGACGCCTCGATGCCAGCCGTCGCCGTCGATGATGAGCAGGCGATCGGCGGCCAGCTCGGTATCGGCGCACAACCTTGTTTCGATGGCGGCCAGTGCCGAGGCCTCCGTTTCGCGGCGTTCGCGGTTGAGCCGTTCGAGCTTGACGGCCAGTTCAGCGGCACGAACACCATCGCGCGTGGTGAAGAGCTCGATGACCTCCGAGGCCACGTCCATCCTGCCGGCTGCGTTGATGCGCGGTGCCAGGCGGAAGGCCACGTCGAAGGCCGTAATGGCTTTTGCCGCCGGATCCAGGGCCGCGGCGGCGAAGAGAGCACGCAGGCCCGCGCCGGCAGGGTGTCGCAGCTCATTCAATCCCAGGGCAGCGATCACCCGATTCTCGCCCTTCAGTGGAACGGCGTCGGCGATGGTGGCCAGGGCGGCCATCTTGAGAAAACTCGGCAATGTCTTTTCGCGCGTGCGGGCCTGGTCGCGGCGTTCCAGAAGAGCCTGCGCCAGTTTGAGCGCAATGGCTGCACCGCAGAGGTTCTTTTCCGGGTAGCAGCAGGTGGGCTGGTTGGGGTTCAGGATTGCCAGCGCCGCGGGTACGGCATCGCCGGCTTCGAGCAGGTGATGGTCCGTGATGATCAGGTCCAGGCCCACCCGGCGAGCGGTCTCAGCCTCGGCAAAGGCCCTCACTCCGGTATCGACCGTGATCACAAGCCGCGCGCCCTCGGCATGTGCGGCTTCAAGCACGCTCGACTGCAAACCGTAGCCCTCGTTGAGCCGATGCGGCACGTGGAAGCGGACAATGCCGCCCAGCATCTCGATGGCCGTTTTGAGCAGAACTACGGCGGTTGTGCCGTCGACGTCGTAGTCGCCGTAGAGCAGCACTGGTTCGCGTAGCGCAATAGCCCGCTCCAGCCGGGTGACGGCCTCCCGCATGCCCAGCATCAGCAACGGATCGTGGAGATGTGCAGCTTCAGGATTGAGAAAGGCGAAAGCCTCAGAGGCCTCGCGAATGCCACGCGCAACCAGCAACTCGGCAAGCACCAGCGGTAGCCGGGCTGCCTTGGCCAGCGCGGTTGCCTCCTCCGGATGCGGCTCGACGAAACTCCAGCGCTGAGGAGGGAGCCTGCGCTCAGGCGTATGGCTGGGCGCAGCAATCTTGCTTGCCTCGGCGCCCGCCCAGCCCACGGGAGTTACTCGTCCTCGTCTTCGTGCTCGTGATCGTCGATCACGATGTCTTGGAAGGTCTCGACATCTTCAAGCAGCGCCTGATAGCGCTCGTACCACTCGGTGGTCGTCTCATGCAGAAAGACCAGTCCCTGGTAAACAAAACCAAGCTGGATGTAACCCAGGTTGCCGGTATATTTGCGCAGCCACTGCGCCTCGACCAACTCCGTCGCCTCTTCATCGGGGAAGTTCATCTCCCCCGCCTCCTCGATCAGCGCATCGAGTTCCTCGCGCTCCAGCGTCATCTCGCTGAAGGTCACGAAGGGAGCTCCGACGAGCTTGGCCATCTCGACAAAGTCCTTCCACGCGTCGGGATTGTCATGGCCCTCCCACACGATCGAGGGAATCTCATCCGTTACATAGCCGGGCAGGCGCTTGAGGCCATGGCCTTCGATGAAGGCCACCATGTCGTCTTTCAGAGAGAGGAGGTTGTCGGTGCTCATAGTCAAGCTTCCATTTTCGCAGATGGGGCCGGGGGTGCGGTGCGCAAGTGCGAAATCTTCTCGGCCGGGGCGTTACTCTGGAATCAGCCGGAAGCTTCAACTGTATCGAGGAGGACCGTTCCTTGCCACCATTCGAACGCCACGTCTTTGTCTGCCACAACGTGCGCCCCGAGGGCGCGCCCCGCCCCTCCTGCACCGCAAACGGAACCAGCGAGCTGCACGCGCGGCTGCAACAACTAGCCAAGGAGGCCGGGCTCGCCGGCAAAGTGCGCATCAACAAATCCGGCTGCCTCGATCAGTGCGAACATGGCCCGACGGTCGTGATCTATCCAGACGCCGTCTGGTACGGCGGAGTCAAGCCCGAAGACGCGGCAGAGATTGTGGCCGAGCACCTGGTCGCCGGGCGGCCAGTCGAACGGTTGCGCCTGGCCGACGAGTGCCTGAACACCAAAACCTGCCCACACCGGAAGTAAGCCGTCGTTTGGAATACTTCTGAGATTTACACCGGATACAACCCGGCGCCAGGCGGCCGGTGTATCCTGCTCTTGTCTGAAAAGACAGAAGATCTGAGCGTGGACACAGATCAACGCTCAGCAGGAGCCTCCCCGGAATGAAGCAAGCAACTGCGTTCAGCGCAACGATTCTCCCCCTGCTCTTTGCGGCCGCATCCATCGCCGCCGCACAACATGATCAACAGAGTGATCAGCGAGACAGGTCAACTCATGGTCAGCAATCTCAACCGCAGCAGCAAACACGTCCCGCCCAACCCGAGCATCGCCAGCCCTCCGGCCGCCCGGTCCAAGCTCAGCCCAGGCCGCAACCAACCTATGGCGGCGCTTATCACGGCGGCGTGCAATCGAACGGTCCCACCTACGGCGGCGTCCACCACAGCGGCGTTCCGCAGCAACGGGATCAGGTGCGCGGCGGCTTCGTGCAGTCGCGCGCGGGCTCGTGGAAGGATGAGCATCAAAGCTGGACCCAGCGCGGCGGTTACAACGGCTACCGGATTCCCGATGCCCGCTTCCGCCTCTACTTCGGCCGCGAACACTTCTTCCGCATCTACGGCCTCCCGCTCTACTTTGTGGGCGGAATGCCGCGCTTCCAATACGACGGCTACTGGGTCACGATCGTCGATCCATGGCCCGAGAGCTGGGGTCCGAATTGGTATGAATCCGACGATGTGTATCTCGACAACACCGGTGATGGGTACTACCTTTACGATCGCAATTACCCGGATTATCCAATCGCGGTCACCGTTTCGTTTTAGCCGGGTTTAAGATTGCGTGCTTGGTGAACTCGCTTCGCGATTAGGATCGCCTGAGTCGACCACGAATGCACCCTCGATCACGACGCCCTCACCACATCGCCCCTCTCAACTCCGAGAGGGGTGATTCTCGTTTAGCCCTTCGATCCCGGCAAGGATGAGGGAGATCTAAGCCTCGAAAACCGAATAGATTCCAAGCGAATTCGATCGATTAGACGAGTGGCATCTTGAGCCGGCTAAGCTGACTTTCGTAATGAGCCTTCCTTCATCTTCCTGTCCACGATGCCGATAGAGGAGTTGATGGAGAACTCCCATGTCGCGAACCCATATTTCCTCGCTGCTTTGCGTTGCGGTGCTGACCTCGGCTTCCGCGCTGGCCGCTGGCGTCCCGGAGTTGCGCGGCAGCCCAACCCAGGTGAACGGAGTCTACTCGCTGACATTCAATCTGAGCCTCGGCTCGCCGCTGCCGGCAGGGAGCACGATCACCTGCCGTGCTCGGATCGCACCCAACCAGGCGGGGCTTGATCTTCGCAATCAGCAACTGCCGGCAGTCCCGGTAGCAGCGGTGGCCGGAGTGGCCAGGGTCACCGGTTCGACGGCAACCTGCATGGAAGAGATTCCCTTTTCGTGGACGCTGTATGGGGCGCGCGGCGGGGCGATTCTCAGCTATGAGATCGATGCGGTGAGTGACTCCGGTTCGATCCCCCTGCTGATCAAAACCAGCGGCCCGCAAAACGTCGGTGTGGCGCTTCCAGCTTCTGGCGGCCGAGCCCGACTTAGCTTCAACCTGGCCTTCTGAGCGCCGCTTCCGAGGGCATCGCGCCGCCGTTGTACACAGCCCGGCCCGATGCGCTATTCTCAAGATCAATCCATGATTTTCTCCCGTGACTACATCGGGTATCTGGCCCGTCGCACCGTCAAGCACCTCATCGACGCCAAGATGATCACCACCACCGACATCAAGGTGGTCGAAGCGCGCGTCTCAGAAGGACTGATTGAGGAGTTGTCTCTTGAGGACCGCATCAATGAGGAGGTTCGCGTGATCCTCGAAGCCTACTCCGAAGAGATGCGCAAATCCGGCGCGCAATATGCCGAGATGTTCAAGAAGGTGAAGACCGAGCTGGCCAAGAAGTACAAGGCGGTGCTATGAGGATCAGCCCCGACAAGCTCAACAAACTGGCCCACACCGTGGCCGACACGCTGGCCGAGATCGACGAGGTCGGCTTCCTCGAAGATCGCAACACGATCCGCCAGGAGGCGCGCAAGGCTCTCACTAACCTGCTTGCCCAGGAGGCGGCCATCGACACAGCCGCCCGGACGAAGATCGCCAACCAGCGCAAGATCATCCTCGAAGGCTCGCAGGAGTGGGAGATCCTCTACCGCAAGTACTACAACGACGAGGTCCGCAAGCTGGGCATCTGAGCGGACAGTGCGCGGTCCTGAAGGCCTTTGGCAGCAACCCGGATTCTTGTTAGACTAACTGAAGTGGCCAGCAACGGCTCCCCGCAAACAGTGGCGCTATCGTCTAGGGGTTAGGACGTGAGATTCTCAATCTTAAAACCCGGGTTCGATTCCCGGTAGCGCTACCAGAGATTTGACGCTATAGCCCGCTCAACCGGCGGGCTTTTCTATGAAGCGCAAGGACAGCACCTTCATGAGTTTTGCAATGCAGGGAGGAGGTCGACCTTGATCGACTTGCGCCTCTCGATCCGCCAAAGGTCATGCTGAGCCTGCATTCCCAGCCAAACCTCTGGCGTGGAGGTGCCGAAGGCGCGGGAGAGCCGCACGGCCATCTCCGGCGAGACAGCCGCCTTGCCGTTCAGGACCCGTGACAAAGTCACCCGGCCCACCCCCAAATGCTTCGCTGCGGCCGCCACGCTCATCTCACCCAGATATTCCCGTATGACCAAGCCGGGATGCGGTGGATTGTGCATACGCATATCGCTCTCCTCTTCAGTGATAGTCCCGGTAATCGACCAAAACTGCGTCCTCGCCCTCGAAACGGAAGGTGAGCCGCCAACTCCCACTCACCATGACCGCCCAATGCCCCCGCAGCTCCGCGCGCAACGGGTGAAGCCTCCATCCCGGAGCGCTCATATCCTCCGGTCTGCGAGCGTTGTCGAGCATTGCCAGTTGAACGCGCAGCCGGCTGGAGTGCTTCGCCTGGATTCCCGCCAACGATCCGGCGCGAAAGAATCTTTCCGGCCCTTTGTGGGCGAAGCTTTCGATCACGATTCGAGTGTATCGCGTAGCGATACAGAAGTCAACCAGTGTCACGGTTTGCCGGCTGCGGAGACGTTGAGAATTGCCCGAAGCGACGAGAAGCGACGGATCGAGCTGCGGGTGAAGGCATGCTGGGGCTTACTTTTGGCGAGATGGGTTGCCAGAGATTCTAAGTCAACCAAAAGTTGGTCAACCCTCCGCCCCAAGCAGCGTCTAATTCGGTGAGGGTGTCTGCAGTTGACCGCCATGCGAATCCGAACCACTCTTTGCATCCCCGCCGCGCTGCTGGCTCTGAGCTTTCTGAATGCGGCCAGCCCCGACCAGAAGCCAGCCTCCAACCAGCCGGCCACCACCATCAAGATGGATGCGCGCGAAGTCGTGCTGCCGGTGACGGTGCGCGATAAAAAGGGCGCGCTGGTGACTACCCTCAAGATCGGCGACTTCAGTCTCACCGAAGACGGCCGTCCACAGACCATCAAGAGCTTTACGCGCGAAACCAACCTGCCCTATCGGTTGGGCCTGCTGGTCGACACCAGCCGCAGTGTCTCCGGGGCGCTGGAAGACGAGCGCAAGGCGGCGGGCAAGTTCGTCGACACGATGCTCCCAGAGAAGCCAAATCCCACTCCGGACGAGGCGTTCCTCATCCACTTTGATCGCGAGGTCGAGCTGCTCAGAGATTTCACTCCCTCGCGCGAGAAGCTGCACCGCGAGCTGGAGGACATGGGGCCGACCCGGCAGGAGCAAAACGACTCCCAGGGGCCTGAGACGACCGGGGACGACCGCGATAGCAGCCGTTCGCACGGCCACCGCGGCGGCACACAGCTCTACGATGCGATCTTCCTCGCCTCCGATGAAGTGATGAAGGGACAAGTGGGCCGCAAGGCGCTGGTCGTCTTCTCCGACGGCGTGGATCGCGGCAGCAAAGACACCCTTAACGACGCGGTCGATGCCGCTGACCGGGCCGGTCTGGCCGTCTATACCATCTATTTCAAGGGGGAACAGGAGCGCATCGAGAACGGATATCCCGGCAACGGCGGGCACCATGGCGGAGGATGGCCGGGCGGTGGCGGAGGCGGAGGCGGGTACCCCGGTGGCGGTGGCTACCCAGGTGGTGGAGGACGTCGCGGCGGCGGTGAGAGCCAACCGGGAGTGGATGGCAAGAAGATCATGGAGAAGATCGCCGTTCGCACCGGCGGCCGCTACTTCGAGGCCAAGAAGAAGGACAATCTCGACGAGATCTATGGCCAGATTGCCGAAGAGCTGCGCGGCCAATATCTACTGACTTACACACCCGACGTCGTGGACAACGAAGGCGGCTTCCACAAGGTCGCTCTCAAGGCCAATAAAGACGACCTGACCGTTGTCACCCGCGAGGGCTACTACGCGCCGGGCGGGGATACGAAATTGGGTGGTGACCCGAAGTAGGGATCACCGGAGCCAGTCAGTGTCCGGCCTTTTCGAGCTTACCCTCCTTGAGTGTGAATCGCTCGCCGCGCCAGACAATTGTGTTGCCCGCGAACCCTGCCACCCAGATGCCCATTGCAACCAGATCGCGCAGCGGCAGCAACCAGAGACTGGGCAGCACCTGGTGATCGGCCAGCACCCCGGCGCCTACGGTCATCGCGAGCGTGAGACGCAAGAAGAAGCTCAACCCCAAGAGCCAAAGGCTCAGCGGGCTCGCTCCGCTGGCCAACACATTGAGCAGCGCCCAGCACAGCCCGTAGGTGAAGATGAGGCCGGTGTAACCCCACGGCCGCGCATCGCGGACGGTGCGTGCCCAGCGCAACTGGTGATCGACAAAGCTGCGCCAGTCGTAGGCAGCGATATGAGTCTCGACCACTTCATGACTCAGCGCGACGCCATAGCCGGCAGCGTCAAGCCGTGCGCCTAATTCGTAGTCGTCGGCCAGTTGATCGACCAAGACTTCGAGGCCGCCGATCGCCTCGAGCCCTCTGCGGCTCACGGCAAGCGTGGAGCCGAGGCCGTAGTGCAGACCGCCTTCGATCCACTTTGCCAGTAACACAGAGGGTTGGAAATCGGTCGCGATACCGAGCGCTTCAAGCCTCGATGGCAGTGTGCCGTGGCTCCGGCCGCGATAGAGAGCGGTGACCAGCCCAACCTGCTGCGCGGCCTTGTCCTGCTCTCCCGGTGAAGGAGCGAAGCAGCTCATAATCCGCTCCAGATAGCGCGGCGAAACGGTGATGTCCGAATCGTTGATGAGCAGAAAGTCGAAGCGTGCCTGTGGCGCGAGCTGCGCCAGCGTGCTGACCTTGCCGTTGGTTCCCAACCGCAGAGGGCACTCGATCAGCCGAATCGACAGCCGAGGAAACTCAGCCTGCAACTGGTTGACGGCTGCGGCCGCCGGGTCATCCATCGACGAGACGCCAAAGAGCAACTCAAACTCGCCGGCGTAGCTCTGGCGGCAGTGGCTGCGGAAGGCGTCCATCATGCCGGGGTCGGCGCCTTTAAGTGACTTGAGTACGCTGAGACCGGGTGCGAAGACCGCTGGTGATCTGTGCCTCGACGCCGAGAAGAGCCTGGCTGCAATCAGAGCGGCCAGGAAGTAACCGATCCCGGCCAAGGCGAGCACCGTGGTCAGAATCTCCAGCGATTGTGCCAGGACGATCGGCATCATTGGGGTAAGTGTAAAGGAAGAGAGAGGAAGCGGCCTATCCGGCCAGTGCGCCGGCGATCTCGTCAGCGAGCGCCCCGTTGATTCTTCGGTAAGTTTCTTCCGGTTTTGCCCGACAGGATTCAAGAACATATTCCACGGATCTCCAGCAGGCGGCAGCAGGCAAAAAGACAGCAATCATCTGACAATCGCTACTCAAGACCCCAGCCTCTTTGCCAGCTCCTCCCCATCGAGCACGCGGAAGACTCCCTCTGCCAGGGCCTGCAACTCATCCTCTCCCGGATAGACAGTGATCGGCGCAATCCACTCGACGTATCCGCGCATCGACTCGGCCACTCTCTCCGAATGCGCCATCCCACCGGTCAAAATCACCGCGTCCACCTTGCCTTTGAGCACCGCCGCCATCGCTCCGGCCTCTTTCCCAATCTGGTAGACCATCGCATCGAAGATCAGTGCGGCCTCACGGTCTCCGGCTTCGATTCGCCGCTCTACCTCCTTCAAATCGCGGGTTCCGAGATATGCGAAGAGGCCGCCATCTCCGAAGACCTGGCGGTCGAGTTGAGCCTCGGTATACTTACCGCTGAAGCAGAGACTAATGAGCGCGCGCGCCGGCAGTCCTCCTGAGCGATCTGCGGCGAAGGGGCCCTCTCCGAGCGAGTTGCTGTCAATGGTTCTGCCGTTTTCATGAGCCGAGACGGTGATTCCTGTTCCCATGTGCGCTACGATCAGCCGCAGATCAGTGTAGGGGCGGCCATGCTCGCGCGCGTACCGCCTGGCCACGGCCTTGGTATTCAAGGCGTGTCCCATTGCGGCGCGCTCGACCAGCGGCGATCCGGTGGGTCGTGCGCATGGCTGCCATTCGTCCACCGTGACCGGATCCACGATATACGCATTCACGCCGGCGGGATGAGCGAAACGAAGCGCCAGCAGAGCTCCCAGGTTCGATGCGTGCTGACCGCGGCGCGCCAATCGCAACTCCGTCACCATCGCGTCATCGACCAGATAGGTGCCGCAGCAGAGTGGCGGCAGCAAGCCTCCACGGCCGGCCACCGCGGCGAACATCGATGGAGCGTATCCTGCCTCTGCGAGGGCGTTCTCGATCAACTCCGCACGATAATCCAGGCGCGCCATGATGGATTGTCCGCTGAAACGCTCGATCTCTTCATCCGCATGCCAGATGGTGCGCACCCACTCGGCGCCATCCTTGGTGTAGACTCCGAACTTCGTCGAGGTGCCACCAGGGTTGATCACGAGAACGCGGCTGGTTTTGTCCGCCACGTGAGATCCTCCGATGCCAGAATGAGTTTACCCTGTCTGGTGCGCTCCCGCCCCGGTCCCAAACCGGTAAAGCCCTGGGCACTTTCCTGTCAATTGACCAGAATTTCCATATCTTTAACAGAATCCGTGCTACACTCGCATTAATCGTAGAATTCGATCTGAAGTTCTTGCCTGTTTCGGTTACCGCCTACTCGCAAACTTCCACATTGCGTTCGCGGTAAATCAGTATCATAAGGAGTAACACACAATGGAAACAGGTACAGTCAAGTGGTTCAATGACGCCAAGGGATTTGGATTTCTGAGCCGTGAGAACGGGGAAGATGTATTCGTGCATCACACCGCCATCCAGTCGAGCGGTTTCCGCTCTCTGCAAGAGGGCCAGCGGGTTCAGTTCAATGTGACCAAGGGTCCCAAAGGCTGGCAGGCTGAGAACGTTCAGGTTGTCTAAGGGCTACCCCCTTTCAATATGTTCGGATTCAAATGGAGAGGGACGGCAAAACTGCCGTCCCTTTCGTGCGTTTAGCCGGATTCTCCTGGTCGAATCGGTGCGACAACGGTGGGCAACTATGGACGATTTTCCCGAGTTCATGAAAAAACCTGCAAACAGGATTGCAGTCTCCGATCAAGCGACTCCAGGCGTCGAGGGGTATGTCTTCGACGGCGCGGATGGATGCCAGTTGGCGTTTTGGACCTGCCATGAAACCGCTACATCGGCGCTCCATGTCCACCATTACGACGAGTACCTGCTCGTCGTTCAGGGTTGCTATACCGTAACGATCGGTGGAGAGCGAATTCAGGTGAGGGCTGGGGAGGAGTATTTTATCCCGCGCGGTGTGGCGCATGGCGGTGAGGTTCTTGCCGGGACCAGAACGATTCACGCATTTGGCGGCCACCGGGCTGACAGAGCTTAGACCCCGAGCCGGTCCCCAATCTCACCCGCTATGCGGCGGGCTTGAGGCTCTTGACGCTCACCTGCGGAGCGGCCGGATGCAGACTCTCTTTCAGCGTCTCGTGAGTGCCCAGGTATTGCAACACATCGTTGATGGAATCTTCAAAACGTCCGCCGGTTTTGTGCGTGGCCTTTACGCCTTTTGAGACTAGTTGGCAGACTTCAAAGCGGTTCATTCCCTGCGCGAGCGCGCGGTGTACTTTATCGGAACGCATGACTTCACTCCGGTCAACAGGTAATTGTTGCGTGTGATACGGAGCTCGTCAGGAGCGGTCGGACGGCGACAGCCGAGCAGGTATGTCCAATTGAAAGGGTGGGGCCCAATGATTCGCTACTGACTTTATTGTACGCCGGAATGTGCTCCGGCGCTGCTTCCAACCTCTTCCCTGCGCTTTCGCACGCGTGAAATCCCTGTTAACATTAACCTCGATCATCCCATCTGCGGGAATCCCAGAAATAACTGCAGCGAAAGAGGAACCAAGTGCCAGATACCACCAAGATCGAAGATAAGCAGGAACGAAAGAAGCTGAAGCGCACAGCCCGCAAAAAGGCCGCTCCCAAGGCAAAGCGCACCGAGCCGCGCGGATCGAAGAAGAAGAAGGTCAAGAAGATGACGCGCGGGCAGTCGAAGCGCTAAAGCCAGCTTCTATCAATTTCCTAGGGTTCCGAGTCTCTCCGCGAGAGCGTGCCAGACTCGGAACCCGGCCGCGCCTCTGCTTCTACAGCACCCTCGTCCGCGTCATGCGCGGGCCTGCCAACGAGCGTTGGTTTCAGCCTGCAAACTCCGCACCGGGCATTGAGGGCAGCAGCTCCCCGAAGGCAGTTTATTCTGGATAGATAAGCTCCCGCCACTACGGGGAGGAGGAGAACGGCCCTGCTCAAACAACTTGGCGCACGCAAGTCGATCGACAAGCTAATTCGGGACTCGGAAGAGCCCGAGCATGCGCTCAGGAAGACCCTGGGGCCGTGGTCGCTGACCGCTCTCGGCATAGGCGCGGTGATCGGCTCGGGCATCTTCACGGTCATCGGCACGGCGATCTCCGGCGAGCAGTTTGACACCTCAAGCATCGTGAACACGCCCCTGGCGGACTTCATCATCCACCACACCGCCATGTCCGGGAGGCCCGGCGCCGGTCCGGCTATCGCTGTTTCGCTGTTTCTGGTGGCCGTCGTCTGTGCGCTCACCGGCCTCTGCTACGCCGAACTCGCCTCCATGATTCCCATCGCCGGCTCGGCCTATACTTACACCTACGCCACCCTGGGCGAGCTGATTGCCTGGATCATCGGCTGGGATTTGATCCTCGAATACGCCGGCTCCAATATGACGGTAAGTGTGGGCTTTGCGGCCCATGTTGTGGATCTTCTGGACTGGTTTGGCCTGCACCCCTCGCCCCTATGGCTTTCTCCCGCTTATTTGCCTGGAGGCTTGCAGGATCTGGCCGGCAACTGGCTTTACCACCCCGGCTGGCACTTCGGATTCAACATTCCCGCCTTTCTTATCGTGCTGGTGCTCACTGTGATTCTGGTGCGCGGCATTCGCGAGTCGGCCAGCACCAACAATATGATGGTGGGGCTCAAGCTCATCGCCATCCTGATCTTTGTCTTTGCGGTGATTGGCTACCTTCATCCCGCCAACTGGCGCCCCTTCATGCCCAACGGCTGGTCGGGAGTTCTCACCGGCGGGTCCATTATCTTCTTCACCTATATTGGCTTCGATTCGGTCTCCACCGCGGCCGAGGAGTGCCGCAACCCCCAGCGCGATCTGCCCATCGGCATCATCGCCACGCTGGCTGTCTGCACATTGCTCTACGTGGCCGTGGCCGTCTGCCTCACCGGCCTGGTGCCATGGCAATCGATGGTGGGCGACGCTGCGCCGGTGGTCAATGCGCTCAAAAAGCTCTCCATCCTTCCAGGCGGACGCCCTCTCCACTGGATCAGGCTCGTCGTGCTTTTCGGAGCCATCATGGGAATGCTTTCGTCGATCCTGGTCTACCAGCTTGGCCAATCGCGCGTCTGGTTCTCGATGTCCAGGGACGGCCTGCTGCCCAAGGTCTTCGGCAATGTGCATCCGGTCTTTCGTACACCGGCATTTTCCACCTGGGTGGCGGGCTTCGTGGTGGCCATCCCTTCCGGCCTATTCGACATCGGCACCCTCGCCGACCTCTCCAACATCGGAACGCTCTTTGCCTTTGTCCTGGTATCCATCGGGGTAATTGTGTTGCGCATCCGCGAGCCGGAACGGCGGCGTGGCTTTCGCGTTCCCGGCGGGCCGGTCATACCGGCGCTCAGCGTGATCTTTTGCTTCCTGCTGATGGCAGGATTGCCCATCATCACATGGTTGCGCTTCATCATCTGGCTGGTGATCGGCCTGGTCATCTACTTCCTTTACAGCCGCCATCGCTCGGAGTTCGCCGGGCTGCGCTAAAATCGGAGAAGTGCCGGACATCGCCAGCTTTATTCGTCGTCTCCCCAAGGCAGAACTTCATCTGCACCTCGAGGGCAGCATACTTCCCTCCACTCTGGTCGAGCTGAGTGCGCGTCACGACGAACATCCTCTCACGCTGCCCGAGGCGCGAGACCTCTACCACTTCACAGACTTCACCGGCTTTCTCGAGGCCTTCAAGGCCGTCACTCGCCGTCTGATTACACCTGAGGACTATGAGCTGGCAGCATGGCGCATGATGGAGCAGCTCGCCGCGCAGGGTGTCGTCCACGCCGAAGTCTTCATCGCCGTTGGTGTCATCTATCTCTGGCGCAACCACGATCCCGCGGCCTTCGAACCGATCTTTGCCGGTCTGGAACGTGCCCGAGAGCGCGCCGACCGCGATCTGGGTCTCTCGATTTACTGGATCTTCGATGCCGTGCGCCACTTCAGCGTCGAGGAGGCCGAGCGGGTCTTCTTCAAGGCCATCGAACTCAAGGCCACGCATCCCTCCGTCATCGGCATCGGCCTGGGTGGCGACGAGCGCCAGGCTGGCTCCGAGCCCTTCCGCGCTCTCTATGCTCAGGCCGCTCGGGCCGGGCTGCGCCTCACCAACCACGCAGGCGAGACCACTGGACCTGAGGCCATTCGCGAGGCGCTCGCCATCGGCTCCGAACGCATCGGTCACGCCCTCTCCGCCGTTCGGGATTTCTACCTCATGGAGGAGCTGAAAGAGCGGCGCATCCCCCTCGAACTCAACCTGACCTCCAATATCCGTACGGGTGTCTGCACCTCGTATGCCGACCATCCGCTGAAGAAGTACTTCCGAGCAGGTCTGCTGGTGACGTTGAACTCCGACGACCCGGCCTTCTTCGGTTCCGATCTGGCCAATGAGTATCTCGTGGCGCACCAGGAGTACGGCTTTACCCGCGACGACCTGCGCCATCTGGCTGCCAACTCGATCCATGCCAGTTTCCTTCCAACCCCGGCCAAGGTTGACCTGCTCTTCCGCATCGACTCGACCAAGTGAAAAGAATTGTGTGAACCACTCTTCGCACTGGCTGCAAAATCCGGGGATCACCGTCCATTCCGTTCAAATTGCGGTATCATAGTCCCAAGACAAAACCGAGCTATCGTAATTGCGTAGCAGGAGGTGAGCCCGTGTCGACTGATCCCGAAGTATTGTCTGCCGAAGAAGAGAATGCGGAAGACGAAAAGAAACTCGGCGCGCTGCGGGTGATAGGCTGGCTCTCGCTGGGGATGGCGGTGGCCGCGATCAGCATCTTTGTGGGCCACGAGATGCGCAGCCGCTACAAGTTCAAGCGCCGCACCCCCTACGACTTTTACGATCATGTGGGCGAGAGTGAATTCGGCGTCGGCATCTAGGAAATCGCGCAATCCGCAAACAAGCACTCACGGTGCCGCCTCTCCGGGCGGCATCTTACATTTGAGACATCTTGAATGCCTCACCCGCAGCCGCAATCGTCACGGCGACCTCAGCTTCCCCATGCTCCGTGCTCAGAAAAGCGGCTTCAAATTGCGAGGGCGGCAGCCAGACGCCCTGGCTCAGCATGGTATTGTGAAAGCGGCCGAATGCAGCCGTGTCAGACCTTGCGGCCTGCTCGTAATTGGTGACTTCATCGGCAGTGAAGAACCAGGTCCACATCGAACCGACGCGATTGGTGGTGACCGCAACGCCGGCCTTGGCGGCTTCGGCGGCGACACCCTCGGCGACAGCTTTTGAAGTGGCCTCTAGCTGTGGATACACCTCGCCTGCGTGCTCCCGCAAATAGTTCAAGGTTGCGATACCGGCGGCCATGGCCAGCGGATTGCCGCTCAGCGTTCCGGCCTGGTAGACCGGCCCGAGAGGCGCGAGCAGATCCATGAACCGGCACTTGCCGCCGAAGACTCCGACCGGAAGCCCGCCGCCGACGATTTTGCCCAGCGTGACGAGATCGGCGTCGATGCCATAAAGCTCAAGCGCTCCGCCAAGAGCCACGCGAAAGCCGGTCATCACTTCGTCGATGATCAGCAGCGCGCCTTCGCGATTGGTGAGGGTGCGCAGCGCGGCGAGATAACCGGGCGCGGGTGGGATGCAGCCTGCGTTGCCGACAACAGGCTCCAGAATCACGGCAGCGATCTGGTCGGGGTGGGCGTCGAATGCGGCTTCGACGGCGGCAACGTCGTTGTAGGGCAGGGCATGGGTGAGGCGCGCAATCTCTTCGGGCACGCCGGCCGAGCCGGGGATTCCAAAGGTCGCCACGCCGGAGCCGGCCTTGACCAGCAGCCCGTCGGCGTGACCGTGGTAGCAGCCCTCGAACTTGACGATGATCTTGCGGCCGGTCGCGGCGCGCGCCAGCCGGATCGCCGACATCGTAGCCTCGGTGCCGGAGCTGACAAAGCGCAGCTTTTCAATTGCAGGAAAGCAGGCGACAATGCGCTCGGCCAGATCGGCCTCGGCCTCCGTCGATGCGCCAAAGCTGGTCGAGTTGCGCGCGGCACTCTGGATGGCTTCAACAATTGGCGGAAAGGCGTGGCCCAGGATCATCGGCCCCCACGAGCCGAAGTAGTCGATATAGCGGTTGCCATCGGCGTCGGTGAGCCACGCGCCCTGAGCGCTCGCGATAAACGGCGGTGCCCCGCCCACCGCGCGGAAGGCCCGCACCGGCGAATTTACCCCGCCGGGGAAGAAGCGCTCGGCGCGCTTTTGCAAGTCTTGAGATCGGGAGCGGGCGGGTGCGGGAGGCCGTAAACTCATGGTGGGTTCAGTATAGAGGGCCGAGTCGTCGCGGATCAGGCGATTTGAATCTGGATGCCTTCAGTCCGCATCCCCTTCATGGTGAGCGGACTTGCTGAACTCGGCGACCGGCTCGTAGTCCTCTTCGATGGCCAATGCGTGCTGTGCAATCGCACCATGCGCTGGTTTCTGCGCCGCGATCGGCGGGACCGGCTGCGCTTTGCGGCCTTCGAGGCTGCGGGTTGGGGCCAAGTGCTGGCGCGGCGCGGGATCAGCCTGGAAAATGTTGAGGCTGGTCCAAGCACAATCTTTGTGGTACGGGGGCTCGGTGGCGGGTCGGAAGAGATTCTAGTTCGCTCAGATGCGGCGCTGGCGATCTTGCGCGAGCTGCGGCGGCCCTGGCCAGCGGTTGCCGCGGCGGTACGGCTCATTCCGCGGCCCATCCGCGACCTCGTCTACCGGGTCGTGGCCCGCTTGCGCAACCGCATCTGGGGGCGGCTGAAGATCTGTCCGCTGCCCACGGCCGAGGAACGGGATCGGTTTCTATAGCTTCCCGGATTCGGTGACACCGCAGCGGCGTGCGGACCATAGGCCGAAGAGGTTGACCGTGATCGAGAGGCCAAGCAGGAAGCCGCAGATTGCGTGAAGCCAATTCCGCTCGATCTGGCCGGCGGGGTGAACGAAGAACCAAAGCAGCAGGCCGATGACCAACGAAATGTTGGCAAGGGCCATCCTGCCGCGGGCCCTAGGGCCGAGTTGACGATGGCCGAGACACATATAGATTTCTCCCTTACGGTAGAGCTGTCGCGAAGTGGTCTCAATCGCGACGTGGTTGCATTGCACGTTTGACAAAGATCCGGGCGAGTTGGAAGACCACCAATACATCGATCGATGTGCCTATTCCGGCGCAAACACCTCGGCAAAGATCGTCGTGCGCCGCAGTGAGATGTAACAGCGACAAGAGTGTTTGCGGCCAGCCAGCGGCACTGGCGAGATCGACTTGAGCCACGACGAGCAGTGCAAAGAGGACCGGCAGAGCTCTTTTCAAACTGCAAGTATCAAGCAGAGACATGGGTGGATTCCTCAGAAAAATCTAGTTTTTGAAGCGATACCAGAGCATGAGCGCGATCTTTGTCGCGCCCATCGCATAGATCACGGCAATTAGATCCCACGGGACGCTGTGCTCGATGAGCAGACGATATTCGAGCAGGACAAAGGTGAAGAGTATTCCGGCGATAGCCGCGGCGCTGGTCGAGCGGCGTTGATGCTCGAGAAAACGCTCGTCGGCAATATGGTCGAGCATGAGAATGCGGCTGAGAACAGGATGGATCATGATTCCTTCTCCAATTGAAAGATCTCATCGGTGGAGCATTCGAAAAGCCGTGCAAAGGTCAGCGCCAACTCCAGGCTCGGAACATAGCGGTTGCGCTCGATCGAGTTGATGCTTTGGCGCGAGACGCCGGCCGCCTGCGCCAACTGCTCCTGGGTCCACTCCTGGGCAGTTCGCAGTTCCTTCACCCGGTTTACGATCTTGAAGGTCATGTAAAGTTGGCTTTCCAATTCAGAGTACCGCGAGCACGATTCTTTGTCAAGCCGACTTTCCATTTCTCCCGCCTGTCGATTCCTGGCCTCCCCTGGCCCCACTCCACGATGCACAGCCTTGGCGCTGAAATCCTGATAAAATCGACCTTTCGGCCCGCAGCGTAACTCAACAATCCTATCCGCAGAAAGACCGCACCGTGCCTGACGAATCCAAGACCAAGTCCGTGACCTACGCCGATGCAGGCGTCGACATCAGCACCGGCGACCGCGCCAAAGAACGCATCAAGTATCTGGCGCAGAAGACCTTCAACCGCAATGTTTTGGGCGGCATCGGCGGCTTTGGCGCGCTCTACCGGCTCGACATGCAGCGCTGGAAGAATCCCATCCTGGTCAGCTCCGCCGACGGCGTCGGCACCAAGCTCAAGGTGGCCTTTGAGCTTGGTCTGCATCAGACGGTCGGCCAGGATCTGGTGAACCACTGCGTGAACGACATCGCTGTCCAGGGCGCGACGCCGCTTTTCTTCCTCGACTACTTTGCCAGCGGCAAGCTCGATCCTGAAGTGACTGAGAACGTAGTCTCCGGTCTGGCCGAGGCCTGCAAGGCCAACGGCTGCGCACTGATCGGCGGCGAGACGGCTCAGATGCCCGGCTTCTACACCGACGGGGAATACGATCTGGCCGGCTTTATCGTCGGCGCGGTCGATCGCGACAAGATGATTACAGGCGCGGGCATCAAGGCCAGCGACGTCCTCATCGGCCTGCCCTCCACCGGGCTGCACACCAACGGTTACTCGCTGGCCCGCAAGCTCTTCTTCGAGGTGGCCGGATACAAGCACACGCAGTATGTCACTGCGATCCGCGAGAAGGCCGGCGCCGCTCTGATGCGCATCCATCGCAGTTATCTGCACGTGATTCAAAAGCTGGTCTCGGCGGGGCTGACCACCGGCATGGCGCACATCACCGGTGGCGGCATCACCGAAAACCTGCCCCGCATCCTGCCCAAAGGTACGGCGGCGCAGGTGGAGCTGGGTTCCTGGCCGGTGTTGCCGATCTTCGAGCATCTGCGCACGCTGGGCCAGGTGTCGCAAGAGGAGATGATGCGCACCTTCAACATGGGCATCGGGCTGATCGCTGCGATTCCCGCGGCGAAG
>Ga0181517_10000975_pt1 | contig 34166 bp, 25 predicted proteins | sample PEATcosm2014_Bin_31_FD_119748 | JGI IMG/M metagenome (GOLD analysis project Ga0181517, IMG submission 119748) | Peatland microbial communities from MTU Mesocosm Facility, Houghton, MI, USA - PEATcosm2014_Bin01_30_metaG | ecosystem: Environmental > Terrestrial > Soil > Wetlands > Peat | place... | reverse complement strand
GCGATGGCGTTGGGCATATCCTCCTTATCCACCAGCGTGGGGACCAGCGCCTGGTAGGCCGGGCCGCCGAACGCCTGGGCGAACCCCACTACCAGCGAACATGACAGCATGTGCCAGACCTTGATGACCCCGAACCCCACCAGGAAGGTAAGCAGGGTCGCGCAGGCCATCTGAATGTACTGCGAGATCATCAGCAGGTGGCGGCGCTCCATGCGGTCCGCAACCACGCCGCCCACCAGCGAGAGCAGGAAGATGGGCACGGTGGTGAGCACCGGGTCGAGGGCCAGCAGGAAGGCGGAATGGCTCAACTGGTAGATCAGCCATCCTTGCGCCACCATCTGCATCCAGGTGCCGATGCTGGAGGTGCAGGCGCCGATCCACATGAGCCGAAAATCGCGGTATTGGAAAGCCTTGAAGACCCGTCGGAGCACGTCGGTTGTCCAGAGGCCGCCTGTCGCCGGCTGCCCGGCCCGTCCGTGAGGCGGCTCAGGGCCGCTCCGTCCGCGGCGCAAAGGAGGATTGTAACAGTTCGCGGGCGTTCGCCTGCGCACTGTATTATACTGACCGCTTCTGAAGCTGTTCGGATCTGAAAAGGAGTGTGGCCATGTTGCCAGACTACATCGCCAAGGCTGTGCCGAACCCGGCGGAGAAGCGAGCTCCGTGGTATGCCAATACCGCGCCCAGCTATGCCGGCATCTTTCTGTGGATCGCATTCTACAGGTCGATGGCCGATGGTACTTTGAATCGCGGCGGCCTGCTGATCTGTTTGGGCGGCCTGGTTTTCGCCGCGGCGCTGTGCTACCTGTTCTACTACCGCGCCCCGGCCATGTTGGGCATGAAAACGGGCTTTCCTCTGTACGTCATAGGCAGCTCCACTTTTGGAACCAAGGGCGGCTATCTCATGCCCGGGCTCCTCATGGGTCTGTTGCAAGTGGGGTGGTTCGCGGTGGCCACGTTTATCGCCAGCGATTTCATCCTGAAGGCGATGGGCAGCGCCGCCGGACCGGGCAGCGCGCCGTTCATCGTGGCCGGTCTGCTGTGGGGCGGCGTTTTCGCCTTCGTGGGGGCCAAGGGCATCCAATATGTCGCCCGGGTGGCCACCTTCCTGAATTTCATTCCGCTCCTGATGCTGATCGTGGTTTTCTTCAAGACCGCGGGCGGCGCGGCCTACCAGGTTCCGGTGGCGCAGGCGGACCCCTACGTGGCCTTCACGGCGATCATCGCCATCGTGATCGGCTTCTTCGCCACAGCGGGAGCGGCGGGCGCCGATTTCGGCATGAACTCGCGCCATGAGCGGGACGTGCGCTGGGGTGGTCTGGTGGGGGTGATGCTGGCGGCGATTGTGGCCGGCGGGCTTTCCCTCGCCGCCGTGGCCAATGCCAACGGCGCCAACCCGCGCGTGGGCTTCGACTATGCCAACGTGCTCCAGGGCATCGGCGGTCCCATCGCTACATCGATGTTTTTCCTGTTCGCGCTGGCTTCCATCCCGGCCACCTGCTTTTGCATTTTCATCGCCGGCAATAGCTTCTCGACCATGATCCCGGGGGTGCCGCGAGTGGCCTCCAGCCTGGCGGCGGGCGCCGTGGGCATCGTGCTGGCGGTGACGGGAGTGGCGGCGAACCTGGTGGGCTTCTTCAACATCGTGGGCGCCTCCTTCGGCCCCATCTGCGGGGCCATTACGGCCGACTATCTGCTCTCCGGGAAACGCTGGGCCGGTCCGCGCGAAGGCGTGAACCTGGCCGGATACATCGCCTGGGCCGTGGGCTTCGTGGTGGGCATCCTGCCCAGCCTGGTCCCCGCGGAAATCAAGCCGTACGTGCAGCCGGCCCCGCTCTACAGCTTCGTAGCCGGCGCGCTGGTGTACACCATTCTGGCGAAGGCCGGGCTGGAGCCCAAGGCGGCGGCAAAGTAGGCGCAGGCGGCAGGCCCGTCCCGATTCCGGCCGCCAGGACGAGCGCTCCGAATGCGCGATACTGTACTTAGGGCTATGGCGACAGAATCGGACGTCTTCATCTCGTATGCCGCGGATACCAAACCGCTAGCGGAGCAGTTGACGCTGGCGCTGCAAACGCAAGGGTTCCACCCATGGGCGGATTTCAAGGATCTGCGGCCGGGCCAAGTCTGGCAGGATGAGATAGAGCGGGCGTTGGATAACGCGAAGTCTTTCCTTATCCTTGTGAGCCCGAGTAGCCGGGCAAGTTCCTGGCAGGAAATCGAGTGGAGAGCGGCTCTCGCCAAAGTCTGGTCCGATTCCGACAAAAGGATGATTCCTGTTGTGGTCGGTGGAACGGAACCGCCGCCGTTCCTCCGTAATTGGGTCTCGCTCATGGTCGATCCAGCCGCCGAGCCCGCGAACTGGACGCGTCACGTCATTAGCGCCCTGTTGTCGGCGCCAAGTGAACCTGCCCCTGCTCAGATCGAGAGAAACCGGCTGGAACGTCTGCGGCGCTTCGACGAAATCAGCCGTATGGCGGAGCGGCTCGGCAGGAATGAACCGGACCAGCGCGCCTTTCCGCCGGGTTTGAAACGGTGAGTTTCGGACCTGTCCGGCGCCCTCGCTTCGGCGAAGGCGAACTGGCGCTTGACTCCGCAAAATCGGTTTTCATCAATTGTCCTTTTGACGCGGCATACTCGCCGCTGTTCGATGCAATTTTGTTTTCGACCGTCTGCTGTGGCTTTACGCCGCGGAGTGCGCTGGAAAGCGGTACGGTTGCGGAACCACGATTGGCGCGCATTACTAGCGCGTTGTTCAGTTGCCGGTACTCCATCCACGACCTGTCACGCTCGACGGGAGAGGGCAGCGAGAACCTGGCGCGCTTCAACATGCCCCTCGAACTTGGGATGGCAATGGCCCGCCGGTTTATGGATCCCGAAGAACACGATTGGCTGCTGCTTGTTCCGGCGGGTCATGCCTATCTCCGCTTCGTTTCGGATCTTGCCGCCTACGATCCGCGGACTCATGACGGCTCGGTTGAAAGCGTCATGATTCCAGTCATGGCTTGGCTGTCTACCCGGGATGACGCGCGTACTCCCGTCACTCCACGGGAGGTGCTATCCAAGCTGCCCGAATTCCAGGCAAGAAAGCGGGAACTGGACGCCGATTGGCGAGGGTTCCCACCCTGGGCGGACGTCGTTTTAGCGGCGATCAACGTGGCGAAGACACTGGGCTGATCCCTAATCCCAAGCTCAATCGTCCCCCGAAATTTCCACCAGGCTGCCTTCCGCTATGGACGCCGCCTGCTCGGGCGTGAAGCTCTCCACTTTCGCCGAGATATTCATCGAGCAGAATTTGGGCCCGCACATGGAGCAGAAGTGGGCGTCCTTGAAGCCCTCCTCGGGCAGCGTCTCATCGTGCATGGCGCGGGCCGTCTCCGGATCGAGCGAGAGCGCGAATTGCCGGTTCCAGTCGAAGCGGTAGCGCGCTCGGGAGAGTTCGTCGTCCCGGTCGCGGGCGCCGGGGCGATGGCGCGCAATATCGGCCGCGTGGGCCGCGATTTTATAGGCGATGATGCCGGCCTTCACGTCCTCGCGATTGGGCAGCCCCAGGTGCTCCTTGGGCGTGACGTAGCACAGCATGGAAGCTCCGTACCAGCCGATCATGGCGGCCCCGATGGCCGAAGTGATGTGGTCGTAGCCGGGGGCGATATCCGTGACTAGCGGCCCCAGCGTATAGAACGGGGCCTCGTAGCACATCTCCTCTTCCTTGCGGACCTGCATCTCGATCTGGTCCATGGGGATGTGGCCGGGCCCTTCGATCATCACCTGTACGTCGTACTCCCACGCCTTCTTGGTCAGCTCGCCGAGGGTTTTCAACTCCGCGAACTGGGCCTCGTCGCTGGCATCGGCTTGGCTGCCGGGACGGAGCCCATCGCCCAGCGAGAACGTCACGTCATGCTTCTGGAAGATCTTGCAGATGTCCTCGAAACATTCGTAGAGCAGGTTCTGGCGGTGGTTCTTCACCATCCACTCGGCCAGGATGGAGCCCCCGCGGCTCACAATTCCGGTGATCCGCCGGGTGGTCAGCGGGATGTGCTGCACCAGCACGCCGGCGTGGATGGTCATGTAGTCCACGCCCTGCTCGGCCTGCTCTTCGATCACTTCAAGCATCACCTGCTTGTTGAGGTCTTCCACCCGCCGCACCCGCGAGAGGGCTTCATAGATGGGCACGGTCCCTATCGGCACGGTGGAAGCGTCCAAAATGGCCTTGCGGATGGCCGGAATGTCGCCGCCGGTGGAAAGGTCCATCACCGTGTCGGCCCCGAATTTCACCGAATCGCGCAGCTTCTCCAGTTCCTCCCCGATGTTGGAAGTAACGGCCGAGTTCCCGATATTGGAGTTGATCTTGCATAGGGAGGCCACGCCGATGCACATCGGATCGAGATTCGGATGGTTCACATTGGCCGGAATAATCATCCGGCCGCGCGCCACCTCGGACCGCACCAACTCCCCGGACAGCCCCTCCCGCGCCGCGACGCAGTGCATTTCTTCGGTGACCACGCCCTGGCGGGCATAATGCATCTGCGTGCGGATTTTGTCGTTTTTTCTTTTTGCAACCCAGTCTGTGCGCATGATGACTCCTGTGGCCGCGGACGGGCCGGCCCAATGACGGCCCGTCCACGCCGGTCCCGAGGAACGCCTACTTCTTCTTCTTGGGCTTCTTGGTCTCTTTTTTCGGGCTTCTGTCTTTAGCCACGAGGATCCTCCCTTATGTTGAGATTATACCCGCAACTTCAGCGCGGTTACGGCCGGGTTTGGTGGAACGGCGGCGGCGAGACCGCCGACGCTACCGAATGTCGAGGTTATACCCGCTGGCGGAACGACCGGCGCGCTACTTTCGCGCCTTCCCCTTGGCCTTCGGCTTGGGCGCTTCCTCCACGACGGCCGCGGGCTGGGGAACGGCCGCACCGGGGTCGACCTTCTTCAATACTTCGTCGAAGAGGGCCTGCTTGCGCGGATCCACCTTGGGCGGCGGGGCCAGCTCGTGGCGGAAATCGTGGTCGCTGTGGCAGGTGCGGCAGCGGACCTTGGCGGGTTGGGCGTTCAACACCGAAACCACGGAGTGGTTCATGATGCGTTTGCAGCGCACGCAATAATCGTCGATATCGTCGCCCAGACGGCATTCTCTCATGGGGGCTCCTAGGTAACCGGCTCCCGAATCGCCGGCTCCGGTTCGAGGTGCGGTTTCGGCTCGGGGACAAACCACTGGGCGGGCTCGAAGCCGACGTATTTGCAGACTCGCAGTTGCCCGTTTTCGCTCTCCAAGAGATCGCCCACCTCGAGCGGCGAGCCGGAGTCCTTCAAGGACTGCCAGGCTTCGTATTCGTTGTGGGCGGTCACGTCCCCTCGTTGCTCGTAATCCTTGGCCTTCACCGAGGCGGCGCCCGCCACGTGCGGAGCCCAGCGGAACTGCTGCCGTGGCGAATCCTTCATACGATAGATTCGGTAGAGCGGCATAGCTCTACATTGTAATCGAAGTGAGCATCCGATTCGCGTCGTTTTCGCCCTGCTCGACCCACCGCTCGACGTTGGCCCTCGACCAACGCACAGCGTCGCGCAGACTGCCCAGCGGCGCGGAGGGTTCGATGAGCGAGATCCTCGGCCCCGGGGCAGGCCGGCGCTGCCCCAGCAGGCGGTGCAGCGCGCGAAATGGGAGGGTGTTGAGCGCGTTCACGGCAACCACGCGTGTGGCCCCCATTTCGCAAGCCGCCCAAAGCGGCAGCGCGCCCAGCAGGCCGCCATCCACGTATCTCCGGCCCCCAATTCGTACCGCTGGGAACAGGATGGGAATGGAACAGGTGGCCGTCAGAAGCTGCCAGGTGACTTCGGCGTCGCGCACCAGCACCGACTGCAGGCGCGGGACTTCGACCAGCGTAAGGCCAAAAGGAATCCGCGGGCGGTAGCGGGCGAAGAGCTGGCGCGCCCTCTGGTGCAGCGTCTCGGGCCGCATGAGCCCTAGGCGGCGCCAGTTCGGCCGCATTATGTCCGCCGTGGATGGGTCGAGCCAGGATTCGATCAATTCCTCCACCGGGCAGCCCCCGGCGATGGCCCACCCATTCCATGCCCCGGCCGATGCGCCCACCACCAAGTCCGGCTGGAAACGATGGCGGAGGGCTTTCCACACGCCGACTTCCCAGGCGGCGTACATCCCCCCGGCGGAGAGCACCAGCGCAGTGGGCACAACCCGATGGTAGTACGCCAGCCTATAGGCAGTCTAGCGGAGTCAATCGTCTCCACATAACAACCTTGTTTTTCCTACGGTTGGACACGACTCACTATCAGTGTGTACAGTGCCGAAAAGGTATGCTTTACCCTGCCGCCGCTGCCACTGATGCCAACGCCAGTGCGGAGTGCAACTCGACACCCGACAGGCCCGCCGCCAAGCGCTCCAGCTACTCACCGGGCGTTAGGCGCGCTCCGGGTTGAGAACTGCCTGGAGTTTGTCTCCAGGCTTTGTCACTTCGATACCTTGGTTAGCCAACCGTTCAGCTTCAGCCACTCCTCTACCCGGTCCAGGTAGTGATCCGCGCCGCCGCCCTTCTTTCCGAAGCCGTGCTGGCCGGTCTGGAATACGTGCAGTTCGGCAGGCAGCCCCGCTTTTCTCCACGCGCCAAACATGTCGATCGACCCCTGGTATCCGACTGACTGGTCGTCCGCCGCCACCGCGATGAACAGCGGCGGGGCTCCTTCCGGCGGCGGATTCGAACTCGCGCCGGCGGCGTAGACCGGGGCCGCGAAATCCGGCCTTCCATCGGCCGGCCCATACACCGTCGAGAGAAGCACGGCGCCTCCGGCCGAGTAACCAATCATGCCGATACGACTGGGGAGCACGCCAAATTCGGCGGCGCGCCGCCGCAGCAACCGCACCGCTTGTTGTCCGTCCGCGCCGGCCATCTCACGCACATTCTGGCCCGCTTGCGGACCTGTGGTGGCCGCCCCTCTCCCAGCGGCGGCAGGCGGCGCACCGGGGGCAACATAGGTCGTGCGGTACTTCAGAACAAACGCGTCCACACCCATCTGGTTCAGCCGTTTGGCGACATCCACACCTTCATATGACATCATGAGCGTCCGGAAACCACCTCCCGGCGCGACAATCATCGCCGTTCCCACTGCGTTAGCCTTCTCAGCCGGGTAATAGAGCAGCACCGGTCGAACCACATTCTGCGCTTGCGGGCTGTCCGCCGTGCCCGCGGATCTCTCCGCATAGTTCCAATTCTCCGAACCGGGAGCCACACCCGAATAAAGCGGGATTTCACGAACAGGCGGAGCCAATTGAGCCCAGCCAGCGGCCGCCAATCCAACCAGAACACAGGTCTTTGGAAGGTTCACCCTAAGCATTCTAAACCCCTTTCTCCGCAAGGGATTATTACATCACAAGTTCGCCGTCCACCTGGGCTGCACCGCAACCCGGCCGCGATACGGCTAAAGCATACCTCACCGAAGGGACCTAGCTTCTGGCCCGACCTTCTCACAGACACCCGGCCGTGACAACGTGGCGCACGCACTCGTGCGTCGCACTCGTGCGTGCCGCGTCGGCACTCTCCAGAAAGTCATCTGCAAGTTGTTGATTCCATTTGCAGGCGCCAAATGACTTTCTGGCTCCATGGACCGGGCGGCCGTTTGGTTCAGGCTCATGCCGACGCCCCGGCTCGACGGACTGTCGGCGCCCCCGAACGTGTCGGGAGGAGTCTCGACACGGCACGCACGAGTGCGTGCGCCACGTCTTCGGGCCACCTGTAAGAAATGCAGGCTAGTCGCCCCGGGTGGGGCATGCCTTAGCTTGCCCGGCCGACATCGCTAAGGCGCCTTCCCCAGGCGCGTCAGACGAGGCCCGGAAAACGGGGGGTATAGCCGGGAAACACGCCGTCGAGCGACGGGTTGCCCGAATGGCGGGCCACCAGCTCGCCGAGCACGTCTCGGAAGTCGGTGGTCTCGGCGAGATCGCGGCCCTCGTAGAGTTGCTCCTTTTGGAGGCCGGGCCACCGGCCGTAGACCTTGCCGCCGCGGATGGGGCCGCCCATGGCAAACATGCAGTTGGCGTGGCCGTGGTCGGTGCCGCGGTTGCCGTTCTCGCGGGCCGTGCGCCCGAACTCCGACATGGTAACCAGGGCCACATCCTCCATCCGGTCGCCCATGTCGCGCCAGAAAGCGCTCAAGGCCTGGCCGAACTCGCGCAGCAGGTTGGCAAGCTGGCCCTCGGAAGCGCGCTGGCCCAATTCGTTGACGTGATGGTCCCAGCCGCCAATGTCGGCGAAGGCCATTTCCACGCCCGCGTCAGCCTTGATCAACTGGGCGATTTGCCGGAGGCTGTCGCCGAACCGGCCGCGCGGGTATTGCGCGCCGCCGGCGGGCGTGTACGGCTGCTTCCGGATGGATTGCAGCATGGCCACGGCCTCGAACGTCTCCCTGGCGGCGGACCGGAGCGAGGGGTCCGGCGAATCCGCGTAGAGCTTTTCGAACTCTCCAGCAGCCTGGGCGTCGCCAATCTGAAAGCCGGCCAAATCCTGAACCGCAACCGCGGGTTCCCGGCCGCACATCGAGCGAGGCAGCGTGGGTCCCATCGCCACCGCCCGCACGGGAGAAATCTTGCCATGCTCCGGCCGCAGCGCCCGATTCATCCAGCCGCTATCGGTGGCCTTCAACCCGGGCGTGCCCGACTCCATGAAATCCTGGGCGTCAAAGTGCGAGCGCGTGGGATCAGGAGAGCCAACCGCGTCGACGATGGCCAGGCGCCCCTCATCGAAGAGGCCCTTCAACGGGGCCAGAGACGGGTGCAGGCCGAAGAACCCGTCCAGGTCGAGGGCGGCGTCGTCCCGGCCGCGCGCCGGAGGGGGCACGGCAATCGTCGGGCGCAAATCATAGTACGCCTTCTCGCCGTGTGGAACCACCACGTTGAGACCGTCCGCCGCGCCGCGCTGGAAGATCGCAATCAGGACCTTCTTGCGGGGCGCCGGCGCGCCGGCCGCGTAAAGCGCTCGCGTGAGCCACAGAGGAGCCGAGCCGGCCCCCACCATGGCCAGCGCCGAATTGCGAAGAAAAATGCGACGAGTTGTCATGACCATCCCTCCGCGGCTTTACCGCTTCTGAAACTCCGGCGAACCGAGTGCGACCCCCGCCGGGCCGCCCAGGCCGGCCGCTCCCGCGGGGTCCATCTTCACGCCCGGCACGCGATTGGCCGCCAGTTGCAGTGCGAAGTTCATACGCGCCAGGAGACCGGCCGTATTCAACCATTGCGCGCTGGAATTGGAATACCCCGTGGGCTCCTGTTTGCGGTAGAGCGGCTGCCCGAGTTGTCCCACCTGGTTGGCCAGGCTGACGGCGTAATCCACGTCGCCGTTCACCGACCGCACCGCGCTGGCCACAAACTCGAGCGGCGATTTCACCTTGCAACGGTACGCGTCCGTGCTCCAGAACTCCTTCGACGCCAGCATCGCCGTCATGACTTCACGCAGGCCGCCTCGGGTCTTGAGGAACGTCCGCGCCATGCTTTCCACCAGCGGCTTGGGCGGGTCGTCGGCCACGAATCGCTGCGCGAGCTTCCAGGAAATGAAGTGCGCTGTCGAGGGATGGCTGGCCAGGATGTCAAGCACCCGCTCGCCGTCCTCGATGCCTCCGCCGGCGGGAATCCTGGTTCCCAGCACAATCTTCTCGCCATCGTCGTGCGCCCGCGGATTGAACTGGAAGCCGCCGCCGCGCTGCGGTTGACTGATGGTCCAGCCGGTGAAGCAGCGCGCCACTTCGGTGACGTCCTTCTGCGTATATCCGCCGTCCACTCCCAGCGTATGCAGCTCCAGCAATTCGCGGGCGTAGTTTTCGTTGAGGCCCCGGCGCGCGGGCCCGGCCGTCCGCCCGGACGGCGCCACCGATTGCCAGTTGTCCAGGTAGAAAAGCATGGCCGGGCTCTTAGCCGTGGCATTGAGCAGGTCCTTGAACTTGCCCAGCACGAGCGGCCGTATGACGTCGCGTTCGTACTCCGTGACCAGGTAGTGGTCGGCGCCTTTGTCCAGGTAGATGTTGAAATGGTTGAACCAGAAGTCCGTCAGGACTTCCTCGAGCTGGCGGTTGCCGTAGATCGCACGAAGCAGTTTTCCTTCCAGAAGGTCTCGCGCCACCACCTGTTGCGGTCCTCCGGCGAGCTCGATGCGCCGGCGCAGGGGAGGTGGGGCGGCGTCGAAAAGCGCGAGGCGCACCCCGGGCATGGCCTCGATGACCTCGTCCTGCTTCTCCGCGGGCAGCGCCTCGAAGGCGGTCAAGCGCTGTTGCGGCGTTCCCGCGCGGAGCGTGCGGATCTGCTCCGGAGTCAGCAGGTCCGCTATGGCGGGCTGGGCCGGGCCGGCCTGTTCCTGCGCCTGCTGGAAGCGGGCCGCCAGTTTCCGGATCATCATGCGGCGGTCCGGGTCGTCCGGGTAGGCCATCTGCCCGCTCGCCATCAGCCTGGCGATCTGCGGCGTCGGGTAATTGAAAACCAGCTCCTCGCTGGTCATGTAGAGCGAGTCGAGCGCTTTGAGCTTGGCTTCGAGAACCGGGTTTTCCGGAATCCGCGAGGGATGAAGCTGCAGGTCGATCCACTTCTTCAGCCCCATCGCGCGAACGCGCTCCGCGTCGCCGGGCCGCGGTCCGAACGTAAGCCGGCTCAGCGCGTGCCGGATTTTCCCATCCTTGGGTATCTGTGCGGAGAACCGGCCCGCGGCGCCCGCAAATCCAAACATACAGAACAGGAACAGAGATCCAGCCACCGCCCTCTTGTGCATCCCTCGCATCCTCTGTGCCTTTATAAACACGGATTCGAGACGATAAGTTGCGGCGGGCGAAGCGAATACCGTGTTTGGGCAACCAATGCCGCTCACCGCCCGACGGGCCGGGGCCGCCGTCCCAGCAATGCCGATTGGCGCGATTCATCACCATTCCGCGCATATCGACCGGGAATCAACATGGTCGAAAACATCCCCGGCACGGTGACTCACCCTTCGGGCTTGAGCCCCACTCTACCGCGGCATTTGGGTGGTCTCGACAGCCAGCTTCTCTACCTCTTCCAACTCCTTGCGCACAACGGGAGCGTCCGCGGCTTCGAGCGCCGGCGCTGCCGGGATTCGTGAAGCTGTGGCAACGCCGACTCCTTGCCGAAGGAAGGCGGTAGGCGAAATCGCATGCTCAATTCGCATGCTTGCTTCGAATGCGGCTATCGAGTATGATTCCGGCATCGGTAGAAAGGAAGGCAGATGACAACCGGACAGAATCGCCGCAAGTTCCTGGGGACGGCCGCAGCCGCTGCGTTCACCATCGTTCCAGGACGCGTTTTGGGAGGCCAGGGAACGGTCGCTCCGAGCGACAAGATCACGCTCGCTTACATCGGCGTGGGCACGCAGGGCTTGCGGGAGTTGCTGAACCTGCTGGCCATCCCGGATATCCAGGTAGTCGCGGTCTGCGACCCCAACAAAGACGCGGTCGGATATCGGGACTGGGACAGCAGTTCCCTGTTGAGGAGCATTCGTACCGCGATTGGAAAGCCGGATTGGAAAGCCGGCGCCGACGGCGCCATTCCCGGAGGCCGGGATGCGGCCAAGGACATCGTGGAGAGCTACTACGCAAACAAGCAGCCCTCCGGCAACTACAAAGGCTGCGCTTCCTACGCCGATTTTCGCGAACTGTTGGAGAAGGAGAAGGACCTCAACGCAGTCAAGATCATGACGCCGGACCATCTTCACGGCATCATCAGCATGGCGGCCATAAAGCGGGGCAAGCACGTGATCGTGCACAAGCCCATCGCCAACCGGCTCAAAGAAGCTAAGGCAGTGATTGACTCCGTGCGCGCGAAGGGCGTGGCCACGCACTTCATGCCGTGGGACAGCAACGGATCCATGGAGCAGGTAATGGCGTGGATCAAGGACGGCGCCATCGGAACCCTGCGCGAGATCCACAACAGTACGAACCGCCCGGTGTGGCCGCAGTACCCGACTCTTCCGACCGATACGCCGCCCGTCCCGGAGGGCTTCGACTGGAACCTATGGCTGGGTCCCGAAGCCGAGCGCGCCTACCACCCGAATTACACGCACATGGTGTTTCGCGGATGGTACGACTTTGGAGGCGGGTCCATGGCGGACATGGGACACTACAGCCTGTGGACGGTTTTCAACGCGTTGGACCTGGTCGGGCCAACCAGCGTGGAACCCATGCTGAGCCACGCGTGCGCGTTCCGGAACACCGTGGCCGTCACGGTGAACAACGATTTCTCCTTTCCGGAGGCCAGCGCGGTGCGCTTCAAATATCCGGCGCGTGGGTCGAGGCCGGCGGTGGACCTGATCTGGTATGACGGCGGGATGCGGCCGCTCACGCCCGAGGAATTCGACGAGGACAAGCGGGAATGGCAGGCCGAACAAATGATGTTTGTGGGCGACAAGGGCAAAATCCTGGCGGGCTTCAACGTGCAGAATCCGCGGCTGATCCCCGAGAGGAGAATGAGCGGGTATCCGGCCCCGCCGGCTTCGCAAGGGCAGCAACAACGCGCGGGCAACGAGCCTTCGCCTGGCATCAGGCAGTGGATAGCCGCCTGCCGGGGCGCCAAAGAGCAATCGGCCGGGAGCTTCCTGAACGCGTGGCCGATTTCAGAGGCAGTCAACCTGTACGCCGCCGCGCTGCGGAGCCGCCGAAGGCTGCTGTACGACCCGGAGAAGATGGAAATCACGAATTACGCGGCGGCAAACAAGTATCTAATGCGCGAATACCGGAAGGGTTTCGAGCCCGACTCCGTGTAGCGTAGCCGTTCGCCGGGAAGGAATGATATGTCACAGGTTTCAAGAAGAGGGTTTATGGGCGGCGCGATAGGCGCCGCCGCGGCCGGGTATCTCTCTCGGGGATCGCTGGAGCTCAGAGCGGACCCGCTGGGCATGCCGATCGGATGCCAGTCATACACGGTGCGGGACGCCATCGGGAAGGATTTCCCGGGCACCCTTAACATGCTCGCCGGGATCGGGTTCCGCACTTTGGAAATGTGCTCACCGGCGGGCTATGCCACATCCGGCTTTGGGCCTCTCGCAAAGATGAAGGCCGCGGAGATCCGCCAGGCCATCGCAGCGGCCGGACTGCGCTGCGAAAGCTCTCATTTTCAGTTTCAGGAGTTGAGGCAAAGCCTGGACGAGAGAATCGCCTGGTCGAAGGAAATGGGGTTGACGCAGATGATCGTCTCGACCTTCGCCCTCCCCAACAACGCCACCATGGACGATTGGATGCGCGCCGCCGACACGCTGAACAAGATCGGCGAGCAGATCCAGAAAGCCGGCATCCAGTTGGGATTCCACAATCACAATTTCGAGTTCCGTCTAATCGATGGCGTGTTAGTTTACGACAAACTGATGGGCCAACTCGATGGGAAGCTGGTTAAGATGCAGTTCCAGGTGGCGGTGATCGACCAGGGCTACGAGGCTGCCACGTACCTCACGAAGTACCCTGGGCGATTCCTTTCGCTCCACCTGGCGGACTGGTCGGCCGCCGAGAAAAAACAGGTCCCCATAGGCAAGGGGGTGGTCGATTGGGCGAAGCTCTTCGCCGCCGCCAGGACCGGCGGGGTCAAGAACTACTTCGTGGAGATGGACTTGGACCTGATGAAGGCGAGCATCCCGTACCTGCATGAGCTGAAAGCGTAGCGCGGAGCGGCGCCCCCGGGAGCGCGTTTGCGCCGTTTCCGGACTCGGTCAGGCGCCTGTGCTTCACCGTGCGCCAGATCGCTTTGACCGCCTCCATCACGGATCGAATCGCGAGCGCAAGTCGGGCGGGACGACGGGGCACAAATCGTCGCGCCGTCCGAAAACACGATAGCGAATGCGCGCGACGACCTCGTAGACCACGTCACGCAGCGGCTGCGGAATCACGGCCATGAACGCCGCCATTACTTTCCATCCTCCTCCCAGTCGCCGAAGAATGTGAATCCAGGCATTCGAGCGCGCGAGCAGCGAGCCGTCACGGGTTTGTACGACCATACTCTTGGGCAGATTGGCGCGCAGGTCAACAAGAACTCTCGCCTGAAATGTTTCTCCCTGCAGTGGGGCAAATCGGAACGCCGTTCCCAGGCGGTCATGCTTCAAGACAAATCTCACCCCGTGATGACACAGTCCGCAATGCCCATCGTAGAAGACGGTCTCTCTTTGTTGCGTGAGAGGGAGGCGCACCCGCAACTACTATATCGCGTCGATCTGCGCGCCAGGCGGCATCCCAGTGAACGGCCTTCCGAAAAAAAGCGATAACGTCGGTCGGTCTCCTCGACCCGCTGGTCACCATCAGTCCCGACGGCCAGATCACGGACGTGAACGACGCAACCGAACAGGTTACGGGCCTGCCACGCGACCGGCAGGGCTCGCGCCGTCTACCGGAAGGTCCTCTCCGATGGCTCGGTCCGCGACTACCCGCTGACCATTCGCCACGCCGATGGCCACACCACCGACGTGCTCGGTTTCCGATGAGAGTTGGCCGCTGCGAAACCAGTCGGCATGACGCCGCGCATTCGGGCCGTGCGGGGCGGAGCTTGCTTGCCCGCTAGGTTGTGTAACCATGCGAGCGGCTGGTCCGCACTTGGCCGCGATGCACCGGAGACGGTGGTTTTCAACCATCCGCACTACCCAGATGCCCGCATTAAGCGACTGCTGGTCAATAGGTTGGCGTCTGGCCCGCAGCGTGCAACTAAGGAAAGCGTGACGTGACGCCCCATTGGAGGTGCATCATGAAGACGATCAAAGTTCAGTGGGTTATTCGCCGGACGCTTTGTCTGGTTGGTGTTTCGCTTCTGGCTGGCGGCCTTATGGTTGCGCAACAACCAGCGCCTCCCGAGCAAGCTCCCGCACAACTCCTTTCACCGGACCAGTTGGACACCCTGGTCGCGCCCATTGCGCTTTACCCGGATGCCTTGCTCAGCCAAGTGCTGGTCGCGTCCACCTATCCACTGGAGATCGTCGAGGCCGGGCAGTGGCTGCAACGGAATGGGAATCTGAGGGGCCAGCAACTGACGGAAGCAGCCCGGCAGCAGAATTGGGACGCCAGTGTCCAAGCCCTGGTGGCCTTTCCGGACGTTCTGACAATGCTGAACCAGGACGTCCAATGGACCACGGCCTTGGGCAACGCGTTCCTCGCCCAGCAGTCGGACGTCATGGCCGCGGTGCAGGGGATGCGCGCGCGGGCGCAAGCCAATGGCAGGCTCTCCACTACTCCGCAACAGACGGTTACCACCGAGACGCAAGGCGGGCAGACGGCCATTGACATTGCGCCGGCCGATCCGCAGGTAATGTACGTGCCGGAATACGACCCGGCTTACGTCTGGGGACCCCCGGCGTGGGGCTACTATCCGCCGCTCTATTATGGCGGATATGGCTTTGGCTTTTATCCTGGGATCAACATCGGATTGTACTTCGGCGGTTGGGGTGGCTGGGGCTACGGCGGCTGGGGTTGGGGCTGGGGCCCGAACTGGTTCGGCGGCTCGTTGTTCGTCAACGGCGGCTTCTTCAACCGTTATGGTTTCCGCGGTGGGTTATACGCGGGCGGGTTTGCCGGTAGAGCGGCGTGGCAGCATGACGCGAGCCACCGTTTGGGAGTTTCGTACCCGAACAGTCGACTGGCCTCGCGGTATGGGGCCGCATCGATGGCCTCGCGGAACACGATGGCAAGATCGGGCAGCGTCAGTTCCGTCCGATCGGCCGGCACGGGAAACTGGAACCGGTTTGGTTCGGGGACGGCGTCAACGTACGGGAACCGATCAGTGACGCAGGGCGCTCGCGGCACGGCGCCGCAGAGCGCAGGTCGCGCAACCGAGGGGCAGTGGCAACACTTCCAGGGTGCGCAACGCAATCAGGCTCCGGAACAGCGGTATTCGGCTTCGGCGCAGCGATACTCGGCTCCAGCGCAGCGATACTCCGCTCCGGCGGAGCGATACTCCGCTCCAGCACAGCGATACTCGGCTCCGGCGCAGCGATACGCCGCCCCAACACAGGGGTATCCGGCTCCAGCGCAGCGTTACCAATCTGCGCCCCGAATGTCCGCACCGGGCTACAGCGCGGGCGGGCATAGCTTCGGCGGCGCGGTGCGCAGCTCTGGCGGAGGCCATAGCTCAGGCGGCGGCGCTTCACACGGTGGCGGCCGCCGTTGACGGGGCTGCCACTGGTCTTTGAACAAGAACGCGAGACGCGATGGCTCGCGGCGTCCGGTTTGGCGCAGGCCGCGTGCTCGTCAGCCTCTTGCGCCTTGGATGTCCGCGCGATTCGCCTTGCCCATTACAACGGAATTCCGGGGCGGATCAAGTCCCGTATTTCCGCGTACGGAATCTCCACCGACGTCGCGCCCACGGTGTGGGGCCCGATTTCATACTCATTGAAGAAGAAGTACATCGCATTCTCGCCGAAGCCGTAGTTATCGTTCAACGCGAAGCGGCCGTCCGGGAAGCCGAAACCCCAGTCATTCAGATTCGCGGTTGCGGCCAGATTTCGTGTCTGGCGGAAGTGGACTTCTGCAATCGCGGTCAATCGTGCTATCACGCCGTCTTTCAGTATGGAAGCCAGCTTGATCTCCTCGCCGGTTGCCGGATCGAAGTTGAGATACCTCGATGAGGACATGGGATGCATCCCGCCGCTGAAGGAAAGGCCGCACTCCAGGCTGAACACGGGAGCCGCGTTGCGCAGCACCGCCACCGACACGGCGGAGGTCGACGTCTGGAAAAAGGGCGCTGCCTTCGGATCTCTCTCGATATCGAAGTCTTGCAGGGCTGTTTCTCGAAGGCGCGCATAGATGAGGTCTTGTAGGGACGATTCGGGCGCGAGTTTCTTTTCCCGATCCTCCCAGGCGGCTTCGGCGACCGCACCCGAGTCGGAAGCCGCCGCAATCACGGCATTCGGGTCCGTCACACACGCCGCGATCGCGGCATTAACGCGCTCGCGCGCCGCTGTCGGCCCGCCAACCACCTCCACATAGGTGAATTCCGTATGGTCGCAGCCATCCGCCACATCTCTGCAGCCAGGAACTTTCCGATCGATGCGCCAGTTTTCCAGCGGTAAGGCCTCGGCCGCCATCCCCTGGCTCGGATCTGTATCAATTCGCGGTTGCGCGCGCGGCCTATCGCCGGTGGCCGACACTTTGAATTCCTTACCGTCGCCCCCAATCACCACGAGCGTTTTCTTGACGGGATCGAAGCGGAAGGCCAAACCGGCGTTTTTTACGGCGCGGACGGCAAAGAAACCAACCGTTAGTGTCACGCAGATTAGCAGCAGGCCGATCCCGACGAGAATCCCTACCAGAGGCTTGATTTTTCTTGCCGGAGATGCGCGCGTTTCACCAGGCAGATCCGGAGGCGTTGGGCTGGACATGACGAGTTCACTCCCCGGTCTCATCCTAACGCTTCGGCGACGAGTCAAGGGCGCCCAGCGCGGCCAAGCCCGCGCTTCATTCCCGCGCCTCATACCTGCTCTGCGCCCGCGCGCGCCGGCCGGGGAAGCGCGCCCCGATTGGGTGGACGGGTTCACGGGGGAGGCGTTCATGCGGGGCATGGCTTTCGGCATGGCAGCGTTCACCCTCACCCTGCGCTTGGTTTACTGGTATGTCATCGCCGGCGCCGGCTTCGCAGTCTATGCAGTCCAGGCCGTGAGGCGTAGCGCCCGGTAGGGTCGGGCCGCCCATTGTAGACCCGCGTGGGCGCCGGTCTAGCGTGCGGAGCGGGTGGTCAGAAACACCACCCCCCGCGATGGCAGCTCGATGCCGACGCCCTTGCCAAGGTCGGCGGCCGCCGGTTTCCCGACCGGAACCGGAAAGCCGTTCGAATCCACGGGCCGTTCGCGGTCGAAATAGCGGTACGTCGTCAGATTTCGCCGGCCCGCTCCCGGCGCCTTGAGCGTCACGGTCTTCGGCGCATCGCCGTCATTGACCACCATAAAGCTCATCTCGGTCCGGGAACCTTCCTGGCGCGTTCCGGCCATGCTCCGAAGGCCGGGGACGTCGGCGTTCGTGGCCCCCACGATGCGCGTGCCCTTCGCCCACTCCCGAACCGTCTTCACTTCTTCATAAACGCTTTTGGCGTTCACGATGCGCGTGCCTTTTGGGAAAAGACGCGCCATCAGCGACCAGGTGTAGAACCAGGGGCGGATTGCTTCGTCCTCGGGATGCCCCATCGCGGTTCCCTGGGTGTTCCAGAAGCCCCAGATCTTCAAGGTGCGCGCCGCGGGCGGGGAAACCCGGCCGCCCTGGTTGACGTGCATGGCGTCGTCCATGTCCCAGGCGGTTCCGGTTTCCCAGCCGGCGCGGGCCACCTGCGCGATATAGTCCGCCATGAGGACGCCGTACACGAATTCCTTCACCCGGGGCTGTTGATCGCCATTCACCTTGCCCTCGATCATTCCCGATTCGCCAAGAAACAATGGCTGGGAGGCCGACTGTGGGGCGGTTTTCCGGAGCATCTCGCGTTTCTCCTGGAGCAGTTTCTCAATCCGGCCATCGAGAACCTCCGCGTCCTTCGCGTACCAGTGCATTTCCCAGGCGCCGATTTCCCCGCGCAGCTCCTGAGCGCAGCGGTCGAGCCAATCCCAATTGCCGGAATTGTCCGGACCGGCCACCTGCAGCGCGCTCAGGCCGTGGGCGTCGAACTCCTTCCGCAGGTTGCGGACGCCCTGCGCCCAGGCGGAGTAGTCCACCGCGCCGCCCGGCCACATCCAATCGCCGTTGGGTTCGTTCATGTAGTTGAAGTATTTGATTACACTGTACTTCCTGACGGTCATCAGATATTTCGCGAAGTCCGCGTGGACCCGCGCCCAGCGCGGGTCCGCGGCCCCCGCCCGCGCGCCGCCTCCCACGTTGAGCCCGCGCGACGGAGACCACTCTCCAATCAGGACGTCGATGTTCTTCGCTTGCGCGTAATCCAGAATGTCGAAAAGCGACGACAACCGCTCCATTCCCGACTGCCCCTCCGACCACACGTACTGCGGGTTGCCGGCCACGTCGAAACCGCGCAAGTAACTGGTGGCATTGAGCATCACACGAAACAGTCCGGGCCGCATGAAATCGACGCGGCTCAGCGTGGTTTTCCATGCCTCCGGAGAAGGCAGGTACTCGTAGGGATCCCACTGGACGCCGATCCCCATGAACCTCTCCACGACGACGGACTTGAGGTCCACGGTTACTACGGTAGGTTCGGCCGCGGAGAGCGCCCCCGCGAATAGCGCCGCCGCGATCAACGCCGCGCATAGGGATTGCAGGCGACGGAGCATCGAGCCGGGAGCGAGTCCCGGCCGGCGGGCACGGTTTTCAAGAAGCGCTGTGCGCATATTCGTATTCACCATGGAGCACCCCTGATGATAGCGTTCGTGCACGCCGCGGACAATGCGAGTGTTGTGCGCCATCCGAACCCGAAGCGGGCCCAAGCCGTCGCTCTATATGCCGGCGTGGTTCAGTGGCGTCCGCGCAGCGGTGGGCATGGCGCCGTATGCCCGAAGCGTAAACCAATCGCGAACTGCTCGATCCAGCCCGGCAAACCTACCGCGCGGGCGGAAGCGCGTCCGCCGTGCCCAGGAGGCGTTACAGCACGTTCGGCCGTTTCGGCCGCGTTCCCGGAAAAGTGGTTGTAGTGCGGGCGCTCGCGGCTTTTTCGGATTCGGCATAAGATGCAGTCGCGGCAACCTTCCCCTCAATAGCAATCGCACGCTTCATTCGTCAACACACAATTCTCCTGACCCGCCCCGGCCGCTAACCGAGCGCATCATTTGCTTGTTTGACGCGACGGAAGGACAGCGATCACACTCTTGTATTAGAATAATCTGATTATCTGAATACAGACTTTCAAAGGAGCTGCAAATGGGAAGCCAATCAGGTTCAAAGCCGGGGTCCGGCACAACGCCCGCGTCCCGGTCAACCCCGGCGTCGGGTACAAACCCGCCTGCCGGCGCTACGCCGCCCGCACTGCCGGTGGCGCTCAAGGTTAGCTTCACCCTAAACACGCCTGACGGCCTTCGGAAGGTCTCTTTCGGTCTGGAGAAGGACACTGACGGCGTCACGGTCAACTGGACCATCACCTTCGTACTCTACGAAAGGACCAGTGCGACCGCCTCTTTCGGGGACCCTGTTGTGTCTCTCAATGTTCTTGTTGCAGAAAAGCTTCACGCCAATGCCCAAGCCGCCGTCGATAACAATGGTCTGACGCCCGCCCAGACAGCGCACGCTACTGGACCGGCCGCTGAGGCCGCCAAAGCCACGCAGGCGGGAACGATGCCCGCGCCGGTGGCCAATAACGTCATCCAAAACACCCTGAAGTAGCCGGCACGGTCTACCGGAGACATGCGACAAACCTCGGGGCCGCGACTTTCAGGCGTTTTCACGTTGCTGGTCACGACGGCCGTAGTTGTTTTGGGTCAGGACAACTCCGCTCCGAACGTGCTACCTGACCCGAGCCGCTCGCAAAAAGGGGTTTTGCCATGTGAGCTCGGCACGGATTTCGAGACCGAACAGTACCGAATCGTGCACACAACGTTAGACGACCCTTTCAAGTTCCTCTACTCGATCGGCGCAAAGAGCAAGAGCATCGAAACGCAGCTTGCGGCTAAGCTCGACAGCCAACCTTTCACGCGCAAGTTGGTGGACGATGGGCTGACCTTGATCGAGAATGCGCGGTTTGCGCCGGATAGCGATATGGGGTTTTCCGTGAGAATCGAGCGCGCTTGGCTTCAGAATTGTGATCCGAGCGCAAAGACGCTCGATGTGGTCTACAGGGTCTATTCCACTGATCCTCCGAAATTTCTGGGTGGCGCTACCGAATCCCAGGACATGGCCGAAAAGTCTCCGCAGACAACTGCTGGCCTGACACAAACCGGAATCCCATTCCATTTCACCCCCGCCGGTGGTTACGACCGTTCCGACGGCATGTTTGGGGGCGGTCGCATCGAGATCAAACCTCATCTGGGGTGGTTTCACTTATTTGATACCTTCAGCGCCGAGGGGCAGGGGTCGTATTCCATGCGATCCCTCTCCGCCGCGCTGGGCGGTTCGGCGAATCTCCTCGGATGGCTCAAACACGCCGACTGGCGTCTCAACTACCTGAACCATTCCGCTCCGGCGGGCCCCGCGCGTCTGACGAAGGGCAATCTGTCCGGTCAGATCGATGGTGAAACACGGCCTTTCTGGAAGAACACCGTTCTGGCGCGCTTCGGCGGTCTACTGCAGGGAGGCAACATGCAGAGCAGTGTTCCCGCCGGTCTGCTCCCGCCCCAAACAGTTCCCGACGCCGGGTATGGATCGCTGAAAGGCTACCTGGGCCTGTCTTCGCGTACGAGCCATAACGTCTTCTCAGTTTCCTACGGGCTGGAACTTGGTTCCGTTGGACCCACGGCGCAAATCGATTGGCGGAAACACGTCGGGGATGTGGTCGACGAGTTCTGGATTCCTATCGGCGATCACAGGCCGCTCGAAGTGGAGTCGCGCTTCACGTCCGGCGGTATTCAGGTCCCGCACTCGATTCCCCTGCCCGCACTCTTCTTCGGAGGAAACGGTGAGCAGTACTTTGCGCCGGGGGACTCCTGGCAAATCAGCGATGTCCCGGTTATCCGGGCCATTCCGGCGAGCAGGTTTTATCTCACCGGCGAAGGCGCTGGCGCTGACCGGTTCGCCAGCATGAATTTGAGTTTCGCATATGCGGTGAAATCAATGCCCATCATGCCCAAGGACTTGAGCACCGATCCGGAACTCGCCAAAGCGCTGCATGCACAGATCGTCACCGCCACCAGCGTCGAACAGAATTATTATTCCTGGAAAGATCCGCACTTTGCTGTTGCGTTGAGTAAGCTTCCCAATCTGAAGCAACTGCTGGAGACGCTGCAAAGCGCCGTAAACACTGCCCAAGTGGCTCACCCGGGCCAGTTGCAAGATCAGTTCGCCGACTGCACAACCAGTATCGCCACAGCGGCTTTCGATGTGAACAACGCCTTGGCGACCAAAAGCAGTGCGCAGTACGGCGACCTCTCGGCCCTACTCCCCATAGACTCCGACGATCTCAAATCAGTCCAGGATGCCTGCGTTGGAGAAGTGAACCAGCAATTGAACGATCCCGGCATCCAGACAGCCGCTGCGGCGGTTGACACTGCGCGCACGTCCCTCTTGACTGAGTTCAATGCCATCAACCAGAAGTTGGCGGCCCGAAAAGCCGCCAGCGATATCGCCTTCGTCGCCCGCACGCTTGACACGCTTTTCAAGGACCTCAACATCTTCTCCGTAAGTCCCGTGGCGGTGTTCGACACGGCGTGGATCGGGCCGGCAAAGGGCGTATTAGGTGGAAACCGCATTGGTCCTGGCGGGGGCATCCGTCTCGAACTGGCAAGTTGCGTCAATTTCACTTTGGGTTACGCATGGAATGTCAATCGACGACCCGGTGAAGGCAATGGCGCCCTGTTCTTCTCTATCGGCGTACGGGACCTGTTTCATTAGAACTTGGGAAGAGTGTATTGGCCTTCGATGCGCACGGTCATTTTCCCATCGGTCGTCATGACCGGCCCCGCTAGACCTTCGCCACGGTCTCCACGATGGCGTCGCCGTTGGTGAATATCTCCGGCTTGATACCCGCTCCGATGCCCGGCAGCTCGGGCGCCGTAACCTCTCCTTTCACCGGAACCGGCGCGTTGGTCACGAAATGCGGGAACTGGTGCGTGTACTTCCAGTAGTTGCTTTCCATGATGAGGAAGTTCGACACTGCCGTCGAAAGATGCGTTGCGCAAATGTACAGCAGTGGCCCACCGCAGGTATGCGGCGAAGTCGGAATCATATACGCGTCCGCCATATCGGCGATTTTCTTCGCCTCGGTGACGCCGCCGCACCAAGTCACGTCGTACATCACCACGTCGCAGGCCTTCTGCTCGAGAAACTCCCGGTACTGATAGCGGGTAGCGAGCGTCTCGCTCATGCAAATGGGCACACTCGTCTTGCGGGCGAGCTGCGCATAACTTTGCGCATTTACATTAAGCATGGCGTCCTCGAGGTACATGATATTATACGGCTCGAGCGCCTTGGCCAGCCGCTCGGCGCTGGTGAAATCGAAGTTGGCCCAGCAGTCCACGGCGATATCCATCCGGTTCCCCACGCCGTCGCGGATTTCGCGTATCCACTTCAGGCCCGCCTCCAGGGCCTCGTTCGACAGGTACTTTTCGGGACCGCGGAACGGGTAGATTTTCATCGCGGTGACGCCGCGGTCCAGCAGGAAACCCACGATCTTCATCGTGTCCGGCCCCATCTTCATGTCGTCGATCGCCCAATAATCGGTGGTGGTGTTGTAGACTCGGACGCGGTTCCGCGTCTTGCCGCCCAGCAGGCGATACAGCGGAAGGCCGGCAGCCTGGCCGAGTATATCCACCTGGGCCATGTTGACGGCGCTGAGGATTCGCATTTCGGCGCCGCCTGCGTTACGCATGGCCTGATCGAAATACAGGGTACGCCACATGCCGTCGATATCCCGCGGGTCGCGGCCCAGGATCTGCCGTGCACTATCCTTGAGTGCGCCGAGCTGGCCCTGATCGTACGGGTAGGTTTCTCCCGTTCCCACCAGGCCCGTATCCGTATGCAGGCGCACCCAGAAAAACTCCGCGCCATCCTCGCGCGAATTACCGTTACCGCCGCCAATGTGCAGGTCTTTGCGAAAGGTCACCGCGTCGATTTGGGTGATCCGCATCGGCCCGGCGGCGCCGGCCGCCGCCCGCATGGGGGCCGGCAACGCGGCTATTCCGAGCGCCGCCAGAGGGCCGGCGGCGGCCTGCTCCAGAAATCTCCTGCGCGTGGTTTCCTCGTGTCTCATCGTTTCGCCCCTTTCCTGGAAGTGAGCAGCTCTAAATGGAAACTATACCCCCGGGCGATTTCCGGGCGCCCGCTTCTACAATTCGGCGATGCTCTCGATTACAGCGTCGCCGTTGCGAAATGGTTCGTCGCGAACCTCGATTCCGAGCCCGGGCGCATCGGGCGCCGTAACGTACCCCTCCACCGGGGCCGGGACGTTTTCAATGAAGTGCGGATACACGTCGTGGTAGAGGTGGTACACGCTTTCCATGATGAAGAAGTTCGTCAGGGATGTCGCCGCGTGGATCGAGGCGAACCACAGAACAGGACCGCCGCCCGTGTGCGGGCACGTCGGAATCTTGTAAGTATCGGCCATATACGAGATTTTCTTGGCCTCGGAGATCCCGCCGCACCAGGTGACATCCCACATTACTACGCCGACCGCCCGCTGCTCGAACATCTCCCTAAATCCGAAACGGGTCGCCAGCCGCTCGCTGATGCAGATAGGTATGCTGGTCTGACGCGCCAGGGTGGCATACGCCTCCACGTTGTCAGCCAGCATCGGGTCTTCGAGATACATGATCCCGTACGGTTCCAGCGAATGGGCGATCAGCACGGAACAAGTCAGGTTCCACCTGCTGCTCAGATCGAGAAAGATGTCCATCTCATCGCCCGCCGTCTTGCGAATCCGCTGTATGGGATCGAGCGACTGCCTCAGCTCCGCCTGGCTGATGAACGTGCCCCCGTGCATGGCGGCGGCGTTCACCGGACCGCGGTCGTACGGGTAGATCTTGATCCCTTTGATGCCCCGGCTGAGTAGAAACTCGGTGAGTTTCTCGGGGGCGTCATGCTCCCGCATGCCATTGATCGGCCACCCGTTCATGGTGTTATAGACCCGCAGCGTCCGCTGGGCCTTGCCTCCCAGCAGCCGGTAGACGGGAAGGCCGGCCGCCTTGCCGAGAATGTCCCACTGCGCGATATTGAGAGCGCTGAGCATGCGCGTCTCGGCCCCGCCCCACGGCGCGTAGGAAATCTGATAGAACAGGTCTTGCCAGAGACGCTCGATGTCGGTTGCGTCCCTTCCCAGAATCCTGTCGGCGTATGCTTTCAGCACCGCCACGTGCGCCTCGTGGCCGGCGCCGGAATACGATTCACCGATGCCCACGATGCCTTGATCCGTGTGAAGGCGCACCCAGGTCCAGTCCGGAGCGATTCCTTGGATGCGCAGGTCGCGCCTGAAGCGCACGGCCTCGATTTTGGTCAGTTTCAGAGGGCCCACGCGCTCGGCGGCCGCGCGCGCTTCCGGCGTACACAGTCCCGTTCCGAGCAGCCCCAGGGTTCCGGCGCCCGCGGCGTTCAGAAATGTTCTCCGGTTGATTCGTTCGCCTTGCATCGGCTACTTCTCCCGCTCGCTCCCATTACGCGAAATGATCGCCGGACAGCCAGCGCGTTGCCCAATCCGGCGATTATGGCGCCTTCGGCGCCTCAAACGGCCGCGCGTTCTTCGCTACGTAATCTTGCACCGCCCGATTCTCGTCCGCCGGCGGACCGACGTACTGAAACCGCTCAGCATACTCGAAGTCGTGCCCGTTCGCATAGGCGCGGAATTCCTCGAGCAGGAACTGCCGCGCGTACGCCCGGTCGGCCGTGCGGTCGTCGTCGCCCAGGAGCGGCAACCGTTTGCCTTGCGCCGCCAGTTGCGCTCGCAGCAGCGAGCCCGCATTACCGCTGCCTTGCGAGCGGCACTCCACCATCGCATCGATTTTCTTGCCGACATAACTGCCGATATCTACAACGCGGTTGAACGGTTGTCCGGGGCGCGCATGGAAGTGGTAGCGTTCCCGAACGGCATGCGGCTCAATGCCGGCCTCGAGATGCTCGTGAAAGTCGTTGGCGAGCCCCGCGGTCCAGCAGGCTTCTTCGACCGCGCGTCCGGTGATCCAGTGATCCGAATCCGATTCGCCTTCCGCGGATGGACTGAACGATAGCACCGTGTCGGCTCTCAACATGCGGAACAGGAGAACCAGCCGCCCGCGCAGCTCGACGGGCGAGATTTCATTCATGCGATGGCTCAGGTAATAGAACTCGAATACATCCTTGAACCCGAGCGCCTTGGCCATGTTGGCGTGTTCGGTTTCGTTGCTGAGGATGTTTTGAGCGCTCGACTGTCCGCCGCTCGTTTCGTCGTTGGTTGTTCGAACCAGGTATCCCGCGTACCCCTCGGCCATCAGCTTGGCGCACAACCCGCCCGCGAGTCGAGGAAGGTCGGCAAGATGCGCGTGGACGGCGACAAAAGTCTTGCCCGCGTGCGGTTGGGCGGGTTGATCTCGTTCGATCGTGAGTTCTTGCATGACTCTTATCCTCAAAGGGCGACCGCCTGCTCGACGGCCGCTTGCTGGATCCGTTCCACGTACGCCGGTTCCGGCCCAATGTACCGGAACGCTTCGGCGTACTCGATGCCGAACTGCTGTCCCAACAGATGGAAATCCTCCATCAGAAAGCGCTTCACGTACTGGAAATCGGTGGTCTCGTCGTCGTCTCCCAACAACGGCAACTTCTTGCCTTGCGACTGCAAGTACCCTCGCAAACGGCGCCCCGCGCTTCCGGCGGGACCCTTGCCTTGGTTCGCCACGTTCACCCGCACTTTGTTGTCGATATACGAGCTCACATCCACAATGCGGTTTACCAGATTGTGGCCCTGTGGCGATCGCGCGAAATAGTATTTCTCGCGGATGCTCGCGGGCCTCAGCCCCGCCTTGAAGTGCTCCGGGTAGTCGCGCCCGGCCGCCATCCAGGACGCGGCTTCCACCGCCTTGCCAGCCACGATGTGATCGGGGTTCTCATCGTAGTGGTTGTACGGGTCCATGGCGATAACCGTGTTCACCTGCAGCGCTCGGAACAAAAAAATCAGCCGCGCGCGGAGTTCGATAATCGCGCCATCATCCATGCGGTGATTGCGGTAGTAGAACGAAAAAGCCTTCTTGCATCCGAGCTGTTTCGCCGCGTTCTGATTGTCCACTTCGTTCTGGGCGACGCCATGCCCGAGGGTGAGTCCGGAAGCTTCATCATTCGAGATACGAATGAGGTAGCCGGTGTAGCCCTCATCAATAAGCTTCGAAACCGTGCCTCCCGCGAACAGCGGAATATCGTCGGAATGGGCCTGTACCGCCGCGAGAACCTTGCCGGTGTGCGGCTTGCCCGATGCGTTGCGCTCCACCGAAAGGTCGTTCGCGAAGGTGTAGTAGTCGGGAATGGTGAAAGGGCTATAGCCGGTCTTGGTCGTCGCGTACGCGCATGGCGTAAATTTCGCGGGCAGGCTGGGATGTCGTGCGCCGGCGCCAGCCTGCCGGGTTGCTTGCGCCAGCGCCGGCGCGTTCCCTAGCGCCACGGCTCCGGCGAGAAAGTTGCGTCTTCTCATGCGGATTTCGTCCTTGCTTACTAGTTGAGCAAATTATATCCAGAGGAGTATTTCAAGGCCAGGCCCGTAGTCGTTCCCCTGCCGCACTCGATGTCGTAGGCGATGCGGCGAGTGAGTATTGAGGGGGGCGAACACGGTCAAAAACAGCACATTTCTACACCCTGTACGAGGTGTGACTATCGTGCGGCTATATGCTCAACCCCATGATCTGCATTATTTGGGTCACTTGGCAGGCGCACGTGTTCGCGCCGGGCGTTCCGTACACGGTGTGGGCCTGGTTCTTCGCCTGGATGTTCACTGGCCTAAACGTTTGGGGATTCGCATCTCGGCGAAGATCAACACGGGGCTGGCGGTGGGGATGTGCGTGGTAGTCGCCATCTTCTTCGTCGCCGGCGATGTTAGGACAACACACGGTGGGTTTCCTGGCCTTCGGGTTCCGGCCGCACCCTGACCTCCGTCTGTTGACGGCCGCCGAGGCGATACGCCAGACCGTGATCGGCGCGCAGCATCGGCGTCACCGCGGCATATCCGGGTCCGGCATTGAGCACCCCCCTGGGAGCGGGGGGTACATTTCCTCAAGCCCCTCTCTCAGCTCGACGCCGAGCCCCGGCTTGTTGGGGATATCGAAGTAGCCGTTCTTCACTACCGGGCCGTCTTTGAGCACCCCGTCCTTGAGAGGATCGGGAGTCACGTTCATTTCGAGGAGGAAACGGTTTGGCGACGCGGCCATCAGGTGGGCGTTCTCGACGGCCATGAGCCCATCGCCCCAGTTATGGGTGCACAGCAACTTGCCTCGCATATGGGCCATGCGGGCCATGTGCCAGGCTTCGGTGACCCCGGCGTCGTCGCAGGAATGCTGCACGATGTCATACGCGCCGCTGTCGACCATCTCCGCGTTCTCGGCCCGGTTGCCGCGTTTCTCGCCGCCCGAGATTCTGACTGTGGGAAGCGCCTTCTTCACCGCGAGGTAATCCTTGGGTGTTCGGCCGGTGGGCTCCTCGAACCAGAGGAACTTCAACTCCTCGAGCACTGGCGCGATCTCTAGGCACTGCGCCACCGACCAGCGCATATTGGCCTCCTGGATAAGTTGGAACTCCGGCCCCACAGCCTGCCGGATGCGGCGCAGGTAAGGGATGAAATCGGCTATCCGGATTCCCAGTTGGCCGAAGCTCCCGCCAGGCCGGAGCTTGAAGGCCTTGTAACCATTGGCTTTGTGGTTGAGCGCTTGCCGGATCAGGTCTTCCGGTCCGGGGAAACGCCCGCCCTTGCGCCAGGAAAACTCGCCGCCGCTCGCGTAGACGGGAATGCGAGCGACTGGTTCCGTATCGACGGCCAACAGCCTGTAAAGCGGCATGCCCTTGGATTTGGCGATGATGTCCCACAGCGCGGCATCCACACCGGCCCACGCGCCCCTGCCGCCAGGACCGCTGATGCCGCCAGAGAGCTCCTCGACATCGTAAGGGTTCCTGCCCTTGAGGATGGGCGAGATCACCGCCTCGGCATACTCCTTCATTTGCTGCGGACCTTTGAACTGGTTGCAACTCCCCAGGCCGGTAATCCCTGCGTCGGTGGACACGGTGACGATGGCCGACTCCGTCTTCCAGTAGATAATTTGGTTGTCCCCGTCGGGCCATTCTTCGTCGGGCTTGAGCCGGTACGAAAGGTGCATCAGCTTCAGGCCGGTGATCTTGATGTTCTCGCGCTTGAGGCCATCGAGAGGGTGATTGCGGATATCCCGCTTTGCCGCGCCTCTTGCTCGAAACGCGCCGCCTGAAAGCCCTATGGCGGAACCGGCCGCCAAGGCAGCCGAACCCAGTAAGCACCGGCGTGAGGGGCGCATGTGATGGTTTCTCCCTTAGGTTCAGAACATACCCGGCCAGACCGATGGTGACCGGCCGGCTCGGTTCTAAAACAGTAGCCGCTTACCACTTTAGTCCTCGTACGCTTGCTCGGCCAGGAAAAACTGATCACGAGTATCGTGCCCGGAGGAGCCGGAGTTGGCCCCCTTCCGGGCCACAGCGACACCCATAGCGAAAATGAGAAAACAGCTCCAAAATGGGCGTAGGATGGGCAGTCGATGTCGACCAGGATGACAAAACAAAAACCCCAGCCTATACTCTTGTTTCATGGCCCTCAATCGCAGATCCTTCGTTGCCGGTTTGCTGGCCTCCCCCGTGGCGGCGGCTTACCTGGAGGCGGCCGAGAGCGCGCCCCCTATGCGAATCCGGCGCATCGAGACGGTCTACTGGAAGTCGCGCGAAGACGCCCCGTTCTGGCCGCACTGGACCTGGGTGAAGATAGACGCCGACCCCGGCGTGTCCGGAATCGGCGAGACCTATCCTCGCAACCCCAACGAAGCGGCGGCCATTCACGGGGTCGCCGGCGAGTTGATCGGCCGCGACCCGCGCGACATCGAGCACATCTGGGCGGACCTTTACCGTTCGTTCGATTACCAGGTGACTGGAGGCGCCGAGATGCGCGCTTTGAGCGCCATCGACCTGGCGCTCTGGGACCTGCTGGGAAAATCGCTCAATGCTCCCGTGTACCGGCTCATCGGGGGAAAGACGAATCCGCGGGTGCGGCTCTACAATACCTGTTTTCCCTACAAATACGATTTCATCCGCGAGCCCGAGAAGATCATGCGCGAGCTGATCGATACCCGCGGCATCAAGGCGATCAAAATCTGGCCCTTCGACGGCGCCGCGCAACGTAACGACCATCAGTACATCACGCAGCAGGACATCGACCAGGCTTTGCAGCCGGTAAGGAAGCTGCGCGACGCCTTCGGGCAGGATATCGAAATCGCCATCGAGCTCCACTCCAATTGGAACCTGACCGCCGCCATTCGCATCGCGCGGGCGCTGGAGCCGTACCGGCCCATGTGGCTCGAAGATATGCTTCTGCCCGGAAACCCCGATCAGTACCGCGAGCTGGCGTTGGCCACCTCGCTGCCGCTGACCATGAGCGAGCGTATGGCGGGCAAGATGCAGTTCGAGCAGCTCCTGGCGGCGCGCGCGGCCAAGTTCATCATGTTCGACGTCACCTGGTGCGGCGGCCTCACCGAGGCGCGCAAGATCGCCAATATGGCGGACGCGTACCAGCTTCCCGTGGCTCCGCACACCGCCGGCGGCCCGCTTCTGTTCTATGCGTCCACACACCTCACTACCGCATCCCCCAACGTGTGGATACAGGAGAGCTGCCAGCGCTTCTACGAGCGCGACTGGCCCGCCATGCTGGAGAACCCTGTCGCGCCGCGCGACGGATTCATCCGGGTTCCCGAGGAGCCGGGCTTCGGCATGAAGATCAAGCCCGAGGCGTGGAACCACCCCGCCGCGGTAAGGCAGGTCAGCGGGCGGTAGCGCCGATAACGGCGGCGCGCTCCTCGGTGGCCTTCTCTGCCTGCCTTTTGCGCGCCGCCCAAGCGCGTTGGTCCTTCCCAAGACGAGCAATTGTGCTATACCACGAGTACGCGCTATGGACACACTCATTCGATATTCCCTTCTTGCCACGCTGGTGGCTGGCATCGCTCCCGCCGCATCGGTGATCACGACGCGGTTGGAGGATCCCAAAGCGGTCTATCTCTTCGCTGCCGGGTTCGCCGCGAAAGGCGACGGAGAGGCGGACGATAGCGCCGCCATCCAGGCCGCGATCGACAAGGCTGGGGCAGGCATCCTGTTCGTGCCTTCGGGACGGTACCGGCTGACCCGGACGATCTACGCGGGGCCGGGCGTGCGGATCTTCGGGTACGGCGCGACGCGGCCTGTGTTCGTGCTTGGGCCGAATACGCCGGGGTTCCAGAAGGGAGTGGGCGTGATGGTGATGTTTGTCGGCGGGCGAACGGGCGGCGCGGCGCCCGCCGGGCGGGGCGGCGGGGGTCGCGGCTTCCGCGTTCCATTTCCACCGGTGGGCAGCGTGCCGCCGAACGAGGGGGTCGCGGACGCAGGTCCGGGAACTTTCTACTCCGCGATGAGCAATGTCGATTTCGAGATCGGCGACGGCAACCCGGCGGCCATCGGCATCCGGTTCCACGCCGCGCAGCACGCCTACCTGAGCCACATGGACTTCCATATCGGCTCCGGATTGGCCGCGCTCACCGAGATCGGGAACTATGCGCAGGATCTCAAATTCTACGGCGGGCGCTACGGCATCCTCACCGACAAGCCCTCACCCGCGTGGCAGTTCACCCTCGTCGACTCTCTCTTCGACGGGCAGCGGGAGGCGGCCATCCGCGAGCACGAGGCCGGACTCACCCTCATCCGCGACACGTTCCGCAATGTACCGGCCGGGATTGACATCGATCCGGAGTATTACGACCAACTGTGGGCTAAGGACTGCCGGTTCGAGAACGTCTCCCGCGCGGCGGTCGTCATCAGCAACGAGAAGAGCCATCTCAACGAGATCGGTTTCGAAAATGCGGTGGCGAAAGACGCGCCGACGTTCGCGCTGTTCCGCGATAGCGGGAAGAAGGTTGCAGGCGCGGGCCCGGTCTACCGCGTGCGGAGTTTCAACTACGGGTTGATCTTGCCCGGCCTGGGGGCGCCCGGCGTCCTCGGCCAGCGGTATGACGCGGTGGCCCTGAGCAGCCTGCCGCCGGAGATGCCTCCGGCGATCCCGCCACTGCCACCTACTTCGGAGTGGACGAACGTGCGGACTCTGGGCGTCGCCGGCGACGGCAAGACGGACGACACGGCCGCGATTCAGAAGGCCATCGACGGGAATAGGGTCCTGTATTTTCCTAGCGGACAGTATCTGGTGACGGACACGATTACGCTCAAAGCCGGGACGGTGCTGATCGGGTTGCATCCGCTCAATACGCGGATCGATCTTCCGGACAGCACGGCCGGCTTCCAGGGTTTGGGCGCGCCACACCCTGTGATCCTGGCGCCGGCAGGCGGGTCGAACCTGATGAGCGGACTGGGCGTCTACACCGGCGGGATCAATCCGCGTGCGGTGGGGGTGCTCTGGTCGGCGGGCGAGGCGTCGCTGATGTTCGACGTGCGACTGCTCGGCGGACACGGGAGCGGAACCATAAATCCATACAATGCGGACCACACCGGCGATCCCGATCCGCGGAAGCGCTGGGATGGCCAGTATCCGAGCGTCTGGGTGACCAACGGGGGCGGCGGAACGTTCGCCAACATGTGGACGCCGAGCACGTTTGCGCAGGCCGGCTTCTACGTGTCCGACACCAAGACGCCCGGCCATGTGTACCAGATGTCTCTGGAACACCACGTGCGCAACGAGTTGAAACTCGACCGGGTGGAGAACTGGGAGATCTACGCGCCGCAGTCGGAGGAAGAAGCGGGTGAGAGCGTGGAGTGCCTGTCTCTCGAGATCAGCCGGTCGAAGAACATCACCATCGCGAACTATCATGCGTACCGCGTGACGCGCTCGCGCGCCCCGTTCCCCACGGCAGTGCGGCTGTACCAGTCCGGAAATATTCATTTCCGGAACGTGCACGTCAATGCCGAGAGCGGACTTGCGACCTGCGATCAGAACGGCTGCGGCACGTTTCTCCGCGCGAGCAAGTTTCCGTACGAAAACGCCATCGAGGACATGACCCATCACCTGGAGGTGAGGGAGCGGGAGTTCGCGGTTCTGGACGTTCCGGCGGCGCCGGTCCCGTCGGCGCCGGGCAACGCTGCGGCGGTGCTGGCGCCCGGGGCGAAAGTGCGAAAGCTCGAAGACGGGTTCTTTTCGATTTCGGGCGCGGCGGTGGATGCGGCCGGCAAGTTGTACTTCGCCGATCGCTGGCAGCAGCGGATTTATGGATGGTCGGTCGCGGAGGGGCTGACGATAGAGCGCGATCATCCCCTGGATCCAGTGAACCTGGCGTTCGACAAGTCGGGAAATCTGCTGGTGCTGTCTTCCGCCGGGGCGCAAACCTCGGTCTATACTTTCCGTCCGGGCACGCCGGGGGGGCAAATGACGGAACTTGCGCTGCAAAAGACGAGTCCGCGACCGGGGGCGCGGGCGATCCTGCCGGTGAACTACTGGAACAACGGGGAATTCGCCAACCAGCTCGACTTCGACAAGATGACGTACACAACCCTGGGCGAGATGTTCCGGCTGGACGTGTCGTCGCCGAAGGCGCAGCAATACGTTTCGCCGGACGGAAGCGTGTTCCTGCCGGCGTCCCGGGTCTTCGGGCAGGGTCCGGCCGATCACCAAGGCTGGCGATTCTCGAACAGCGTCGATGCGCACGGGTTTGTGAGCGCGGCTCCGGGGGGGCGGGTGTACGTGAGCAACGAGTCGGAAGACGTCACCTACCGGGCGACGGTGAAGCCGGACGGCTCGCTGACGGATTTGCAGCCGTTCGCGCCGCGTGGCGGCGAGTGTGTGGCCGTGGACGGGCGAGGCAATGTGTACGTGGCAAACGGTCAAATCTTCGTCTTCGACCCGGCCGGCAAGGAGATTGGACGGATCGATGTGCCGGAGCGCCCGATCGACATCGCTTTCGGAGGCGCCGGAAAGCGCACCCTGTTCATTCTGGGACACCACGCGCTGTTCGCGGCCCAGGTAGGCGGAGCACAAAGCGCGGCGCAATGAGACCAGCCGCCGCTCCGCCCGGAGCGCCGGCGCGTCCGCCGTTGCAGGGGCGCGTGGCGATTTCACGTCAGCTACTACGAATCTGGGGCCCGCCGCCTCGATCTGCTGGAGTTGCGGCAAATCTGTGGCGTACTCGGTCTGTCGCTCGTGGGCTTTGTTCGTCGCTTCGAAACCGCGTTGAAGCGGCGCGGCACAACGTGAGGGCCTCCGGGCTGGCCAACTTCAGACCGGCCACTTAAAGCGCAAAATGCAATGTTCTGAATCGGCAAGAAATCCATAGGTACTTCCCGGCGTGCCGCGGCGGCACGTTGAACAGTAGCCCAAGTTCGTCACGAAACTGTGGAAAACTCGGCTAACCCGTTCAGAATGAGTTTAGGCTACCGCTGAGTCTGCACTACATTTGGGATGGAAATCGAGACGTTCCGGCAGGCTGAGACCG
>Ga0181517_10000974_pt1 | contig 34192 bp, 22 predicted proteins | sample PEATcosm2014_Bin_31_FD_119748 | JGI IMG/M metagenome (GOLD analysis project Ga0181517, IMG submission 119748) | Peatland microbial communities from MTU Mesocosm Facility, Houghton, MI, USA - PEATcosm2014_Bin01_30_metaG | ecosystem: Environmental > Terrestrial > Soil > Wetlands > Peat | place... | reverse complement strand
CGACCTGGATGCGGAAGAGTCGCAACTGGATTTTCCAGTGCTCTACGCGGTGGCCAAGGATGGTACGGCGACACTCGATCCGGCCAAGCCCGGCACTGACCTGCAGCCGCTCTTTGAATCCATCGTGTCCACCATTCCTCCGGCAACGGGCGATGCGGAAGGCACACTACAGATTCTGGTCACCAATCTCGATTATTCCGATTACTTTGGCCGCATCGCCGTGTGCCGCGTCTTTCAGGGCACGCTGCACCGCGGTGACGACGTCACCATTTCCAAGCGCGATGGCACGCTGATGAAGACGCGCATCACCAAGCTCTTCACTTTCTCGGGGCTCAAGCGGACAGAGATTGAAGAGACTGTCATGGGTGACATTGTGGCCGTGGCCGGCGTCGAAGGCATCACTATCGGCGAGACCATTACCTCGGTCGATAACCCCGCGCCGCTGCCGCTCATCGTGATTGACGAGCCGACCATCGCGATTCAGTTCAGCGTGAATAACTCGCCGTTTGCGGGGCGCGAAGGCACCTACGTCACCAGCCGCAACCTGCGCGAACGCCTGGAAAAAGAACTCTTGACCAACGTGAGCATTCGCGTGGAAGATACTGGCTCGCCAGACAGCTTCAAGGTGCTGGGCCGCGGCGAATTGCAGCTGGCGATTCTGATCGAGATGATGCGCCGCGAGGGATTCGAACTCTCCGCCGGCCGTCCTGAGATTGTGACCAAGACCGTGGACGGCACGCGCATGGAGCCGGTGGAGCATCTGACCATTGATGTGCCCGACGCGTACACCGGCACAGTGATTGAAAAGCTGGGGCCGCGCAAGGGCGAAATGAACAAGATGCACAATCATGGCTCAGGCCGCGTGCGCATGGAGTTCCGTGTGCCCAGCCGCGGACTCATCGGACTCAGAAGCGAGATGCTGACCGAAACGCGCGGGACGATCGTAATGAATGCGCTCTTCGACGGCTACATTCCTTACCAGGGCGAGATTCCGCAGCGGCCCACGGGCGCGCTGATTGCCGATCGCCAGGGGCTGACCACGACCTACTCGCTGAACGGATTGCAGGAGCGTGGCATCTTGTTCACCGGGCCGGGCGTCGAGGTCTACGAGGGAATGATTGTCGGGGAACACTCGCGCGATAACGACCTGGACGTAAATGTGGTGCGCGAAAAGCACATGACCAACATGCGCGCCTCGAGCGCGGATGAGGCCATCCGCCTGGTCCCTGTGAAAGCTCTGAACCTGGAGCAGGCAATCGAGTTCATCGCCGAAGATGAGGTAGTTGAAGTCACGCCGAAATCGCTGCGCCTGCGCAAGCGCATCTTGCAGCAGAACAAGCGCCCCAAGCGGTGGGAGAAGGGGCAGTAGAACCGATCAGTTCTGGGGTATGTAGAGTTCACTGCAAAATTCGGTGGCGATTCATCTCGCAAGCACCGCAAGCGACTCAGACTTGATCTCAGTTGATTCGATCCGGGGAATGTCTGAATCGGTACAATCTGTACCGTTCTTTGGATTCCACGTCGCTACGATGCACTGGCCCGGAAGCAGGGCCGTCGGTATCTCCCACTCGTCGCCCCAGAGAGTCGATTCTGGCTGGAAGTTCATGCTAGTGCCTGTCGACACTTGAATTTCCAGCAATTCTCTCGGGTATCGAATGCGTATTGTCGCCTTGACCACAGTTGTGCCACTGAAGAGTGGCATTATGGCAGAAGTTGGGCGATACTCTACAGACTCAAACACAGTTTTGTACCTGCCACCCGGTGGTATAAAGACGGTCCTCTCGAAGAGTTTTGTCCCATCGGGCTGAAGAAGTTTTGCATTGTCAGGAGGAAATTCGTCAAACCCGCCCGATCCTGACTCTGGTCTTGCGCTTACCCTTGTTATCTCGGCATCACCAGGCGCGACCCTCGGAGACGGATCAATGGAACTCCTGAAGGCGAATTCCTCTGGTTCCCATCCGCAGTTGTGAACAATCCCCTGAATTCGGCTCGTCACCTTGAGATAGTCTTGAGAGTTTTCGACCTGCGTAAGTTCATACTCGATGTCCCAATCAGGCCTAATTAGCCTAATCTGAAAATAATTGAAAAGAGCTTCTCGGATTGGATCGGGCAGATGTTGACCAATCAATTTAGGTGATGCGGATCTCACAACTTCTTGAATAAATTGGGTCTTAAGTCCTCGATCAACAACAATTCCCAATAAGCCCGCGATAAGGCAGGCATCACCGATCTTGTTTACGAGGTCGAAGCATTTCCGGATAAACAGAAACACCCCTGGATGCGCGACTTGCGAACACTGGGGCTGTGCAAGTACAAGATCTTCAAGCAGCAGCGGGATGCAAATAAGTAGCACTCCCACTATTACCGTTGTGATGGCAAGCTGCCGTCCCTTACGTGGCTCTTCCTTCCAGTCCGCCATACACTCGCTTACGTGGTCTTGATTTTCATGATTGCCCTCGTTTTTCTACCTGAACGATGCACGTTGCAAGGTTGACTTGCACGCCCTGACATTCCTGAAGGACGCCATCATACCATATCGGCAGTTCAGCGGTCCATCTCTAGTGTTTCAGAACGATCCGCGGGAGTGCGTATGGTAATGCACAGGAGATGAGTACCACGTACACCCTTAATAATACTTGCTTAGACTCAAAGAAGTTCAAAAGGATTTCGAAAAGGCGTTTTCTTCTTTTCCCGTTCCGGGCCTGTAGAATCTGGCCAACTTGTTCTTTTTACGGGTTTTAGTCTCAACTGTCAATGCAAACATTTCTTAGTTTTCAAGCGTTCGCCTGTAAGATTCTTACAGCCAAAGATTGAAAACGGCTTACTCAGGCAGCTTCGCGTCCAGCACTTCCTGTGCACGTGCCGTACGCCAGGCAACCAATCGATCATAGAGCGCCGCGTCATTCAAGGCCAGAATCTCGGCTGCGAAGAGCGCGGCGTTTCCCGCTCCGGGCTTGCCGATAGCCAGCGTGGCGACGGGGATGCCCTTGGGCATCTGCACCATCGAAAGCAACGAGTCAAGTCCATTCAGCGGCGTAGATGGAATCGGCACCGCCAGCACAGGAATCAGTGTTTTGGCTGCGATCACTCCGGCAAGATGAGCTGCGCCCCCTGCCCCAGCAATCATCACGCGCATTCCGTTGGCGGTCGCCTTCTCAACGTATTCGAAAAGCTGATCGGGGGTGCGGTGCGCGCTCAGCACGCGCGCCTCGTGGGGGATTTGAAGCTCACGCAGAATTTCGATTGCAGGCAACAGCACGTCGTAATCGCTCTTGCTGCCCATCACAATGCCAACCAGTGGATGTTCACTCATGCCGCTGATTATACGGGGGAACGGCACCGCCGCTCAATGCCGGTGAAACGCCTCGAAGGCCACTTCGATTACCGCAAACAGTACGCTGACCGCCGCCAGAAAGCCCTTGGCCCGTTGCCAGTTCTGCTCGTGTCGCTCCATGCGGCGCTCCAGGTCTGAAATACGCCCGCCATTGCCGTCGCCCATCAGCCCGGTCATCTGCGTCTTCAGCACGCACAAATCGCTCAGCACCTGGGCTTCAAATTCATTCATCATCCGCATTTTCCGGACTCCATCTGTCTCAAGAGGTTAGTGCTCACGATCCCAACGGCAGGTTGATGAACAAAGCCGTTGAGAACTCCGAGTAGTTCGGCGGCGTGGCTCCGTCATACATCCGGATATAAAAGCGATCGTTGGCCGAGGCGCGTGGAAAGGTCATGGTCGGGACCGTAGCGCGCATCACCAGGCCCGGATCTTCGCCCGCCATGAAAGCATAGTCGCGTCGCCGAATCTCAAAGCCACCGTTCGCGGGCGCCGTCGTACCGGCGTTGATCGTAACCGCGCTCCCATTCAATGCCGTAACCTGCAAGCTGGAAAGGTTGGCCAGTACCGTGGGAGCGATCGCCGCCGGAAGCCACGCATCGGCGGGCACGGTATCGCTTGCCTTGATCGCCAGATCGCACGCCCAGTCATTAGCGAACGTAATAACATACCCCACAAGGTCTGGATAACTAGCCTTGTAACTCATCTTCACCGCGCGCACCACCACCTGCGCGTTCAAGCTTGTCGAGGGCGCGTTTAGAAGCAGCGCATCGCCCGGCCAGACATCGGACGCGAAACTGGACCTGTTTCCCTTATAGGTTCCACTCCACAATGCACTTATGCTGGCCGCAGCCTGCTCCATCACCAGGGCCGCATTGCGGCAATCTGCTGAACTGCGCGCCACCGGACTGGTCACCGAGCCGATCCACGCAATCTCTGCAGGCAATCCGGCCTGCGCAAGCGCCTGCTGGCTTGCTGCGTTCACTGCTCTTCCAACGGCCCGGCCCACCGTGCGGTAACTCACCGCGATCTGTTCGCCGATCGCGGGCGCAAATCCGGCATAGAACACCAGCTTGCCGGTGCGCTCCACATGGCACTCGGCTGCCTCGGCCGTCGAGCCTACTCTGCGCGTATAAGGACCGCCGTTCAGGGGCGTGCTGACCACCCAGCCCGATCCCAGATTGGTCAGGTTTAGTCCGCGCATGGTCCCAATCAGGTTGATGCTGCTTGCTGCCACCACCACACAAGTCGCGGGAAGGCTCGATATGGAGCCGTCATAAAGAGTAACCGGCATACCGCCAACGCCGTTGACGAATTCCTGAATCTCCATTTGAATCTTGCCTGGAACCAGGCTCCATTGCCCGCCACAAGTAATGGCCCCGCTATCGCCGAAGGAGCGATAAATGGCCAGCGCGCGCTCCATCTCCGCACAATGAACCCTGACCCGCAGAGTGTATTGATTGGCCGGATTTACCGCATAAGTGGATCCTGTCGGAGTTCCCTGGACGATGGGTTGCAGATTCACTGCCCCGGTCCCTTGCTGCGCCGTCACTTGAAAGCCCGCGGTACAGCCGGCCAGGTTCTCGAGTCCGATAAAGAAGCCGCACAAGATACCAGTGCTTCCGGGCGAGAGAGTCACTCCCACAGCCTCAAGCAAAAGTGTGCCGCCCATCTCCACGGGGTCGAGCCATGTCAGCAGCGTGTCTCCGTCGTTGCCGTCGCCGCCATTCATCACCAGTCCGCCTGCACCGAGAGAGAGATAACCGTAGCCTCCCGGGTTACCCCAACACCGTAGATCGATCTGCGGCTCATTGAATAACTCATGAATAATTGTTGATTGAGCAGCGGCAGGCAAGTACGGATCGGCAGCAAGATAGAATTGCGTTGTAACTCCGTCGCCTTGAAAGTACTCAGTCACATAGGCTGCCGGCTCATGGTCGCCGCATACAGTGATATCGTTGGCAAGCCCACGCTTGACACTCGATGTGAATGCGAGGTTGGCCAGGTTCAGGCTGCCGTCGGTCTCATTCAACGAATGGACAGAACTCGGCATAGGAGACAGCGTCAAGGCTCCATCAATCGCGCGATATGCGGCACGCGCCTCGTTTGCTACTTGTCCCGCGCTCTTGCTCCACGCCGCTCCCGGATCGGGGACGAAGTTGCTTACCGGCGCATTGAGTGTCAGGTTGCGCGTCGACAGGGCTGTCGCTCCCGTGCGGGTGACCAGTGTGGTCATCAGAGACCCGGCAGTTACGCCAGTTGCCCCTTTGCTGGGCGACATCGGCAATTGATCCAGCAGCAGTTCATCGCTGATGGCCTGGATCGCAATCCGGTAGCGCGGACCTTCGATCCCCATCCCGGCATACTCCGGCAACGGACTTACGGCAATGTATCCCGTAAAGTAATGAGTTCCATCGTCTCCAGTAACGGCCAGAGGCTGATTCCTCAAGGGCATCGCCTGGCTGCCGCCTACCGGAAGGCTCAGCCAAAGCTGGCATTCTGAAGGCTCATTCAGCTTGCGTTCAATTGTCAACTCACGCGCCGCGTCGAGCGTGGATGTGTAGTCCTGCCCTGCAATCGTGATTTTCATCCTGCCCTCAATCGATGCCAGTTGGCTGAGTTTCAAGCTTGCGAAGTTACTTACACCAGCGACTTGGCCGCGGGCAGGAAGCTGCGATAACACACAACGCGCTCGCCATCCAGCGGATCAATCACTGGCAGCGCCAGGAACTGTCCCTTCAGCAGCACGCGGTGCAAGCCGCCCTTGTGCTTGGCGTCCAGGGGCATTGCCGACTCGGCCGCTCCCGTCATGGTTTGCAGCCGGGGATAGTGGAAGAAGATGCGTTCTCCCTGGCTCGCCTGCATGACAAACAGCGCCGACCACTCCTGGTAGAAGCAACCACCCTCGCGATCAACGAACCCGGTAACCGCCTGCAGCTTTGCACCCGCGGCCGGCGCGCCGCCCGGCAAGGGCTCGGCCAGCGTCAGGCCCGTGGAGTTCACTTGCGATACCAACGCGACATTGAGAGTCACGCGCCGGATATAGTCCACGTCTGTAAATGCCTGGCGTACATAAGCGCCGGAAACAGGCGAACCCACAAACCCAGTCTGACCGGTGTAATCCGCATCCAGCGCGATGATCGAGCCCGGCGCAAACTGTGCCGCGTCCGCTGCCGCCAGAGGAATGAATGTAGCCGAAGATCCGCTCTGTACAGTGACAGCCGCGGCCGCTTGCGCGCCGTCTGCGGCCAGCGAGGCGCCGCTCGCGGGAGCCAAAAGGTTCATGTGCTGCGAGCCGGTGGCCAACGCCATGGTCAGCTTTGTCCAACTCAGGAACTCGAAGCTCACTTGCGCTTCCAGAGTCTCGCGGACCTGTTCCAGGGTCGCGGCCGGAATACCTGCCAATACCGGCGCTGTCTTGCTCGCCGGCTTGCGCGTGAATTCCTGTATCCATCCCAGGCTGACCCATGGAGCCGGCGGAGCGTCGAGGTTCAGCGCGCCTTGCTCTGCCGCATCAAACAGAACCGGTGTTTGCGTGGCACGGTTCACCGGCGCAAAATATGCCCGAATCCTCCGCACCACCGGTGCGGGATCGGAAAACCAATTCGCCGCCATTTACTCCCCCTGCTCCTGGTAGCTGTAAATCATCACTTTTGCCGAGCGGCTCAAACGGTCCCGCTGGACCACGACGGGCGCAAATCCCGGCTCGTCCCAAAACACCTGCGTCAGCATCGCACTCGGCGGCGTCGTAGTGTAATTGAGCTTTGCGGTGTAGAAGGGCTGTAGAATCGCAATCAGTTCCTCATCCATCTCACTCAACGACCGACCGCGGTCCAGCCCGCCGAAGCTCTGCGTGCCGCACGTTTGGTACAAGACTTCGCACTCCTCAGCCGCCATCGTGGATCCGAGGTCGAGATCCGCGCCCAGTCCCAGCCAGCGCACAACAAACACGTCGTTGGGAAGCTGGGTAAAAGGGGCTTCCGCCTCCTCCACCAGAATCCCCGGCCGCGTTGTACCCCGCAGCAGGATCGTTCGTTCCGGATTAAGCGCAGCCAGCCGCGTGCGCAGCGCTACGTAAAACGAGTCTTTCGCGTTTTGCATTGGGTTCCTCATAGCGAACAGCCGCGAGCCGGCACCAATTCGCCGGAGACTGTGAACTAATAGCTATCTACCGTCAGCTGCCTTTAAACCGCCTGTTGTCCGGCCTCGCGCAGCAGCAAGCGGTAAAGATAAACTTTTCCGAAGGCTTCATTCGAGGCGATCGAATCAATCAGGTAATCCTGCCCGGCAACGGTAACGGCCAAGGTCATGGAGAAGAGTGCCTGGGCAGATGAAAAACTCAGGGCGTTTACTTGCTGTTCCACTCCCGTTGCTGAAACCAGCAGCTCCCATTGCGAATCCGTGCCGTCCTTCCAAACAGGGCGCAGCTTTCGAATGACGACGGGGCTAATCACAACATCCGCGAAGGTTGTTGCCACAAGCCCAAGTTCTGACTGGTTCGTCTCGATGTTTGAGCCCGTCACCCGCAACAGGGCCGTGGTCCCTGCTACGCTTCTGAGCAGGGCATCGGCCAACATCTGCGGCGCTCCTACGGGGCCGCGCGGCGCTGTATCGCTCATGGGTCACCCCAGCCTGTTCGCGACATAGGGACGCAGCCATGCCTGCACCGTTTCGTCCACCAGCGAACTTGAGAAATACTGCATCTGCATCGTGTCAATCTTGGTCTTGCTGGCATTCAACGCCGGCGTCGACTGAGCATTGCGCACAATCTGCGCACACGCCGTTTTCACATCGTCGCCTATCGTCGCCAGTCCCGCCGTATAAGTCACTGCCACTTCGTTGTAGGGCAGCCCCAGTACGTTCCACGGCAAGGTCAACTCCCCGGTGTTCGGGTCGTAGTCCACCGATGCCGGATCGATCGCCGTCCATTGCCCGGGCAACGAGAACGCCCAGACGATTTCAAACATCGGCCCGTCCACAATCTCTCCGCGGCGAGGCTTGGCGTAACGGCCTTCGATACTAACCAGCGGCGTTGTTGCTGTCCCCTGCGGCGCCAGAGGCAGATAGCTCAGGCGCACCGTCTGCGAGCCGCCGGTCATGCGCAGTCGCTCCGTATACTGGATCACGTTCAGGTCCGGGCGCCTGCAGTAGCTGTTGATTAGTGCCGTGGCTGCTGTAATCCAGTCGGCCGTCGTCTCCGCCGGTAATCCGTAATTCGGGTATTCCGCTGGCTCGAGATATGCCATGTGTTCCTCCTGAAAGCAGGGACTAGGGACTTAGGGACTAAGAAACGACGATCAGCGCTAGGTGATACTGCTTCAAGATCACCACTCCCGATTCCCCGATCCCTATTCCCTAGTCCCTAAGTCCCTAGTCCCTTAGTCCCTTGCTTTTGCTTACCGGTCCACGAGCACCTGGTAGTGAGCGTAGTTAGCGCCCTTCACAACCGGCGCGCCGAATTTGACCGCAACATACTGCTGCGTCAACGAGCCCGGCAGGCCAAGCTGGAAGATGCGTGGAGTTGGGTCGCCGAGCCAGTGGTACTCAATCAGGTCTTCGGTGACAATGTAGGCCGGCAGCACCGCGGAACCCGATCCCGGGGTGCCCGTGTAGCTCAGGCTCCAGTCCGGAATCAAAGGCAGATCGCCCGCCTGCGTCGAAAGCATCTTCACCCTGAAACCGCCGGTGATCTGGTCGGTGTTCAGCACCACGTTGAACTCGGCCTTCATCTCCCGGTCGATCAGGTCGAGCAGCACCGGGTTGGCATAGATGGCCGTGGGACGCACATAGTAGCCGTTGTTGGCCACCATTTGCGCCACCGCCGACTTCAGGCCGTCCACGATGGAAGCCGTGGCCCCGATGGTGGTGGTCAACCCGCCGGCCACGATCTGCGCAACGACGCCCATGTACTGCGTGGTTGTCGGCGTGCTCAGGCTGGTGTCGTTCCCGTTCCACAGGGCCACGTCGTGGGTCACCATCACGCCGCTCACCGTGTCCACCAGGTCCTTGGCCTGCAGGTAGGCGAACTGCTGTTGCTGATTGCCCAGTTCGACGTCGAACAGGTTGTAGTTGATCTGCGAAACAATCGCCTTCAACGGCACGCTGCGCTCAACGCGCGTCGGGCTCACCACCGGAGCCACGATGCTGCGCGGGTTCACGAAGCCGGCTGCACCGGGAATCGGAATGGCCGTCTCTTCAAAGAACCGCGACGGGTGGCCCGTGGCCGGCACCTGCTTGATGCGCTGCCCGAAGGGGCTGGAACGCCGGCAGATGTCGAATATCTCGGTCTGATACAAGGGAACTTCGATTGCGCCCGGCCCGATAAAATCAGCTGCCGCGTGAATGTCTGCAAAGGTTGCGTTCATAGGCTCTTTCGCCCCCTCCATGGGGCCAGTCGTGCTCGAAGAACAGCTTTCAGCTACTAGCTTCTAGCTGCCAACTCTCCTATCTGAGCGGTAGTTCCAACACGTTTCCGGCATGGTTCATTTAGGGCATTTTTCATTCCCCGCGTGAATCCTTGCCACAACTCCTCGGCTTGCCCCAAAAGGCGCAGTCCCGAGTGTCAACGAGCTTTTAGCTAGAAGCTAGTAGCTAGAAGCTAGAGGCTGCCTTTCAGGCAATCGCTCCTGCCCGCAGCAGTTGGCTCTTCACCGCGATGCGCTGCTCCAGGCTCAGCCCGGCCAAGGCCGCGTCCAGGGTCCGCACATCCACCGGGCCTTCCGCAATGCCGTGCTTGGCAAGCATCTCCGATGTAGAGGCAGGCACCGTCTTGCGCAGCGGAGTCAGCAGCGACGTGGCGGCCGCGGCCTTCAATTCTGCCAACTCCCGCTCCGCTGCTCCCAACTTCTCGGCGAGTTCCGCCTCGCGACGTGTCTGATCCACTGTTGCCGAGATCCTCTCCACTTCGCCGGCCATTGCGCTCGCCGCAGCAAGCCGTTCGTCCAGCCAGCTCAGCGTTCGCTCCAGCAGCGTCGTTGCGGCTTCAATCCGCTCCGTAATCTCTTTCTCTTCCTTTTCCATGCCACTCCTTTCCTGTTTGCCTTACACCTTCAAAAGATCCTGGCTAACTCGCTGACAGAAATGGCTCCGCGTCGCGGAGCCATTGCGCTAACTTGCTGCCCGCCGAATCTCTAACTTGCCATGCGAAAGCTCGTTGCCCGGTAAGCCGCCTTTTCCCGCAGCAGGATTGCCGCTCCCGTAAAGGTCACCCGGGTCAGCTTCCAGACTTCCGCCCGCATGTCCTCAACCCGCGCGTCGGCCAACTCGTAGCTCATCCCCATGGCCTCCGGCGATTGCGCATGGATCGCTCCGGCAACTTCCGGAAAATCCCGCGCATAAAGATATCCGCGCACCACCAGTTGGTGTCCGACGAGATTGGCCTCGGTCAGTAATCCAATCTTGCGCCGCGCGTCGTGGCCGTCCCATCCCGGCCGGTAATCCACCGCCATTCCCAGCAACGACGGCAGCGCCTTCTCCGCCGCCTCGTGCGTTAACATCACCCGGTGCCCGCGCGCCCCCGCGGGAGCCTTGTCACTGGCCGTATTCACCACCGTCAGCACCCCCTCGAACGGCACCCGGTTGGGGTGTCCCTCCACGTGGGGAATTTTTACCGCCATCGCTTCCAATCGCATGTGCTCTCCACCTGTCCGCTCCGCCGTTGTTCCGCAGAATTGCTAGCTTGCTAGCTCGCTGGCTTGCTGCCCCGCTGACTCACCAGTCTCCACCGGCGACAACCCCCGCATCGCCCGCACCTCGTTCACCGTCAACACCCCAGCCTTGAGCAACTGCACCTGCACAGCGAGTTCCGTCTCCTCGTCCCGCGCATTCAGGTCGTTGAAGACAAACTCAAACTCCCGCCACCCAACGCACTTCGCAAAAAGATCGCGCGTCAAGTGCCCGGCCAGCAGTTGTGCCAGTGGCTGAATCGCGCCGCGAAACGCCTCATCCGCCAGTTCCGCCGCAGTGGAGCGGTTCACATCTCCCTCCAGCCCCAGCAGCAGGGGAGGCAGACCAAAGGCGTTGGCCACCATCCGGATCAGAAACTCCTGCCAGGCCAGCCGCAGGTCGGCGTCGGTCCCCTGGGCAAAGCGCAGCACTTCCGGCTTCTGCTCGGTTGAGATCAACGGCACCCTTCCCGTCCCCTCGATCTCGTCCTGCCACCAGCGGATCAGCCGGTCATGCTGCGACGGCGTAGCCTCGTTCAGCCATAGAGCGTACTGCGCCACCGCGTTCGCCGCCAGCTTGCCCGCAAACCGGTGCGCGCTCAGAAACTGGTTCACCGTTTCGAATGCCACTTCGAGCGGCCCCAACCCGAAGGGCGTAAAGCTGCGCGGATTCATCCGTATGTACATCAGCTGATCGTCGCGCAATTGCACCGCGCTCGACTCGACTTGCCCAATCTGTACCTGCGCATACCGGGGCGTTTCCACTTGCCCGTCCCATCCCGCGTTGATGCGGATCGAGGCGCCGTCCACCGGCCACAACATGGCTGGCCGCTCCTGGTCGCCGGTCGGCTCCATCTCGATGGCCCCGTATCCGCCGGTCAGCGCATCCTCGATCACCTGTTCCATCAAGGTGCGAAAACTATCCACTGCGTTCGGCTCTTCCAGCATCCGCCGCAAAGCTGTGAGCTTTTTTGCGACCTCATCCGCATCGGCCTGTGGAGCGCCCCGCCGCACCCGCACCTGCCAGTCCATGGCCGCAATGCGATCCTTGATGACGTTGATCGCCCTGCGCACCACCGGCGTTTCCGCAAAGCGGCGCAGGTTGATGGGCGTCGGCTTCGGCAACAGGCGCCCCGGAAATTGCACCGGGCTCAGGATCGATGGCAAGGCCAGCGTCTTGCGCTCCGCATCCGTCCCGCTGGCCGCCGCATCCATCCTCCGGCCCGTCCCGGCCTGCCCGCCGGACCTTACCGCCTGCCGCCAGAACTCCCGCAACTGCTCGCCTACTTTCACATTTACCTTCCTTTTCCGCACCCGAAAACAAAAAAGGCACAACCCCGGAAAGGGTCATGCCTTCATCTCTCAGTTAACAGATGACAGCTAACAGCAGACAGTTAATTCCGCCAAGCCATCAGTTATCAGTTACTAACTTCTTACTCACAAAACCAATCCTACCGCAAAGGCAGGAAATTATCTGCAAACCGCCACGAAAAATCTTTACCTCTGACCTCAGAGCATTGAAAACTGGTAACCGTAATCTGTCATCTGAAACCTGTCATCTGCCAACTTCCGTTCACACTCGCAGCTCCCGCCGCGCCGTTTCCGCCACCCGGTCCAGGTCCGACGTCGTCAGCACCCGGATCTGGTGCTCTTCCATCGTCTCCACGCCGAAGCGGTACATCGCCAGTCTCTCCGGTTCCTCGTCGGTCGCCCCTACCCGAGCCGCCGGTTCAATCACCGCCGTCAACTCCAGACTTGCCTTCTCCACGCGTTCCACGCCCACGCGCAGGCTAGCCGCCGAAAACGCCAGCACCTTTGCCATTTCCAGGCCCGGCTCCAGGCTTACCGCGTGAAACATCCTGATCAACCCATTCGGCCGGTATCCCACGTCAATCCTCAACGGATCGCCCGCCCTGGTGTACTCCGCAGCCGCGATGCGCTTGCGCAGCAAATCCCAAACCCCTGCCCGCTCAAACTCGCTTCGCATCCTTGCCTGGATTGCCGCCCGCCCGCTCAGCCTGGGAATTCGTTCTCTCGGAGGCGGCTCCACGTAGAGCCGCATCAGCTCTTCCATCCCCGCCGGCAGGCTCTCTGCGAGGTACGCCTTGGCCTCGGTCATCTGCACGCTCAGCGACAGCGATTCTCGCAGAATCCGCATCAGGTTTCCATCCGGCTCTTCCTGGAAACGCTTGCGCAGCTCGCCTTCCATCCCTTCGAGCAGCGCGGTATCGGCCTCTGGATCGAGGCAGCGCACCCGGCGCCAGTCGCGGGTAAACCTCACCTCCGCGGACTGCCCGCCCTGCTCGCGCAGGATCACCCCGATATGCACATACTCGTTGCGCACCGCGTCCGGCACATACCGGAGCAGTCGAAACTCGCATGCCCGCCGATTGCTTTCTTCCGTCATCGTCTCGCAGGAGTTAGTGGCTAGTGGTTAGTGTTCAGTGAACAGTGGGTACTGAACAGTGCCGGTCAGCAATCCATCTTGACAGCCCATCCGTTTTCAGCTTCCAGGATGTGCCTTCCCTGTTCCCTACTCCCTATTAATTCACCCTTGCCGCCATGTTAGTCCCCCATCGCGCATCCTTCCAACCATCCCCTTCATTTTTCTCCCCCATCCCAACCCATTTCGGAAATGGCTTCCGATCCGACTTCCCGAATCCTTCAATCAGCTCCCGAATCCGGCCGCGCCTGGCCAGCAGCTTTTCCACCAGCGCTTCCATTTCGCTCAAGTCGCCGCCGTACCATTCCGGGGGCACTTCGTTGGCCGCCGCCCACACCGTGTCAGAAGGCATCGTCTCCAGCCGCGACAGCCAGGGCTCAAACGATTCCCATCCCGTTATTTCCTTGTACACGTCATTCCGGAAGTACACCCCACGGAGTGGGACATCTTCAAACCGCCACTCTCCGGCGTGAAAACAATACCCGTAATCGATAAAAACCGCCCGATACCGGCGCTCGCGCTGCTTGCGCGCGAACACCGCCTGGCGGCCGTTGGCGTTCCCTGTCCACTTGTCCAGCGCCAGAATGCCGGCAAACTCGGCCAGATTCTTCACCTCGGCCAATTGCTCCTCGGGCAGGTAATCCACCACCTGTCCCGGCATCAGCCCACCTACGAACCGCGACCCGAACTGCAAACCTGCTTCACACCGGACCTTGGTTCGTCCCAGGTCGATCTCCAACTCCGGCGTGTTCTCCACCAGCCAGTTCGAAACCTCCACCAATTCGACCTCGGGCGTCGCCAGTCCCGCAGCCGCCGCCAGCCGCGAAGCCAGCAGCTCATTGGCCAGCACTCTCCTATGTTGGGGATTGTTCTGGAACTTGACCACATAGACCTGGCCGTCTGCGCCCAGCATCAGCTGCCCTTGCGCACCGCCCCGCATTCGCCGGATATGCTGCACAGCCAGAACCGCCAATCCCGTCCCCTCAATCTGTCCGGATCCTCAATCAGATTCTAAGCGCTGAGGCCGGAGTCCAGCTTTCAGCCTCTAGCTTTTAGCTTCCGGATGGTCCCCGCCGGCTTGTGCTCTCATTTTCAGAAAGCCGAGAAGGACCCGGGCTCAGCTAGAAGCTAGAGGCTAGCAGCTAGCGGCTGCTTTTCCCCACCAGTTCCGCCCGCGCTTCCAACCCAATCGCCATGGCCATCACGCGGTCGTCGTGCGTCCCCGCCCGCGCTCCCGAACCTCCATTCGGCATCCTCACGAAGCTCCTGCATTCGCTCAACAGCCGCCGGCTGTGGAACCGTTCCGGCTCCTCCACCAACCCCGCATCCAGACGCCCCAGCGCCGCAGGCCGGCTCAGGGAGGTCGTCAGCCATCCCGGCTGCCCACCCTGGCGATAGATCTTCCGGTAGCTGCACACCGTCTCCGCCAGGGCCAGCACTCCACTGCCGTGATTGTTCCTTTCCACCACCAGCCAGGCCTGGTTGTATTCGGCCGCCAGCGCCGTCACCAGCCTCGCCAGTTCCAAGCCTCCCACATGCCCGGCAAACTCGGCGCATTGCAACCCTGTCTCCAATTCCAGCACCTCCGCCGCGGAATAATCTCCAAGACTCCCCCCGCCGGAAGGATCCACAGCCACCAGGTATTCCTTCCCCTTCAGTGGGGGCAGCCAGATTTCCAGTTCCCCATTGCGCCGCTTCTCTACTGGCTCCGGGACCGTCGTCAGCCGTTCCTCAATCGCCGAAAGTTCGAACACCGAACTCCCGCTGGCCAGAAAGCAGCTTTCCTCGTCTTCGGCGTACTCCTGCCTGGCCATTCCCCGAAAATCCGCACGGATCTGGCGCCGGTATCCGATTTGTTCCAGGTCCAGACCATGCCTGTCCATCAGTTCTCGCTCTTCAGTCGTCAAACTGCACTCCGCCACCGCCCTGGTGCGATAACGCAGTTCCATCCACCAGGGAAAGAAATGCCGCACCATCCCCGTCTCGCCGGCCTTTTGCCACTCCTCATGAAAGCACCCACCCACGCCCTGGGGAGTGGACTCCAGAATCAACTCCGCTCCCGGTGCCATCGCCGCCCGCAGTCCCGCCAGCGTCTCCGCGGGATCGCCAGGCCAGCGCGCGAGTTCAGAGCAATGCAGATTCTGCACCGTCAGTCCCCGCCCCGCGTTCCGTTCTCCCGCCGACACCACCTTGTATTGCGAGTCAATTTCCGGAAAGACAATTTGCCGCACATTGGCGCGCGAGGTCCTCAGCGGACCTTCGCGCAGTTCCTCCGGCAGGTAGTCCAGAAACCGGTACACAATTCGAAAGATCTCCTCGGCCGCTTCCTGCGTGTGCGCTACTTCCAGGGTCAGCGTTCCCGGCTGAGTAATCGTCTTTAGAAAAAAGCGCGCCGCCGCCCAGGTCGTCAGCCCCATCTGGCGCGCCTTCAATACGATGTTTCGCTCACCTCGCCGTCGCTCGAAAGCCTCCTGGGCCGCGTTTGCCTTCAGTGCCGCAGTCCGCCCCTCCCGCGTTCTCACCTTCAGAAGATGTTCAGCCAGCGCTATCCCCACCGTCCGCCCACCAAAGCGTGCCGGGCGCAGATCGAGAATCCTCCCGTAGCGCTCCAACTCGTCCCCGTCCAATTCCTTGGGCCAGGAACCTTGATCCTCCTCACATGCCATAGGCTCTTCTCTGACTCGCGTCATGGTTCTCATCGGATCCGTCCCCGGATGCAAAGAAAACATCTTGTCGAGACACCGGCTCAACCTTCGCAGCTAACCTGCGGTTCTACGCCTGCTCTGCAGAGGGTCTGTCGTCGCCTTCGCCGTTCACCGTTACAGGCGGCTGAACAGGCACCCGTGCCGCTACAGGCTCCCATCCAGCCCCACGATCAACCCCAAATCCCCGGGATCTCCGTCCTCCGATCACCGCGCGCTCCTGGTCTTCTATTGCAGTTTCTCAAGCGTCAACGCGTAACGCAGCGTCGGAGCGCTTGCAATGGTGTTGCCCGTGTAGATGTTGTAAGAAACGGTGGTGGAGGCATCGGCGTACACTTCCGTGCACCCATTCACATTGGACCACTGCGTGCTGTTGTAGACCTGGCCTGGGCCAAGGCTGAATTGATGCCCATCCCCAGTCACGCTTATGTAGATCTGAAAGTTGGTGCCCGCGCTGCCAGCGACCGTTACGGTTAAGGTGCTGCAAACCCGATAGAGGCCGGCTCCTCCCGAGGGCACAGCATAGAGACTGAGATAACCGGAACTCGTCGTAGACGAGTAGAGTGCTGGTGCAACCTTCGCCACCACACATGGATACTGCTGGCATCCGGTAACAAGTCCAGAGGTTGTGTTTGGGCTGGTCAAAGTTTGTCCACCTGCCGTCGTCAGCACGCCTAATCCACTGATTGACGCCGAGCACACGGACGGCGAACCTGTGCAGGTGATGGTAGTGTTGTCAGGCTCAAAACATCCCGGCGTCGACGCGGTCGCGTTATTGCAGCTTACTGTTACCGCTCCGCTCGACCCGCCTCCATTCAATCCTGCCCCAGCGACAATCGACGTGGGGCCTGTTGAAGCTGGTGTGTGCCACGCTCCGTCCGCTCCGCAATACTGAGTTCCAATTCCTGTCGCCGAGCAAGTAACCACTTGAGGCTGTGCGCTGCTCGATGAAGTCCAAGGTGTTCCTCCATTGAGGCTGAACGATGGAGCAGAGAGCGGCAGATAGCTCACAATTCCGTTTGAAAACACGTCGAGCCAATCTGTAACCGTGTCTGGCGCATAATATGACCATCCAGTAACAGGACCACCTGCTGACCTGCCCTGGAAGCTGCCCTCATAGGTGGATGCCCCATTGTTGCTGCCAAACACGAGGAGCGGGGCAACATTCCCTCCCGTAAGAGGAAGACTCGCACCCGCCTGGGGACTGCCTATGGACAGCCCTTGGGGATAAGTTATAAGGCTCTGAAATGCCGGGTTCTGCACCGCCTGATTGTTGAGTGCATAACTGTTTACATTGTTCGTCCAGGCGGTTTTGACCGGGTCGCCTTGCGCGGTAACAGACCATATAGCCCTGTTCACGGCAGGAGAACCGGAGAATGTTACCGCATTGATAGTGGCGACGTATTGCTTTGATGTCGCTTCTGCGATGATGATTCCGCCCTCCCGCACAGAGGCTGGGTCATATGGGTCACTGGCGCCTGTAAGTGAACCACAATTCTCACATCCCCAATTGGTCGCACTGATTCCTCCGATGGAACCAACGAAGATATTTCTCGGCGCTCCCTTCACGATGAGGTTGTTGAAAATCGCCGTGCCTGTGTCAAGGCCGTTGCGCTTGATGATTTCCATTCCAGTTGCAGTTACCCCCCGATAGCACATCGTATTGGAAGGACCACCGCTGCTTGCGATCTGTCGGGAGGTCTGCCGTTGGTTAGGCGTCTGCGGAAACTTGCATGTTTCTGGGAAGTCTGTCGCGTATGCGGAAAATTCAGCATGGAAGAAGTTGTTGTTAAACCAGTCATCGATCGCTGAGTTGTAAGGCGGCTCAGATGTGATGTTATTCACTTGATAGGCGTCAAAGAAGCCGCCAGGGATGTCGTTCGTGTCCTTCCGGGTCCACCACGTGCCGCCGTTGATCCACGAGGCGTCGCTGTTGAATATCAAGTCGGTGAAACGAGAGTTGACATCCGTTGCGGTTGTGTAGAGTCCGAAACCTCCGTAGAACGTGTCATCCTGGATGTTTGAAAAGTTCACATTCTGCGTGGCCATGAGGTCCAAAAAGCCGTAAAAGGAAAGTCCTTTTATATCCTCAGAGGCGATGCTTCCGCAGAAGATGCATGGCTCATTGCCATCGACGGTTGTATTGTCCCAGACTGAATAAAGCAGACTGCCGCCAGAATCACCGCCGCCAGTGCCTTGCCAGTTAACGCCCGGAGTGAGCACTACCTGGGTCGGAATCGCTGTCTGTTCAAGGGGGGCGACATTGTGGCACTGCGCCCACACTGGACTACTGATGCTTGCCGCAGTGTTACAGGCATAGTCTCCAAAAATAATGGTTGGCGCAGTCTTGCATCCAGAACCGGCATTGACAACCGTGAGACTGGTGACTTGCCCGGAAGAATTTGTTGTCGCTGTGCCCTGGGCAGTATAGGGAACCTGATTTGACTGATTCCCTCCAATCAGAGCACATCCGGTCCCGCCGAGTCCCCACCAGTCCACAGTGGAGTTTGGTGAATAGCCACCGCCTCCCGCTGTGACAGTAGTAGCGTTGATAGCGCCGCCGCTCACCGTTGCTGTCGCAGCGGCTCCATCGCCTCCAAGAGGGACAACGGTCACCGTGGGCGCTGAAGTAAAGCCGTAACCAGCGTGAATCGAGTTGACACTGATTACTTGACCAGTGCTGTTAGTATTTGCCGTAGCCGAGGCCCACCCGCAAGGGCCAGCGTCATAGCCCCCAGATATCGAACACGGTGTCCCGCCAAATTGAAGCTGCAATATAGAATTTGGCGTATATCCGCTTCCGCCAGCCGTAACTGTGTATCCGCTTATTGATCCACCGGCAATCGTGGCGGCGATTGTTGCTCCTGACCCGCCAGCGGGAGTTCCGTAGCTTCCATCATCATTTGCTCCGGCAAGAACGTAGTACGGCACAGAGGCAAGAAGATAACTCCCGGCCGGAACCGTACAGGTTCCGGCAAAAGTGATCGGCGTTGCGTTCGCTGCCGCCGCGCAGGCATTGAAAGCAGGGGTGTTGTCAGTCCCGTATTGAATCCCCACGGTGGTCGAAGCACTAGCGGCCCTGCTCAGAACAATATGTTGTCCATCCGTAACTGAGATGATTTGCGCGCTATAAGGGGTCGAAGTGAAAGGTGCGACAGTCCATGAGCGAGTAGCTATCCACTTCCCTGTATCGGCAGCGGTAAAAGATGCGGAAGGTAGGTAAGCGACGCTGCTTCCGCTGGTCAACGTCATATTGAGCGTGCTGTAAGAGCGCTGCCCTGGCATCATGTCGGCCTTTGCTCCGTAGGCGAGTACGCTGTACGATGTAACAGCTGCATTGGCGCTGGCCGCTTGATGGCCACCTGGCGTGTCGCCGCTCAGATTCAACGCCCCTGTCATCGTCCCGCCCGAGAGCGCAACACCTCCCAGGTTCGCCAGCGCACCGGTCGCCGTAGAGGTTCCGGTTCCCCCCGCAGTTACCGGCACAGCATTCATGCCGCCTACAGTGATTCCGTTGGCGGTGTAGTAAGCTATCTGTCCGCCTATTCCTGAGTTGATCGTACCCCCGCCTCCGGTGCTTCCACCGCAGGCTGATCCCGTGTTGGTAATGTACCCAGAGTTATCAATTTGCAGGCAGTTATGACCACTGCTGGCAGCTAGACCTGGAAACTTGATTGCAGTCGTTCCGAGGAAGCTGGCATACAAGGCGCTGCTATTACCGCCGTAGACATTGAAGCCTGTTCCTGAGCCAGTTTCATAGTTGACTCTCACTACTCCGGAGGAATTTGAGGCATTCACATAGGTGTCGCCGCTGTTTGTGCTCTGATAGGCCTTGAAGCTGTCCAGTCCTCCGGTTGCCGAGTTAAGCGCCCAGTTATTGCTTGCGTCCTTCACCATGTACCATTGGCTGTTCCCATTCCAGTCCTTGTAGATAAAGGATTCCTTCTGGCTCGTGGTCAGGCCAGCCCAGAGTGTCGAGTCGATCTCAGCATCGGACTGGTTCTTTACCGTAGGCGTACCTGCAAGTGTAGACGTGCCGCCCACCTGCAGCGTTCCATTGAACTGCGCGTTGCCTGCGCTGCTGATCGTCGCTACGGTCGATTCGCTTGTCCCACCTGAACCGAAGACCACGCCGCCCGTGCCCGCGTGGTTCGATCCATTCAGCACCACTGCGCCGGTTCCTGCCGCATTGATCACCGTCTGGTTGTTGGTGCTCGATTGCCCGTTGTTGTACTGCCCGATCGAGAGCCGGTACACGTTATTCAGTTCGTCCAATAGTTGGTAAAATTGCTCGCCCGCCGTTGCATCGCTCAAGCCCATCGTCCAGCGATAGCCGTAGTCGGTCTGGTACCGGTCAAGCAGCCCGCGCTCGTTCCCCGCGCCGGTTCCAAGCCGATAGTGATTGGTTACTGTAGCATCGGTCTGGCTTCCGTACCAATCCCCCGTCAATCCGTTGAAGCTGCGATGGAATGTATCCAGAAAGCTGTTGCGCGTCCCATTGTCGGTCAACTGTCCCGTGAACATCGTGCCGCCGGTCATCCAGTTGTTGTAGGCGCTGCCCGCGTCTGCAACCACCTGGTTCGTCGAGTTTTCGTTGCGCAAGCCAACAATTGTATTGTTCTGCGCGTTCGCGCCCAGGTGCAGAGCAGTGCTGCAGCCCTCCACATCTCCGCCCGTAAAAGTGTTTCCATCGCCCTGCTGCAGGTTGATTCCGTACGTCCCGGCGATAGGGCTCCCGCCGCTTGTCGGGCAATCAATGTGCAGCCTCACAAATGCGCTCGCGTTCATCCAATCCGTTGTCGCCGGATTCGAGACCTGGTGCCCGATTCCATTTACCGCCGTTTGAAACCCGGTGAAGGCATCGTCAAAGAATGTGCCGCCGGTGTAGTTCCCCGTTCCATCCAGCGTCATCCCCGTCTGGTTTGAATTCCCCAGAAAATACGCGCTCTCGATGTCCATCTCCTGCGTGCGATAAGCCGCCAAACCCGTGGCTGTCGTACCGCCCGCAGTAAGGTTGATCGCCATGTTATCCATGTGAAAACCTGGCGTGTCCGCAGCATATGTTGGGTCACCCACTTGCACCATGGCGCCGGTTCCGGAATAGAGAAACACCGTGCCGCCCTGGCTGCCGCTTGCGCTGCTGGTTCCCCGCAACGCGCATCCGCGCAAGGTAACATTCCTTGTCCCTGCCGTTACGATCAACTGATTGCCCGTGGAGACAGTTGCGCAAGGCAGCAGCACCGTGGCATTCGCAGTCGATATAGTCACGCTCGATCCCATCGACACGTTTCCGGTGAAATTCCGCGCATCGCAAGTGCCGCCGTTGACTGCACTCAGCGAGCTTAGGCATGCCTGCAGCTTGGCTCCAAAGTCCGCGCCCGGGAATTGGTCTACCTGGAGCGAACTGCCCACCGCGCTGTTTCCCACCATGGCACCGTAAGTACCTCCGCCCGGCAAGCTTCCGCCGCCTCCGGCCAACTGTGTCCCGTAACTTTGCGAGCCCACTGCATTCCACACCGTGTAGCCGCCGTTGCCCTTCAGCAGGTTCCCGCCAAATAGAGTCGCATTCTGCCCGCCAATCAGGTTTACCGGCGCTGCCGTGTCCCAGGTTCCCGGCACATTCACACTCGCCGTAGTCGTTCCTGAGCAACCCGCTCCGCCCTGTGCGACAGTAACCGCTCCGAGCGAGCCATCATTGTTCACCGCGGCCGTAGCCTGCGCCGAGCAACTCCCACTGAACTTCAGCGGAACTTGCGCTCCATACGGATCGAATCCCAAGCCGTGCTCCGGCCCCACCGTCACCCCTGTAATCGCTCCGCCCGAGGCTGCGACCGCCAGTTGCGGTTGCACTGCGTTCCACACCGGCAACACCACTGCATTGCGCACCGTCCAGCCCTGTTGAGCGCTTCTCAAATCAAGCACCAGCCCGGTCGGCGGATCTGCCGTCGCCGCTGAATTCCCCACTGCCGCCACCACATCGTCCAGCACGTTGTTCGAGCCCGCGCCGGCGGTAAATCCGTGTGCCGCCTGAATCGTAATATTCTGCCAGCGGTTCGAGTCCGCGTTCAGCCCCATTGGCGTTGTCCCCGGCAAAGCAGGCATCGCAATGCCGGTGTTCACTCCGCGTATGTCGATGTTCCGGAACTCGCTCCACTGCGGCCATTGCGCCAGGTACATCCCGCAGGTGTGTGTCGAGTGCGCCCCCGTATACTGCGCCATCGGATCAACGCCCGTGGTCGAGATCTCGAGGTTTTCAATCTCCGCGACGCGTAAGCCATTTCCGCCCGCCCCAGTTAACGCTGGCATCGCAATCGCGCAGTTGCCCACGGCCCATCCGGCGCCAGTCCCCGCCGTCCCGGTCAACCCGTTCCCACCCCGCGAGAAAATCGAATTGTTCTCGAGCGGCCGGCCCAGCGCGCAGCTTCCCGCGGGCGCTCGCCCTTCTGCCGGAGAGCAGGAAACATCCAGGCTCTGGTCCACATAGATGGTCAGATCGTGAATCCGCGTGTAGCTCAAGAGGTTCGTGCTGTCGGCCACCGTTGCCAGCACATCCTGGCCCGGAAATCCCATCAACGCCGACACCTGCTTACTCATCCCGCCAATCGACTCGCCGTGCCAGATCAACGTGCGCGTCTTGCAGGTTCCCTGCGGAATCGTCAGCGCCACCCCGTGCGCTTGGGCGTAGTTCAGCGCCGCCTGCAGGGCATTCGTGTCGTCCGTGCTGCCATCGCACACCGCGCCAAATTCCTTCACGCTGCGTTCAAATTGCTGCGAACTGCCCTGCCGCAAATCCGTCACATAAACGCCGTTCGGATTGCTGAAGCCGTCGCTCCCCGTGTAAGTCGGAGGAATCTCCACCGCTCCGTTCGTGCCCGCCGCCGCAATCGCCGCCTGCAGCGTCGTCTGCCCGCTCCCCGTCGCAGGTGCCTGCACTCCGTTCACAGCTGGGGTTGCTAGAGCCCCCGTCATGTTTCCACCCGCAAGAGGAACCGCCTTGCCAAATGTCGTATCCACATAGTGCTTGTCGGCTGCCTGTAAAGCCTGCGTCGGGTCCCCGCTCAAATTCAGAGGTCCGCTCATTGTTCCGCCGCTAGCCGATAGCAAGGTCGAGGCCGACTCCGCGATCGACTGGTCCACATACGCCTTGTTCACCGCCTGCACGGCCTGCGCCGCCGGCATCACTTGCGCCCGTACCTGCCCCAGCATCGCCTGCGCCGCTGCCGGCACCACCCAGTACTCTGTACTCGTCGTGCCGTCGCTCATGTGGTACACAGCCGTGTAATAAAGCCCTGCTGGGGTCGCACCCAGGTTCGGAGCCAGGCTCACGCTCATGAACCCATCCGGCGCAATCGTCACCGTGATTCGTCCTGCTGTCACCGCCTGGTTGTTGGCGGTCGTGAAGGCCGGCCAACTCACGTCCAGTGTTCCCGCCCCGGCTTGCCCGTTCGCCAGGTACACCGTCCCCTGAACCGTCGTCGTGCTGATTGCCTGCGCGTTGGCCACGCGACCCAGCGCCATGCCCATCAGCCCCAACACAATCAAGCAATGCCCCATCCATCTTCCGGCGCGTAAACACTTTTTCATCGTGAGTTTCATACCTGTCTCTTCTCTTTTCCTGGGAATGCGGCCGGGCACAAGAGGTTCTTCTTCTTGCATCCCGGCCCCATTCCCCGCCTGGTTCTAACTCAGGCAGCTTCCCGTTTTCCGCTTCCAAATTCCACCGCGGAGGCCGCTGTCTTTTGCTCGCCCGACCATTCCGGTTCCGAAGCCAGTTCCAAGGCAAAACTGCGAATCTGCCTCGGTTCCGTGGCCTCTTTCGCCTCTCCGTTGCCCTGCGCCAGTTCCACCAGCAATCGAGTGCTCTGCGCGTTGCCCTCTAGCGAGCTCTTGCACAGCGAATCGATTAGCTGGTCGGCTTTCTCATCCACCTTCTTCTGTGCTGCTTCGTACAGTTTCTTTGTCAGTTTGAAGGCCTTGCCTGCTCTCGCCTTCACCTGTTTCTGTCTTGTCCCTGTCATTTGTCCGCCAGTCCCGGCTCACTATTCCACGGTGATACGCGCTTCCCGCAGAAAAACAAATGGGGCAACCCCTTGCGGAATCGCCCCTACACAACTCGTACTCTCCGAACAGCTGCGAATCCGCGATCGTGACCCGATCAAGATTGGGAAAGCCACGCTCTCCCTTGTCCCTTCATTCCTCGTTCAATGTTCTAAGCTTAACCAATAACTGCAGAATTACACGCAATCCGGCTGATGCCGAATTTATCAATGTTTTCAGCTACTTAAGCCAAATCGCCTTCCGCAATCCTTTGACAAGCTTCGCCGGAAGAGCAAACGACCCCATCCCGGCCCGGGCGCGGCCGCCACCCGTTGAACTACCATAGTCCGGTGACCATCCCGCAAACCCACTCTCCCACCCTCCTCGTTCACGGCGGCGCATGGGCCATTCCTGCTGACGCAGCCGACGCCCACCAAGCCGGCGTTCGTGCCGCTCTTGAAACCGGCCAGGCCATCCTCGTCCGCGGCGGCTCTGCCCTCGACGCCGTCGAAGCCGCCGTCACTGTGCTCGAAAACGATCCCACCTTTGACGCCGGCCGGGGCAGCTTTCTCACCTCCGATGGCCGCGTGCAACTCGACGCTCTACTTATGGACGGCGGCCGCATGAGAGCTGGCGGCGTTGCCTGTGTCGAGCGGCTCCGCAACCCCATCCAGGCCGCCCGTCTGGTCCTCGAAAAAAGCCCTCACGTCTATTTCGTCGGTCCCGGCGCTGAACAGTTTGCCCACTCCCACGGCATGCCCCTCATCGACAACTCCGAACTGGTTCTCGACCGCGAACGCGAGCGCCTCGCCCAAGCCAAAGTCCGTCAGGCCGCCGGCCTCGAAGACGAAACCTTCTCCGGCCCCGAAGAAACACCGCCCCACATCCTCCACGACGACAAAGGCCCAGAAACCGCTTTCGCGGCCGATGCAGACCCCACGAAGTGGGGCCATGACACCGTCGGCGCCGTCGCCCTCGACATCCACGGCAATCTCGCCGCAGCCACCTCCACCGGCGGCACACTCAACAAGACGCCCGGCCGTGTCGGCGACTCCTCTCTCATCGGATGCGGTTGCTACGCTGACAATCTTGCCGCCGCTGTCTCTCTCACCGGCTGGGGAGAGCCCATCATGAAGCTCGTCCTTGGCAAATGGGCTACCGATCGCGTCGCCGCAGGAACACCTCCCGAAATCGCCGCCCGCGAAGCCATCTCCTACCTATATAACCGTCTCGGCGGCCACGGCGGCATCATCTTGCTCGGACCCGACGGCCGTTTCGGCCTCGCCCACAACACCCCCGCCATGGCCTGGGGCCTCGCCACCCCCGCCGGCCTACACACCGGCCTCGCCGTTTAGATTTGTCGTTTCGAGCCTGCGGTTCCACCAAAGTTCCGTGCCCCACCCATTCGTCTGCTCTTTGACGAATGGGTGGGATACCTCGAACCTGGACATGCCCGTTCGTCGGCGGCGACCGTACCAAGCGAAGAGAGGACCTGCATTCCCTCCGCGGAACTTCGAGAAGTCCTAAGCGCTCGCTTGGCCAGAGAACGCTGACTTGCTAACTCGCTATTGCCGCGAAGCGGCGCTAACCTGCGAAAAAACAAAACCCTGTCCCTGCCATAATCGAAATATGCTCATCCTGGCCTCTGCCTCGCCCCGCCGCAGTGAACTTCTAACCCAGGCCGGCTTTTCCTTCACGATCCGCCCAGCGCACATCCCCGAAGACCCCTACCCCAACGAGGACCCCGTAGCCTACGTCACCCGCCTGGCCTGCGAAAAAGCCCAGACCGTCTATCGCGAAATGCTGGGTGCCCCCGGTCTCGATTCTGAGACCGGGGATAGCACAAACCCCACGCCCCACGCGGGTGCCCCCGGTCTCGATTCTGAGACCGGGGATAGCACAAACCCCACACCCCCCGCGGGTACCCTCGGTCTCGATTCTGAGACCGGGGATAGCACAGACCTCACGACGCCCACGGGTGCCCTCGGTCTCGATTCTGAGACCGGGGATAGCACAAACCCCACGCCCCCCGCGGGTGCCCCCGGTCTCGATTCTGAGACCGGGGATAGCACAGACCCCACGCCCCCCGTGGGTGCCCTCGGTCTCGATTCTGAGACCGGGGATAGCACAGACCTCACGACGCCCACGGGTGCCCCCGGTCTCGATTCTGAGACCGGAGATAGCACAAACCCCACGCCCCCCGCGGGTGCCCCAGGTCTCGATTCTGAGACCGGGGATAGCACAAACCCCACGCCCCACGCGGGTGCCCCCGGTCTCGATTCTGAGACCGGGGATAGCACAAACCCCACGCCCCCCGCGGGTGCCCCAGGTCTCGATTCTGAGACCGGGGATAGCACAGACCCCACGACGCCCCCGGGTGCCCCCGGTCTCGATTCTGAGACCGGGGATAGCACAGACCTCACGACGCCCCCGGGTGCCCCAGGTCCGGATTCTCGGACCTGGGATCCCACCAACCCCAATATCCAACCGCTAAACAACCACAGCTTAATCGTCCTCGGCGCCGACACCACCGTAACCCTCGACAACCACATCCTCGGCAAGCCCGATTCCGCCGCCGACGCCGCCCGCATGTTGCGCCTGCTCTCCGGCCGCACCCATCGCGTCATCACCGGAGTCGCCGTAGTCACCGCGGAACAAACTAAGGTCGCCGCTGAAGTCACCACCGTCCAATTCTTGGCCTTGACCGATCAGGAAATCGCCGCCTATATCGCCACCGGCGAGCCCATGGACAAGGCCGGAGCCTATGCCATTCAGGGCCGCGCCGCCCGCTGGATTCCCCGCATCGAAGGCTGCTACTTCAACGTAGTCGGCCTGCCCATCGCCCTGGTCACCAGCCTTCTCAATTCCTGCGAATCGCCAAACCCTGCCGCCAACCCGCTAACTCGCTAACTTGCTGTCTTCATTCCGTATCTTGTCCTTCAAACTCGAATGCCCGGTCGCCATCAACGTCTACGTTGCTCCAATTGCGGTCTCCTGCCTGCCAGTTACCCGTTCGAATAGATACACTCTCTTGCTATTAACATCCAGATAAACAGTAACGTTACTCCGCATACCCACATTGCAGGATATTTGCAGATCATTGCATTCCGTCACCTTGACTATCACCTTGAAAGCGGTACAATCCCCTCACATCGCCAAGATTCGTGACAGACGCCAATTCTGTTCACACGCAAAGGAAAGACTCATGCGTGCTCATGTTGCCGTACGCCTATCCCTCCTGCTTCTGACCATTTCCATTCCGACCGTCGCACTCGCGCAATTCCATGACCCCACCCCTGAAGAACTAAAAATGACTGCCGACCCACAGTCTCCCGGAGCCGCCGCCGTCTACCTCAACGTCGAAGAGATCACCAACGACCCCATCCACTACCACACCTTTTACGCGCGAATCAAAGTCCTCCAGGAAAAAGGCAAAGAGTTGGCCACGGTCGAGGTTCCCTACATGCACGGCGTACGCAAGGTCGAGATGATCAAGGGTCGAACCATCCACCCCGACGGCACCATCATCCCGCTGGAGGGCAAGCCTGAAGACTTATTGGTCGTCAAGAAAGGCGAAAGCCAGGTCGACAAGAAAGTCTTCAATCTCCCCAGCGTCGAGGTCGGCAGCATCCTTGAATACACCTACCAACTCAGTTATGACGATAATCACTACTCGTCTCCACTCTGGGAGATCCAGCGCCCCTACTTCGTCCACAAGGCCCACTATTCCTTTATTCCCTTCAAAGCCTTTCAGAAAGGCCCCCAAAGCGAGACCAGCCAATACCTGGTGGATTCAAAAGGAGGTATGGCTTCTACCCTCATCTATACTGCAATCCTCCCTCCCGGCATTTCCCCCAAGGCTGACGCTATGGGCCGTTACAGCGTGGACCTTACCGATATTCCGCCCGCGCCTCGCGAGGAGTGGATGCCTCCCATGGATTCCTTTCTCTATAAGGTGCTCTTCTATTACTCTTCATCCCCCAGTGCGGAAAAATACTGGGAGTCCGAGACCAAAAGCTGGTCCAAGACAGTCGATCACTTCGCCGAAACCTCCAAACCTCTCAAGGAAGCTGTCGCGGGCATCGTTGGCCCCGCCGATACCGATCTCGATAGAGCAAAGAAGCTCTACAAGGCCGTGCAAGCGCTCGAGAACACCGATTTCTCCCGCGAGAAATCCAGGACCGAACTCAAGCAGCTCGGAATCAGGCAAGCCAAGCGCGCTGAAGATACCTGGGAACAGAAAACCGGCTCCCGCCAGGACATCACGCTCCTCTACCTGGCCATGGCGCGTGCCGCCGGTCTCGAAGCCTACGACGTCAAGGTCGTCGACCGCGCCAAAAACCTCTTTTCTCCCACCTACCTCGATTTCGATCAGCTTGACGACGACATCATCTTCCTCAAAATCGACGGTAAGGAGATCGTCCTCGATCCCGGCGAGAAAATGGCTCCCTTCCAGACCATCAGCTGGAGGCATTCCGCTGCTAGCGGCATCCGCCAAAGCAGCGACGGCAGCACTGCCACCACCACCCCCTTCTCGCCCTATAACTCAAATACGCTCTTCCGCTCCGGCGATGTCACGCTCGACCCCCATGGCGCAATCGCTGGCTCAATCAAATTCGTCATGAATGGCCAGGAAGCGCTCCGCTGGCGCCAGGAGGCCCTGAGAAACGACCTCGCCGAAGTGAAAAAAAGCTTCGACCGCTGGCTCGAGGGCATGATTCCTGACGGCGTCGAGGCGCATGTCGATCGCTTCGAAGCCCTCGACGACCCCTACCAAAAGCTCAACGCCATAATCAAAGTCGAGGGCGCGCTCGGCGCCGCAACCTCCAAGCGCCTCCTGCTCCCCGGCTTCTTCTTCGAAACCCGCGGCAACCACCCCTTTGCCGATCAGGAAAAGCGCGAACAATCAGTCGACATGCACTACGGCGAAATCGTCACCGACCAGATGATCTATCACCTGCCCGCCGGCTTGTCCGTTGAGGCAGCGCCCCAGGATGACAAAGTCTCCTGGGAAAGTCATTCGGCCCTCACCGTCAAGACCAAAGCCGACCCCGGCCAAATGACCGTCGCCCGCCAGCTCGCCCGCGGCTTCACCATCGTCAAGCCTGAGGAATACCAGGACCTGCGCGGCTTCTACCAGAAAGTCGCCGCCGAAGATCAACAGCAACTCATTCTGACCAATACCCCTGCGCCAGCGAAAGGCAACTGATGAACCTCATCCCAACAATCTGTCGTCCTGAGCGAGCAAAGCGAGTCGAAGGACCTGCGGCTTCCTACCGCCTTCCCGGGCATGGCATCCTCATTACCCCCTGCGCCATGCTGCTCGCGGTCGCCGCGGCGTGCCCAGTCCTCCTGCATTCTCAATTCCATGACCCCACCCCTGAAGAACTAAAAATGACTGCCGACCCACAGTCTCCCGGAGCCGCCGCCGTCTACCTCAATCTTGAGGAGGTCACCGACGACCAGATCCACTACCGCAGCTTCTACGCCCGCATCAAGGTTCTCCAGGAAAAAGGCAAGGAACTGGCCACCGTCGAGATCCCCTATGATCGAAGCAGTGTCAAAATCCACGGGATCTCGGCGCGCACCATTCACTCCGACGGCACCGTAATTCCCCTTGCCGTCAAGCCCGACGATCTGTTGATTTCAAAAGCCGGGGATACGCAATACAACAAAAAAGTTTTCAATCTTCCCAGCGTCGAAGTCGGCAGCATCCTCGAATATAGCTATCAGATTGACTACGCCGACGACCACTCCTCCTCTCCGTTCTGGAGGATTCAGCAGGAATACTTCGTCCATAAAGCGCACTATTCCTTTTTCCCTTTCAAAGCCTTTCGGCCCGGGACCCAAAACGAAACTAGCCATTACCTCGTGGACGCCAATGGCGATGTCGTCAACACTCTCATCTGGTGGGGGATCCTTCCGCCGGGCGGCGCAGTTAAGTCCGATATAACCGGACGTTTCAACCTCGATCTTCAGGACATCCCTCCCATCCCCCAAGAGGAGTGGATGCCGCCTGTAAGAAGCCTTCTGTATCAGGTGCTCTTCTACTACAAGAGCGCCCGCAGTGGGGGCGATTTCTGGGCCACCGAGGGCAAGCGCTGGTCGAAGAGCCTCGATCATTTCGCCGAGCCAACCAAGTCCATTCACGAGGCTGTCGCCGGCTTGATTGCCCCCAGCGACAGCGACCTTGATAAGGCGAAAAAACTCTATCTGGCCGTGCAAGCGCTCGACAATACCGACTTTTCCCGCGAAAAAGGCAAATCGGAACTCAAGCAGCTTGGCCTTCACGCCGCCAAACGCGCTCAGGATACCTGGGCCCAGAAGAGCGGCTCTAGCGAAGACATTACCCGGCTCTATCTCGCGATGTTGCGCGCCGCTGGCCTCAAGGCTTACGAAATGAGGGTCGTCAATCGGGATCGCGACGTCTTCAATCCCGGCTATCTCGAATTCGACCAGCTCGACGATGAACTCGTCATCCTGAATATCAACGGCAAAGAAACCCTTCTCGATCCCGGTGAGAAGATGTGCCCATTTCAAACCGTCCACTGGAAGCACTCGGGCGCCGGCGGCGTCCGCGAGAGCGCCGATGGCCGCATCGCCTCGGTCACTCCATCCCAGTCATATACTGCAAACACCACCCTTCACACTGGAGACATCACGCTCGACGAACACGGCGCAGCCACGGGAGCCATCCAATGCGCAATGACCGGCCAGGAAGCTCTCTACTGGCGGCAAAAGGCCTTTCAGAACGATCTCGACGAGGTCAAGAAAAGCTTCGATCGCTGGCTCGCGGACACTGTCCCGGATGGCATCGAGGCGCACGTCGATCACTTCCTCGGCATGGACCGGCCCGATCTCAACCTTCTCGCCGTCGTCAAGGTCACCGGCACCCTGGGTTCCGCTACCTCCAAACGCCTCTTCCTTCCAGCCTTCCTCTTTGAGACACGCAGCCATCATCCATTTGTCGATCAGGCCAAGCGTCAAGAGCCGGTGGATATGCAATATGGCGATCAGGTCTCCGACCAGGTCGTTTACCACTTGCCGCCCGGCCTGGCCGTCGAAAGCGCGCCGCAGGACTTGAAAATCCCCTGGGAGGGCCACGCTGTCTTTGTCGCAAAGTTCAAGTCCGAACCCGGCACCATCACCGTCACCCGGACCTTGGCGCGCGCCTTCACCCTGGCCAAACCGGAAGAGTACTCCACCCTCAGGGACTTCTACCAGAAGGTCTCAGCCGCCGATCAGCAGCAGCTCATCCTCACCGCGGCCCCGGTGCCGGCGAAAGGCAACTGATGCAACCCCCTCGTCATCTCCTCGCGCTCTCCGCCTTTGGCGTCTCTTGCCTCCTACTCGTCTCCAACGTGACTGCGGAGCGTGCCAAAGAGCCCGCGCCCGATTGGGCCGTCACCGCGGCGAAGACCCCAACCCCCTCCAACGCCAAAGACGCCCCAGCCGTCATCCTCTTTGACGAATACCTCATCACCGTCGATGCGCAGAACCATGCCGTCGAGCGTGAGCGATCCGCAGTCCGCATCCTCAAACCTCAAGGTCGAAGGCATGCCGATTGTGCGGCATGGTATGACATCGATTCAAAGCTCGACTACATCCGCTCCTGGACCATCACTGCCGACGGACGCCAACTCCAGGCCATGGAGCCGGACTTCACTGACTACGGCGCCTACGAAGATCCCGTCATGCAGATGACGGAGCGCGTTCGCCGGGCGAAGTCACCCGCCAGCGACCCCGGCAACGTAGTCATCTGCGAAACCGAAGTGCGCTATCGGCCCTACATGAGCGAAGAGGAATGGAATATCCAGCAATCCATCCCGATCGTCTCCGAAGCTCTGGAACTGGATCTTGCTCCCGGCGGTCACTTCGCGGCGGCGTGGCGCAAGCTTCCTCCAATCAAGCCAATCGAGGTCGGACCCAATCGTATCCGCTGGGAGATTAAGGATATGCCTGCCCTCGATCTTGAGAACTTGCACGCCACTCCCGGTTGGGAAGCCTTGGCCGCGCGCATGTCCGTCAAGTGGGGTGATGATGCTGTCGAAGGCAAGGACAATCAATGGCGTGCCGTCGGCCAATGGACAACTTCGCTTGAAGAGCACCGTCCTGACCCCACCCCGGAGATCACGGCCAAAGCCCAGGAACTCACAGCCGGCGCGACCGACTTCTACACCAAGCTCAGCCGAATCGCCGATTTCGTTCAGAAGAACATTCGCTACTTTATCGTCATGCGCGGCATCGGCGGATGGCAGGCGCATCCCGCCGCCGACATCTATCGCAAGCATTATGGCGATTGCAAAGACAAGGCAACCATCGCCATCTCCATGCTCCAGGCCGTCGGCATCCATGCCGTCTATATGCCCGTGGATACCACCAGAGGCGTCGTCGATCCCGATGAGCCCTCAATTACAGGCAACCACATGATTGCCGCCATCGAGATTCCGCCGGACGTGAACGATCCCCGTCTCATGGCCGTCGCCAAGGCAAAGGATGGCAAGCGATACCTCATCTTCGATCCCACCAACGAGCACACGGCCATCGGCAATCTGCCCTACTACCTTCAAGGTGGCTACGGAACCCTCGCCGCAGGCCCAGCTAGCCAGGTCCTTGCCCTGCCCGTGCTTCAGCCCGATGCCAGCGGCACCGAACAGAAAGGACTCTTCACCCTTTCGGCCGACGGCACCCTCACCGGCTCCGTCGATGCCTTTCACTCCGGTTCCGAGGGCGCCGAATTCCGCGAGTTCCTCAAAGAAACCGACGACAAGGAACGGCGCGAAGTCTGGGAGCACTACGTAGCATCCTCCCTCCCCGGCGTTACCCTCGACGCATTTCAGTTCACCCAGCCCACCGCCCTCGACAAGCCGCTCGAATTCCACTACAAAGTCACGGCCGGTCAATATGCGCATAATGCAGGGCCGCTCATGCTGGTGCGTCCCCGTGTCATCGGTTCCTACTCACGCTCATTCGACTCCAAGCCGCGCACCCTCCCCATTAATCTGGTCGCCACCGGCCATTGGCACGATTCCTATGACATTACCTTGCCGCCAGGCTACGTCGTTGACGAGATGCCCGACCCCGCCAGCATTGATCTCGACTTCGCCAGCTATCACTCCTCAATCTCGGTCAAAGGCAACCAGCTCCACTACGACCGCGAATATATCGTCCGCCAGGTCGAGCTTCCGCCCGACAAAGCCGACGACTTCCGCCGCCTTGAAAGCGCCATCGTCGCCGACGAAAGAGGTACCGCCGTCCTCAAAAAGCAGTAGCTCAACTCGTTCTCGAAACATCTGTCAAATACGCCGCCTTTTTCGGGCGAGCTTGTTGACTTGCTGGTCCGTTGACTTGCAGATTATTTCTATCCGTTGGCGCACAATGACCCTGGATGTTCAGTAAAGAGGTGTGGGACTGCCGCCAGCCCACCCACCCCCCTATCTGGCAGTAACCAGAAGTTCAGCGCAAAGGTAACCAAATTGATGGATTCGTTCCATTTTGGAACAATTTTCGAGGTTTAATCCGCCCGGCTGCCGGGTGCCCCACCCTCGCGACGTCTTTGTTTTTGTCGCTAGGGTGGGATACCTCAAAGCCAGCTCCAGGAACGTCCCGGAAAACTAATCTGCCGGATGCCGGGTGCCCCACCCTCGCGACGTCTTTGTTTTTGTCGCTAGGGTGGGATACCTCAAAGCCAGTTCCAGGAACGGCCCGGAAAACTAATCCGCCGGGTGCCCCATCCCTTTCGTCGGCTTCTTGACGAAAGGGTGGGATACCTCAAAGCCAGTTCCAGGAACGTCCCGGAAACTAATCTGCCGGGTGCCCCATCCCTTTCGTCGGCTTCTTGACGAAAGGGTGGGATACCTCGAAGCCAGTTCCAGGAACGTCCCAAAGGACTAGTACCTAGTTGCATAAGTTGGCGTACAGTGTTTTGGGATGTTTCTGAAAGACGACCTGCTTCTTCCATTCGAACGGGTGTGCGGTCTGGTTGTAGGCAGCGATGAAGTCGTCCATGTGT
>Ga0181517_10000971_pt1 | contig 34236 bp, 31 predicted proteins | sample PEATcosm2014_Bin_31_FD_119748 | JGI IMG/M metagenome (GOLD analysis project Ga0181517, IMG submission 119748) | Peatland microbial communities from MTU Mesocosm Facility, Houghton, MI, USA - PEATcosm2014_Bin01_30_metaG | ecosystem: Environmental > Terrestrial > Soil > Wetlands > Peat | place... | reverse complement strand
TCGGCCGGGCCGCGCTCGAGCCCAAGGACACGTCGCGGAGCGAGGGTGACGTTGTCAAGCACGTTAAGGTGCGGGAAGAGGTTGAACGACTGGAACACCATTCCGGTGTGACGCCTGACGAGGTCTTCGTCGATGCGGTCATCTCCCAGGTCATGGCCGAACAGTTCGATCGTCCCCGAGTCCACCCGCTCCAGGAGGTTGCAGCATCGGAGCAAGGTCGACTTGCCCGACCCCGAAGCGCCGATAAGGCACACGACCTCATGGGCACCGACCGACAAGTCGACGCCCCGCAGGACTGCGAGCGGCCCAAAAGACTTGTGCACGCCGACGGCCTTCAGCACGGGGGGCGCGGCTGCGGCCCGTATGGAAGTGACCGAGCTCTCGGCGCTCACACGGTCGTACCGGCCAGCCGGCGGGACCGGTCCCGGGCCATGATGTGGTCCGTATAACGAGTCAGGGGGACGGTAACGGCGAGGAACAGTAGCGACGCCATGGTGAAGCCGGAGTAGTTGAACTCGACGCCCCCAGCAATTTGGGCGGAATGCACCGCCTCGGCAACGCCCAGCGTAGAGACGATGGCCGTGTCCTTCTGTAGCGAGGCGAAGTCGTTGAGCAGTGCCGGCAGGACGTTACGCACGGCTTGGGGGAGGACCACTCGGCGTAGCGTCGTACGAGAGCTTATCCCGAGGCTGCGGGCGGCTTGGACCTGGGCGCGAGGAACAGACATTAGGCCAGCCCGGTAGACCTCGGCGACGTAGGCGGTATAGGAAAAGACGAGTACGAAGCCAGCGTAAACGACGGGCGACTGCGAGGAGACCTCGGCGATGTTGAGCGAGGGCACGCCGAAACCGACCCACAGCATGACGAGGATCACGGGCACGCCGCGGGCGAAGTCGGTGTAGGCGATGGCGAGGGCCCGGAACGGGAACAGCACCGGCCCCGTCGTGAGCCGCAGGCTGGCGATCCCCAGGGCGAGCAGCAGGACGATCGACTCACAGACGGCCGAGAGCCAGATATTGAGGACGAAGCCCTTGCCGACCGAAAGGATGCCCTGGGTCGGGCGGCCGGCGAGCGCCACCCACATCTGGTGGATGTTGAGGAAGCCGTTGCGGAACGCACCGGCTTCCGGCGACGCCAGGAACAGGACGATCAGAGCCACCACAAGCACGGTGGAAACGGTGCTGGCAGCCGTGCCCGACCGCCCGCGCAGGCGGGGACGATGGCTGGCGTAAAGCGAGATGGGCGGCGCGTCGCCGGCAGGCGGGCCGCCCGCACCGGCCGGAGGGCTTGGTACGGTCAGTGCCACCGCCTAAACGGCTCCGCGCGTCGTCCCGCGCACCTACGGCTTGAGGACCGGGACCGAGTTGTAGATCCCGAGGTACTTCTTCGAGAGGGCGGCGAGCACGCCGTCTCGGCCCATCGCCGTCAGGGCTGAGTCGACACAGGCCACGAGCGGGTTGCCCTTTCGGAACAGCAAGCCGTAATGCTCACCAGTACTGGGGAACTGTCCCACCTGCACACCCTTTTCCACCTCCGAAGTCGCCATGTACTGGCCATCGGGCGTGTCGACGACGATCGCGTCCACCTGCCTTGTCTGGAGAGCGGCTACGGCCTCGTCCAACGTATTGTAAACACGGGTGGAGCGTGCCGGGTGGATGTAGTCGTAAATATATGCCAAGCCTGTCGTGCCAATCTGGTCGCCGTACAGGTAAGTCTTGAGCTCGGCCGGCGTGTGCTTCGTCACGATCGGGTCGGACTTTAGGGCGACGACCGACTGCGTCGTGTTGTAGTAACTGGTCGAGAAAGTGACGACTTTTGCCCTGTCAGGCGTGACCGAGATCTCATTTATGTCGAAATCAAACGCCTTGGGGCCTGGGGCATAGCTCGAATCGAACGGCTCGGTGACCCACTTGACCTGCTTGTGGTCAAACCCGAGCAGCGAGCCGACTTCGTAGGCGACCGCGGACTCATAACCCTGTCCGTTTGAGGGTGTGTTGTCCTCGAACCAGGGCGGGTAACCGGGGTCGTCGGTGGCGACGGTCAATATGCCCTTTGAGTACGTTTGGCGTTGCACCGCGCTGCGACAGGACGCCAAGGACGGGTTGGTTGCGACCGGTACGGCCGGCTGAGGGGCGTGAGGGACTGTGGCGGCCGAGACCGGGACTGCCTCGCCGACGGTGCCGACCAAGGTGGTCGCCAACAGAACGGCAGCTAAGAGCGATTTCTTACGGTACACGTGGGCTCCCAGAACAGGTTCATATCGACACGTCCGTCGGAGTGACCTCCCGGCGGACAGGCAGAAGATACTTAGCTGCAAGGATAGCAATAGAAGCGGCACCGTTCTCCCCATGACCGAGACCGCTCGAAAGGAGCCGCCCGGGAGTGGGACGACGAAATAGTCCCGCGAGGCTCGGCTCTCGCTCTCTTCGACGCGCGGTAGGGCCTTGCAGCTCGGTCATCTGCGTCTCCTTTCGCCTCAGGGAACTTCAAAAAGCATAGCTTGCTGAGCCTTAGATATCAAAGACTTAGAGTTCGATGCGTAGTGCTACCCTGATCAGGTGCACCCCATGCAGCCTCCGATCGGTCTTCGTCTGGCTAGTGCCGCCCGGATAGTGAGGCGGGCGTTCGATGAGGCGCTCGCCGAGGTCGGAGGGTCCCTGCCGGAGTGGCTGGTGCTGGTCAACCTGAAGGTCCGACGCCCCGCCAACCAGCGGGAGCTGGCCGAGGCGATCGGGGTCAGGGAGGCTACGCTCACGCATCACCTCAATGCCATGGACTCCGGTGGGCTAGTTACACGGCGCCGCGACACCACCAACCGTCGAATTCACGTAGTCGAACTGACCGGTGCCGGTGAGGAGATGTTCCTACGACTGCGCGCGGCCGCGGTGGCGTTCGACCAGCGGCTCCGTGCCGATATCAGCGAGAGAGAACTCACGAGCCTCGAACTCGTTCTGGACCGCATGGTCCGGAACGTGGTGGCTGACGGCGGGCCCGCTCAATGGGCCGCACTTCTGGAGGCCAGCCCTTGACCAGTCAACAGTGCTTGCGAGTGGGGGCTGGGCCGAGGTGGCGGACCAGGAGCTACCAGCGCGCTCGGGGACGTAAGTCATCGCCAGATAAGTCTTCCCATAACGCAGGTAGCGGCTAATGACCCGAGAGTTGGGAGAACTCCATGTTGGTGCTTGTAGACCAAGACGGCGTGCTAGCCGACTTTGACAGAGGTTCAACCTCGCCTGGCAGGAGAAGTTCCCCGGCCGCGTAGTCTTAGACCTCGCCCTTCGACGGAACTTTACCTACACGACGACTACGCCGTCGAGTACAGGGCCGAGATCAAGGACATCCAAGCGAGCGCAGGCTTTATTCTCGGTTTGCCCCCGGTCCTCGGAGCCCTGGCCGCCATGATGGCGATGCTGGATGCCGGCCACGCTCAAATCGGTGGGTCAGGATCGTACTGGATAGCGCGTCGGACCTGCCGGGCGCGCTCCTCACCCGCAAGACGGCGGACAAGGTGCAGTGCCATGTCGATCCCAGCCGAGACGCCCGAGGCCGTGATCACCTCGCCCGAGTCCACCCAACGGCACGACGGTCTCAGCTCGATCGTAGGGTCGAGCTGTTCGAGAAAGTCGAGCTGCTCCCAATGTGTCGTGGCCGGTCTGCCGTGCAAGATACCAGCGGCGGCAAAAACCAGGGAACCAGTACACACGCTGGTCATCAGTGTCCCCTCATCCCGACGGCGGCGGACCCAATCGAGCATCGTCGAGTCGTTCAACAAAGGGCGGGTGCCCTGGCTGCCGGGCAGGACCAGGACATCAAGCGGTGGCACGTCTGCCCAACTACCTAGGGGACCTGGTCGACCTTCCGCTGCTGGCGGTACTCGCGACCTACCGGGCCGACGGCACGGCCTTGCTCTCACCGGTGTGGCATGAGTACAGGGACGGTGGGTTCTGTGTGTGCACTTCGGACACCGACATCAAAGCCCGTCACCTGCGCCGGGCCCCAGGGCCGTCTTGGTGGTCGCCGAGCCTACGCCGCCTTACCGGGGCGTGGAGGTGACGACCAATGCCATCCTGGTCCGCCACGACGTCAGGGCTACCGTCGAGCGTATTGCCGTCAGGTACCTAGGGGGGACACGGGGTCGCCGCTACGCCGAGTCCGCCTCTGACGACATCGTGGTCCGCCTCGAACCCGGGCACGTGCGGGCGTGGGATTTCTCCGATACTGAGATATAGGGGAACGTGCAGGGCCTTCTCCACCCCTTCGACGTTCCCGCTCCGGCTGCGATCGAGGCCGGCGTCTAACATCTTTTCTGTGGCCATCCTCTACCGAGCCCAAGTGACCCCATCCAAGATGGAGTTGCTGTCCGCCTGGGCCCCCCTCCAACCATGGTGTGGCGCCCTTGCTGGCTCGAGCACCCTCGATGCCGTCGGTGCCTACCGTTTCGACGACCGCGAAGGTGAAGTCGGGATTGAGACCCACCTGCTCCGGAGCGCTGACGGGCAGGTGCTTCAGGTCCCTGTAAGTTATCGAGGCGCGCCGGTGGCCGGCGCCGAGGCATCCCTGATCGCGACGACGCAGCACTCCGTCCTCGGCGGGCGGTGGGTCTATGACGCCTGCGGGGACCCGGCATATGTCGAAGCGTTGGCGACGGCCATCCTGACCGGAGGCACCCAGGCGGACCTCGACGTGGTAACCGATGAAGGGTACGAACGACGCCAGGCGACGACGAGGGTTGCTGGGAGCGGCGCGCCCGGATCGGCCGTACCGCCCGTCGGCCCTGTGACTTACTGGAACGAAGGAAAAACGACGATTGTCAGGTCCGGCGACCTCGAACTGACCATCCTTCGGGTGATCGACGTTTCGGGCAGCGCGGACACGGCGGGGGTCTGCGTTCTCACTGGGACGTGGCCAGGACAGGACACGCCGGCGCTTCTGGCGTCAGCTCGTGGCAGGCACTATGCCGCCCCGGCTTGAGCACCGGCCAGGAAGACCAACCGGGGCAGGATCTCTTCAGCAGGACCGAGCAGGGTCTCGTTCACGTGAGGATGAGGGCGGTCCCAGGGCTCTTTATTTATGAGCACGCAGTACACGCCGTACGCGGCGCCAGTGTCGATCGTGGTGGTGGCTGAACTGACGGCCCCCGAAGTGCCGACGACCAGCAGGACGTCGGCCTGGTGCAGCGCGGACTCAGCCGCTGAGATCACGGACCACGGCAGCGCCTCGCCAAACAGGACAACATCTGGGCGCAGTGGTTGCACTTGACAACGGGGGCAAATTGGCACTTCGCCGGCCGGCGGGGCATAGGTGTCCTCAAAAGGCTTGAGAGCGCACATCCGGTCATAACAGCGGCTGCGCATCATCGAGCCGTGCATCTCCAGCACTTCGGTGTTGCCGGCCCGCTGGTGGAGCCCATCGATGTTCTGGGTGATGATGGTCAGCCTGCCGCCCCGACCGACCAGCTGGCTTTCCAGTTTGACCAGCGCCATGTGGGCCGGGTTGGGCCGCGCCGCCAACGCCCGCGCCCGCATCGGTCCTTTGACCGACCAGATGATCGGCAGGCTGTCGGGTAACGACTCAACCTGGTGCGCTTCCAACAGCTCAGGGTTTTCCCACAGGCCGCCAGCGCCGCTGTAAGTGCCGATACCTGAGGCGACCGAGATCCCGGCCCCGCTGAGCACAACGGCTCGGCGGGCTCGGTGAAGGCGACCGGCCACATCGGCTTGTCGCGCGCTGGCCGCCGGCTGGGCTCGGCTGAGCTGCGCTGTTAGCCTGTCTATGGCGTTGTAATCTGCCATCTCACCTCCTGGTCGACCCGACGCGTTGAACGGGGCCTTCTTGCCTTAGTGAGAGAGGCGGGCGGACGGACCGGACGCAGTTACGCCCGCTGTCCTTGGCGAGCGTAATGGCATCCGACGCCTCGGCCACAACGTTGGCGGCGGCGGCGTGCCGCCGCGCGTCGAAACAAGCCACCCCGACGCTGATCGTCAGGACCTTGTCTGGCGCGCCGCTGGGGATAGCGGAGCTTTGGACGGCCCGGCGAGTGCGCTCGGCTACTTCGCAAGCCTCTGCGTGCTTACAGCCGGGGAGCAATGCGACGAACTCTTCTCCACCCTTCCGGAATACGACATCGCCCGAACGGCACGACCGGGAGAAGATCTTCGCTAGGAGCCGCAGCACGTCGTCTCCCGTTGCGTCGCCGCGCTCCCTGTTGAGGACGTGGAAGTCGTCGGCATCGAAGAACAGGACGGCATAGTCCAGGGCCCCGTCCCGCTCTCGGTTGTCCACGGCAACAAGGTACTCATGGTAGGCGCGAGTGTTGGGAAGGCCGGTCAAAGCGTCGGTTCGTGCTTCCTGGGCGGCGCGCTGAAGGTCCGCCTGTATGAGGCTTAGCTCTGCCTTGTGGCGACGCTCCCAGTCGACATCATCTACGGAGTAGACCCATATGCTGCCCTTTTTCCCGCTCTTTGCTCTGTACATCGCCATGTCCGCCCGCTGCAACAATTGTCCCCCTGTGGCCGCCCCGTCCGTTTCGGCGATGCCCACGCTGGCCGAGACCCCGACCTCGTGGCTTCCCACCAGCCCAAGCGAGACGATTGCCACTATGACCTTTTCAAAACAGACGCGGGCCTCCTCGGCCGTGCTGTCGCGGAGCACGACGACGAACTCGTCGCCACCTATGCGAGCGAGGCCGGCTGCCTCGCGGAGCACTTGTCCAAGACAGAGCCCGACGCGGCGCAATATCTCATCGCCGACGTCGTGACCGAGGCTGTCGTTGATGAGCTTGAAATTGTCGACGTCGAGCAACCCCACACAACCTGCTCCGGGCAACTTACGAGCGAGAAGGTCGAGCTTGGGGCCGAGCCCAGCCCGGTTGTAGGCCGGTGAGAGGGTCCGCGCGCCGCGCGTTTGCAGCTGGTCGTCGCGACGCCTCTGTTCGGTCACGTCTGAAACCGTCAGTACGAACCCAGTCACGTGGGGGGACGATTGCCGGTTCACACCATCCATCTCGATCACCCGCGCACCATCACCCACTTGGACCGTCGCCTCATGCCAGCGGCTCTGCCCTGCCGGCAGCTGCCTGAGAGACTCCAGGTAGGCCGTCATCGTCGCCGCCTCCGAGGGGACGAACAAGTCGATGAAGCGCGATCCCTCGAGCACCACTTGACGCCCCGCTCCAAGGGCCCTTACGGCCGGCCCTGACACGAAACTGATAGTCCCGTCGCCTCCTACAACTACCACTGCCACAGCGGTTGAAACGACTATTTCTCGGAAGAACCCATGATCGAGGAGCTCGCCTTGTCCCACGCGCGCCTCCTCTACCTCGTTCTCGTCAGAAGAGGGTACTTGACCAGGCCCGGTTGCCCGTCATCTGAGAGCCGCCTCGCTTTGGAGCCATCGTCGTCAGGGTCAGCTAGGGCGTTGTGCATGGCCGAGGTATCGGCCAAGCCCGTTATCTTGATTACAACTACTAACAGTGCAACGAAGAAGGCGAAGCCTCCTAATCGCGCCCACGTCGACACGCCTACTAATTGCTACGTTTGTCAGCCCTAAGCCTAAGCGGGAGGGAGGCCAAACCATCTCTCGCGCCGAGGGAACAGGAACCTCCGAGCAATGATGCTGTGGACGCGTCTGGCGTCGTTCGAGCGCTCAGGCACCTCGCCGATCACAGCGAGGCGGTCAGCGTTGTCCGTTACCGCACCGAGCCGTGATCAGCCGCAACTTTCATGCACGGACGCGTGACGGGCGCAGTCAATGACGCCGGGCGCGCAGCACGACATCGTCGACATGCGGGGTACCGGGCGGCGGGTCGGTGCGTGGCTCAACCGCGTGCAGCTCGATCGTGAAGTCGTCTTCAAGCATCTGGGCGATGTCGTCGGCACCGACATAGTCCGCAGGGTCGACGCCCCGCGACTTCATATGCTCCCAGTGCTCATCGTCGAGGTCATGGTAGACGGCGAGCATCAACCCGCTGGGGCGCACGGTGTCGAGCAACCTCCGCACCGCCTGCTCGCCGGCGGCCTTGGGCAGCGCCGGGTATTGCAAAGACACGAGGTCGAACGAGCGGGCCGGGAACGGCACCCCCAGGACGTCCCCGACCAACCACTCGACAGTGGCACCAGCCAGCTCGCCCGCCTCGCGTGCCCGGCCGATCGCAACCTTGGAGATGTCGATGGCAGTGACTGTCCAGCCGCTCCGAGCGAGCCAGATCGCGTCCGCGCCCTCGCCACAACCGATGTCAAGCGCTCGGCCGGGGCTGAGGCCGGCGACTTCGGCGACGAGCCGCCCGTTCGGTTGCCCGCTCCACAGCCCGGCCTCTCGCTCGCCGTACCTCGCGTCCCACTCGGCGACCTGCTCCGCCGCCCCAAACCGCTTCTCGCCGTGCTCGTGGTCTTCCATTGGTAGGCAGGCTAGGCGCGCCCTGCGGCACGATCCTGCGCCTGGCGTAGCTGGTGCGCCGAGACGCCGCCTAACTGGGCCACCCGTTCCTCGCCCCTACGATCCCGTGACGTTCGGTCCAGTGCACGGCGCCAGTGCCACCCGCCCTAGGGTCGGGATACATGGTCAACGACACAGCGCACACCGCTTTGTTGGTCATGGACGTCCAGCGCGGCGTCGTCGAGCGTTTCGCAGGAACGGGCGAGCTCCTAAGCCGGCTGGCACGAGCGGTCGACACCGCCCGAGGGGCGGTCGTCCCGGTGATCTTCGTGCGGGTGGCCTTCCGAGCCGGGCATCCCGAGGTGAGCGTCAACAACCGGTCCTTTTCTGCCTTGGCTTCACAGGCGAGCACAAGGTTCACGGACGAGAGCGAGGCCACGCAGATCCACCCCGCCGTGGGCCCCCGAGAGGGAGACCTGGTGGTGGTTAAGAAGCGGGTGAGCGCGTTCTCGGGCAGCGACCTCGAGGTCCTCCTCCGGTCATTGGACGTCACCCACCTGGTCCTCACCGGTATTGCCACCAGTGGCGTGGTGCTCTCTACACTCCGCGAGGCGGCCGACAAGGACTACCGGCTCACCGTTCTGGCCGACGGCTGCCTCGATATCGACGAGGAGGTGCACCGGGTGCTCATCGGGAAGGTGTTCCCCCGTCAGGCCGAGGTGGTCTCGGTCGACGAGTGGGCCAGCCGTTTAAGCAGCGGCTGATCGCCGACAGCGAGCCAGGTCGGCGAGCCAGCACCGGCGACGAGTGCACGGGGAAGACCTGTTCATCCATGTCAGCCAGGTGACCTGACGCGGTCCGCCCTACGTCCGCCTCGAACAGGTGGGCAGGCAGGGCTTCCGCCTGGCTTTGGCCGGGAACCAGTCAAAGAGGGTGGTTCATTACATTGCATGCCCTTTCACATCGCTCGGTACCCTCGCAGCCGAGCGCCGGCTTGGCACAAGGCGGCCCTGTCCTGGGCTGATATTAGAGGTGCCTGATAACCGTCGCGGGGACACCGGCTACGAGGGTCGCCGGAGGGACGTCACGTGTCACGACTGCACCGGCGGCGACGACGGCGTCGGCTCCGATGTTCACGCCGGGCAAGATCGTGGCCGCCGCTCCGATCCACACGTTCGTCCCGATCGTGATCGGCTCCGCGGTGATGTATGCCCGCCGTTTGTCGGGTTCAACGGGATGACCGGCCGTGACCAGGTTGACCTTTGACGCGATCATGACCTGATCTGAGATGTCGATGGCTCCGTGGCCCGTAAACGTGCACCCGTAACCGATGAAGACGGCCCGACCGATGGTGATGTTCAGCCCGTAATCCGTGAAGAAGGGAGGGATGAGCCAAAACGAGTCGCCAACGGGCTTGCCGATCAACTCCTCGAAGGCTTTTTGGATCGACTCCGTTTCGTCCATGCAATAGGCGCTGAGCTTGGAGGAGAGCCGCGTGGCCAACTTGATCTGATCGAAGATCTCGCGGAACTCCGGCGTTCTGACTCCGATCAGCTGACTTTCGTACATCCAAGTTCCTTGCTCCTGGTGCCGCTCGGTGTGCCTGCCGAGCCTAGCCAGCGTCCGGTCGCGTCCCGGTCATCCTGTGCAGCGGTGGTGCTCGGCAGGCCGGCACGCCGCGAGCCGGGCTCGGGCCGTCGGTCTGGACAAGGAAGAACAGCGGACTGCCAGGTGTTCAGTTGGTCATGAAGCGTATTGGGTTCTTGTCATTCGGCCATTGGACGCCCTCACCGCACTCCCGGACGCGGTCGGCCTCGGATGCCGTGCTGCAGTCCATCGACCTCGCCGTCGCCGCCGAGGAGCTCGGTGCGGACGGGGCGTACTTTCGAGTGCACCACTTCGCCAATCAACTTTCCTCGCCGTTCCCGCTGCTCGCCGCCGTTGGTGCCAGGACCAGCAGTATCGAGATCGGCACCGGCGTGATCGATATGCGCTACGAGAACCCGCTCTACATGGCCGAGGATGCCGGCTCCGCCGATCTGATCTCGGGTGGCCGCCTGCAGCTCGGCATAAGCCGGGGGTCGCCGGAGCAGGTCATTGACGGCTACCGCTACTTCGGCTACGTCCCGGCCGATGGCGCCGACCATGCCGACATGGCTCGCGAGCACACGCGGGTCTTTCTCGAGGTCCTAAAAGGCGAGGGCTTTGCCGAGCCGAACCCGCACCCGATGTTCGCTAACCCACCTGGGCTGCTTCGGGTCGAGCCGCACTCTGATCGTCTGCGCGAGCGGATCTGGTGGGGCGCCGGCACCCGGAAGACAGCGGAGTGGACCGCTGAGCAGGGGATGAACCTTATGAGCTCGACGCTTCTCACCGAGGACACCGGCGTGCCGTTCCATCAGCTGCAGGCCGAGCAGATCGAGCGGTTCCGCAAGGCCTGGGCCGAGGCCGGCCACGCCCGCGAGCCTCGCGTCTCGGTCAGCCGCAGCATTTTCCCGATCGTCAACGACCTCGACCGCTCCTACTTCGGCCGCGAAGGCAACTCCCAGGACCAGGTCGGGTTCATCGACGGCAGCAAGGCGCGCTTCGGCAAGACATACGCCGGGGAGCCCGTGCAGCTCATCGAGCAACTGGCCCAGGATGAGGCAATCGCCGCCGCCGACACTCTGCTGCTGACCATCCCCAATCAGCTCGGTGTCGACTACTGCGCCCATGTCCTCAACTCGGTACTGAGCGATATCGCGCCGGAGCTTGGCTGGCGCTGACCTACGCGACGTCGCGGAAGACGACAACGATGGGACAGGTCGAGGCACTTCAGAAATTGGCAGCCTAAGTGCCAAGCTCACTACACCAGAGGCCGGGGTGGTGAGGCTGACTGTCTGGGTAGCCGGCAGGGTGGCGGCGACGCCCTCCTCGCCGCTCGAGTAGGCGGCACCAGCGGCCTGAAACGGGCCAGCAGTACCGCAGGCCACACCGAACAGCTGGACGGTCTCCGCCACAGGCTCTTCTGGGACCACGGTCAGGGCACCTGGGCCGGTGAGCCCAAGGGGGACGACCGCTCCCTCATCGTCCACCAACGGCTGGACGTCCGAGGTGATGGCACCGACCGCGTCACAGGAACTTGGGCCGGGACAGGCTACGCCGTAGAGCCCGACGGTGGCCACGGACTGGGCGGAGCCGACGGTGACCGCTCCGGCAGCACGAGGCGGCGCTAGCGCTAGCGCACGCCACTCCATAGAACGCGCCGGTTCCCGGGACGGGCGCCGGACTGGTGCCAAACGTGTCGCCCCAAGCATGGGTACCGCTCCTTCGCGCCGCGAACCATCCCATGTCGACTAGCACCGCTGTTTGTGACACGAGAAAGCGTCTCCGTGGCCAAAGTGCGCGCCTATTTCGCACATTCCCGTGATGTTGTAAGGCATATTGGTATATCCGTACTTACATCCTTTAGGTACGCCGAAGATGCCGAGAGCGGGCGGTCCTCGTCTGGCGGTCCTCGTCTGGCGGCCCCCGTCTTGGCTGCCCTGGCCCTGTTACAATTTGTCTGGTCGTGGAACGACCCGCTGATCCCGCTCATATTCCTGGGGCACCCAGCCTCAGCCAGCCGATTACCGTCTAGATCGCAGGCCTCATGCAGTCAAACGGCTCGGGCGAACCCCTCCTCGTGGCGGCCACGTTCGTGGCAGTCAAAGGATAGATGAAACAGTGCAAAAGGAGCGCACCACATGACCGAACACGATCCTGCCCGGGCTGCCGGTGACCGACCGGTGACGCTGTTCACCGGGCAGTGGGCTGACCTACCTCTGGAGGAGGTCGCTGCCTTCGCCGCCGATTGCGGCTACGACGGGCTGGAGATCGCCGTCTCGGGGGAGCACCTCGACGCGTGGCGGGCGGCGGAGGACGACGACTACCTCCGGTCACGCCGGGAGATCCTCGATCGTCATGGGCTCGGCGTCTGGGCCATCAGCAACCACCTAAAAGGCCAGGCGGTGTGCGACGACCCCATCGACTTCCGGCACCAGGCCATTGTCGGCCCCCGCGTGTGGGGGGACGGGGACCCCGAGGGCGTCCGCCAGCGCGCCGCCGAAGAACTCAAGCTCACGGCTATTCTTGCCCGCAAGCTCGGTGTCGACACCGTTGTGGGTTTCACCGGGTCGAGCATCTGGCCTTTCGTGGCCATGTTCCCCCCGGTCCCCGCTGAGCGCATTGACGCGGGGTACGAAGACTTCGCCCGGCGCTGGGGGCCGATCATGGACGTCTTCGACTCCGAGGGCGTACGCTTCGCGCTGGAAGTCCACCCGTCGGAGATCGCCTATGACTACTGGACGACGGTGAGGACGCTGGACGCTATCGGGCACCGTCCGTCCTTCGGCCTGAACTGGGATCCCAGCCATATGCTCTGGCAGCAGGTCGACCCGGTTGGTTTCATTATCGATTTTGCTGACCGCATTTACCATGTCGATTGCAAAGACACCCGGTTGCGACCGCGGAACGGCCGTGCCGGCGTCCTCGGGTCCCACTTGCCCTGGGGCGACCCCCGGCGGGGATGGGACTTCGTGTCAACTGGGCACGGTGACTGCCCCTGGGAGGACGCGTTCCGGGCTCTGAACAGTATTGGCTACCAGGGGCCCATCTCGGTCGAATGGGAGGACGCCGGTATGGACCGCCGGCGCGGGGCAGGCGAAGCCGTCCAGCGAGTCCGGTCCTGGTTGTGGCCCAAGCCGGAGGCGTCCTTCGACGCCGCGTTCAGCCACCATGGAGACAGTGCCTAAACCAGGGATGTAACTTCAAACTAGCTAGTGCCCTGACCGCCAACGTTTGCCCTCTTTGGGGTGGGTTGATGGTTCCTCGCGGGCGCGAGGGTCTGGCGGTCAGCGGATCGTGCAATCATGGCCGGGGACGCGACCAGAGGAGGCGAGCATCATGGAAAGCGTGGTCAAGACGGAGTACGGGCAGGTCCTCGGCGAGGGGGCGGGTGGCATCGCCGCCTTCCGAGGGATCCCATATGCGGCCCCGCCGTTTGGGCCCCACCGTCTGCAGCCCCCGGCTCGCCCCTTGGCATGGGACGGTGTGCGCGACGCCCTCGCCTATGGCCCGACCGCCCCCAAGCCGCCGCTCCCGCGGCCGTTCGACGAGCTTCTCCCCGAACCGGCGATCCCCGGCGACGACTGCCTCAACCTCAACGTCTGGACGCCTGATCCCGGCCGAGCCGGCCTGCCGGTCATGGTCTGGATTCACGGCGGCTCATTTGTCAACGGGTCGGGCGCCTTGCCTCGGTACGCTGGGCACCGCTTCGCCCGGGACGGCGTGGTGTGCGTCACGATCAACTACCGGTTGGGCTGCGACGGTTTTCTGTTCCTGGAGGACGCCACCCCCAATCGAGGGCTCCTGGACCAGATCGCAGCCCTGGAGTGGGTACAGGACAACATCGCCGCCTTCGGGGGCGATCCGGGCAACGTCACGATCTTCGGCGAGTCGGCGGGCGGGATGAGCGTCACGACGCTGCTGGCCATGTCGAGGGCCGCCGGGTTGTTCCGGCGGGCCATCCCGCAGAGTGGGGCGGGCCACCACGTGCTGTCCCCCGACACGGCGCGCCTGGTGACCGCGGAGCTGGCCGACCGCCTGGGGGTGGCGGCCACCCGGGAAGGGTTTGTCGGCGTCCCTGTCGACCGGCTGGTGGCGGCACAGCGGCGGCTTTCGGACGATATCGTCGCAAGTCCCGACCCGGGGCGGTGGCGGGAGGCCACCGTCATCGAGATGGCATTCGCGCCGGTCGTCGACGGCGAACTGCTCTCGGCCCGGCCCGTCGACGCGGTGGCCGACGGAGCCGGCGCCGACGTCGATCTGCTTGTCGGGACCAACACGGACGAACACCGGCTCTTCCTGGTGCCGACGGGGGCCATGGACGCCACGACCGACGCCACCTTGGCGACCGTGGCCGGCGCCCTCGGGCTCGACGCCGCGGGCCTGGCCGCGTACAACTACGCTGACAACCCCGGCGAGACGCTGGCCGAGGTGCTCACCGACTGTTTTTTCTGGCTTCCCGCCATCCGGTTGGCCGAAGCCCACCGGGGTGCCTCGTACCTGTACGAGTTCGCGTGGAAGTCGCCGATGTACGAGGGCCGGCTCGGCGCCTGCCACGGCCTCGAGATCCCGTTTGTCTTCGACACGCTCGACGCCGAGGGGTTCGAACGAGTTCTCGGTCCCGTCGCGCCCGGCGCGCTGGCGGCGGCGATGCACAAGGCCTGGGCGGATTTCGCGACCACCGGACATCCGGGTTGGCCCGCCTATGACCTCCAGGCCCGACCGACGATGATCTTCGATGTCGACAGCGCGGTCATCACGGACCCTCGAGGTCGGCGTCGGACCGTCTGGGACAAGATCAGGTAGGGCCCGGCCTGGGGTGCCCCTGACCCTGAGGGATATGGTCCACCGGTTCAATGAGATGGGGATGGGCTCGTTGGGCCCCAGAACTCGTGGTCGAGTTCGGGAGAAAGGCTCTGACACCGCTGTCGCTGATGGGCTCTGGCACCAAGCCCGTTGCAACAAGGCGTGAGTTGCCTGCCCACGGTGGCGAAGGTTTGGTCGTCCAAAGCCAGAAGGTTTGGGGTCCCCAAAGAATCTGTGCGCATCGGTAGGCTGCGGGCCTAAGCTGCCCGCAAGTCCTCCCCCGAAAGGGGAGTTTGACGCTTTCTTTGACCCTAGGCGAGCGCCAAGGAACAGGGGAAGCGTAATGAGCCAGAGCCCGTCGCTTTCACCGGCCCTCGTCGCTGACAGGCGTCGACGTGCCCGTTCCGTGCTCGTCGGGGCCGGTGTTATCGCCTTGTTGTGCCTGGTGGGCGGTGGGATCGCCTCGTCACACCTCACGTCGTCGCTGAGCGACTACGACGCCCCCGGCTCCGCGGTCGTGTTGGCCCAGCACCAGATCCAGCGGGCGACGGGCGCCAACCCTGAGGAAGGCTACGAGGTGGTCGTGCGCACCGGGGGCCCGATCGACGAGTCGTCCCCGCTACCCGCCAGGGTGGCAACCGTCGTCGCCCTCCTCCGGGCCCGCCCGGAGGTAAAGAGCATCCTCGACTACGCCAACACCGGGGACGCCACCATGATCTCCCAGGACGGGGCCTTCACCGTCGTAGTGGCCACGGTGGGTGCCGTGGCGGAGAAGCAGGCCGTCACCGCTCTGCAGAGCGCCATCGCCGCCCAGCCCTCGCTGAAGGGCAACACGTGGCTTGGAGGTCCCACGGTCGCCGATGTCCAGATCGCTGCCGTTTCGTCCCAAGACCTGGGACGGGCCGAACTGTTGGCGTTCCCGTTCCTGGTCCTGCTGCTCTTTTTCGTGTTCCGTGGCCTGCGGGCCGCCGCTCTCCCCCTCATCGGCGCCCTGTTCGCCATAGCCGTCACCCTGGGGGTGATGGGCCTGGCCATGGTGGCGGTACCTTTGTCGGTCTTCGCCCTCAACCTGGTAATTGCCCTCGGGCTGGGCCTCTCGGTCGACTTCAGCCTTCTCATCGTGTCACGGTTCCGGGAGGAGTTCCGCCGACAAGGGTCGGTCGACGCCGCCCTGGCCACGGTGAGGCGCACGGCCGGGCATACCGTGCTGTTCAGTTCCGTGACCATCGCCGCGGCGCTGGCCACCCTCGCCATCTTCCCAGAGCGTTTCGTCTATTCAATGGGGATAGCGGGCGCCATTGTCGTACTGGCGGCCGGCGCCTTCGCCCTGTTGGTCCTGCCGTCGCTCTTAGCCCTCGGCGGGGAGCGAATAACTAAGCTCCCGGCGGCGCGCCGGCGCGCCCCGGTGGCGACCACCGAGGTAGACGCGAGGGGCCGCTGGTACGGGGTGGCGAGCTTCGTCATGCGCCGACCGGTCGTCTGGGCTAGCGCGGCAGTCCTGGTGCTCGTGGTCCTGGCCGCACCGTTCTTGCACGTATCGTTCACCGGAGGTGATGCCAGCGCCCTGCCGACGAGCAGTTCCGCCGGCGCCGCCTACCAGTTGGTGCAGACCAAGTTCACCGCCTTTTCCGAAGCACCGGCCGAGCTTTTGGTCAACGTCGCCCGGGTGAGCCCGGCGCGCCTCGCCACCTATGGCGCGGCGGTGGCGAGGGTGCCGGGTGTCAAGGCAGTCTCGACGTTCCAGCACTTGGGCGGGCCCCTATGGGAGTCGGACGTGGCGCTGAGCGCGGCCCCTCTTTCTCCGGCCGCGCAAAGCACGGTGAGGGCGCTCCAATCGCTCCAGGGCCCCGGCGCGGTGACGGTCGTGGGCCAGACCGCTTCTTTCCTGGCCCTGCAACACAGCCTTGGGTCGCACCTGCCGTTGGTGCTCGGGTTGATCGTGATCATTGCCCTGTTGATGCTGTTCGCTATGACGCGCTCTGTAGTGCTCCCCGTCATGGCCGTGGTGATGAACATTTTCACCATCGGGGCCGCCTTCGGCATGCTGGTATGGGCCTTCCAATGGGGCCACCTGAGCAGTGTGCTCGGGTTCAGTCCGCCCGGCGCTCTGCAGTCGACTTCGCTGATAATCATCCTCGCCGTCGTGTTCGGGCTGTCGACGGACTACGGCGTGTTCCTTCTCGGGCGCATCAAGGAAGAACATGAGGCCGGGGCCTCCTCGGGCGATGCGGTGGCGTTAGGTATCGAGCGGACCGGGGGGATCGTCACGGCGGCGGCGTGCTGCCTGGCGTTGGCCGTCGGAGCTCTAGTCCTGTCCCGCCTGGTGTTCGTGAAGGAGCTGGGCCTGGGCGTGGCGTTCGCTGTGGTCCTCGATGCCACCATCGTCAGAGGGCTACTGGTACCCGCGCTGATGAAGCTCCTCGGGCCCCTCAGCTGGTGGTCCCCTGCACCAGGCCCAAAGGTCCAAGCACCGATTGTCCTCACGACGCCCCCTATAGTCCTGGGCGGCGTCGTGGCTAACGACCTTACGGCTGTCGAGTAAGGCAGCGCTCGCCACATGGCCAGTTTCCGGCCCTTCTTCAACGCCGCCACCGGTGAATGGGTTGAGTACACGGCCATCGCGGAGGGCACTGACGGAGCGCTCGTCCGCTTCAATTGGCGCAGCGTGCCCGGTGGTACGGTCACCGAGCACGTCCACCCAGTTCAGGAAGAGCGTTTTATCGTGACCTCGGGCGAGGCGCATTTCACCCTAAACGGTGAGGCCCGGACGGCCCGGGCCGGCGAGACCGTCATCGTGCCGGCCGGGGCACGCCACTCTGAAGGCAACGCCGGGCCGGCTGATGTCGAAGGGGTCGTCGAACTCCGGCCCGCATTGCGGTCGAAAGAGTTCCACGAAGCCATCGCCGGCCTGGTGGCCGATGGGGCGACCACGTCCAGGGGCGCGCCGAAGAACCCGCTCCAGCTCGGCGCCACTTTCTGGCACTTCCGCCATGAGAGCCGGGTGACCTCGCCCCCGATCTGGGCGCAGGACCTTTTTCTCCCACCTTTGTGGGCGTTGGCGAAAGTATTTGGCCTGCGGCCCTACCACCAACGCTGGGACAGCCGGATACCAGACGCCAGTTGACGTTGCCCGAAGCGCCGCTGCCCGCGGCCTGGTGCAGCACACGATGAAACCCATGGAGGAACACAGAAAATGACCAACAACGACCCGGTCCGCCGGGTGTCAGTAGTGAGCACCGGCCATGTGCGGATCCGTCCCGATCATGTGGGGTCGACCTGGCGGCCTATGTTCTTGTGGCTGCTCACCTCTCGACGCTGGACAGTACCCCGGCCCATAAACGCCTATGTTATAGAGCACCGGGACGGCGTGGTGCTGTTCGACACCGGGCAGGACATAGCCTCGGTCACCGACCCCGGCTATTTCCCCGGAGGGCCCACAAAGGTGCTGTACGACCGCCTCGCCACCTTTGAGATCACCCCGGAAGAGACCCTTACCGCCGGGCTGGGCCGGCTCGGTTATGCCGCCAGTGACGTCCGCACCGCCGTCCTGTCCCATTTGCACCAAGACCATATCGGGGGCCTTGGTGAGCTGGGCCAAGCCGACATCGTTGTGAGCCAAACCGAGTGGGCCACGCTGGCGCTCCCGGCGCCCGCACTGCGGGGGCTCATGACCCGGCACATTGACTTGCCCGGGCTGCGTTGGCACCGGGTCGAGCCCAAGCCCACCGACGATCCCAGCCTGGCCCCATTTGTGGCCAGCCATGACCTGTTCGGTGACGGCAGCCTGGTGCTCCTGCCGACGCCCGGGCACACGCCGGGCTCGATGTCGTTGCTGGTCCGTCAAGCCGGCCTACCTCCGCTCATGATGGTCGGCGACCTGACCTATGACGTGCACCTGTTCGAGCACAGCCACGTCCCCGGGGTAGGCAACCGGCGCCGGCTGCAAGAAACCACCGCCATGGTCAACAAGATGCGCGAGCGCATGCCGGACCTGGTGGTCTTGGCCGCTCACGACCCCGGAGCGGCCGACCGTCTGGCCCAAGCTACCGGCCAAGCCCCAGTGCCGCTGGCCAAGGCTGAACCGTGACCGCGCCGGCAGGAGCCCCCGCCCATCCCAAAACGTCCCGGGCGGGAAAAGAGATGGCGACCGATGAGCTGGAGGCCGTCCAGCTCGGTGGGACCACGCAGTGGATCCGCACCCGAGGGGCCGAGAGCTCCAACCCGGTGCTCCTGCTCGTCCAGCAAGGGCCCGGCCTGCCCATGATCAACGAGGCGCGCCGCTTTGAGCGCCTGCTAGGGCTGGAAGCAGCCTTTACCGTCGTGTACTGGGACCAACGCGGCTGCGGTCGTTCCCTGCGGGGGCCCAAGACCACCGACATCAGCCTGGAGGCGATGGTGGGCGATACCGTAGCGCTCCTAGGTCTACTTCGAGACCGCTCCGGTCAGAAAACATATGTCGCCGGCTTCTCCTTCGGCGCGACGGTCGCCGCCTACGCCGCGGCAAAGCGCCCTGACCTGGTGGAGGTACTGGTGGCCGTGGGGACCGATATCGACGGTACCGCCGCCGCCAACAACGCCTACGACTTCGCCCTGAGTACCGCTCGCCAGCGCGGCAACCGGCGGGCCACCCGCCAGCTGGAGGCCATCGGGCCGCCTCCGCACCTCCGCTCGAAGCAGTTCTCGACCCGCGCCCGTTGGGCCTCCAACTTCGGTGGGGTCTCGAGGGACGAGAACTACGCCAGCCTGGTGCGGGGGCTACTCGCCAGCCTGGCGCGCTCGCCGGACTATTCGCTCGGCGACATCGTGCGCACCGTGCGCGGCATCAATGCCACCCAAGCGGCTCTGCTGCCTGAACTGGCCGGAGTGGACCTGGTCCGGGCCCTGCCACGGCTCGAGGTCCCCGTCATCATGGCCCAGGGCCGCCTTGACCAGGTGGCCCCGGGCGAGGCGGCCGAGCGGTATTACGGCGCCCTGGAGGCGCCGAGCAAGCAGTTCGTGTGGTTCGAGAACTCAGCGCACACGCCACAACTTGACGAACCCGACAAGTTCGGAGACCTCCTCAGGCGCGCTCGAGCGGACCGGGTGGCAGGCACGTGACGTCGCCCTGGACTAGTAGGCCAGAGGTAACTCTCGATCTGGGCGCCGACATCACCATTGGCCCTAAAGACAACGAGCTTTTTATGCAAGCAGACGACACATTCGACACCGATAGTGGAGAGAACCTATGAGCGGGGCACGGTCCTGGATGCTCTACGGCGCCGCCGGCTACACCGGCGCCTTGATCGCAGAGCAAGCACTTGAGCGCGGTCACCGGCCGGTCCTCGCCGGCCGGAGCGAGCCCGCGATCGCGGCACTGGCCGAGAAACTGGGCTTGGCGCACCTGTGCTTCAGCGTGGACGACCCCGCCGCCATGGACGCGGCGCTTGCCGAGGTAGGCATGGTACTGAACGTGGCCGGCCCGTTCCTGTACACCGCCGCCCCGCTGGCCGTGGCCTGCCTCAAGGCCGGGGTGCACTACCTCGACATCAGCAACGAACTGCAAGTGTTCCGGGCCCTGTACGACCTGCACCAGCGCGCCGAACATGCCGGGGTCGCCATCATCCCCGGCGTCGGCTTCGGCGTCGTGGCTACCAACTGCCTGGCCCGTTACGTAAGCGACACCGTCGGTGGGGCAGAACACCTGGAGGTTGCTACCCGCGCTGCGATCGCCCAACCCGGCCCCGGCGCTGCGGCAACCAGACGAGAAAGCCTCGCCTACGGGGGCTGGGTCCGCCACAACGGTGCCCTTGAGCCTCTCTCGCTCGGCTCCGGCATCACCACGATCACCCTCCCCGACGGGCCCTGCCAGGTGATGCCCGTCCCCACCGGAGACCTCGAAGCAGCCTTTCAAGCCACCGGTGCCGCCGACATAGTGTCCTATGCCCCCGTACCGGCCCCGGCGGTCGTGGGCCCCGAAGCCTCAGATAAGCACGCTGCCGCGCCTCAGGCCTACCGGTCGTCAGGGTGGGCACGAGCCACCGGCCCGGGCGGTGCGACCGCCGAAGCCTTCTTGCAAACTGGTGAGTCTTACCTGTTTACGACCATGGCGAGCATCCGCGCTGTAGAGGAGACCTTGGCAGGATCCCCGCGCGGAGCGCTCAGCCCAGCGGCGGCGTTCGGCACTGATTTCGCCCTCACGGTGCCAGGCACCACCCGGACTGGTGGCGACCGGCATGAGCGATGAGCTGCCCGACATCTCCGGGGTTCGCGAGCGGTGGGGCCGGGATCTCCTGCACTGCCCGTACTGCCACGGATAAATGCGGACCTGGTCGACGAAGACGTCGAAGCGCGCCGTCGAGCCATGACGCAGCTGACAGCGTGACTCCCACCGCAACAGAGGCCCCATCCACCCGTACCCTGGCGGGGGCTCACCCGCACCAATGAACGATCTCCATGTGGTGTTCGGTACGGGTGCGATAGGCCTCGCCCTCATTGACGAGCTCAACACCATGAGGCTGCGGGTGCGGGCCGTTAACCGTTCCGGGCGCGCCGACGTACCCGATGGCGTCGAAGTCGTCGCCGCTGATGCCTCGGACGCCGAGACCGCTGCTAAGGCTGCGACGGGGGCCGGCGTCGTCTACCAGTGCCTCAGCCCTCCGTACCACCAATGGGCCCGGCTTTTCCCCCCGATCCAGGACGGGGTCGTCCATGCCGCCCGCCTAACCAAAGCGCGGTACGTCTCGTTCGAGAACACTTACATGTACGGCGATACCCACGGCGTGCCGGTCACCGAGGCAACCCCACTACGAGCGCAGACCCGTAAGGGCAAGGTCCGCCTTGTCATGGCCGAACAGCTCCGCGACTTTGCTGAAAAGGGCGACCTCGATGTCGTCACGGCCCGGGCATCGGATTACTTCGGCCCCCGAGGGACAGCCCAGTCACCGCTTGGTGACCTCGTCATCGGGGCCGCCCTAGCCGGCAAACCGGCCCGTCTCATCGCCGGTCCCGACCAACCCCACAGTTATTCCTTTACCGGTGATGTGGCGCGCTGTCTTGCCGCCGTTGGTACTCGCGAGGACGTCGCGGGGGAGATCTTCCACGTCCCCAACGCCCCCGCTCGGACCACCCGTGAGGTCATCGCCATGATCTCAGAGGACCTGGGGCGCGTGGTCAAGATCAGCGTCACACCCCGCCTGCTACTGCGCGCCATCGGCCTTTTCAACCCTACGCTCGGCGAGCTCGACGAGATGCGTTACGAGTTCACGCAACCCTTCGTCGTCGACAGCACCAAAGCCGAGAGCCGGTTGGGGCTCTCAGCGACCCCGCTCGATGATGCGGTCTCACAAACCATCTCCTGGTTCCGTCACCACAGCAGCAGCGCCAAGTAAAGCGAGCTCGGCGTCTACGCCACGACACGAATAATACGAGGGAGGTGCTTCACCCTCCGGAACACGCAGGTCACCAAGTACTTGGGGTGCCGGTATACAGGTTGACGATGTATCGGCTACCGGACTATACTGAGGCGACATGGTCCAGACAGATGAACGCCGGGACTGCGTTTGGCCTACCGACAACCAAGCGCCTCCCGATGACCCGCGGTGGCCGAAGATCCTGCTGTGCATGGCTCTTCTGGCTGGCTGCGCGGCCGCCCTCCTGTTCTTAGTAGTGGTCGTCGCTCCGTCCGCGAGCGCTGCTGGTGGCTGCGGTGGTGGCTGACAACCAACGACCCCTCATGAGCCGATCGACACTCTTGACGACATCGAGGGCCTCCCCTCGGCGGTGCACGGAGAGGCATGGCCGGGTGGGGGCGTGGCTGTGGGCGACGGCCATTGCCACAGCCGGACCGCTCATCGCCGCCGCAGTCTTGGCGCCTCGAGGGTCGGCAACCCCGGTCCACGGCCTTGCGTGGCTTCTCTTTGTCGGGTCGTCTGTTCACGTCGCCTCAACAGGCTGGCTCTATACACTGCCCGATGTTCGCTGGTACGCCCTCCATAACCCAACGCGGTACGTGTGGGCCCCGGCCGGACTGATGGCGGCAGGGGCGGCCGCTGCTGCCGTGCTGTCCCCGGCGACTATCGCATGGCTCCTGTTGCCGTACTTCGCGTGGCAGTTCTTCCACTTCCAAAAACAGAACGTGGGGATGGCCGCCCTGGCAGCAAGATCGCATGGCCTGATGCCTCTCCGACGTCTGGAACGTCGGGCGCTGGTCGTGGCGGGGGTCGCCGGCATCGGCGGGCTGATCGCCGATCCGGAGCTTCTCCAGCTGGGCGTCCACACGCCGTGGGATGGGTTGTTCAAGGTGTCGACCCTCGTTTTCGTGGCGGCCGTTGGAGCTGGCCTGTTGGCGCTCCTACGGCGACCCAGAGGTGAGCGTCCCATCGGTTTCACGGCGATCTACGTCCTGTCGCTGGTGTTCTCGCTCCCGGTCTTCGTCTTCCGGTCCCCCTATGCCGCCGTCGGGGGCATGACGATCGCTCACGGCTTTCAGTACCTGGTCCTCATTGGGCTGGTAGCAGCCGGGAGCGCAAGCGGGACCGGCAAAGCCGTCAAGCTGGCCGTACTGGGCAATGTGGCCCTGGTCGGCGGGGCGCTGTTGAGCGGAGCATCACATCTGCACGGCTCGGGGCCGTTATTGCGTACTCTTTTCGGCGCCTATCTCGGCGCCGTCATGGCCCACTTCGTCGTCGACGCCGGGCTGTGGCGGCTGCGAGACCCCTTCCCACGGGCGTTCCTGGGCACCCGTCTCCCCTACCTGGTCCCGGCCCGGCCAGTGGCTCCGGCCACCGATGGATCGTCTGCCGATATAGAATGACGTCGGTGGCAAGCTCTCAGCGAGAACCTCGGCCAGGCACCGGTCAGGCCGAGCTGTTCGGCGGCTTCGGCCGCTACGCCGGGCCGGCTACCTTGATCCTGTCGAGCCTTGCCGATGGTCCCAAGCACGGCTACGCGCTGACCAAGGACATCGAGGCCTTCTCGGACGTGCGCCTGGCTCCCGGAACGCTCTATGAGGCGCTGGCCCGGCTTGAGGGACAGGGGCTGATCGAAGCGCTCGATAGCGATGACCGGCGCCGTCCGTACCGGCTGACTGCAGTCGGGGCCGAGGCCCTGCGCACTCATCTTGCTGCGCAGCGCCGCGTCGCTGACCTGGGCCTTCGCCGGCTCGCCGGCAGCTGGGGGGCGGCATGAACCTCCCCCCGGACAAGGCCCGTCGTCGCGCCGAAATGCTTCTGCGCTGCTACCCGAGGGAGTGGCGCGGCCGCTATAGCGACGAGTTCACCGAACTGCTCGTGGCCGAGATGTCCGAACAGCCGCGCTCCTGGCGACGTAGTGCGGACGTCGTATGGAGTGGATGCGTGGCCAGGACCGCCGAAGCTGGCCTCGGCCAAAGAAGGCTCGAGCCCGTCGACCAGGTTCGCAGGTCTCTCGTCGCCCTTGGTTGCGCCATGGCCGTGTTCCTCGCCTTCGGGGCCGCCATCTGGGCCCAGTTGACCATCGGTTGGCAGTGGTCCGAGCCCGGTACGGCGACCACGACGGCGGCAATGGTCGTGATGTCTGGCGCAGCGTTGGCCTTCTTCACCTTTGCGGTTGCCGCCGCCGTGCCCGTCTTGTGGGGCGTCCTAGGGCGCGCTATCCGCCGAGAGTTCCACGGGCTGGTGCGCCCATCTCTTCTGTTCGTTACCGCTGTGAGCGTCTTGGTCGTGGGCGGCCGTCACTTTGCCAACGGCTGGCCCGGTACGGGAGGCCACCCTTGGGCGCACCAGGGCATCGTGCCTGGAGGCGTGGCCGCCTTCACGTGGGCATCGACTCTCTCGATCACGTCGTACTGGGCTCACCCGGGGGCGCTCATGGCGTTCCCCGCCAGCGAGATCGCCTGGATGGTGGTCAGCCCGGTCGCCTTGGTGTGCACGGCGGTTGGAGCGCTGAAGGTTGTCCGACGCCTCGATATACCTAGCTCAACGCTTTGCTACGAGGCGCGCTTGGCACAGGTCGGTGCTGTTGTCATGAGCGTTTTTCTCGTTGGAGCCAGTATGTGGGTCATCTACGGCGGACCGGGGCCCCGGGACCTGTTCCACGTCGGGGCCATAGACGTCGCTGGGTTGGTTGTGATGACGCTGGCCCTGGCCGTCGCATATCGAGCCACGCTGCGGGCCAGGCGCAGTGGGCTGGCTCTGTCGCCGAACTGACCAGACGGTCGCCACGGCATGCGAGACGCGGGTCCCGAGGCCCAGGTAGATGCTGCTGCCAGCGTGAGCGCAGCAACCGGGCGGACGCCTGACCATTTGCCTGGTCCAAACCAGTTTGATTGGCACGCCGACGACCCAGCCAAGAGCACCTGGAGTCGCCGAAGGATCTTGGCCCTCGGTTTGGGCGGGGTGGCGGCGGTCATCGCAGCGGGCGCCACCGGGCTCGAGCTCGTATCCCATGGGGTACTTCCTGGCCAGCAGCGGCTCGACCGGACCGAGGGCGGTTGCTCGGTCCCCAGACCGCCGCTGCGGTTCTCGACGCCCGGGCCATCGATTTCGGGCACCTTCTACTCCCGCGCTCGCAACCGTACCGTCGGTTACACCATCGCCTATCCGCCGGGGCACGGCGAGGGCAGCTCTCTGCCGCTCATAGTGATGCTCCACGGCTTTGGTGGCAACCACTCGCATGCTGTGGCCGGTATGTCGCCGGCACAGGCAATGGCGCTGCACGTCGGCGGCTCCCCGCTCCCTCCGATGGCGATGGTGACGGTCGACGGAGGAGGCGGGTACTGGAACCCTCATCCCGGTGACAACCCGATGGCGATGGTAGTCGACGAGCTGGTCCCGATGTGCCAACAGCTCGGGCTCGGACTACCGCCCCATCACATCGGCACGATGGGCATCTCGATGGGCGGCTACGGGGCTCTGTTGCTGGCAGAGAAGTACCCACAGCTCATCGCCGCGGTCGCAGCCATAAGCCCGGCGATCTGGACCAGTTATGCGGAGGCGCGCGGCGTTAATCCGGGCGCATACACGTCGGCGGCTGACTTCGCGGCTGACGACGCCGTCACCCACACGGCTGCACTGGACGGAACACCCGTCAGGGTGGCCTCAGGAGACGACGACCCCTTTCACCCCGGAGTCGTGGCGCTCGCCCACGCTCTCCCGCCCGGAGCCATCGTCGAGTTCTCCTCGGGTTGCCATACTGGCCCATTTTTCGTGGCGCAGGAGCCGCCATCTCTGGCCTTCCTGGCTCAACACCTCGTGTAGCCGTGGCGCGTCGTCCCTATCCTGCGGCCTGGGCCCCGTTGAAAGGCCTGCCGTCCGTTGCTCAGGTCGTCCGCTGCCTTGGCGAGCTCGTTGAGAGCTGGGCACAGGTGGCGTAGACACTTCTCTAAGAACAATTTCCCATTTCTCTAAGAACAATTTCCCCACTGGCAGCTGAGCGATACATCCCTCCTTTTCCACGTGCCAGCGATCGCGATGGGTGTTCCGACCTCGAACCCCGGGGGGACAAACCACATTTCACATGGAGGGCCACCGTCCCCGGTAGCGTCGCTGTACGACGCCATTCCATTCCACATCGCCAAGTAGAGCTGTTGACCCGTGGCTAGCTTCCTCGCTACAACTCGTGCAGGCGGCACTACAGGCGCCGAACCCTGGGTGGAAACAAAACCTCCAAGATCGGTCGGGACTCGCCAGCCAACGTCAACGGGCCCGCCGACCACGGGATAGCTAACTGACTAGGCAAATATGAACCGGCAGTCGCACCAGTTGGGGCGGCGTGACCGGTCTGGAACGCGCCCATGGTCCACCATCTGGCTGAGCAACCCAGCCATGCCCTATCAATGGCTGAACAGTGAAGGTACGCCGACTGGCCGGCGACGAGAGTCCCAAGATCCAACGCAGGCTTCGCCTCGCTGCCTCGGCCGATGCCGGACTTTAGGGCCCGGTTGGTCGCCATCGCAGATGTTCTCGAAGATTGTGGCATTGAATTGCCGGCCAAGTTGAGGGAAATACGATTCCACGCCTTGGTACATCCAAGTGCCATTGCAATTGCCCAAATCAAGGGCGACCACCCTGACGTATGCCGCCGGGTAAAGCCACGCCGTTGTGGCACGGTAGTGGCACGGCCCACCCCTCGCGACGTACGCACCTGTCCGACCGCCGAGCCGGCTAGGCGCTCGGGAAAGGCACGCCCGTCGCCCTGCTTGACTTTGCCCTGCCCCTTCGGTAGCGTTCACAATCGGACATCTGTTCGCAGTGCGAACAAGGGGACGATGGACCCACGAGGGCAGCGTAAGGAGGGATGGTGGACAGTCAAAAACCTGCAGGGGCCCCCGAGCCATCAGGGCAGACCATGCCGACGATGGACCGCCGGCAATTCCTGATGGGTGCCGGCGTCGTGGGCCTCGGCGCCGTCGGGGGCCGCTCCCTGCTGAGCAACGTCTCGCGGGTGCCTGCCAGTGCTTCGCAGCCGACGATCAAGATCGGCTACGTGACGCCGGAGACGGGCGCGCTAGCACCGTTCGGGCAGGCAGATGCCTTTGTCATAAGCCAGATCCGCGAGTACGTGAAGAAGTCCGGCGGTATCAAGATCGGCGGGAAGCGGTACGCCATCGAAATCATCACCAAGGACTCGCAGTCAACCGACTCGACGGCTGCTCAGGTAGCCAGCCAGCTCATACTCGACGACGGCATCGACATCATGCTGGTCACCTCGACCCCGGACACGACCAACCCGGTCTCCGACCAGTGCGAGGCTAACGGCGTCCCCTGCATATCCTCGGTGGCGCCGTGGCAGTCGTGGTTCATCGGGCGCGGGGGCGTGCCCGGCAAGACCTCGTTCAAGTGGACGTACCATTTCTTCTGGGGACTGGAAGATCTCGAGGCCGTCTACTACGACATGTGGGACCACGTCCAGACCAACAAGGTCATCGGCGCCCTGTGGCCCAATGACTCCGATGGCAACGCCTTTTCGGCCAAGGCGACAGGTTTCCCCCCCTTCATCGCCAGCAAGGGCTACGAGGTGGTTTTCCCGGGCAGCTACGCCGACGGGACGTCCGACTTCAGCGCCCAGATCTCCACCTTCAAGTCCAAGGACGTAGAGATCCTGACGGGGGTGCCCATCCCGCCAGACTTCGTGAACTTCTGGAAGGAGTCGGCTCAACAGGGCTTCAAGCCCAGCCTGGTGACGGTGGCCAAGGCCCTCCTCTTCCCCTCTGTCGTGTACTCCCTCGGCTCTCTGGGCGAAAACCTCGGTTCTGAGTACTGGTGGGGGCCTCCGTTCCCCTACGCGTCCTCTCTGACCGGCCAGACCGCCGCCCAACTGGCGACGGCGTTCACCTCTTTCGCCAACCAGCAGTGGACACAGCCCATCGGTTTCGCCCACGCCGTGTTCGAGGTAGCCTTCGCCGCCCTGGCCAAGACCAACGGGCCCGGCGACAAGGAGGGCTTCATCGACGCCGTCAAAGACCTCCACCTGGACACGGTGGTCGGGCCTTTGGCCTGGCCCGGGCCCGTCGCCAACGTGGCCAAGACGCCCCTCGTCGGTGGCCAGTGGCGCAAGGGCACGAAGTACCCGTACGAGATAGTGGTGGTATCGAATTCACTGCACCCGAACATCCCCAAGCAAAGCCAGGTCGAACTCATCAAGTGACGGAGGCAGTTCCACAACTTGTGGTGGAGGGCCTGCGGAAGTCGTTCGGGGCCCTCTGCGTCGTTGACCAGGTGAGCTTCCAACTCGGGCGCGGTCGCGTGCTGGGCGTCATGGGGCCCAACGGCGCCGGGAAAACCACCTTGCTGAACGTCATTAGCGGGTCCCTGCCCGCCGATGCCGGCCGGGTCGTCCTCGAAGGCCGCGACGTCACCGGGCGCAACGTGGTCCAGCGTTGCCGTCTCGGGCTCAGCCGGACCCATCAGGTCCCCCGGCCCTTCGAACGGATGACCGTTTTCGAAAACGTCCTCGTAGGGGCCACGAACGGGGCGGCCAGCTCGGCTGGCGGCCGGCGCCAGCGCTATGGGCTGGCCGAACGGGCTCTGGCCCGCACCGGCCTGTTGACCAAGGCCAACCGGTTGGCGGGCACCCTCCCCCTGCTCGACCGGAAGCGCCTCGAGTTGTCGCGGGCACTGGCCACCTCCCCCGATGTGCTCCTGCTCGACGAGATCGCCGGCGGGCTCACCGAGCCGGAGATGGAAGAGCTCGTGAGCCTCATCGTCGCCATCAGGGACACCGGCGTGGCCATAGTGTGGATCGAGCACGTCGTCCACGCCCTGGTGGCCGTGGTGGACGAACTGCTCGCCCTCGACTACGGGCGGGTCATCGCCCATGGCCGCCCTGAACTGGTCATGGCCAGCCGGGAACTCCAGGATGCCTATCTGGGCACGGCTTTCACGTGAGCCTGCTCACGGTGGAGTCGATCGACGTGCACTACGGCGACTTCCAGGCGCTGTGGTCGGTAAGCCTGGACGTCGCCGTGGGCCGGACGCTGGCCATCATCGGGGCCAACGGCGCCGGCAAGTCGACGCTCTTGCGCACCATCGCCGGAGCGCTGTACCCGAGCTCGGGATCGGTGCGCTTCGACGACCGTGACATTAGCCGCGTACCTGCTCACGACCGCGTGAAACTGGGCATCACGCTGGTCCCCGAAGGCCGGAGGCTCTTCCCGAGCCTCAGCGTCGAGGAAAACCTGAAGATCGGAGGGTTCGCTCGCCGGTCCGGCCCCTGGTCCCTAGCCCGGGTGTACGACCTCCTCCCCCTTCTGGGTGAGCGCCGCCACCGCAGCGCCCATCAGCTCTCAGGGGGCGAACAGCAGGCAGTGGCCATCGGCCGTGCGCTGATGGCCAACCCGCGCTTGCTCCTGCTGGACGAGCTGTCGCTCGGCTTGGCACCGATCGTGGTCCAGCGCCTCTACGAGGTCTTACCGGACATCACGGCAGGGGGCACGGCAGTGCTCCTGGTCGAACAGGACATCGGTCGGGCCGTGGCCGCCGCCGACCATGTCCAGTGCCTGCTGGAAGGCCGGGTCACCCTCGAGGGCGACCCGGCCGAGCTCGACCGCGCCGCCGTGCGAACAGCCTACTTCGGCATCTGAGCGACGATGGCCACCTCAAACCCGGTCCCCGGCGCTGACCCTGGGCCTCCCTCCTCGAGCCGGAGGGCGTAAGGGGACATGGTCTGGGTCAACGCCGTCGTCCAGGGCGCCATGCTGGGCGGGCTGTACGCCCTGTTCGCGTGCGGTCTGTCGCTCATGTTCGGGGTGATGAGGGTGGTCAACCTGGCCCATGGAGACCTGTCGGTGCTGGCGGCCTACGGTTCGGTGGCCATCTTCGATTCCTTCGGCTGGAACCCCTTTGTCACCTTGCTCGTCGTCATCCCCGGCATGGCGGTCGTCGGCGCCGGGCTGCAACGGCTGGTCCTGGACCGGGCCTTGCGGATAAGCCCGCTGGCCCCCCTGCTCGCCACCTTCGGGTTGTCCATCGCCCTGGAGAACCTGCTGCTGCAGATCTTCTCGCCCGACCCGCGTATCCTGCCCATCGGTAATTTTGGTATCAGCAGTTGGCAGCTCACGAGCCAGCTGTCCATCAGCTGGTTCGGGCTCTTGACCCTGGGCGTGGCCATCGTCGTGCTGGTCGGGATCGAAGCCTTCCTCAAGCGGACCCGGACCGGGCAGGCCATGCGGGCCACCAGCGACGACCCCGCTACCGCTGAACTGATGGGGATCGACGCCCGCAGCGTCTACACCGTGGCGGCCATGATGGCCATGGCCACGGTGGCAGTAGCAGGTGTTTTCCTGGCCATGCGGACCACCTTTACGCCCTCGAGCGGGCCCGACTACCTGATCTTCGCCTTCGAGGCGGTCGTCATCGGCGGGATCGGCTCGGTGCGCGGCACCCTGGTGGGCGGGCTCCTCCTTGGTATCGCCCAGACGGTGGGCGCTCAGGTCAACACGGCCGACCCCATCCTCGCCGGTGACCTTTTCTTCCTCGCCGTGCTGGTACTGCGGCCACGCGGCCTGTTCCGCAGTTCGGTGCTGGCATGACCGGTGCCGGGCCGACCGGTGCCGGGCCGACCGGTGCCGGCCTGACGGGTGACGAGCCCGGGCGGGTGACACGCACGACCAAAGGCTCTTACCTGGCGTCGGGCTTGGCCCTGGCCATTGTCGGCGCCCTGGCCGTCGTGCCCGTCGTGTCCGGCCTGAACGTCGTGAACGACCTTACCCAGCTCTTCATCCTCTTCGTGATGGGAACCATGTGGAACCTGCTCGCCGGTTACTGCGGGCTGGTGTCCATCGGCCTGCAGGGCTTCCTCGGGCTCGGGGGCTACGCCTTGCTCGCCCTGGCCGACCACAACGGCGTCGAGCCTTACCTGGCCCTGGTGCTCGGCGCTCTGTTCTGCGGGGTGGCCGCGCTCTTGACGTCCCTGGTCGCCTTCCGGCTGCGGGGGGGCTACTTCGCCGTGGGGACCTGGGTCGTGGCCGAGATCTTCTCGCTCATCACCGCCCAGATCTCAACCTTGGGCGGGGGCAGCGGGACGGCCCTCATGAGCCTTTCGAACTTCGGGCCGGAGGCTCGGCTCCACGACACCTACTGGGCGGCATTGAGCTGCGCCGCCGTCGGCTTCGCCGGGGTTTGGCTCCTCCTGCGCACCCGTACGGGATTGACGCTGGTCGCCAGCCGGGACGACGAGGGAGGTGCCCGCAGCTTGGGCGCCCGGTCCGTCGTCGCCAAACGCACCGCCTTTGCTGTCGCCGGGCTCGGCTGCGGTGCCGCCGGCGGACTGTTCCTGTTGAGCAACCTCGACATCGTGCCGAGCTCGGCCTACAGCGTCGACCTCTCCGCCTACATGATCTTCATCGTCCTCATCGGCGGCCTGGGCACCATCGAGGGCCCGGTCATGGGCGCCGTGGTGTTCTGGGCCATCCAGCTCGAGTTCGCCAGTTACGGCGCCTACTACCTCATCGGCCTGGGCGTTCTCGCCGTTTTCATGACTCTGGTGCTGCCGGGCGGGATCGCCGGCGCTATCCGCCGGTTTACCCATGGCGACCCGTTCCCGATCGGTTATACCCTGCTCCCGGCTCGCCAAGGGCCCGCCCCCGGCGCCAGGCAAGGCTCACCGCTCGAACAGGACGGCTTGGCCTTGCCCGACGCCCACGCATAAGGCCGCCAACCCGTAGCGCCCGCCCCGCCGGCGCAGCTCGTGCAGGAGGGTGACGACGAGGCGGGCCCCGCTCATCCCCAACGGGTGGCCGAGGGCGATGGCACCGCCGTTGACATTGACGATCTTGTGGTCGAGCCCCAGCTGGCGCACAACGGCGAGGCTCTGGGAAGCGAAGGCTTCGTTCAGCTCGACGAGGTCGACCTGGCTGATATCCGTCCCCGTGCGGGCCAGCAGCTTGCGCACCGCCGGGACCGGCCCCAACCCCATCAACCGGGGGCTCACCCCACCCACCGCGCTACCGACGAAGCGGCCCAGGGGCTTGGCGCCGAGCTGGCGGGCCTTGGCCTCCGAGGCGACAACCAGGGCGGCCGCCCCATCGTTCACGCCGGAGGAGTTCCCTGCCGTCACCGTGCCCCCGGAGCGGAAGGCGGGCTTGAGGGCGGCCAGTTTCTCGAGCGTGGTGCCCGGTCGGGGGTGTTCGTCCTGCGTGGTGGTGCCCACCGGGACCACTTCGTCGTCCCACCGGCCGGCGGCGCGGGCTTCGGCCCAGCGCCGGTGAGACTCGAGGGCGAAGGCGTCCTGTTCCTCCCGGGAGATGCTGTAGGCCTCGGCCACGTTCTCAGCGGTCTCGCCCATTGATTCCAGGGGGAACAGTTCGGCCAACTTGGGGTTTGAAAAGCGCCACCCCAGCGTGGTGTCGTACAGGGTGCGGTCCCCCCGGGGGAAGCGCGTTTCCGCCCTGTCCATCACCAGGGGCGCCCGCGACATCGACTCGACGCCTCCGGCCACGAACAGATCGCCTTCATCGGCGAGCACAGCATGGCAGGCGGAGACCACGGCGGACAGACCCGAGGCGCACAGCCGGTTCACGGTCACGCCGGCGACGGAGTCGGGTAGGCCGGCGAGCAATGCCGCCATCCGGGCTACGTTGCGGTTGTCTTCGCCGGCCTGGTTGGCCGCCCCGAAATAGACGTCCTCGATCTCGTCCGGCGGCGCCCCCGCCCGCCTCACTGCCTCCCGTATGGCGAGCGCGGCGAGGTCGTCCGGGCGCTCGCCGGCCAACGCCCCGCCGTAGCGGCCCACCGGGGTGCGCACGGCCGATATGACCACGGGCCGGCTCACCGCAGGACCTGAGCGCGCATCCAGGCCAGGAAGCGGTCGCGGTCCCGGCTGATCTGGTCCCAGGCCACGTAGAAGTCGTTGTCCCGGTCGTAATACCCGAGGGAGTAAGAGGGCCTGGCACCGCCGGGGGCCAGGGCCACCGCCGTCACCACCCAAGACGGCAGGACCACGGCTCCCGGCCGAGGCACCAGCTCGTCGACGACCTCCTCGACGGTGACAAGGGAGCGGGCCGAGGCCAGGACGGCCTCCTTTTGGACCCCGGTGATCCCCCACAGCTGCACGTTCCCGTGACGGTCGGCTTGCTGGGCGTGCACGACCGCTACATCCGGTCGCAACGCCCGTACGGCCGCGAGTTTCTCCCCCGTAAAGGGGCAGTCGACGGTGGCGATCGTCGGGGAATGGTGCACCAGGTCCGTCCCCACGTAGCCGCGCAGCACGGCGAACGGGAGACCGGAGGCGCCGGCCACGTAACGGTTGGTGAGCCCGGCGTGGCTATGCTCGTCGGTCCGCAGCGGGACCGGCCAGCCGTGCTCGATGGCATCACGCATCCTGTGCAGTGACCCCACCCCGGGGTTGCCGCCCCAGGAGAACACCAGGGCGCTGGCGCAGCCCATCCCGATCATCTGGTCGAACACGACGTCGGGAGTGAGCCGGGCCAGGGTGAGGCCGCAACGGCCCTGGCGGATGATCTCGTGGGCGGCAGCGAAGGGTATGAGGTGGGTAAAGCCTTCCAGGGCCACGCAATCGCCGTCGTGCACCAGGCGGGCCACGGCTGTGGTCAGATCGAGGATCTCGGCCATCTCTACTGTCCTTGTCTCTCCCCTGGGCCTTGTCTCTCCTCCGGGCGCAGAAGCTATATTATTGTGTGCGCAGAGTGAATGTCTGTTCGCAGGGAGAACACCTTCGATGACCACCGGGTTCACCTCTGACGAGATGATGACCGTGGCGGCGTCGCGCGCCCTTCACGACGGTTTGGCCTGTTTCGTCGGCATCGGGCTCCCCAGCACGGCGGCCAACCTGGCCCGCGCCACCCACGCCCCGGGCCTGGTGCTGATCTACGAGTCGGGGACGATCGGGGCCAAGCCCACCCGCCTACCTCTGTCGATCGGGGACGCCGAACTGGCCGAGACGGCTGACACCGTGGTCTCTGTCCCCGAGATCTTCAATTACTGGCTGCAGGCAGGCCGTATCGACGTCGGGTTCCTGTCGGCCGCCCAGGTGGACCGCTATGCCAACCTCAACAGCACC
>Ga0181517_10000968_pt1 | contig 34269 bp, 32 predicted proteins | sample PEATcosm2014_Bin_31_FD_119748 | JGI IMG/M metagenome (GOLD analysis project Ga0181517, IMG submission 119748) | Peatland microbial communities from MTU Mesocosm Facility, Houghton, MI, USA - PEATcosm2014_Bin01_30_metaG | ecosystem: Environmental > Terrestrial > Soil > Wetlands > Peat | place... | reverse complement strand
GGTTCAAAAAGGTGCAAAATGCGGAAGTTGCATAAAGGTGCCTTGCTGGCGCATGGTTGAGCCAGTATGCAAGACGCCATACGAACAGGTCCGACACACCGCGGATTCGCGGGATACCCTGTAGGCCGCGTGCCCCCACGCGGCATTCCGGGTTTCTCTCAACACAGCCCGCTGCTCAGATCCCTCTTTCTGTTCGGCCCGTTCTCCGTTCCTCTGCTACTGCTCAAACTCCTCGGTTCCCTCCGTGCCCTCCTGTTCGGTCTGGTCAAAAGTGGAAGCGGCGTCCCGCCGCTTGTGCCTGCCTCGCTTTCCTTCCACTCGCCGGAGAATCCGGCGCATGTTGACCCCGCCTTCGGAGTGCGCCCGAGGTCCTTGGCGGACGGCCATCGGGCGCACTCCGCATCCCGGCGCTTTGACTTCCGGCGCCCGGCTTCGCTGCCTTCGCTCGCTTCTGTTACCCCGCTCTCCGCTGCCTCGCGCCGACACGCATCACGCATCACGTTTCACGTTTCACGCATCACGTGGCCCTTGCAGTTTGTCTGGCAAAGCCGACAAATCCCCGCTCGTCCTGCCAACGGCAAATGCCTTTCGATCAGCATGTTACACCACGCATCCTGCGGATCACGCCAAGTTCTGTGGACACAATTCCCCTGGCCCTGCCACACTCAACTCACTGGCGCTCAGTATGTTACCAACGCTGTGACCTCGCTGGAGTTTGTCCGGTTTGTCCCGGCAACCTCCCGCACACCTCGCCCACTCCGCCCGCCACGACAAACGCAAACACTTGGCCCTCAACACAAAACGCACGCCGGCACCCTGTCGGACTTTGTCCCGAACACAGGCCGGATGGGGGGACAAACTCCCCCATTTGCCCTCCGGCGGCGGGCTTGTATGTTGGGGGTAATCGGATCGATGCATTTCGGAATTGGAGCAGTGCCCCGGGCAGTGCGCCTCACGCAATCCTGCGGTTTGCGTGAAGGCGCCGTGGAATGGTCTCGCCGCTGAACCACCATGCTCTTCCCCACAGCTTCCTTAGCTCAACCGGCGCCTCGGGTGGTGGTCACCGGCGTGGGCATTGTCACGGCCCTGGGTTGCGGCTGGAAACCCAACGCCGCCGGCTTCCGTGCCGGGCGCTCGGCCTTCCGGCCGGTCTCGCTCTTCGACGTGAGCCGCCAGCGCGTCAAGCGCGCCGCGGAAGTCGATTTGCCTGCCGTCCCGCTGAAAACCCGGCTGAGCCCCCGCCAGAACTCGCGGCTGGACCGCGCAGCGTCGCTGTTGCTGCTGGCCTCGGTCGAGGCCTGGCAGCAGGCGGGCTGGGAATCCGTCGAGGATCTCCCGTTAGTGCTGGGCACGACAGCGGGCGGCATGACCTTCGGTGAGGCTTACTTCCGGCAGGCGACACGAACGCCCGGCTGTGCGCCGGGCCAAGCCGCCCGCGCCGTCCATTATCAACCGCAAGTTCAGGCGCGCATGGTCCTGGATGGTTTGGGATTCGACGGGCCCGTTACCATTATTTCCAACGCCTGCGCTTCCGGCGCCAACGCCATCGGCCATGCCTGGGAGATGATCCGCGCTGGCCAGGCCGAGGCGGTCCTGACTGGCGGCTACGACGCGCTGTGCGAAATGGTCTTCGCGGGATTCGACGCGCTGCAGGCGCTTTCGCCGACCCTCTGTCGGCCCTTTGACGCGCACCGCGACGGTTTGGCGCTTGGCGAAGGCGCGGGCATTCTGGCGCTGGAAACCTTCGATCGCGCCCGGCGCCGCGGCGCTCTCATTCTGGGCGAGGTGGCCGCCTACAGCACGGCCATCGACCCGCATCATCTGACCCAGCCTCACCCTGAGGGCGAGACCGCCCTGGCGGTCATGAAACAGGCTTGCGCCGCCGCCGGGCTCGCGCCGGAGGCTCTCGATTACGTTAACGCCCATGGCACGGGCACTCCCCTCAACGACAGTTCCGAGGCGCTGGCCATCAGCCGCTGGGCGGGCGACCGGGCGGTCACCTTGCCGGTCAGTTCCACCAAGGCCGGTATCGGCCACTTGCTGGGCGCCGCCGGGGCTGTTGAGGCGGTGAGCTGCCTGATGGCGTTGCGCGAGCAATGGCTCCCGGCCCAGGCCGCCTTCGACAGCCCGGACCCGGCCTGCCGTTTTCCGATTGTCAGCCGGCCTCGCGACGCCCGCATCGGGGTCGCGTTGTCCAATTCCTTCGGTTTCGGCGGCGTGAATGCGGCTTTGATTTTTCGCAAAGGAGAAACCGCGCCTCCATGAGCCGAATCTACGTTTGCGGTTTGGGCGCGGTTTCGCCGGCGGGCTGGGGCCTTCCGGCGTTGCGCGCGGCGCTGGACAAAAGCCTGCCATTGTCTGCCCAACCCCTGGAGCGGCCCGGTTCTCAGCCGCCTTTCCGTGCCCTCCTGGTGCCTCCTCCGCCGGTGCGTCCCGCGTTCCTGGCCCATCCGCGCCTGCGCCGAACCAGCCCCATCACCCATTACGCCGCCGCCGCCGCTCTGGAGGCTGTGGCTGCGCTGCGGAGCGGCTCGGGCCGCGAAGCCCGGCTTGGCGTCGTTGCCTGCATGCAGGTGGGTTGCGTGAACTTTTCGTGCCGCTTCTACGATGAAGCCCTCAAGGACCCCGCCACGGCGAGCCCGCTCTTGTTTCCCGAAACCGTCTATGCCGCTCCTGCCAGCCATGTGGCGGCGCTGCTCGATAACACGCCTCTGGTCTATAGCCTCGTCGGCGACCCGGCCTGCTTTCTGCAAGGAATCGCGCTCGGCATACAATGGCTTGAGCAAGGACGGGTCGATGCCTGCCTGGTGTTCGGCGCCGAGGAAACCCATTGGATCATCGCCGATGCCCTTTGGCGGTTGGAGCGGCCGGCGGTTTTCAGCGCCGGCGCCGGGGCGCTTTGCCTGACTCGCGACGCCAGCAAATCTCTCGGTATCGAGCTGGCCGCCATTACGTCTCCAGTCACCTTTTCGACCCGGACCACCCGGGCGCAGGCCGCGCGTGCGATGCGCGCCGAACTCGAACAGGCGCAGATCTCCCCGGCAGACCTGCTCTGCGATGGGCTGGCTGGCGTTGCTCGCGCCGACGCAGCCGAATCGGCGGCCTGGCGCGATTGGACAGGGGCGCGCCTGAGCCCTAAACGAATCCTGGGAGAAGGCCTCACGGCCGCCGCCGCCTGGCAATGCGTCGCCGCCTGCGACGCCGTCGCTGCCGGCCGGTTCCCGGCTGCCGCCATCAGCCTGGTTGGCTCCAACCAACAAGCCATCGGCGCGCGCGTGGTGCAAACGTCCGGTTTTCAACTAGTTCCCATTTGAGAAGCGGTTCGGCTTCGTCTAACCTCACGGCATGCCGCAATCGGCTCCAAACCAGCGCCCGGAAGGGCTTCTCATCCTCGGCTACGGCAACACGCTCCGGCGCGATGACGGCGTCGGCCCCAAGGTGGCCGAGGCCGTGGCCGCCCTCAATCTTCCCGGCGTCCGCGTTCTGGACTGCGCTCTGCTGACGCCCGAGCTTGCCGACCCGATTTCGCAGGCGGCCAAGGTCGTTTTCGTCGATGCCGCCGTGGATGCGCCGCGGGTGGTGCAGCTCCGCGAAGTGGCGCCGGCCGGGAATTGCCAGATCATGGCTCACGCCGCCAACCCGGCGACGATGCTGGCGCTGGCTCGGGACGTTTTTGGCCATGCCCCCGCGGGCTGGCTGCTGACCATCCCCATCGAAGACCTGGGAATCGGCGACGAGCTTTCTCCTCTCGCACAAAAGGGATGCTCGGCGGCGATTGAGGAGATAAAAAGGCTCGCTCGTTAGGGGCCTGTCAGTCTCCCACAAGGGCCGGCGCTTCCGCCGGTGCTTCCGGCGTTGCGATGGGCTCGTAGAAGGTATTTCGCTGGAACGGCTCGCGGCCGGCTTCGAGAATGCTTTTGACCAATTCGGCTTTGGTTTGGAGCTGCGGCGTGGTGGCGCCGGCCATGTGGAAGATGTGCTCCTCGAGGATGGTGCCGTGCAGATCATCCGCGCCAAAACTCAGCGCCACCTGAGCCAGCTTAAGCCCCAGGCCCACCCAATAGGCGGTGATGTGCTCGAAGTTATCCAGATAAATCCGGCTGACGGCGATGGTGCGCAGCGTGTCGAAACCGGTCGGCGGATGGTTGACCGGAATGGCGTTGTTGTCGGGATGATAGGCCAGCGGGACGAAGCCCACGAAACCGCGCGTCTCGTCCTGCAACGCCCGTAATCGGCGCAGGTGATCCACGCGATCGGCGAGCGATTCGACATGGCCATAGAGCATCGTGCAGGTGCTGCGCCCGCCCAGCCGATGCCAGGTCCGGTGGACTTCAAGGTACTCCTCGGCGGATTCCTTTCCCTTGGCGATGGCCGATCGGATCTCCTTGCGGAAAATCTCCGCCCCCCCTCCAGTCAGCGCATTCAGGCCGGCTGCCCGAAGCTCGCGCAGGGTTTCCTCGACGGATTTCTTCGCCAGCCATGCCAGGTGGAGGATCTCGATGGCGGTGAAGCACTTCAACTGCAGGCGCGGATCCAGCGCGCGCAGCGCCCGGAGCATGTCGAGATAATAACTGAACGGGAGCGTCGGATGGAGCCCCCCCACAATGTGCAGCTCCGTGATCCCCTGGCGTAGCGCCTCGCGCGCCTTTTGGGCGATTTCCTCGACGGAGAGCTGGAAGCCGTCGGCATCGCGTTTCTTGCGGGCAAACGAGCAGAACTGGCAGCTCAGGATGCAGTAGTTCGAGTAGTTGATGTAGCGATTGAGAAGATAGGATGCGCGGTTGCCGACCTTGCGCCGCCGCGCCGTCTCGGCGATGGCCGCCAGCGCGTTGAGGTCTTTGCTCTCGAACAGGCGCAGGGCTTCGGCGTCGGAAATCCGCTCCCCCGCGGCCACCTTGTCATGGAGGTCGCGAAGCTCGCTGCGCTGGATGAGAAGCTGCACGCAATACGATTAGCAGAAAGAGCCGGATTGGCAAATCGGGCGGAGCCGGAGTTTCACCGGAGGCGGAAGCCGCCCTGGAAGACAACCTCGGCGACGGTCACCGTCAGGAAGACGCTGCTGACGACCGCGTTGAGGCGGAAGAAGGCGACATTGATCCAGTTGAGGCTGCGGCGCCGGGCAATCCAATGCTCCAGCACGAGGCATCCGGCGATGATGAACCAGCCGGCGAGGTAAGCGGTGCGAAACCGGCACAGCAGGCCGAAACCCAGCAACAAGCCGCACATCGACATGTGCGCCAGAAAGGCGGCGGCCAGCGCGTTTTTGGGTCCCCAGGCAACCACCAGCGATCGCAGCCCATGCTTGCGATCGAACTCGTAGTCCTGCAGCGCGTAAATAATGTCAAAGCCCGCCAGCCACAAGACCACCGCCGCCGCCAGGACCAGCATCCGGACCAGGTCCCAGGGGGAGAGATCGGCGCCTTTGACCGCCAGCCAGGCGCCCACCGGTCCGAGCGCCAGCGCCAGGCCCAGGAAGACATGCGTGTAATCCGTGAAGCGTTTCGTGAGCGAGTAGAAGCAAATGACCGCCAGCGCGACTGGCGACAGCCAGCCGCAGAGAGGGTTGAGCAACCAACTGGCTGCCACCAAACCCGCGCCGGCCAGCGCGCAAAAAGCGCTCGCGCCAAGGAGACCTATCTGCCCGGTGGGCAGGTGGCGGTCGGCGGTGCGCGGGTTGAGCGCGTCGAACTTGCGGTCCACGATCCGGTTGAAAGCCATGGCGCAGGTGCGGGCGCAGACCATCGCCGCCAGAATCAGGCCGAATTTCCTCCAGCCGGGCCAGCCGCGGTTGTCCCGGGCTGCTACCGCCATGGCGGCCAGCGCAAACGGCAGGGCAAAGAGAGTGTGAGAGAAGCGGATGAAGGAGCCCCATTTGCGGAAAAGGCCGGTCCTCGGACGTTCAGGGTTCCCGTCGCTCATTCCTTCTCGCCCCACCGCGCCACCAACTGATGCTCTACCCCGAGGTGATCCAGCACCCTGGCCACCACCGTATCGACCACCTGCTCCACCGTTTGGGGGCAGGTATAGAACGAGGGATTGGCCGGCAGAATGGTCGCCCCGGCCTGGATGAGAAGCTCAAAATTCTTGACGTGGACCAGGTTCAGCGGCGTCTCGCGCGGGACCAGGATGAGCTTCTTTCTTTCCTTCAGCACCACGTCGGCCGCCCGCAACAACAGGTCGTCGCTCGAGCCGTGCGCAATCCGGCCCAGCGTGCCCATACTGCACGGGATGACTACCATCGCGTCCGGGGCGTTGGAGCCGCTGGCAAATGGCGCGCTCATGCTGCGAAGGCCGTGCGGTTTCACCCCCGCCGGCAGGCGCAGGCCCCCCGGGAGTTCCTCATCGATGACGGAGTGGGCGTAGTTGCTCAACACCACATGGAGTTCATGGCGGGCGGAGGCTAGCTGATCCAGCAAGCGCTGGGCATAGAGCGCGCCGCTGGCCCCGGTGATGGCAATGAGGATTCTCAAGATCGGTGGCCGGGACTACTGCCTCTCGTATTCGCCTTTGCTAACCCGCTTGAGCACCGTGAAACCGGCCTTTTTGGCGTCGGAGAACGACAGTGACTTGGGCGAGTTGAAGGTGGACCAAACCCGGCGGACCGGCTTCTTGCAGGCCGGACATTTGGTCAGCGGAGCGGCCGAAAGCGGCCGGCACAAGGTGAACTTGCCGCCGCAGACCTTGCAATCGCCTTCGCACAATTCATATTCGTAAATGGGCATAACCTAGCTTCCGAACACGGAATACAGGATCCCAGCCATCATGCCCCGAGTCAAGACGGCTTCGCGGCCGGACGCCCGGAGGCTGGACCTCCCGGGCTGGCAGGCTAACTTTGCCTTTGACCTGGGGCGCTGAAACTCTACCTTGGGGACAAATGAAACATTCGGGTAAAGCCAGAAAGGCGGCTTTCAAGCTCATCCTGCTCTCGCTTGCGGCGGGAGCGGTGTTATGGGTGACCGTGTTTCTTGCCGCGGTCATTGGCACGGTGATTTCGGCGGTGGCGCTGCCGGTGTTGCTCGTGCTGTGGTTCCTGTTCACGGTCTTCACCATTTACTTTTTCCGCGACCCAAACCCCCGCGTGCCGATGGGGGCCAACCAGGTGCTGGCGCCGGCCCATGGGAAGGTCGATGTCATCGACACGGTGGTCGAGCCGAAATTCATGGGCGGAGAATGCCAGCGGGTGTCGATCTTTCTCTCGGTTTTCGACGTGCACGTCCAGAACGCGCCGGTGGGCGGGACGGTGACCTTTTTTAATTATACCATCGGCGAGTTTATCAACGCGTTGCGCGTGGAGTCGGCGGCGCACAATGAAAACGCGCTGGTGGGGTTCGAGGCCGCCCAGCCCAAGGGTGCCAAGGTGGGCGTGCGGCTGATCGCGGGCGTCATCGCGCGGCGCATTGTGCCTTTTGTGCAGCAGGGGGACGCGGTGGTGGCGGGCGAGCGCATCAGCCTCATCCAGTTCGGCTCCCGGGCCGACATCTACCTGCCGGCTAACGCGAAAATTAAAGTCAAACTCGGTGACCGCGTGGTCGGCGGCGAAACCGTTGTGGCGGTGTTTGAATAGCTTTGCCCCCCAAACCGAACCTAACCCACCATGGACTCTGCGTCCCCCGCACCCCAACACCACGAGCCGGCCGAGCCGAAGCTTAAGATCTACTTCCTGCCCAACCTGCTGACGGCGGGCAATCTGTTCTGCGGATTTGTGGCCCTGACCAAAATTGTCGAGGCGGACCTTTCGACGGGGGATTATCAGCAGATTGAAGTGGCGCTGGGCTTTATTCTGCTGGCCTGCATTTTCGACCTGCTCGACGGCCGAGTCGCGCGCATGGGCGGGGTCGAAAGCCCCTTCGGGCGCGAGTTTGATTCCCTGGCGGATTTGATCTCGTTCGGCGCGGCGCCCGCGTTCCTGGTTCATCGCGTGGTGCTCAAAGACGTTTTTCCGCCCGACCATCCGGAGTGGGGATGGTTCATCGCTTCGATTTATCTTATCTGCGGGGCGTTTCGTCTGGCGCGGTTCAATTGCATGGCGGCCCAGGCGGGTTCCGGCGGGGGCAAGGACTTCCTCGGGTTTCCCATCCCGTCCGCGGCCGGCCTGGTGGCTTCGCTGACGCTCCTGATCATCGAGCTCAACCAGAAGGACCGCGATCTCGGCAAGTGGAAGTATCTGCTGGCGGTGGTCCTGGTGTTTCTCTCGGCCATGATGGTGAGCACCGTGAAGTATCCTACCTTCAAGTCTCTCGGCATGCGCTCCACCACCACGCTGACCAAGGCTCTCCTGTTTGCGCTGCTTCTCGGGGCTATCTTCGTGCTGCGGAAATGGATTCTCTTTTACGTGCTTCCAGCCTTCTTCACCGTCTACCTGCTCTACGGCTTTGTCCGGCCGCGCATCTCGCGGCAGATGCGCCGCGATATTGAGGACGAGGAGGAAGAGGAAGCATAGGGCTTGGCGTCGATAGCCACGAGTGGATATGGGCTTTCAGGTTATCAGGTGGTCACGTTTTCAGGTGCTCGGCGCCAGCGTTGGCCGCTAATCCGGCATGGGCGCCATTTCTCCTATTCTCCTGGCGTGGCTGACCGGGTTCACGAGCGGGCTCCTGCTCTCGATTCCCATTGGCCCGATCAACCTCACCATTATCAACGAAGGCGCGCGGCGGGGGTTCAAATGGGGCCTGCTGATCGGCCTGGGGGCCACCGCGATGGAGACGATTTATTGCTTTATCGCCTTTACCGGCTTTGCCTCCTTTTTTCAGCGCGGGTATATCCAGACAGCGATGGAGGTGGGCAGCTTCTTCTTTTTGTTATATCTCGGGATCAAATTCCTGATGGCCAAGTCGGTCGAAAGGCCGGTGCATCTGGGCGCGGCGGCAAACCGGATGGAGGACCGCTTCAACCAGCGGTTCCACCCTGAATCCGCGTTTCTGACCGGCTTTGTGCGGGTCATGGGGAATCTCGGGGTGCTGGTGTTCTGGATTTTCCTGGCTGCCATGTTCATCTCGCGGGAATGGGTGGCGCCAGATTGGCCCGGCAAGTGCGCGTGTGTCACCGGGGTGGCGCTGGCCACGGGAGGCTGGTTTGCCACCCTGAGCTGGCTGGCCTCCCTCGGCCAGGGGCGCTTCGACAAACGGACCCTGCTGCGCATCGAGCATTTCTCCGGGATTATCCTGGTGGCCGTAGCCCTGGTCCATGGCGGCATGATTCTTTGGGAAATGCATAAGCGATGACAAAAAGATTGCCTCCCACGGCCGCCTTTTATAAGGTTGAAGCATAACATGAATTACCGTCGATGAAAATGAATGGTCGATTCTTGACCTCTTCGACGGCGCGGTTAGATTGCTTGCGTTTGCGGGCCAGGCGCGTCCCTTCGCCAGCCCGATGGGATCGCCGATGAAACTGATGAGAAACCTGTTCCTGTCTTCCCTGGGCAAGAAATACATCATGGCGGCAACGGGCTGTGTCCTGTTCCTTTTTGTCCTGGGCCACCTGGCGGGCAATCTGCAGATCTTCCTGGGCTCGGCGGCGATCAACCGCTATGGGAATTTCCTGCAATCCAACCCGGAGTTGATCTGGCCTGCCCGGGTGGTCCTGCTGGCCATGGTGCTGTTGCATATCTGGTCGGCCTCCAAGCTTTCGCTGGAGAACCGCGCGGCCCGGCCCGTGGCCTATGCCCAATACCAGCCGGTCGGCTCGACCTACGCGTCGCGGACCATGCTGATGAGCGGGACGATTATCTTTGTGTTTATCGTCTATCACCTGCTGGACTTCACGTTCCAGGTCAAGGCGGTCAACGGCACCGGACAGGATTTTCGGCAGTTCGCCGAGCAGCCGGCGGCGGTGATGGTGTTCGCGCCGTCCGCGGGGCACGGCGCCGAAGGGGCTGCGGGCCGCCATGACATTTTCAAGATGATGGTGACCGGATTTCGCGTCCCATGGGTCTCGGGTTTTTATATCCTGGGCATGGGGCTCCTGTGCCTGCACCTGAGCCATGGGGCCAGCAGCATGTTCCAGTCGATGGGCTGGAAGAATGAGGCCTACCGGCCGCTCCTGGACAACCTGGCGCGGGTGGTGGCCCTGCTGGTTTTTTTGGGCTACGTCTCGATCCCGGTCGCGATCCTGCTCGGGTATGGAAAGGAAGCGATGAAATGAACGCCAACCTTCCTTCCGCTTGGGTTCCCGCCGGTTATCTCCCTTGATAATATGCCTTTGGATGGTCACATTCCTTCGGGTCCGCTTGCGCAGAAGTGGGACAAACACCGGTTCGATCTCAAGCTAGTGAACCCGGCGAACAAGCGGAAGTTCGACGTCCTGGTGGTGGGCAGCGGCTTGGCCGGCGCCTCGGCCGCCGCGACGCTCGCGGAGGCGGGCTACAAGGTCAAGTGCTTCTGCTTCCAGGACAGCCCCCGGCGCGCCCACAGCATCGCCGCCCAGGGCGGCATCAACGCCGCCAAGAACTACCAGAACGACGGCGACAGCATCTACCGGCTCTTTTACGACACCATCAAGGGAGGCGATTTCCGGGCGCGCGAGGCCAACGTCTATCGCCTGGCCCAGGTCAGCGTCAATATCATCGATCAATGCGTGGCCCAGGGGGTGCCGTTTGCCCGGGAATACGGCGGGCTTCTGGCCAATCGCTCGTTTGGCGGAGCTCAGGTTTCGCGCACCTTCTACGCCCGGGGCCAGACCGGCCAGCAGTTGCTTCTGGGGGCTTACCAGGCCCTCTGCCGCCAGATCGCGCTCGGAGCCGTCCAGATGTTTCCTCGCACCGAAATGCTCGACCTCGTGGTCCTTGACGGCCATGCCAAAGGGATCGTCGTGCGCAACCTCGTGACGGGCGAGATTTCCTCCCATGCCGGAGACGCGGTGGTGCTGGCCACCGGCGGCTACGGCAACGTCTTCTTCCTTTCGACCAACGCCAAAGGCTGCAACGTCACCGCCACCTGGCGGGCTTACAAGAAGGGCGCATTTTTCGCCAACCCGTGCTACACGCAAATTCACCCGACCTGCATCCCGGTCAGCGGCGAGCACCAATCCAAATTGACCCTGATGTCGGAATCGCTGCGCAACGACGGGCGGGTCTGGGTGCCCCTCGCGAAGGGTGATTGCGCCAAAGCGCCCGGGACCATCCCGGAAGAGGCCCGGGACTACTACCTCGAGCGCAAGTATCCCAGCTTCGGCAACCTGGCGCCGCGGGACATCAGCTCCCGCGCGGCCAAGGAAGTCTGCGACCAGGGCCGGGGCGTCGGGCCGGGCGGGCGCGGCGTGTATCTGGATTTCAGCGACGCCATCAACCGCCTCGGCCAGAATGTCATCAGCGAGCGCTACAGCAATCTCTTCGAGATGTATGAGCGCATCACCGGGGAGAGTGCCTACGAAGCGCCGATGCGGATCTATCCGGCCATCCATTACACCATGGGCGGCTCGTGGGTGGATTACAACCTGATGAGCAACTTGCCGGGGCTCTTTGTCATTGGCGAGGCCAACTTCTCGGACCACGGCGCCAACCGGCTGGGGGCCAGCGCGCTGATGCAGGGCCTGGCCGACGGATATTTTGTCCTGCCCTACACACTCGGCCATTACTTCGCCTCCGCCAAACAAGCCAAGCCTTCGGTGACGCATCCCGAATTCAAGAAGGCGGAGGAAGAGATCTGTCGGTTTACCCGAAAGCTGCTGACTGTCAAAGGCAAGCGCACTGCCTTGTCCCTCCACCGGGAGTTGGGCAAGCTGCTTTGGGAGCACTGCGGCATGGCCCGCAACGAGGCCGGCTTGAAACGCGCCCTCAAGCTGATTCCCGAGCTGCGCGAGGAATTCTGGAAGACGGTCAACGTCACCGGCGATAACGAGGAGCTCAACCAGGCCCTGGAATACGCCGGGCGGGTGGCCGATTTCATGGAATTCGCCGAGCTGCTTTGCTTCGACGCGCTGCATCGGCGCGAATCCTGCGGCGGCCATTTCCGGGAGGAATTTCAAACGCCGGACGGCGAGGCCCTGCGGGACGACGAGCGGTTCTCGTATGTGGCGGCGTGGGAATACAAGGGGGCCAATCAGGGTCCGGCCTTGCAGCGCGAGCCGCTGGTGTACGAGGAGGTGCACATGAGCACCCGGAGCTATAAATGAATGAATCTCACCCTTAAAGTCTGGCGTCAGAAAAACGCGGCCACGCCAGGGCGGTTTGAAACTCATCAGGCCAGGGACGTGTCCCCCGACATGTCGTTTCTGGAGATGCTCGACGTCGTCAACGAAGGCCTGCTCGAACAGGGCCGGGAGCCGATTGCCTTTGATTCGGACTGCCGGGAAGGGATTTGCGGGATGTGCTCGCTGGTGATTAACGGGATTCCCCATGGCGGCCATCGCGGCACCGCCTCCTGCCAGCTCCACATGCGCCATTTTAAAGACGGCGAAACCGTCACCGTCGAACCCTGGCGGGCCAAGGCCTTTCCCATCCTTCGGGATCTCATTACCAACCGCAGCGCTTTCGACCGGATCATCCAGGCCGGAGGGTTCGTTTCGGTCAATACCGGCGGCACGCCGGATGGCAACGCCATCCCCGTCCCCAAAATCACCGCCGACAGCGCCATGGACGCCGCCGCCTGCATCGGCTGCGGCGCATGCGTGGCGGTGTGCAAAAACGCTTCAGCCATGCTTTTCGTTGCGGCGAAAGTTTCCCACCTCAACCTCCTGCCCCAAGGCTATGCCGAGAAGAGCCGGCGCGTGCTCGGCATGGTTCGTCAAATGGATGCCGAAGGATTCGGCAACTGCACCGTTACCGGTTCCTGCGAGGCGGTTTGCCCCAAGGAGATCAGCCTGAACTTCATCGCCAAGATGAACCGCGATTATGGGGCGGCCATGCTCAGGGGCAAGTGAAGGGTTGCAACGTTAGGACGTTTTAACGTTCTAACGGTGTCACTTGGGCTGATTTTCCGCATCCAGGGTGCTTACGAGATCTTTCTCCGCCAGCACCCAATCCTCGAGGGTCAAAGGGTGTTCCGGCAGTTTGTCCCTATACATTTCGTAGGCGTGCTGGCGTACCATGGCCGTGGTGATTCCCGGGGTGAAAGGCTTGGGTTGCTCGACCGCTTTTTCGTTCCTTTTTTTCATAACGACTCCGTTTCCGCAATAACCATACTCCCGTGGATAGGGTCCGCAAGTCGACGCGAGGAGGTATCAGCCCAGGAACGGCCGCACCCCATGCGCGGAGCGCGCCGAATTCTTCGGCGCGCTCCGCCGGGAGTGTCTGCAGCCTGGCTTTGGCTGCATCCTAGCAGCCGCGCGCTCAGGCCTGTTTCGCCTGCCCGCCGCTGCCGTTGACCTGGGTGCGGAGCATCAGGCCCAGCAGGCCGTCCACCATGCCGGGATTAGCGCCGGCGCCGCTGACGGCGACGTCTGGCACGATGCGCACCTGGCGATCGCCGACGATCTGCATGAGCTGCATCACCGTGTAGCCCTGCGCCCCCAGCGACTCGACGCCGGCGCGGTAAGCTTCGGCTTTGGCCTGGCCGGTGGCGCGGATGGCTTCGGCCTCGCCGTGCGCGCGGAGGCGCACCGACTCGGCTTCGCCGGTGGCTTGCTTGATCTGCGCGTTGGCATGGAGCTCGGCGATGCTGACGCCCTGCTCGGCTCCAACGACCTGCTGCTGGATGTCCGCCAGCGAGGTTTGACGCACGAGCTGTTGGCGCTGTTTCTGCGCCGCTTCTTGCACCTCGAAGGTCTTGCGCTGCTCTTCAGCGATCTTGCGATCCGTCTGCGTCTGCATCAGTTGAGCCGGCGGGTTGATGTCGCCGATCAACGTGTCGATCGCCTGCACATCATAGGCCGCCAGCGCGGCGCGGATGTGTTCGGCTGCCTCGACCTGCCGGTGGCTGCGGGCGCTCAGGAAGTCGAGCACCGTGTAATCCTGCGCCGAGTTGCGGAAGTAATTGCCCACAATCGGCTGCAAGACATGATCCACCAGGTTCTGCATCGAGCCAACCCGCGAGATGACCTTGGGCGCGTCCAGCGCCCCCACATGGATGATCTGCGCGACATCCAGGCTGAAGGCAAAGCCGTCTTTGGAGCGCACGGTGATGGACGAGAGCTTCTCGTCATACCGGTGCGCCTCGGTGCGGGCTGCCCAGTTGAGCACGATATTGGTCGTCGGCACCAGCTCCACCTTCATCACCCGGGTGTTAATTGGCTGCTTGCCCGGATAAAGCGGCGTCACCCAAACGCCCTTGTGTCCCTGGTTGACCAGGTCGCCATGCTTGAATTCAACCCCGCTGACGTCCACATGGGCCTGGCCGACGTAGGAAATAACCACGCCGACATAGCCAATGGGGATCTCGACCATCGGTACCTGTTCGACCTGCACGAACCAGGGATTCAGGTTCCACGTGCCGGAAAGAAGGATCTGTTCCTGCAATCCGCGCCGGCCGCCCCCGGCCATAAACGCCTGGGCGTTCTGGAAGTTCTCGTGCCCGGGGATCGCCGGCCCGGCGATCTCCCCGCCTTCGATCGGCTGTCCGTCCAGGGTGGTCACAACCCCCACCATGTCGGGCTCGACCCGTTGCAGCAGGAGCTGGCCCATGCCCATGCCGTGTTCGGCGGCTGTTTCGGAGTTGATGACGGTGAACAGCGCCCGATTAATGCGATAGGTCCCCGCCGTCAGGATGGCGAGCTGGCGGCCCTTCTCCCCGCCGTTGACCAGGAACTTGCGCGCGTCCTGGAAGTTGTCGCACTCGACGACCTTGCCCAGGATGCGATCCGCCGGGCTTGGCGCCCCATCGGCCGCCACCACCAGCGCAATCTCACCTTGCGGCACCACCGTCACCGGCGTCTTGAGGACCCGATATTGCCAGCGGAAGTAGCCAAAATGCAGGCCCGGGGCCAGCGTATCGGCCTGGTAGCCCGCTTCACCTGCCAGCGCGATGAACCGGCCGGGGAGCAGGGAACGCCCGCCGAATTTTTTAACGACGATGCCCACCTGGCGCTCGCGAATCAAAACTGCCCCAAGCGCCAGCGGCCCGGCCAACAGCAGCAGCAGGAACAACCCCGCCGCTACACCTAGCTCGATAGGGGAAACCGCGCCCAACATGCATAGTAATCTCATACCCGTCTCCACGATGTGGCTGCCCGCTGCGGGCGGTATCGCCGCACGCCGCAGGCAACGCGTTTTGACTGGGTGAACATGCGAGCCCCGCACCCGCGGGACCCTAGAGGATCGCCCTTCCCATTGCCGGCGAGGTTAGCTGACGGGCTTGGTCCAGGAAGTGACCTTGGCCACGGTTACCCGCGGCCTTGCGCCCCGTCCTCGGACTTGCATCCGAGGAGGTTGGTTCCCCCGCGCCGGCTGCCAGGAAGGGCGGCCGGCTTAGGCTGCACTAATATTAAGGTGACTTTCGCATCTCTGAGGCAAAAAGTCAAGGGGCGTTGGCGCGCCGACAGGGCAGGGCGGAGGGGTTCGCCCGAGGGGACGTGCGCATTCTGACCGATTCTCGCGAGGGGGGGTGATTTTGGCTCTACTCATGCTTTACTTTGAAGGGCATATGTGTTTAGATCCGCGAGAAACGGTGAAACGCGAGGCATCGGGGATGTTGCCTCAGAATCCTACTGTGGGCACGTGAGCGCGAAACTAGAGAAAATTAAGGTGTTGGTGGCCGACGACCATCCGGTGGTCCGAAAAGGCCTGCAGTCCTGTCTATCCCGCGAGGAGCGGCTCAAAGTCGTCGGCGAAGCCGCCGACGGCGAGGAGGCGCTGGCCAAGACGCTCGAACTCAGGCCCGACGTCGTGTTGATGGACATCAGCATGCCGCGCTTGAACGGGTTGGAAGTCACGGCGGCCCTGCGCGCGCAGGCGCCGGAAATCAAGATCCTTATCCTCTCGGTCCACAACAACAAGGAATACATCTTCCGCATCATCCAATCCGGCGCCCACGGCTACGTTTCCAAGGAGGCCTCTCCCGAGGAACTGCGCCAGGCGATCGAATCCGTCTACGGCGGCGAAACGTTTTTCAGCCCCGAAATCGCCCATGCGGCGCTCAGCCACCTTGTCAGCCATGGTGGCAAAGGCGATCCCTTCGAGCAGCTCACCGGCCGGGAGCGCGAAGTCCTGGTGCTTATTGCCGAGGGCCAAAGCAACAAGGAAATTGCCAACCAGCTCGGCATCGGCGTGCGCACCATCGAAACGCACCGCGAGCGCATCATGCGCCGGCTGGATATTCACTCGGTCGCCGGCCTCACCAAGTTCGCTATCGCCAACGGGTTGATCTCTCTGGAAGGCGGCTCCAAGCGGCTTTAAGCGGGATCTCCGCACCGCGATCTCTCAAAAACCGAGCTTGCATTCGGCGGCCGGTTGATTATCTTCTTCGGCTCCCGTTCCCGAGAGCGATCGGGCAGTAATTTGACCTAGACAGATTTTATGGCAACAGCAAACGATCTTCGCCGTGGCATGGCGATCAATTACAACGGCGATATCTGCGTGGTTCTGGACAGCCAGCACCGGACGCCCGGCAACCTGCGCGCCTTTGTGCAAGCCACCCTGCGCAGCATCCGCAGCGGACGCTCCTCCGACGTGCGCTTCAGCTCCACCGAAAAAATCGATGTGGTGCCGATGATGACCCGCAAGATGGAGTTCAGCTACAAGGACGGCAACGATTTTGTCTTTTCCGACCCCGAAACCTACGAAACCGTGACGCTCAACCCGGAGATTGTCGGGGATGATAAGAATTACCTGGTCGAAAACGGGCAGGTGACCGTGACGTTTGTTGAGGACAAGGCGGTGTCCATCGAGCTGCCTTCCAGCGTGGTGATGACCGTTACGGATGCGCCGGAAGGGATTCGCGGCGACTCGGCCAATAACGTTCAGAAGGCCATCGTCATGGAAACCGGCATTACCGTGCAGGCGCCCCTCTTTATCAAGACGGGCGAGAAGATTAAGATCGACACGCGCACCGGCAAATACATGGAGCGGGCTTGACCGGGCTCCCGAGAGGCTGACTTCAGCCTGGGGTGAAGAATTTCTTTTCAATCCGGCGGAATATGGCTAATACTCATTCATGCCAGAGCCGCTGAGCAGGGGAGAACAGACCTACCGAGGCATCCCGGTTTCCGCCGGGGTTTGCCGCGGCAAGATCCTGGTGATCGACCGCTCCCGGCCTACCATCGGCAAGCGGCAATTGAGCGCCGCAGAAACGCCCGAGGAAGTCAACCGCCTCGAGAAGGCCCTGATCCAAACCCGGCAGCAACTGCTCGATGTCCAGCGCCGGGTCAGCGAGGGCATGGGAGCGGCGGAAGGCAGCATTTTTGACGCCCACCTCCTGGTGCTGGAGGACCGCACACTGCTCGACGAAGTCGTGCGCATCATCCAGCAGGAAAAGGTCAACGCCGAGCACGCCTTCCATACCGTCGCGGAGCGATATGCCGCAACCCTCGCCGCCATCGAGGATGACTACCTGCGCGAGCGGGCCACTGACATGCGCGACGTTACCGCTCGGGTCCTCAACAATTTGCTCGGCCTGGAGGCGGAGTTGGATCTGCGCCATCTCAAGGAGCCTTGCATCATTATCAGCCATGATTTGACTCCCTCAAACACCGCGCAGCTCGACAAGCGCAACGTGATGGGTTTCGCCACCGACGTCGGCAGCAAGACCTCGCACACGGCCATCATGGCCCGCTCGCTGCGCATCCCGGCGGCGGTCGGGCTCAAGGACGCCAGCGGCAAGCTCGAAACCGGCCAATATGCGCTCCTGGACGGCTTCAACGGCGTGCTGATCATCAATCCCACCGATCAGACCCTTTTCGAGTACGGCCAGCTCATCCGCAAGCAGGTCACCCTCCAGGAGAAGCTGCGCGACATTTGGCTCAAGCCGGCGGTGACGTTGGACGGGCACCGCGTTTTTTTGTCAGCCAATATCGAGCAGGCCCAGGACGCCGAGCAGGTCAAGGCTAACGGCGCCGAAGGGGTGGGCCTGTTCCGCACCGAGTACCTGTTCATCAACCGGGAGCGGCTGCCGAACGAGGAGCAGCAGTATTGCGCCTATCGCGAAGCGGCGGCGGCCCTCAAGCCGATGCCGGTGGTCATCCGCACCCTGGACCTGGGCGGCGATAAATTCCTGGCCCATCTGCCGGTTCACGCCGAAATGAACCCCTTCCTGGGCTGGCGCGCGATTCGCTTCTGCCTGCAGCAGCGGGATATTTTTCGCGAGCAGCTCCGCGCTATCCTGCGGGCGAGCGCCGAGGGCAACGTCAAAATGATGTACCCCATGATCTCCGGGCTGGACGAGCTCAACCAGGCCAACGCGCTGGTCGAGGAATACAAGGCCGAGCTGCGCCGGGAAAAGCTTCCCTTTGACGAAGAGATGGAGATCGGGGCGATGATCGAAACCCCCTCGGCGGTCATCGTGGCCGACTCGCTGGCCAAGCGGCTCAAGTTCTTCAGCATCGGCACCAACGACCTCATTCAATACTCGCTGGCGGTCGACCGGATGAACGAGCGGATCGCGCATCTCTACGAGCCGACCCACCCGGCGATCGTAAGGCTCATCAAGGCCACCATCGATGCCGGCCACCAGCATAAGGTCTGGGTGAGCATCTGCGGCGAGATGGCCAGCGAGCCGGTGCTGACGCCCCTGCTGATCGGGCTCGGAGTGGACGAGCTAAGCGTCGCGCCCCCCCTCGTCCCGCCGGTCAAGTTCCTCCTGCGCCGCCTCAAGCTGGCCGAAGCCAAGGCGCTGGCTGACTTCGCCCTCTCGTGCGAATCCTCCGCCGATATCCTCGCCCGGTGCCAGGAGCTGGCGCGGCAGATCGCGCCCAGCTTGTTCGAGAACAAGTGACCGGCCCGAAACCAAAGCCCGCGGTTCCGGATTTTTCTCCTTGGCGAACCCGGCGGCTTTTTCTAATCCTTTTAACCTATTTAAGTCCGTGGACGGTTGGGCCATAGTGCATCGATTGGAATCTCAAAAAACATGAAAGTGATTATCCTCGCGGCGGGCTACGCAACCCGCCTTTATCCTCTGACGCTGACGCGGCCCAAACCGCTGTTGCCAGTGGCGGGCAAGCCGATGATCGAGTATGTGCTCGACAACCTGGCCCCCATCGGCGGCATCGATCGCATCTACGTGGTAACCAACGCCAAGTTCGCCGGCCAATTCCAGCAGTGGGCCGACACCTACGGCGCCGGCAAGGGCAAACCGGCTTTTACCATCGTCAACGACGCCTCGACCGACGACACCAACAAGCTGGGGGCCATCGGCGACATCCATTTCGTCCTCAACCACCAGCAGGTCGAGGACGACATCATCGTGGTGGCCGGCGACAATCTGTTCAGCGAAAAGCTCGAGGGCTTCGGCCGCTTCTGCCGCCAGAAGAATGCGCCGGTGGTCGCCGTCTATGACGTCAAGGACCTCGAGCAGATCAAGAAATACAACTCCCTCACGCTGGCCGCGGACGGGCGGATCACCTTCTTCGAAGAGAAGCCCAAGCACCCCGCCAATACCCTGACCGCCATTGCGCTTTACTATTATCCCAAGGCGAGCCTGCCGCTCATCCGCCAATATGTCGCCGAGGGCAACAATCCGGACCAGCCCGGCCGGCTGATCCAATGGCTCTACCCGCGCGTGCCGGTCTTTACCTGGACGGTGCCGGGCCTCTGGTTCGACATCGGCTCCAAAGAGACGTTGGAAGAGGCCAATAAGATCTTCGCGGCGCAATAGCTCAGCGATTTGCCAGAGCGGCCAACTGGTGCTTTCTTATACCTGAACCGATTAGAGAACTAAACAAATGGTATAAGAATATGAACCGCACATTGATTCTATTGACCCTCATGGCCGGCGCGAGCGTGGCGCTGGCGGCGGCCGACGTGGGCAAACCGGCGCCGGAGTTTACGGCGACCGACATCAACGGCAAAACCATCAAGCTAAGCGATTTCCAGGGCAAGATCGTGGTATTAGAGTCCTATAACCAGGATTGCCCGTATTGTCACAACCAATACAAGAGCGGGGCGATGCAGGAGTTGCAGCAGCAACTCACTAACCAGGGAGTTGTGTTCCTGGTGGTAAACTCGGTTTCGCCATCGAATCCGAGCCACCGCAGCCCTGAGGCCGCCCGCCAGGAATGGGCGGAGGAGAAGCTTCATGCCACCGCCTGGATCGACGATAGCTCGGGCGAACTGGGGCATAAATACGGCATGCGCACCACGCCCCACATGTTCGTGATCGACTCAAAGGGGATGCTGGTTTACCAGGGCGCGATTGACGATCGGCCGTCGCCCAGCGGCGATCCGCGCACCGCCCGCAATTACGTCCGGGAGGCCGTCAAGGCGCTGCAGGCCGGACAGAAGGTGGAGACTACCGAAACCAAGCCTTACGGATGCGGTGTGAAATACGGGAGCTGAGCCGCCGTGGGAGTGCGCCCGTCCCCGGGCGCAGCGGGTAACGATTAGCGCCTGATTCGGGATGCTCGAATGGCCTCGCCCAATCAGAGTCCGCTGTCCGCGCTCTCGGGTGCAAGGGCGGAGGCTATAGAAAAATCTCCAGTCAGCCGGTAGCCGGCGCCCGCTGCGCCCGGGGACGGGCGCACTCCGCAAATCTCTACCGTCCTTCCATCATGCCGCTGGGGAGGCCGTTTTCCCAATTTCTAGGAGAGTCCCAGGGGCGGACGGAATCGTTTTCAGACTCGGTGGTAGCGCACCCGCTCAGACCGAGGGCTGCCAAAAACATCGCCAGGATCAAAACCCGGCGCGGATTGGCCAGAAGGAATTTCATGATGCGGGATGGGCGGGAATCACCAGGTCGCCCTCGATGATTTCGCCGATCTGCCAGCCCTGCATGACATTGGCCACGCAGCGGTCTTTCTGCACGCTGCGGACCATCACCTTGGCGACGAGTTTGCCATTGCGGTTAACCAGCAGCTCGCCGCGCTCCAGGATGCCTTGGTCTTCGCCGACGTTGAGGACCACAAAATTCCACTTCGGATCGGTCACCAGCACCTTGCCCTTGAGACCGGCGGGCAGCGGGACGATGAATTCCTCGTTCTTGTAAAGGGCCAATTCGGTCTCCAGCTTCTTCTTGGTCTTGAGCAGGAGCTTATTCTCCTCCTGCACCGTCCACATGTTGGTTTGAAGGTTCTTGTATTGCTTGTCGAAGGCGAGGATCTGAGTGGTGTTATAGCCGGTAGCCCGGTAAGCAGCCAAATCGCCCTGGGCATCGTCGCGCTCTTTGGTGATCTTCTGGACATCCAGGACCAATTTGTCGGCGCGCTGGCTTTGGGCTTGGGCTTCCTTGACCGCCTTGTCCTTTTCCTCGGTGGTCGCAGCCAGAGTTGCCTCGGTCTGCTTCAACGTCGCCTTGGTCACGTCCAGCTCTTTATGCGTCTTCCTGGCGTCGTTCTCCGCAGTGATACGCTTGTCCGTCTGGTCTTTCAGATTGACCTGCAGTATGGTGATCTTCTCCTTCACCTTGACAAAGTTAAAGCCAGCAGCCGCCAACCCGGCGATAATGGCCACGATCAGGCTAATTCGTATCAACATGGTCTCGAGCGTCGATTAAATTGTTGAGCGAAGATTATACGGTTCCACCAACCATGTCAACGCTCGTTTGAGCCTGTATTTGAGCCGATTTACGCGCCGACCAGCCGGTACCAATTGTCGCGCTGGCGCGGTTCATAGCCCAGGTCGGAGATGAGCCGGCGCATGTCGGCCACGTCCATCCGGAAATTGGTGCCCGCCCGGGAGACGACGTTCTCCTCGATCATGATGCTGCCCAGATCGTTAGCCCCGAATTTGAGGGCCACCTGGCCAACCTCCTGGCCCTGGGTCACCCAGGAGCTTTGCACGCTGGGAAAATTGTCCAGGTAAATCCGCGCCAGGGCCTGGGTGCGCAGGTATTCATGGGCACCGGCAGTCGGCGCCCGCAGCCGAGTATGCTCGGCCTGGAACGTCCAGCAGATAAACGCCGTAAACCCGCCCGAGCGCTCCTGCTGAAGCCGGATTCGGTCCAGATGCTCGATGCGATCCTCGATGGTCTCCACGTGCCCGAACATCATGGTCGCCGAGGAATTAAGCCCGAGCCGGTGGGCGACGTCCATGACTTCGAGCCAGTCGTCGGTCATGGCTTTGAGCGGGGAGACGCGCTTGCGCACCCGATCCACCAGGATTTCCCCGCCTCCCCCGGGGATGGAGCCCAGGCCGGCGGCCTTGAAGTCGGCGATGATTCGCTCTAGCGGCTCGCCAAAGACCTCGCGGAAATGGATAAATTCGCTGGGGCTGAAGCCGTGGATGTTCACCTCGGGAAACCGGCTTTTGATATGGGCCAGCAGGTCCAGATACCATTGCTTGGTCAGCTTGGGGTGATGGCCGCCTTGCATCAGGATTTGAGTGCCGCCCAAGGCGAGGGTCTCCTCGATTTTCCGGTCGAGCTCCTCAAAGCTCATGACGTAGGCGTCAGGGTCCGATTCGGTCCGGTAAAAAGCGCAGAACTTGCAATAGACGTTGCAGACGTTGGTGTAGTTGAGATTGCGATCGACGATGTAGGTGACGATTTGGTTACCGCGCCCGTCGTAGGCCGCCGCCCGGGCAAGCTGGCGGCGGCGATCGGCCAGGGCGCCCAGCTCCTCCAGGGGCAGTTGGTAAAGCCGCAACGCCTCGGCCCGGCCAATGCGCCGGCCCTCCCACACTTCTTGCAGCAGCTCGTCCAAGGGGGTGGTATCGATCACGCCCGGAAACTAAATTAGGAACCGCCCAAAAACAAGGGGCCGTCTCGCGGACTTGAGATGCGCTCCTGCCGCTCCACGCTCCGAACGCCCTCACCACACCTTCACGCCGAAGAGGATGATAATCAGGTCGATGACAAACAGCAGCACGATCGTCATCTCCAGCATCAGCATCCACCGGTTGGTCTGGTCGTGATTCAGGAGCTGGTAGAGGTCGTCGAGCGTCTGCGATTTGTCGTCGATGGTTCGGTGCCAGTCGGCCAGGTGAAACCGGGCCGAGAGATTCTCATAGATGCGCGCCAGGTGCCAGTCGCCGAAAAACTTGGTGATATTCGACAGCTCATCGCTGAACCGCGCCAGGTCGATGCGGATTTCCCGCAGTTCGCGCAGAATCGAGCTCCGGCCCCGCATCGGGCGGGTCGTAAGGTCCCTATAGGCGCGATCGAGCGAATCGTCCAGGATTCGGTCGTAAGCTTCCAGTTCGGCCAACTGCAAGTTGGCCAGCTCCATGACGTAGAGCGTCTCGTCCACGTGCTCCGGTTCGTCGATGATGAGCGCCGCGTCCCAGTCCACCACCACCATGTCGTGGAGGTAATAGCTGAGAAAACGCCCGGTCGATTCGTCCGCTTCCTGCTTGGAAAGATGCTCGATATCCGGCTCCTGGGTCAGCAGCGAGGCCACGGACCGGCGGTTGGCCCGCAGCCAATTCTCCGCGCTCAAAGCCCCGCCGTCTTCGGTCACCAGCGGTGACTCAATGCAGAAGACCGTATAGGCCTCCTCGTCCGCCAGGTTTGACACCGGACGCACGTAATAAGGCGACAGCTCCCGGCGCACGTCCTCCGCCAGCCGCCGCACCTCTTCGTTCAAGGAGCCGTTGCTGAACTGCAGGTCATGGTAGGCAACCAAATCTTCCACCTGCCCCACCTGGAATGGAACCCGAATGGTGATGCTGATGGCCCCCACAGGCAGCAATTTAACCACCCGCTCAATCCGCACCGGCCCATGCGGCCCTATCCGCTCCAAAGGCGACAGCCGGACCATCTGCGGCCGGTAAAAGAACAAATGCCGCGGACTGCGCCTGCTGGCATCGACCGAGAATTGCGCCACCGCCTGCCCAAGCAGCTCGCGCACCGGCTGACGCGTCATTTCGTAGGCGACATCGAAGGCGTAAATATACACCACCTCCCCGCCATACTGCTTCACCTTGGGCAAAGCGGCCTTCCTTTCAGCCGTCCCCGGCTGGTTGATGGACGCAATCATACGCATGTTAAAATACCCCACCTGGGAACAGAAGTCGAAGTGGGAAGGGGGAATCGATGTAACCCGCTGTGAATCAAATGACTAGGAATGTCACCCAGGAATTGCACCATTTTGGGGTGGCGATTTTGCAAGTGGTTGATGGGCAGGGGGTAATGAAAGTGAAAATCGAAAATCGGTGAAGAAACGGTGCAGGAACGGTGCAATTGTGAGGTGACGTTCCTGAAGACACGTAAAACGTGAAACGTGAAACGTGAAACGTAAGGGGCAAAGTCAACCAGGAATTTTACAGTTTTCTTCGGCATTTTGCGTAAGTGGTTGAGCGGCAACGGTCGGTGGAGTGTGTTTTTAAAATTTGGTATGGAAATGGTAAAGAAAATGTCAAATTTGGAGGTGACGATGGGTTGATGAGTGATGCGTGATGCGTGACCGGAATCGTTAGAACGTGGAACGTTAAAACGTGGGGCGCGAAACGTAAATACTGTGGGACGGGCTCGTTCGCGGCCGCGAATTGGCTCGTGTGTTTTGTGCCGCGCTCCGGTCCATTGGGTATGGGTATCCATACTGTTATTCATACAATATACCTCTATGGGTTTCGTGTCAAGAGGGAGGCGCGCTTTTTTTGTGCATGGGACTTGGTTTTTTATGGCGGGTCCGGATTGGCGGGGTGATGGCCGATGGAGTGATTCTTAGGTTTCCGCCGAGGGCAAGGCCAGACCGAAGGAGAGCGGGAAATGTTTTTGGTTGTCGTTGGAACGGTTAGGGGTATTATTGGCCGCGAGGTCTGTATGGCTGGAGAAGTTGCAATACAGAAGAACGTTTCGTGCGATTCCGGAGCCGATGGTTTCCCCGGCGTCGAACACGGCGCCTCACCATACGACTGATGCACTGGATTGCCCCCACTGAAAAAGACACCGCCAACGGCGCCCTGGAAAAACATCTTTGGGAAGCCGCCGACCAGCTCCGCGCCAACTCCGGCCTGACTTGTCAGCAGTATTCCTTGCCCGTCCTGGGCCTGATCTTCCTCCGGTTCGCCGAACCCATCGCTGCCTGGGCCGACATCCGCCCCCTCCTCCAAACCCTGCGGCTGGCAGTGGGGAATCATCGCGCTTAGACTCTACTCATATGATTACCGAGAACGAACTCTTGGCTTTGATGTCCGACCTGGAATCCGACCGGATTGAGCGCACGGTCTCCATCAACGACACCACCAAATTCCGCGAGGCAATTTGCGCTTTCTCAAACGATTTTCCCAATCACCGCCAGTCGGGCTTCCTGCTCATCGGCGTGCATGACAAGACCGGCAAGGCCTGCGGCCTGAAGGCTACCGATGAGCTGCTGCGCAATCTTGCCGGTCTTCGCCAGGACGGAGAAATTCTTCCATCCCCGGGTATGTCGGTCTATCCAGTCCCCCTCACCGACGGCTCCGGCGATATCATCGTCATCGAGGTTCACCCCTCCGACCTGCCCCCCGTTCAGTATCGGGGGCGGGTCTGGATTCGTGTCGGCCCACGCAAGGCCGTGGCCAACGAAACCGAGGAGCGCATCCTTTCGGAAAAACGGGTGGCTACCGCCAGAACCTTCGATGCTCGCCCTTGTCCCGAGGCCAGCCTGGAAGAACTTGCCCTCGACATGTTCCTTAACACCTATCGCAAAGAAGCCATTGCCGCCGATATCATCCAGTCTAACAACCGCACGATCCAGGAACAACTCGCCGCCCTCCGTTTTTACGACTTGAAACGGGACTGTCCTACTCACGCCGGCATCATCCTCTTCGGCTCCGATGTCCGGGGAGTTCTGCCCGGCGCTTACGTTCAGTATCTTAAAATCAACGGCACGGCCTTGTCGGACGAGGTTGTGGTTTCCCGCGAGTTCTCCGGCGATCTCCTCACCCTGGCACGCGAGCTCGACGCCCTCCTCGAAGGCTCGCTGGAGCAAAAGCCCATTCGCACCTCAGCGCTCAAGGACCAGGTGGTCTGGGACTTCCCGAAAAAGACCGTGCGCGAGTTGTTAATGAACGCCATTTGTCACCGCAGTTACGAGTCCAACTCCCCCGTCCGGTTCTATCGGTTCGCCGATCGCATCGAAATCCAGAACCCCGGCGGCCTCTATGGTGACGCCCGCCCCGAAAACTTTCCCCGCGCCACGGACTATCGCAACCCCATCCTGGCGGAGGCCCTCAAAATCCTCGGTTACGTCAATCGCTTCGGCCGCGGCGTCTTCGACGCCCAGGCCGCCCTCAGTCAAAACGGCAGCCCCGAGGCCCGTTTCGAGTTCCAGCCCGCTTTCTTCTCTGCCCTCATCCGCAAACATCCCGCTCTATGAACACTCTGGCCTTCTTCAACAACAAGGGCGGCGTTGGCAAAACCACTCTCGCCTATCATCTCGCTTGGATGCTGGCTGACAAAGGCCGCCGTGTCTTGGTCGTGGACCTCGATCCCCAGGCTAATCTGACCTCCATGTTCCTCTCTGAAACCCGCTTGGAACAGGTCTGGGATACCGAAGTCCAGAGCGGCCAAAGCATCATGGGCGCTCTCGACCCGCTCATTCGCGGTCTCGGCGATGTCCGCGAACCTCACGTCGAGCGGATCAATTCCCGCCTCCACCTCATTCCGGGTGACCTGGCTCTCTCTGGTTTCGAAGCTGAGTTGTCCGAGGCCTGGGGCAACTGCCTCGACCGACGGGAACCGGCCTTCCGCTACACCTCCGCTTTTCATCGCATCACCAGCATGGCCGCAACCCGCGTTCAGGCTGATCTGGTCATCATGGACGTCGGCCCCAACTTCGGCGCTATCAACCGTGCTGCGCTCATCTCAGCGACTCACGTGATCGTGCCCCTGGCTCCGGACCTCTTCTCCCTTCAAGGATTGCGCAACTTGGGGCCAACTCTCCGGAAATGGCGCGAAGAGTGGCGCGACCGCAAGGAACGCAACCCAGCCCCCGCTCTCTCCCTGCCGCTGGGAACCATCACCCCCATCGGCTACGTCATCCTCCAGTTCGGCATCCGTGACAGCCGCCCGGTCAAAGCCTATGAGCGCTGGCTCAACCAAATCCCGGATACTTACCACCGCTGTGTGCTCAATGAGCCCGATGGCGCCCGCACCATGGATACCGACCCGAGCTGCCTCGGCCTCGTTAAGCACTACCGCAGCCTCGTTCCTCTGGCTATGGAATCACGCAAACCCATCTTCCACCTCAAGGCCGCTGATGGTGCCATTGGCGCCCATTACGAAGCCGTCCAGCACTGCGCCGATGCTTTCAGCGACCTCGCTCTAAAGATTTCCCAAAGGCTTGACCTTCCTCCCATCGCGACCCAACTGGCGCTTGCTTCCTGACACCATGCCCCTGAATCGCATCAGCTCCCCTGGCCACCGGTTATATGTTGCCTTTCTCGGGGGACTCGAAGCTCCTGAAGCGCTACCTCCACGCCTGCAAAAAGGAAGCCCTCGCCTGCGAAGCTGCCTATAATCGCCTCAAGCCGGGGCCGGACTGGGGGGGGCTGCGCTACAAAAGGACACGAAGCTCACGAAGGGGCAAGGGAGCGGCTACGAGGAGGCACGGGGAGACGCAAAAAAAGCACTGCCTCGTAGACAGGATTAACAGGGTTAACGGTGTCTAAGCTCAAAACATCAGCACCCGGCAGGTCATAGCCAATGCCCCGTTCGCCCCATTTCATCTCTTGGCCCCCAAAGCTCCGCCAACGTCCGCACCTCGCAGCTCCACCCAAAACCGGCTTCCCTTGCCCTCCTCCGATTCCACTCCCGCTTGACCCCCCATCCGGTGCGCCACCTTGCGCACCAGCGCCAGCCCGATCCCCGTCCCCTCGTAGTTCTTGCTCCCCCGGACGAACATGTCGAACACCCTCGGCAACATCCCCTTCGGAATCCCAATCCCCTTGTCCTCCACCCAAATTCGCACCCATTCACCCTCCTCCCGCGGATGCTGGCCGCCCGCAAGGGTGCCCGACCGGAGGGTCTGGCCGTCCGCAAGCACCTCCGCCCGAATCCGGATCTCCGGCTTCTGCCCCGGCGCCACAAACTTGACCGCGTTGCCCAGCAAGTTCGAAAAACACTGCGTTAACCCTGCCTGGTTCCCCAGCACCACCGGCAGCTCGCCCTCGATCTGGATGTGCGCTCGCGACGGCTGCAGCTCCGGGTAAGTGTCCAGCATCCCCCGCAGCAGCGCCCCCGCGTCCACGTTCTCCAGCGGTAACTCCTGCCGCACCGAACGGCTGTAGTTCAACGCGTCCGTGATTAACCGGTCCATCCGCTCCGCCAATAACATAATCTTCCGAATGAACGCCTTCGGCTCGTGGTGCTCGCACTCGGCGCACAAATCATTCACCATTTCCCCAAACCCCCGCATCCCCCGCAGCGGCGCCCGCATGTCGTGGGTAATCGTGTAGGAGAAATGCTCCAGCTCGCCCACCAGCTCTTGCAGCTTCGCCGTCCGTTCCGCCACCAGGCGCTCCAATTCCTCCCTGCTCCGCGCCAGCACCGCCTCGGCCTTCTTGCGCTGGGTGATGTCGGAGAGGATGACGGCAAACTGCCCGGGGGCGGTGCGGTACGCGAACACCTCGTACCACCGGTCCCGCCCGGCGGAGAACTCCTCCAGGTGCAACGGTTCCCCCGTAAGGACCACGCGGCCGCAGTCTGCAATCCAATGGGCCTCGATGCCAGGTATGACCTCGCGCACGCCTTTGTTGAGGATGTCGGCGCGCTTGAGCCCGGTCAGCCGCTCGAACGCGGGGTTCACATCCAGCACGACGCAATCGCATGGCCGGCCCTGTTCGTCCGCGACGATCTGATGCAGGGCGAACCCTTCGGTCATGGTGCCGAACAAGGTGCGATAGCGTTCCTCACTCTGGCGCAGCTTGCGCTCGGTCTGGTGCTTGTAGAGGGCCATCTCGATGTGGGTCTCCAGCTCCAGCTCCTCAAAGGGCTTCAGGATATAGCCGAAGGGCTCGGTCAGCTTGGCCCGTTGCAACGTCGCGCGGTCCGAATGCGCCGTCAGATAGATTACCGGCAGGTCGCACTCCCGGCGAATGATCTCCGCCGCCGCGATGCCGTCCATGGGCCCCTTGAGGCGGATGTCCATCAGGACCAGGTCGGGGCGCCGTTCCCTCGCCAGCAGAGCCGCCTCCTCGCCCAGGGCGGTTACCCCGCGCACTTCGTAGCCAAGGCGAGCCAGTTTTATGGAAAGGTCCTCGGCGACAAGCGCCTCGTCCTCGACGATGAGAATAGTTGCTTTAGTCATTACTTCTTTCTTCGGATGGTTGCGGCTGGGGCGGCTCGAAAGTAATCAAAAACTCCGTCCCGCCGCCGGTGCGCACTTCCACCGCGGCATTCAACTGACCGGCCAATAAGTGGATGAGCCGCAGGCCCAGCGAGCGGGATTGCCGCCAGTCCAGGCCCTCGGGCAGACCCAGGCCGTTGTCGCTCACCCGCAAGCTCACCCGGCCATCGGCGCCGAGGCGCAGGGCCAGGGCGATTTCGCCCTGGGCACGTCCGCGGAAGGCGTGCTTGAAGGCGTTGGTGACCAGTTCGTTCAGGATCAGCCCGCACGGAGCGGCCGTTTCCACCGGCAGGGAAACGGGTTGCAAATCCAGCTTCAGCCCGATGTTCGTCTCCGAGCTGGAATGGGCCCGCGCCAGATAATTGAGCAGGCTGCGGGCGTAATCGGCGAATTCCACGCGGGCCAGGTTTTCGGACTGGTAGAGCTTTTCATGCACCAGCGCCATCGAACGCACTCGGTCGCGCGTCTCGGCGAATACCCCGCGCAAGCCCGGTTCCTTCAGGCTGTCGGCCTGCAAATCCACCAGGCTCGCGATGACCTGCAGGTTGTTCTTCACCCGGTGGTGGATTTCCTTGAGCATCACTTCCTTCTCGCGCAAGGAGGCTTCCAGCCGCTCTTCCATCCGCTTGCGCTCCGTGATGTCGTAGTAGGTGCAGATCATCTGATACAGCGTGCCGCCCGGCTTCAGGATCGGCTCGGCGCTCACCAGCAGCCACAACGCCTCGCCATCGGAGGGCCTTTTGACGCACACCAGTTGGTTCCGGACCGGCTTGCCGCTCAGCGCCGCCTTGCGAACCGGGTGGTCATCCACAGGCAGCAGTTCGGCGTGCTCCCCGAAGACCTGCCACCGGCTCCAATTCACGCTGTTGACGTTCTCCACCTCCGAAGACAATCCGAAGATGCGGAGGAACGAACCGTTGTACAGCACAAATTGGCCGCGTTCATCCACTAAGGCCACGCCGGACTGCAGGTTCGCCAGCAGGGTGGTGAACCGCTCATCCCGTTCTCTGAGCGCCGCGGTGCGCTCCGCCACGCGTTTCTCCAGTTGGTCATTAGCCTCCAAGAGCGCCGATTGGGCTTGCTTGATCTCTTCGATATCAGTGCAAGTGCCGAACCATTTCAGAATCTCACCCTTCGCCCCCCGCATCGGCTCGCCGCGGATTAGCCACCACCGATAAACCCCGTCGGCTCGCCGCAGACGGCATTCCAGCGAGTAGCGCTCATTGTTTTGGATCGCACGCTGCCACGCCTCCCAGGCACGCTGCTTGTCCTCGGGGTGGAAGGGCGTGTTCCAGCCATGGCCGTAGCTCTCCTCCATCGTCATCCCCGTGTAGTCCACCCATTGCTGATTGAAATAGATGTTCCACCCATCGGGCCGGGTGGCCCAGACGATCTGCGGCATGGCCTCCGCCAGCGAGCGAAATTCCTCCTCGCTCATCCGCAGCGCCTCCTCCGCCCGCTTGTGCAAGGCCTGCTCCGCCTGCTTGCGCTCGGTGATGTCGATAAAGGATGCCAGGATGCTGTCTTCAATAATGATATTGGAGATCACCACCACGCGGACCGTCCCGTCCTTGCAGGTTACATTGAATTCCTCCGGTTCCGTCTCGGCATGCGTTTCTGCGGCGCGAAGCATTTTCGCCTCCCAGGTTTCCGCAACCCGGCGCCGGTACGCCGCATCAGGATACGCTCGCTGCCACCAGGCCTTCAGCGTCGGAATGTCCGCCTGGGCATAGCCGAATACCCGGATAAAGCTCTCGTTGAGAAATACAATTTCACCGTTCTTGTTTACAACGCCCAGCGGAATGGGGTCCATCTCCATCAGCCGCCGCAAGCGAGCCTCGCTCATGCGCAGGGCTTCCTCTGTCCGCTTGCGCTCCGTGATGTCCTTGTGGATCCATAGCCGCCCGTAATTGTTCTCTCCCAACCGTATGGGAATAAAATCCCGCAGGAAGGTTCGTCCGCCGCGCATGACCACCTCTTCGTCTTGCACCAGGAGCCCCCGCTCGACTGTGTCCGCAATGTGGGCCAAATCCGCCTCCGGATTCAAATAGGCGGACTTGATCTTTTCGAGCATTTCGGGCGCGGTAAGCCCCTTCAGATCGGCCGGAGATTCTTCGAGGTGGAACAAGTCGCAGAAGGCCTGGTTGGCAAGGCCGACCCCTCCATCCTTATGGACGAGGAGGGCGGCAAAAGTCATGCTTGAGAGAACCAAATAAAACTGATCGAGGGCGGCTTGTATCGCCTCCTCGGCCCGCTTGCGCTCGGTGATGTCGCGCAGGGCGGTGTGGCGCCGCGCGCTGCCTGGGGACATGGGCCGGCCGTGGGCCTCGACGATAATTCGCCTGCCGTCCTTGCCCACCACCCCGTGTTCAAGGGTCGAGTCCTGGCCCTCCCGGACAGTCGCCGACACCCGTTCCAGATCTTCTGGAGCAATCAGGCTGGCAATCTCCATTCCCCTCAGCTCTCCCACGGTGTAGCCCAGCATCCGCGCGAGCTGCTCGTTGCAGTCCACGATCCGCCCGGCTTCGCTTTCGACAATGCCTTCAAAGGTCGCCCCCGCAAACGACGCCAGCCGTGCCTGGCTCTCGCGCAAGGCCGCTTCCCGATCGTAGGCGGCGGCTTTCTCGCGGTTGCGCCGGTAGAGTTCGGCCACCACGCTCATGAACAGGCCCATGCCGACGAAAATCAGCAGCCCCAACCGGTCCACGGGCGATGCGATCGCGAAATGTCCGACCGGCGGCAGCACCCAGTAATCCGCCACCACGGCCGCCAGCATCGTCGCCGCCAAGCCCGGCCCAAAACCGCCCAGCAGCGCCGCCATCATGATTATCGGGTAGAACGTTACGTAGGGGGGTAGTCCGGGGCCGATCCAGGCCGTCATCGCCACCCGCAACCCCATTGCCACCGCCACCCCTGCCATCGCCAGACCGTAGCGCAACACCCATCGCCCCGGCATCCGTTGCTGGAGCCCCGCCAGTAAATCGCTCTCTCGCCACGCTCCCTCCATGGCCGCCAGCGAAAACCCCCAGGTGCCGCCTTCCCGCGCCACCATCAGGGCCGCGGTGAACAAGTACGCGCCGCCAAGATATTGCGTGAGCCGGTTCGTCCAGCCCAGGATGCCTCCCTGGACCGTCAGCACGATGACCCCGGTCAGCCCCGCCGCGGTCAACGCCAGGCCCAACCCATACCAATAGTAGAAGGCTCCGGATTGCCGGCGGAACTTGTAAACCATCTGCCCGGCGACCCAGGCGAACATTCCAGTGGCCAGCACCAGCACCACCTGCCGGACCAGGGTGCCGCCCTGGCCTTGCACGAAGAAGACCGGCGTTAATCCCCCCGCCGCCGCCCAGACAATGAGTGCCGCGCTGGCCAGCGCGCTCGCATAACCCGCCACCAGCCATCGACCCGGCCGTGCCAGCCGCCCCCGCCACATCAAACCCACGAAATGGCACAAGGCCGCCTCAAAGACTCCCAGGTTATGCACGGTGACGGTTGTGTTCACGCGGTCAAGCATCATAGCGGCGACCAGCGAGGTGATGCCCCACACCAACGAGCCGCAGCCGAACATGAGGAAGCCGGGCCGGCCGCTGGCCAGGAAACCGCGCGCTGTCAAAACGCAGATGCACAGGGAGGCCAGCCAGGTGAAAAACACGTTCAGCAGCACCATGGCCGCTCGCGACTCATAGACCGTTTGCAGATTGGCTACCCAGAGCCCCGCGATGAGTGCCAGGAGCACGGGGATTGGCAGCCAGGCGAATCGGGCCAGCCTTCCAGGCCCTGCGCCTTGCCCTGGTTGGGCGCCGGCGCCGGAATTCACACCAACCTGGGGGTCCTGACTTTTCATGGCACTCGTCCCGGTGCAGCTCTTCAGAAGCTATGCCAGCTCCGCGGCCATAGCCTGGTAGATTCCTTCTCCTCCACCCGCGAGCGAAACCGCGCCCGCTGGTCTTTCGCTGTCCAAAAACCTGCTGCGCCCGCACCGGCGCGCACAACTCTCTTTTGCTTGGCCATATCAGTATTGTCGTAAAGATCGCCAGCACCGCTGTTCATGCTCCCCTGCAAGGTGGATGGGGAGCCCCCTCATACTGCCCACCACTCCCTCCCCCCATCAAGCCCGAAAACGCACCCCAAAACGCAACTTTATCCCGAACGTCACATTCGCGAGTGGTGGCTCACCGCCAGGTGCGGGCCGCCTCAACAGGATCGGCCTGGGGATCGGCGGGAGCCCCGATGTCCCTGAGTACTCCGTAAAGGAAGTCTTTTGAGGCCGGCCTCTCTTTTTTTCCATCCGGTTTGGCGCGCAGAAGGCGGGGCGCGCCAAACCGGATGGAAAAAAAGAGAGGGAATTGCTTTTGGGCGCTGTACCTGGGGCGGCGGCCTCCGGCCTTGCCCCAGGCTAAAATATTTCGTCCCTTCAGGACTCTGGTTTGAGGCTCGCTGCGCTCGCATGGTTGCTGGGTTTCGCGCTGAATAGCACTGCGTGACAAGGTAGCCCCGACTCGGTACGCCGCGAACGAAGCCCGTTGGCGCTTGCGTGCTGACGGGAGTTACCAAGGTAACTTGATTTACGGAGTACTGAGCTTGATCTCGGCGGTTTCGACGCCGCGCTGTTTCAGGAAATTGGCGATGAGCCGAGCGGTAAGCGAGCCTTCCTTGCCCAAGGTGGGGCGTGATTAAAAGCGGGTGAGCTTGGTTCCAGAAACGCCAAGTTCTGCTCTTGTTCCGGAACAACATTTCTCTGCCCCGCCTTCTACGTTCTGCATTGTCCCGTGTCCATCCTCCACACCCGCTACCGGGACAGGCCCTTCCGTTCCAACGTTTTAACGTTCTAACGTTCTAACAATTTCGATGGAGGTCTTAGTTTTTTCGATTCACGCCCCCGGAGCGGAGTGGCCTACCTTGGCGGCATGAAAGCTCTTGGGCGTCTGGAAGAAATAACTGTACCGGGTCTGGCTGGTCCTTTTGCCCGCTGGCTTCGTTGCTCACTCGTTACAGATCCATGCGGATATGCGCCTCGTTCGCGCCTCGCCAGCGGGCAAAAGT
>Ga0181517_10000967_pt1 | contig 34280 bp, 34 predicted proteins | sample PEATcosm2014_Bin_31_FD_119748 | JGI IMG/M metagenome (GOLD analysis project Ga0181517, IMG submission 119748) | Peatland microbial communities from MTU Mesocosm Facility, Houghton, MI, USA - PEATcosm2014_Bin01_30_metaG | ecosystem: Environmental > Terrestrial > Soil > Wetlands > Peat | place... | reverse complement strand
GAGGGTTTTGGCATGATTCAGGTTGAGGCGAACGCCTGCGAAAAGCCAGTCATCGCAATCGATGCCATGGCGTTTCGTGACACGATGGTGCACGGCGAGACGGCCTTCCTGGCGAAAGTCGCAGAGGAAAGAAAGATCACCGAGGCGCGGTACGGCGAAGGGCACGACTACGAGAAGGGTCATCGAATCGTGTTTCCAAATCCGCGCACTGCTGAATACCGAGCCAGCGTGCCCGACATTGCCAAATACCTTCTTCTCCTCATGAAGGACAGCAGGCTCCGGCAGCGCATGGGAGAAGCAGGCCGTAAGCGCGTGGTCGAGCTATTCGACTATCGCCGGGTCGCAAGGCAATTTGTGGAGATCGTCTCTGACCGATTGGGTATCCAGTAGAAAGCAACGAGGCGCCGACGTTCACCCTTTCAATCCGACGGACCATCGAGGAATCTATGTCATTCGACGAAAAGTCGCTAGCTTCTATTGAGCTCGCTAAAGAGGCCGCTCTACAAATCCTGCTGCATAACGCACAGGGGCCATTTCAAGGACTACCTCGAACCGCAGGCTGGGGCTACCCGGAACCCTACACTCGGGACCTCATGATTTCGTCCCTTGGCTTTCTGGCCACTGGCAACGAGCATCTTGCGGATGCATTGGAGCGCACGCTGGTGGCGCTTGCCAATAACCAGACGCCGCGCGGCCATATCCCATCGCTTGCGCACGATCCAGCCAACCGCGGCTCCAGTGACTCGACGCCACTTTTCCTCTTCGGGTTGGCCGTCTACAGAATATCGAGGAACCAACCGGAGTTCCTCCTTGAAGCAGCAGAGAAGGCCCAGAAGTGGATGCAGTACCAGAGCCCGGATGACAGGGTGATGGTCGCACAGTTGCCCACCAGCGATTGGCGTGATGAACAGTATGTGATGGGTTATGGGCTGTACGTGAACATGATCGTTTATGCGTATCTTCGTCTTTTTGGTGAACGCGAGTCTGCCGAGCAACTACGCGGATTGATGAGCCGTTTGGAAGTCAGTGGCGAATTGAAGAACAGTTATGAGCAGGAGGCACTTGTCGAGCCGACCGCGCCGTATTACGCACTCTATTCGTATAAAGTCATGAGCAGTGATCGTTTTGATTTGCTTGGGAACAGCCTGGCGATTTTGACAGGGATTGCTTCACCTGAATATGCAACGAACATGCTGACGTGGATTGAAGCTGAGTGCGAGGCCATGCGGGGCCGCGGAGAGCTTGTTGTGGATTTGCCGCCCTGTCTGTTTCCGTACATTCTGCCTCATCATGCGGATTGGCTGCCGCGATACGAGCGGTATAACCGGCCCGGAGACTATCACAACGGAGGAGTATGGCCGTTCATTTGTGGTTTCTATGTCTCGGCGTGCGTGGCCGCAGGGCAGATGGATCTGGCGGAGAGAAAGCTCTTAGCTCTGACAGAACTGGTCAAGCCGTGGCATGAGAACGCAGCAGAGTGGGGCTTCAACGAATGGATTCATGCCCAGACCGGAAAACCAAGCGGCAGGGATTGGCAAACCTGGTCGGCTGCAATGTACTTATACGCCGCTGAGAGTGTGTTGCAGGGACGCACACGGTTCTTCGACGAAATACGCAGTGTCAATCTGGGTGCAGCAATGTAGTGCCAGGAAGCACCAAACATTGTGGCTGAGATCTGACATGCGCCTTCAGCATCTCTGCGCCTCTTATCGAGCTCAAGGCACAATCACGGCCGACCCGTTCTCCGTTTCATTTTTTACTGCCTCCAGTGCCTGGTTGGCCTGATCCAGTGAAAAAACGGAAACACGCGGTTGAATGTTGAGCTTGTTCGCAAGCGCGAGGAAATCGCGTGCGTCGTCCCGCGTCATGTTAGCCACACTGCGTATCTGTCGTTCTCCCCACAGCAACTTGTCATAGTCGAAGGCGGACATTTGGTCAAGATGAATGGCATTGATCGCCACCACCCCACCTTTGCGCAGGCTCGACAGCGCATCAACTACCACCTTGCCACTTGGCGCGAAGGTGATTGCGCAGTCCAGCGCCACCGGCGGCCGGGCATCCTCGTTACCGACCCATGTCGCGCCGAGACTGACAGCCGCTGCACGGTGTGCTTCGCCCCGCGTGACGACATATACCTCGCATCCCCAGGAATGCAGAATTGGAATCGATAGCGTCGCGGAGCTGCCGAAGCCGAAGAGCCCGACGCGGTCTCCAGGATTTACACCCGCTATTCGCAAGCTGCGGAAGCCGATAATGCCGGCGCAGAGCAACGGCGCCACATGGGTGGCATCGAGTTCGTGCGGAAGAGGATAGGCGAAGGCTTCCCGTGCAAGCGCATATTCGGCATACCCTCCATCGACTGAATAGCCCGTGAAGGTCGGGTGGTCACAGAGGTTCTCCATGCCATGCTTGCAGAAAAAGCAATCGCCGTCGGTTCCACCCATCCACGAAACGCCCACGCGGGCCCCTAAAGGTAAACTCGTGCTGGCTCCCTCAATCACCTCCCCCACTATCTGATGGCCGGGTATCAGTGGTTGATGAAGCATCGGCAGATCGCCCTCCACGATGTGCAAGTCTGTGCGGCACACGCCACATGCAAGCACGCGCAACAGCACGAAGCCCGGCGTTACCTGAGGGCGAGGCACATCTTTGATACTCAAATTAAGAGCGGTGGTCCTTATTGCTGGATCGAAGATGGCAGCTTTCATGAACGGTCATCCTTCTCCCTGAAGTCTGACAAATGCTCTTTGCCGTTGCTGAGCAATCGGGCGCTGCGTTTTGCCTTTCGTCGTCCGGGAATCTGCGGTCGCTACTATTCAACTTTAACTAAAAGAGGCTTTCATGGGCTCACTCAGCGGGATGACTGTGTCCTCGCCGACTCTCCAGTCACAGAAGACGACCATACAAGCAGCGAATGTCATGACAGGCAGGGCGATCTCAACTGGCTGTGCAATTGGGAACAACATTGTTTGCCAAATCTGCACAGACTGGATTCTGTGTGTCTTCTCGGCATGAAGTTGTCCAATTCTTACCGCTTTTACTGAAACCGCTCCATGAGCAAGACGCAAGTAACATCCAGGAGGAAACCCATGAAGGCTGTTAGACGGCAATTCAGCACGGCTCCAGAAGTACGTGAAGAGCATGAAAATAGTGATGAAGTTTCTAATACTTTGGAGGGAGACGAGATCAAGCAAATCTATCGAGAGAAGGGAGCGGAGGCTACCCTCGAGGAAACACTGGATGATGAAGCCGCCGAAGAAGAGGAAGACGATGAGTTGGATGAGGAAGATGAAGTAGTTAGAGCCGCGCAAAGAAATCTGTAGACCACACATACGATCGGTGGGCAACGGCGGAAACGGGAGATGTGGGGGAAACTCACAACGACAAAGTTCACCGATGCGGTGCGGATGGAACTGCCCAAAGGGGGGGCCTTCCGAAGACGCGGCGCTACCCGTTTGAGGGTACCGCTCACGCGCGCGATGCGCTGGCAGAGTTAAGCGGAAGTACCCGGAAATCGAAGCAGTGAAGTAGGAAGTGGACTTCTGTGGAGACGCGGGCCGGACAATGGGGCCCGTGTCCTGTTCCAGACAACCGGCTATGCCGCTGGCGTCAATCACCTGGCGGAAAGTCCCTGGAAGATGCGAGCTCGGTTTGGGCTTCAAAGTTGGCGATGGGTGATCGAACTCGCCCTCTAGATAAATGTAAACGCTGACAGATCTGATTGGGGCGATTAGACTGTTTGAATCGGGAAGAGGATTGCGAGGTCGTAGTCGTATTTTCACCCCATTCGACTGTGCCCAATTTTGTGCCCACCCTCCGTCAAAATAGGACACAATCTGGGGTGTACAGATAGCAATTCGCGAAGAGGAGGGAGGAGCTAAACTGCACAAAAGATAGGATCTTATAGCAACCCGTAGCAGCAGGATGAAGAACGACGCACACGGCTGTTAACCGAAGGGTTGTAGGTTCGAGTCCTACCTGAGGAGCCAATAAATTACTCACTTACATACTCTCCTGATTTGCCCCCGATTTCTCAAACACTGACAACTGGAGTTTCTCTGTTTGGGTTCGACTCCGGGATGATCTCGCAGCCGGCGCAATCCCCATGCGCATGGCAGCTCCGCCATTCTTGAGCAAAATTGCACAGCGTCCGAGTTTGCGAAAGTTCATACTTTTGGCAACGGCCATTGCGGGATCTGGTCGCCGGCGACGTCGTTCGTCTCCGGCGCGGCGACATGGTTCCGGCCGATGCGCGCTTGCTCGATGGCGATTCCATCGAGGTGGACGAATCCGCTTTGACCGGCGAGTCGCTGCCCGTTACCGCCAAACCCGGCGGCGCGGTCTATTCCGGGTCGATCATCCGCCAGGGCGAAATCGACGCGATTGTCTATGCCACCGGGACGAACACGTACTTTGGCAAGACCGCGGAAATGGTGGAGGAGGCGCATACCGTCAGTCACTTCCAGAAGGCAGTGATGAAGATCGGCGACTACACACCGCCGAGTTTCTCCATCTGCGCAGCACCAGCCATATGTTGGGTTATCACGTGTGGGCCACAGATGGGGACTTTGGAATCCTTGAAGGCTTTATCATGGATGAGGCTAGCTGGCACCTTGGCTACCTCGATGTGAAAAGCGGAGACTGGCTTCACAATCGATCTGTGCTCATCTCCGCTCGCTGGGTGCAGTCCGTGTCGTGGGCCGAATTTCGCATTCAATTGCATCATACGAAGGCAGGAACAGAGGCCACATGCGAACTTCATCCGATCGGACGCTTATGAATCCTGACGGCAGAGGGTCCGCGGATCGAGTCAGGCAGGTCTAAGCGGAGCGAGAGAAACTTGCGATCGGCCGGCCGGAAAAAATTGCGTAGCAAGCTGCATAGCATCGGGGGAAGACGGTGAACCACCACAAGGCGGCGTCTCGAAGTGCTGGCGATCAAAATGCTGCCCGCGAAATCATGCCGGGACCCGATCAACGTCAGATCTGAGCAAACAGAAGCTCCCAAGAACCCAACACGCTGTTACCAGTTGCGAAGAAATGGAAAGGAACCGTCATTATGGCTATCAACGAAGTCCCCATGAACGCCGATCAGGGTGGCGTTACGGAGTCATTCAGCAAGAACTTCGATCAGACTGGCAACTCCTCGGGGTTCATCTTCGACGTAAACCTATCAACCGCAATTGCGGCAGACGGCAAACTTGAAGCACGAGCCCCGGTACCTAAGGGGCCGCTTTCGCCGGAGATGCTCGACAAGATCAATCGCTATTGGCGAGCGACGAACTATCTGTGCATCGGCCAAATCTACCTGTTTGAGAATCCCTTGCTGCGCGAGCCGCTCAAAGCAGAGCAGATCAAGCCGCGCTTGCTCGGCCATTGGGGAACTTCGCCGGGGCAAAACCTGATTTACATCCATCTGAATCGGCTCATCAAAGAACAGGATGCCGACATCATTTACATCTCCGGACCAGGACACGGCGGACCTTCGCTGAATGCGTGCTCTTATCTGGAAGGCTCCTATACCGAAGTTCATCCTGAGATCACGCGCGATGAAGACGGCTTGCGGCTCATGTTTCGCAAGTTCTCGACGCCGGGCGGCGTGCCCAGCCACTGCGGGCCGCACGTCCCGAACTCCATGCACGAGGGCGGAGAGCTGGGCTATTCGCTGGTCCACGCGTTCGGCGCGGCCTTCGACAATCCAGACCTGATTGTCGCCTGCGTGATTGGCGACGGCGAGTCCGAAACCTGCCCGCTGGAAGGAAGCTGGAAGTCGGTCAACTTTGTCAATCCGGTGCGAGACGGCGCGGTGCTTCCGATCCTGCACCTGAATGGATACAAAATCTCAGGGCCAACCGCACAGGGGCGCACCAGCGACGCGGACCTGAAGGCACTTTATGCAGGACGCGGTTACAAGCCCTACTTTGTGGAGGGCGACGATCCTCTAGTCGTGCATCAACTCCTGGCGCAGACGCTGGACGACTGCTATGCGGAGATTCGGTCGATTCAGAAGGAGGCCCGCAAAAACGGATTCAAGAAGCAGCCGGTCTGGCCCATGATTATCCTGCGCACGCCCAAGGGATGGACCTGCCCGAAGGAAGTGGATGGGGTTCCGATCGAAGGCACATTCCGCGCGCACCAGGTTCCGCTGGCATCGGTCAAAGACAACCCCGAACATCTCAAGATTCTTGAAGCCTGGATGCGAAGCTACAAGCCGGAGGAACTCTTCGACGCGAACGGCAAGTTCATCGACGAGCTGGCGGCTCTGGCGCCGGTGGGGAATCGGCGCATGGGAGGCAATCCTCATGTGAATGGCGGACGCATGCTCATCACGCTGGCTCTGCCCGATTTCACGGATTATGCGCTTGAGATTCCGGGGCCCGGTCAGGTTCTGGCCGAGGCGCCGCGCAAGCTTGGAGATTTCTTCCGAGACATCTTCAGAATGAATCCGACAAACTTCCGCATGTTCTGCCCCGATGAATCGAACTCGAATCGGTTGAACTCCATCTTCGAAGCCACGCAGCGCTGCTCAATGGCGGAGATTGTCTCGATCGATGATGAGCTGGGCCCGGATGGCCGCGTGATGGAGGTATTGAGCGAACATCTCTGCCAGGGATGGCTTGAAGGCTACCTGCTTACCGGCCGGCATGGCATGTGGTCGTCTTACGAGGCGTTCGCGCAGGTGGTCGATTCCATGACCACACAACATGCCAAATGGCTGGAGCAATGCGAAGATTTCCTGTGGCGCAGGCCGCTGGCATCGCTGAATGTTCTGCTCACAAGCCACGCATGGCGCAACGATCACAACGGCTTCAGCCACCAGGCGACCGGATATGTTGACAATGCCCTGGCGCGCAGAAGTGAAGTGATCCGCGTGTACTATCCACCGGACTCGAACTGCCTGCTCAGCGTGTTCGATCATTGCCTGCGCAGCCGCAATTACGTGAACTTGGTGACCTGCGGCAAACAACCGCAGCTGCAATGGCTGAACATGGACGAGGCTTTGGAGCACTGCTCGCGCGGCGCGTCCATATGGAAGTTTGCCACCAACGATGAAGGCGGGGAGCCGGATGTGGTGCTGGCGTGCGCCGGCGATGTTCCGACTATCGAGATCTGCGCCACATCGTGGCTTCTGCAAAAATACGTGCCTGGCATCAAGGTGCGCGTTGTGAATGTGGTGGACTTGATGACTCTGATGTATCCAGACAAACATCCGCACGGGATGGACGAAATGTCGTTCAACGCCCTCTTCACCGAGAATGCGCACGTGATTTTCGCCTTCCACAACAATCGCTGGCTCATTCACACGCTGGTTCATGGGCGGGCCAATGAGGGACGCTTCCATGTGCACGGCTATATGGATCAGGGTACGACCACAACTCCGTTCGACATGGTGGTTCTGAATGAAATGAGCCGGTTCCACCTTGCGCTGGATGCGCTGAAGCATATCCCGCGACTTCGTTTGCAAGCGGAGAAAGCCGTCAACTTCTTCAACCAGGAATTGCAACGCCACCACAACTACATCCGCGAGCATCTGGAGGATTTGCCGGAGATCAGAAACTGGCAGTGGACGAAAGACTTCAGCGATGCCACCGCGCCGGCTCCGCTGGCCAAGGGGCATCCGCAGAAGGCCATGTTCACCGACAGTTAAGCGGCGGACGAATGCAATCGAGGCGGAGGCCGCTATGGCACGAGGTTTGCGCCAGCGGACTCCGCTTTCTGAACTCCGGTACCTGGGAGGATATTGAAGGAGCCGAAGGCATCATTCCCCACCATCGCAATGCATCTGTGCCGCTGGAAGCGCGGCAGATTGTTTGGCAGCACTGAAATCTGACGCCGATCCGCGGCAGATGCAGCACCGAGATAGACAGGAGGGCAGGCACCCATGAAATCGCAAGAACTCCGAGATACCGCAACCATGCTCTTCGCAGACAGCAAGGGTCTGCTGGCGATGGACGAGAGCAACCCAACATGCAACAAGCGGTTTGCCCAGTTGGGGATTCCACAGACCGTCGAGGCACGGCGATCTTATCGCGAATTGATTGTGACCACGCCCCGGCTTGGTGAATGCATTGGCGGCGCGATCCTCTACGACGAAACCATCCGCCAGCAAACACACGATGGAACTCCGTTTGTCAAAGTTCTCGTGGACGCGGGAATCATTCCCGGAATCAAAGTGGACGCCGGCGCAAAAGAGCTGGCATTCCATCCCGGCGAGAAAGTGACTGAAGGCCTGGACGGGTTGCGCGGCCGTCTTGCCGAATACTCAAAAATGGGCGCGCGCTTTGCGAAGTGGCGCGGGGTGATTGCGATTGGCGATGGCATTCCCAGCTGGGGCGCGATCGACGCCAATGCGCATGCCCTGGCTCGCTATGCGGCCCTGTGCCAGGAAGCTGGATTGGTTCCTGTTGTTGAGCCTGAAGTACTGATGGACGGCGAGCACTCGCTGGAGCAATGCGACAAAGCAACGGACGAAGTGCTGCGAACGGTGTTCAGCGAGCTGTTTGCACAACGAGTCATGCTGGAAGGAGTGATTCTGAAGCCCAACATGGTGCTTCCGGGATTGTCCTGCCCCCGTCAAGAGTCCGTAGATGAAGTAGCCGATGCGACGGTGAATTGCTTTTTGCGCGCCGTCCCGGCGGCTGTATCTGCGATTGCGTTCTTGTCGGGCGGCCAACCCGCGGAGTTGGCCTCGGCGCGCTTGAATGCCATGAACGTGAGATTCAAATCGCGGCTGCCATGGGCGGTGGCATTCTCATTTTCGCGCGCCATCCAGCAGCCTGCCCTGGAGATTTGGAAGGGGCAGGATAGCAACGTATCGGCCGCACAGCAGGCTTTGTACCATCGGGCACGCTGCAATCAGGCGGCGCGCCGCGGCGAATACACCGCGGCAATGGAGACGAAATGACCGGAAGCAAGCACAACCATGAAGGAAACAAGCAACCATGCTATACTGGGTTTGCGCTCAGTGATTTGGTCGTGAGCGGCGCTTTGCCCCCTGAAGGCAACTCTGCCTGGCACAGATTTCCCCAAGCCCCTACAGCGTAACCCTTGAGTTTCCGCCCCGGTGACTCAACTCTTGATCCCAGAATGGGTCAGAAGTGAAGGACTGCCTGGCCACTGCAAAGTGGGTTGGCAGCGACGCCGGGACAGCGCATGCACTGCGCTTTAAAGGGTGCCGATCGGCAACGTGCCGCTTGGCGTTTCGTGTAGCGTGGGTCAGTTCCGGGCCGCGGGCATTCTAAAAATGCTTGCCGCCAGTCCCAGGGACGTTTTTGGTTCTTCCTTACGCGCATCTGTTTTGAGAAGGCTCGCGCCCAGGAATGGGTTTGTGCGCCTCTATGTCCGGCTCCGTTTGCAGGCCCCCATGAAATCCTGGGCTCCCGGAGCTAAAAGGATGATTCACTATTTTGACGACTCAATTTTCACAGTTTTCGCTTTCCCCAGCATTGATGGCCCGGCTCGAAGCGAACCAATTCCAGATCCCCACGCCGGTGCAGGCCGCGGCCATTCCTCCCGCGCTCGAAGGCCGCGATGTGCTGGCCACGGCGCAGACCGGAACCGGCAAGACCCTCAGTTTCCTGATTCCCATCATGGAAATGCTCGCAAAGACCGAGGGCCGCGACGCGCATGCTCTGGTGGTTCTGCCCACGCGCGAACTGGCCATGCAGATCGAGAAATCCTTCCGGGCCATCCGTACCAGCCCGGCGCAGACCGTTGCGCTGGTGGTGGGCGGCATGTCGGAACGGGAGCAACTGGATGAGATCCGGCGCGGCGCACGGTTGATTGTGGCCACTCCGGGACGGCTTGAGGATTTCCTCAAGCGCAAACTGGTGCGGCTCAACGGGATCAAGATCCTGGTGCTCGACGAGGTGGATCGGATGCTCGATATGGGCTTCGAACCGGCCATTCGCCGCATTGCGTCCACGATTCCCGCGGAGCGCCAGACCCTGTGCTACTCGGCCACGCTCGAGGGTACGGTCAAGGAAGTGTCGCGCAACTATCTCAAGAACCCGGTTCGCGTCGAGATCGGGTCGACGATGAAGCCGGCAGAAAATGTGGAACTGCGCGCCTTCAGCGTGGATGCAGACAAGAAGCAGGAGCTCTTGGAGCATTTGCTGAACGCGGAGGAGGGCAGCTTTCTGGTCTTTGTGCGCACCAAGCACGGGGCCGACCGGGTTGCGCGGCGGCTGATTCGCTCCGGCCATGCGGCCGTCCAGATTCACGGCGACCGCTCGCAGGCGCAACGCAACTCGGCTCTGCGCAACTTCTCCGAGGGCCGTCATCGCGTGCTTGTGGCTACCGACGTGGCCGCTCGCGGCATCGATGTAGCCAATGTTGCCCAGGTGGTGAACTTCGATCTTCCCAAAGTGGCGGAGGATTTTGTGCATCGCGTGGGCCGCACCGGCCGCGCTTCGGCCAAAGGAATCGCTTCCACCTTTGCCGGACCTGCGGAGCGCAACGATCTGCACAAGATCGAGCGCGCGCTTTCGATCCGGATGACCCACTACCGGGTGCGCGGCGTGAACGCAGTCGCCGCCAACGAGAACGCGGCATAGACGCGTTTCACCTGCATGCAAGCCTCAACGCGGAACGCCCGGCAGCGGTCCCAAAAGGATCGCCGCCAGGCGTTTTCTCGCGCTCAATGAGCGGCCACCAGGGCCAACTCCTCGTTCCTGCTCGCCTTTCTGGCTCGTCTCTCAGAATTCGCAACGGGCAGGAAAATCCCGTCCGCGGCGGAATCAAGGCGAACCTCGCTCAGGAAATATTGGTCGCCGTACTGGTGGAAGACCAGCGTGCGAGGCGTCCCTTCGCCAATGGAACCGAGCTGGCCAAAGTCCGTTGCCTTTACGTTGTTTGCGCCGTCACGAATGACGAGCATGTCGGGATGCATGAGATCGAAACCGAAGGTGTAGCTCCCGGCCGGTAGAAACGTGTTGTTGACAGTGAAGTTGAATGGAACATCCACCGCGACGACATTGTTTTGTGCTGAAGCACTGCTGGCTATCGTCAAGGCCGATGCGGCGACGAGCGCGATTGCTGCGATGCGGTTCATTGGAACCTCCTCTGGGGATTGATTCGTTCAACTCTCAATACGGAGAGAGCGCCACGCCGGTTCCCTTGCCGGGGAAACGGCATCTTCTAAAGCTCCGGAAGACTTTCTTCAAGAGCTTGCTGCAATGCAATCGATTGGGCCCCTTCCGATCTCTCGCGCCGGCGCTGCTCCGCAGAACAGCATCGATCCACTCCCGGCGCGTGTGGGCGTCCAACTCGATCGCGACCTATTGTGAGTCTGGCCCAGGTTTGTGTATCTGTCTAATAGATTGATGTGATATAGTGCATCTGTAATGGAGATTCACATATGGAAGTCCGGCAGCTACAGATTTTTTGCGCGCTCTCTGAGGAGCTGAACTTCACGCGCACGGCGGAAAAGGTGCACACCGTGCAGTCCAACGTGACCGCGCAGATCAAGGCGCTCGAAGAAGAACTCGGCATACCGCTTTTTGACCGCCTCGGCCGTCGCGTGACGCTGACGGACGCGGGCCGCAACTTTCTGCCATTCGCCTTGCAGGCCCTGGCGGCCATGGACCAGGGGCAACGCGCTCTCGAAACCGGCGCCGAACCGAGCGGGCCGCTGCGCATCGGCGCCGCAGAGAGCCTGCTAACCTATCGCCTGCCCGAGGTATTGCGCATCTTCCGCCGCCACTTTCCGCATGTCGAGCTCATCTTCCGTCCTTACTCGAATGCGACGCTTGCGATAGAGCTCGAGGCGGGAAAGCTCGACATGGCGATTTACGGAGACGATTTGCAGCAATCCCCAAGCATCAAATCGATCCGCTTACGCAGGGAGCGGGTCCTGCTGCTGGCCGAAGCGGGCAACCCGCTTGCGAGCCAACCCGCGGTAAAGCCTGCCGATCTGACGGGACAGAATCTGCTGTTGACCGAAACGGGATGCAGCTACCGGTCAAAACTCGATCGGGCGCTCGCGCTGGGGAACGTTCGCCCCGCCAACGTGACGGAGTTCTCGAGCGTTGAGGCGCTGAAGCAGTGCGTTGCCCTCGGCATGGGACTCGGGCTGTTGCCGGCCATTGTGGTGGCCCGCGAGCTGCGCCAGAACCGTATCAAAGCCCTGCGCTGGGCCGGCCCATCCCTCGACATTGTCACCTATATCGTGTGGCACAAGGACAAATGGATTTCTCCAGCCATGGCCGCCTTCATGGAATTGGTCAAGGGCAAGCTGAAGGATTCCGAGGGTAGTCGATTGGAGAAAATACCGGCTTAGAGTTCAACCGGCGCCGCGACACAGCGTATTTCTGATGGCATGCGGATCTGAGGAGAGATCAACGGCGGAGTGGTCTGCGTCGATCAAAGAATGGGAGTGACCACCAGCGCGTCGATGGCGGGCGGAGGCGTGATTTCCGGCATTTTCACGTCGATATAGCGGCCTTCGGCCACATCGGCGAAGACGCGATTGAGCGTGTCTTCCGTCCTGCCGGAGGCGACGTGGAGCTTGCGCACCGCGCGCATCACCGTGGCCGACAAGAGAAAGCGGTTTTCTATTTTGAGTCCGGCCGAATACACCAGTTTTGATCGCATGTGCGCCCCAATTCTCGGTAGTCGTGCGTTTGCTACTGAGCCGGGCTCGTCTCGGTGTAGTCCGCGGCGCCAGTCTCGTGCTCTTGGAGATCCACGCGGGAAACACAAGGATGAGGAGGGCTGAGGAGAGGAATCATCCTACGGGTCCCCTTTAAGGTGAGCATACGCTTTTTGGGACTCTTCTCCTAATTGCGGCCGCAAACCCCCCGGAACTCCTGTAGATCGGCGTGGGGCCCGTTGAGGCCGGGATTCGCTGCGGGGAGGGCCCGAATTTCCCGCAAGTGATATACTGAATGCTGGTCGTCGAATCCGACTTGGCGTTCTTGCCTGTTCTGCTATCCCGCTCAACTCGCAAACAATTCCACTTGAGTTCAGCGATACATTTCGCAACAAAGGAATAGTCATGGAGCAGGGAACAGTAAAATGGTTTAACGATGCGAAGGGCTTCGGCTTCCTCAGCCGCGCCGACGGAGAAGATGTGTTCGTGCATCATTCAGCCATCAAGAGTGAGGGATTTCGTTCGCTCAAGGAAGGCCAGGCCGTCGAGTTCGACGTCGTCAAGGGTCCAAAGGGCCTTCAGGCCGAGAACGTCCGGGCTGTCTAATTGAGTGGATTTCCAGGAAGAGGCCGACTTCGACATCTTCCGGTTCTCACCGGTTCACCTGAGGATTCCAACACTCGGCGGCAGCGCTCTAGCGAGTCTTTGAGCGCTGAGGCCCCGGACAACTCCAATGACATGGAAGTTATCTGCGTCACTTGCCCTCTACGTAAACCGAGTTGATCCCCTGTCTGGCAACTCAAGTCGGAATTCATTTGACACTGCAATCGCGGAAAGCTGGTCAATGAGTTCAACGAACTTTGCTGCGGATCGGTCGATCGCGATGGCGAGCGACCGAAGCAAACCCGCGGAGTTCGGCGGTATTTCGGACGCAACACAAAACTGAAGCACGGACGAAAGGGAAATATGGCAGAAGATCAGCAACTCATGTGCAGCGATTGCGGGCAGGCATTCACATTTACCGCGGAGGATCAGGAATTCTTTCGCGAGCGTGGATATTCGGCGCCCAAGCGCTGCAAGACATGCCGCCAGGCGAAGAAGAACGAGCAAGCGGGCGGCGGCGGGTATAGCCGCGGTTCATCGCAGGGTACAAGCGTGATCTGTGCCGGATGCGGACAGCAGACCACGGTTCCGTTCGAGCCCCGTGGGGACCGTCCCGTGTATTGCCAGAACTGCTTTCAGGCGCGGAAGACCAGCGGCGCGGGCGGCGGCGGCAACCGGCGAGGCGGCGGCGGTTTTGGCGGCGGCAGGGGCCGTTAAGAAATTGCGTTTCGAGCAACGCGAATCAATCCTCCCCCAGATTTCCAAGGATTGAGCAGTTTCGGAACTTTTTGGGCGGTCATCGCCTATGTTTGATTCGCTCAGCGCGTCGTCCCATGCCAGCGACGCCGAGCGGGCTTACCCATTCGTCGCCGCTCAACGGCGCAGAACCCCCAGGGTTTCAGTTTTCACCGAGGAGATACCCATGAAAAGAGAAGTGGCGCAGAAAAAGGAAGTGCCGCACGATAAATATTTCCTCAAATCGCTGCACCAGGAAATCGATCTCTACGATCGTAAGCTCGCCTACCTGGAGAAGTACGCCCAGTTCGATTCCTTAGCCGATCGCGAGGGAGCCGCGAATAAGCTGCTCACGAAACGGGCAAACCTTGCGGAGACGGCAAAGCAACTGGTAGCCGACGGGGTGGAATTCAACCGTTCGGACCTCCCTCGGTCGTTCCGCGCTTCGGCGGAAGCCAGCGCGGGTCAGTGATCCTGGCTTAGCCTGCGGCTGGCCCTGTCTTGACAATTCGCTTGCTTGCGGCGGGCCGAGTGGAATTCCTTCCCCGGAAGAACCATGAACGGCCATCCCCGGATGCAGTTTTTCCCATTGTGCGATCTCCATCATTCTGCGCTGCGGCGCGACCTGCGCACAACAGAATGAATGCAGCTCCCTTCAACCGGGGCAGAAGCAACGCAAACGCGTTTTTCCAGTCTGAGACGGCTCGTGGAAGGCTTCTAGAAGAAAGTATAATATTATTATACAAATGTCAAATAATATTTGACATTCCCTCAGCTTTCATCTAACTTCTTTTTATGCTATTCAAAGCCATTCAAATCGGAACTTTAGAAGCGGAGGTGATCAAGCGAGTTGAAGAAGTCAGGCATAAACTTCGCCACAATCTTGCAAGGCCCCGCAGATGGACAGGCCTCCTTCGTCGGAACACCTTCGCTCGTGGCATTCAAGGATCGAATAGCATTGAGGGATATAACGTCACCGCAGAAGATGCGATTGCAGCCGCAGAAGGAGAGGAGCCACTCGACGCAAATCGAGAAGCGTGGCTGGCCGTTACTGGTTATCGCACCGCGATAACTTTTGTCCTTGAGTTGGCTAAAGACAAGAATTTCGTCTATAGCGAAGGATTCCTGAGAAGCCTGCATTTCATGATGCTTCAACATGATCTCTCGAAGCATCCCGGAAACTGGCGACCGGGAACCATTTATGTGCGTCAGGAACCAGGCGGGGAAGTCGTGTATGAAGGGCCTGAAGTTGAAAGAGTTCCTGGCCTCATCGAAGAGCTGATTGAATTCCTCAATTGCCGCGGAGATGATTGCCCCCACGCCCTAATTAAAGGGGCAATGGCGCATCTTAATCTCGTACTCATTCACCCATTCTCAGACGGCAATGGGCGCATGGCTCGTTGTCTCCAAACCCTCGTTCTTGCGAGAGAAGGCATTCTAGAATCAGAATTCTCTTCGATTGAGGAATATCTCGGACGGAATACGCAGGCGTACTACGATGTTCTAGCCAGGACCGCAGAGGGCCTATGGCAACCACGCAACAGCACAAAAGCCTGGATTCAATTCAACCTCACCGCGCACTTTCGCCAAGCCTGCACCTTGTTGAGCCGTTCGACAGTGATGGAATTCCTGTGGGCGGAAATGGAGGAAGTCGTGAAACAGCGTGGCCTACCAGAAAGAACGCTATACGCCATCTGTGATGCGGCAATGGGACTTCGCGTGCGGAATTCAACTTATCGCAATCTAGCCGAATTGAACGATATAAACGCTAGCCGAGACCTAAAGAATGCTGTAGATGCGGGCCTGTTGATCCCAAATGGTGAACGTCGCGGAAGACTCTATATCGGAGCACCTTCGATTAGAGCGATCTTCGACCGTCTAAAGCGAGATCATATGCGTCCTATTCCCGACCCATTCACCGCAAGCCCTGAACAAATGAATTTGCCTAGTCTTTCGTAGCTTCCGGCACGACCCGCGCGGCGGTTTTGTTCACGTCCTCGCGCGGTTTCTTCTTCCCGTGCACCACTTCGAGGTGAAACTCAATGAGTCTTGCCATCTCGCCCTGTTCGACGGGATTGGATTTGAAGACTTCGCCGCGCACTGGGCACTCGCACAATCCAGTTGGCATGCCGCCCTCGTCATGATGCCGTTTCAATGCTGCTCGACATGTCATGCCGACAGTCTGCGCAGCTTTTCCCCTGTGGAAATTCAAATTGCACCGCTACCCGGCAGGTCGCCGTCTTGCCGCCAGATGCCGAATCACGTATAAATAAGTCAAAAGCCCAGTAAAAATCTGGTTGATGCGGGCCTGTCTGGAATTTGAGAGGGACGGCCACGCCAAAGCTGAATGTGTATCCTGAGAGCGGTCCCAGAGTTCACTTGCCCAATACGCTTCAGCGAGAGGTGGCGTTTACTTGAGGAAAACGCCACTTGGCAACCCGGTTTCTGCGAACAGCAACTCTGGAACCGCTGTCATCGCATAGACTCTGCTGCCGGACCACCGTCGTCTGAAGAAGAGGAACACGTATGAAGCAGGGAAGAGCCAACATCGCGAAGCCATTGACGACCAACAAGCACCTGATCCGGTGGGTGGAAAAGATGGCCGAGCTGACGCAGCCGGCCGCGATCCACTGGGTGGACGGCAGCCAGCAGGAATACGACAGGCTGTGCGACGAGATGGTGGCGTCGGGCACCCTGACCCGGCTGAACCAGGAAAAGTGGCCGGGATGCTTCTACGCGCGTTCCGACCCGCGCGATGTGGCGCGTGTGGAAGACCGCACCTTCATCTGTTCGTATGCGAAGGACAACGCCGGGCCCACCAACAACTGGATCGACCCCTTCGAGATGCGCAAGAGGCTCAAGGAGCTGTTCAACGGCGCGATGCGCGGCCGCACCATGTACGTGCTGGCCTTCAGCATGGGGCCTGTGGGTTCGCCCTTGTCGCGCATTGGCGTGCAACTCACCGATTCGCCCTACGTGGTGGTGAACATGCGCATCATGACGCGCATTGGCCTGCCGGTGCTGGCCGAAATCGACAAGGGAGAGAAGCGCGTGGTGCCCTGCATGCACTCGGTGGGCGCGCCGCTGGCGCCGGGGCAGCAGGACGTGCCCTGGCCCTCAAACGAAACCAAGTACATCGCGCATTTTCCTGAGACGCGCGAGATCTGGAGCTATGGCTCGGGCTATGGCGGCAACGCTCTCTTGGGCAAGAAGTGCTTTGCGCTGCGCATCGCTTCGAACATTGCGCGCGACGAGGGCTGGATGGCCGAGCACATGCTGATTCTGGGCATGGAGTCGCCGCAAGGCGAAAAAACCTACATTGCCGCGGCGTTTCCCTCGGCCTGCGGCAAGACCAACCTGGCCATGCTGGTTCCACCTGCTGCGTTCAAGGGTTGGAAGGTGACGACTGTCGGAGACGACATTGCCTGGATCAAGCCGGATGCCAACGGCCAGTTGCGCGCCATCAATCCCGAGTCGGGATTTTTCGGCGTTGCGCCGGGGACAAGCGAAAAGACCAATCCCAACGCCTTGGCCATGTTGCGCCGCAACTCGATTTTTACCAATGTGGCGCTGACGCCCGAGGGCGGCGTGTGGTGGGAGGGCATGACCGATGAGCCGCCCGCCGAATGCCTGGACTGGCGCGGGGAGCGCTGGACGCCCGAGATCGCCAAGCAGACCGGCGCCAAGGCCGCGCACCCGAATGGGAGATTTACCACGCCCGCGGCGCAATGCCCGTCGATCGATCCGGACTGGGAGAATCCCGAGGGCGTGCCCATCAGCGCCTTTGTCTTCGGCGGACGCCGCTCGACAACGATGCCGCTGATCTTTCAGGCCTTTAACTGGAGCGCCGGCGTTTACGTGGGCGCGACCATGGGCTCCGAGACTACGGCCGCGGCTACCGGCGCCGTAGGCCTGGTGCGCCGCGACCCCATGGCCATGCTGCCCTTCTGCGGCTATCACATGGGCGACTACTTCCGTCACTGGCTCAAGATGCAGCGCAGCCTGAGTTCGACGCCGCGCATCTTCCACGTGAACTGGTTCCGCAAGGACGACGACGGCAAGTTCCTGTGGCCGGGCTTCAGCGAAAACATGCGCGTGCTCAAGTGGATTGTGGACCGCGTGCACGGCCGCGCCCAGGGCAAGGAGACGCCCATCGGCTGGACGCCTCACTACGAAGACATGGAATGGGCCGGGCTCAACTTCCCGCTGGAGCAATTCGAGAAGATGCAGGAGGTGAGCCGCGCCGCGTGGCGCAAGGAGATCCTCGGCCACGAGGAGCTGTTCATCGACGTGCACGACCACCTGCCGCCGGAGATGATTTACCAGCGCGAACTGCTGATCTGCCGGATGTGAGGCGTTGCACCATCCTTGCCGCGGCTTTGGCGGCAAGGGTGGGATCGCGAGCAAATTACGATGCCGGGCTCCGTTCCACCACCGGCTTGAATCCAAGCTTCTCCCAGAAATCACACACCAGAGCCACAGTTTCCTCGCTTGTGGCCGGGGGGGCGCGCAGCGTGATGCGGGGTTCCGCGCCTGCAGTCAGATCGGTGGCCGCCACGGCAATGGCGATGCATTTTTCCGGCCGGTTGGTGCAGCTGGCCAGGTCGGCAATCGACAGGTTGGTGGTCGGGGTAGCGATCACGGTGCGCGGCGGGGCCATGCGGTCCAGCAGCCACAGAATCTCCAGCTTCGATTCCAGCTCGTCGGGCACGCAATCGATCGCGAGGTCGGCTTGGCGCACCGCGTCTTCAATGGTGGTGACGAAGGCCACGGCGGGCAGCGCCTGCGGGCTGAGATCCTGCCGGATTGCCTCACGCGCATGATGCAGACTGCCGGGCATCACATCCTCGAGCAGCACGCGAAAACCGGCGCGAGCCGCACCCAGCGCCAGCCAGCGCCCCAGCGGCCCGGCTCCGATGATAGCGACAGTCGTCACTGGAGCTTACTTGGCGGCAAGGGCCTGGGCCACTTCCTCGGCGCTGGGCCGCGCCTGGAGCAGATGCTCGGCCACCCTGGCGCGTTCCTCGGCGGACAGCGTGGGCACGGTCGCCAGCACCCGGCGCAGGGTCACGGCAACGTCGTCAATGTAATTCATCAGCCGGATGGCTTCTCCTGAAAGCGGCATGATTCTCCTCGAAGGTTTGGAACTCTGTTCTCATTGTAGGGCGCGGGGCCGAGGGGCGAGAAGCCAATTCGGTTTCCAGCTGTGACTCATCCTTTCTTCACCGTTGCAGCCCGCGCGCACGGCCTATATACTCATTGCCATCCCCGTCCGAGAAGGCTTTTTCTCGAGCAGCCTTGGTTTGTCCATGCCTCCTTTTCAGACGCTCTCTTCATTCCGGTCCTCCCTCTTTCTGCCGGCCGAAGTTAGCGTACGAAGGCTGAAATTGCGGTGGCCGCTGTGGCGGTGCGGTTCGCTGTTGCCGTGCGCAAGGTCGGGCGCGGCGGGCTTGGGCATCGACAGGCACTCACCCGGGCAATGCAATGGAGGAACCAGACGATGAAACGCACAATCCACGGAACGTGGCAAGCCCTGGCAATGCTTTTGGTGGCAGCCATGACGATGAGCGCGTGCCACTCTGCCGCGAGCGGAGGCACAAGTAGCGGGACTGCCGCGCAGACAAACGGAGAGCCCGGAGGAGCCAGCTATGTGAGTTCCGCGCCGCTCAGCTCACAAACCACCACGTTCACGGTGCCTGATCCGTCGTTCAACAACATGACCGCCGAGACGCTGACCATCCCCGCGGGATGGCAGGGACAGGGCATGATAATGACTGCGGCCTGCACCTCGCTGCCATGGCCCGTCTTCCGCGCCTATTCGAACGACGGGCTGATGCAAATGCGATACGAGCCGGTCTTCGGCTGGGTGTGGCGGCCGAACTTCAAGGGCGTCAACACCACGGGCTGTATCCCCGTAAAACAGCAAATGACGGCGGCGCAGTTCCTGCAATACTACGTCGGCACGATCCAGGGCGGCGTGCACGTCGTGGGCGCGATGCAGGTGCCCGCCAACTACCAGCAGTGGGCGCAGAACTTCGCGAACTCCTCGAACGCCGTCTATAGTCGAGCGCCAGGCCAACTGAGTTCCACTGTCACCGCCGACACCGCGGCGCTGCGCATTGAAACGATCGACGGTTCGTACGTGATCGAGGAGCGGCTGCGCACCGTGGTCCTATGCACCATCAACAACAATCCGGGACCCTACTACGGCGGCACCTGCTGGTCGCGCGTCGACGTGCTGGCCGCGCCGCAGGGCAAGCTGGACGCGCTGGTGGCGCTGGCGGACGGCGACAACCTGCCCAACGGGCAGCCAACCCAGCAATGGGAACAGGCTGTGCTCGCGCGCCAGCGCCAACAGAGCCAGCAGGCGATGGCCACGCTGCGCAACATGGAACAGGCGGAAGCCAGAGCAATACAGCAGCAGTTCCAGCAGTTTGCCAGCATGATGAACGCCAATCACGCGGCATTCATGCAGCAGCAGGAGTCGCAATTCCAAACCGCCATGGCCAATGCCAACGCGCAGATGAACGCGCAGTCCACGGCCGCATCCGATTGGGTCGACTACGCGCTCGACCAGCAGACCGTCGCCGGCCCCGGCGGCACGGCGAATGTGTCCAGTGCCTACTCAGAGACTTGGACCAATGGGACGCAGTATTACCAGACCAACGATCCCAACGTGAATCCTAACGGCGTCCTCGCCGGCAACTGGGCGCGGACCACCCAGGTGCACGGCAACGGCCAACCGAAGTGACGCGCGGCGCGCGGGAATGCTTCGCGGCACGGGCAACGGAGGGAATCGGCGATGTTAGAGTTATTCAGCGTTGTGTGGAAGCTCTTCATGGTGCGGGATTCCGTGAAAAAGGGCGAGCTGAACTGGCGCATGGGGGCAGTTTCCGTTCTGTTCGTCGTGCTGCTCTACGCCATCGCGCTTCCGGCCGCCATCCTGTGGGTCAACCACCCGCAATACGAGCCGGTCTTCATCGCAGCCATGGCGCTCGATGGCGTGCTGTTCGTGGCTTTCATGGCCTGGGCGATCAAGTGGCGGGCAAAGCAGAAGGCCGCGCGCTCGCCCCAGGCCGCAGCCGCCGTGCAGGCGACTGCCGAGCAGCGGGCCGGCCCGGATTGACCGGTCCCCATTCCTTCCGGGGAGGCATGCAAGCATGGGTTGGATTTTTTCCCTTCTGCTGATGGTTTTCGTCATGGTCTCCAGCATTCGCCGGGCGCAACGCGCGGGCCTGTGGAGCTGGTCGAAGTTCGCTATCTCGCTTGGCTTCGCGGCCTTCATGTGCCTGCTGGTGAGTGCGCCCCTGATCTTCATGAATACAAGCAGCCGGTACTTCATTCCGGTCTATCTCGCCACATGGGTTGTGGCGCTGGGGCTGCTCGTCTGGTTCGTCATCAGGGCGCGTCGCTGGAAACTGCCCGATGGCCGCAGGTCGCTCGAAGCCGACCGCGATGCCCGGCGACAGGGCCAGTGACAGAGACTCCGGCGCGTGTCCTCCAGACTCGTCTGGGCGGAATGCGCACTCCATGAATCCCGCTCACTCGCAAATTTGCTGACTCGCTGACTTGCTCGCTTGCTTCAGGGGTGCTGTTCGATCGAGACGTTCACTGTCGAAGTGTTTCCCGAGGCGGCGAGGCCCATGAGATTCGTGGCGACGCCGGGCAGCGAGGCGGGCACAAAGGTGACCGAGCCATCGACGGCGGTGGTGGCCGTGGAGGCTTCGGTGGCCAGCAGCGCTCCCGGCGGACAGACCACGTTGGGCGAGCAGGGCGGCGTCCACGCGTAGAGCGCCTGGTAGAGCGCCACCGTGCCGCCGGCCATGGGGTTGCCATCCATGTCGAGAAGGCGCAGCGCGATCTGATTCGGCGTGCCGGACGCGGCCAGGCTCTGGCTGACGCCGGAGATGGCTTCGAGCGCCGCGTACTCCGGCCGGGCGCCGAAGGCGGTGAAAGCGACGCATTGGCTGGTGCCGTTCAGGCAGGCGTTGATGCTGGCGGTTTGGCCCTCCTCAAGCGGGCCCACAGTGAGCGTTTGCGTGGCGATGCCGGAAGCGTTGGTGGTGACCGAAGCCGGGCTTGGGCTCCCGATGCCGGCGGTGGGATTCTGCCACGTCACCGTCTGGCCGCCGAGCGGCACGCCGTTGTTCTCGACCAGCGCCTGCACGGTCCACGTGAAGGTGGCGCCGGCCGCGAGTGAAAGCTGCCGCGTGAGCGCGGAAAGCACCGCCGGCGTTCCGCCGACGAATTGGGCCTGGAGGGTCGAGCCGTTGGTGAGCCCGACGGTGACGGTGGACCACGTGGCGCCGGTCGCGGTGACGTTCATGGTGGCGCGCCCGTCGCCCGTAGCTACCACCGAACAGACGGGCAACCCGCAACCGAGCGTGGCCGCGCCGCTGGTGACGGTATAGATGACGGTGACGCCGCCTGCGGGCGTCAGATTCGAGGCCAACGCGGTAACGGAGAAGGGAAGCGGCTCGCCGATGGGCACGGTATTGGCGGGCGCGGAATTGAGAGTGAGCGCGTCGCCGTTGCCGGAGTCGTAGCTGACGCCGCCGGGAATCACGGCGGCAGCGTACAGCGCGGGTAGATCGTCAACCTCGACGTCGACCGATCCGGTGACGCCCGCGGGCGCCGGCGGCACGACCGCGGTGATTTGATTGGGCGAGATGCTGGTGACGGTGGCCGCCTGGCCGCCCACCATTACGGTGTCGGCGAGGCGAAAGCCCATGCCCTGAATGGTGATGGGCCCGCCCGCTGCGGGCAGACGCGTGGGAGAAACCGTGTCCGCGTAGAGCACCCAGCCGTTGTAGGCGTAGTCAGGCCGGCCATCGCCGCGCAGGTCGGCGACGCCGATGCGCACCATGTCGTCGCCGTTGGTCGCCACGCGCAGCCAGGTCTCACCCGCGGCGTCGCCATTGAGGCCGGGCGCAGCGCCCACTGCCGTCGCGCCCACGGGATCGAACGCGTCCCACACGCCGATGGAGGGCAAGGCTTTGGCATTGGACGGCGCGCCGGTTTCGTCCAGGGCCTGCGTGACCACGGTGAAGATGCGGTTGCCGCGCACCGGAAAGTTGAACCAGTCGTTCTGGCCCACCTGGCTCAAGCGCCCGCACCACATGCCGCCCGCGGGCATGGCGCGCGGCTGGGCCTCGCTTCCGATGGCGTCGGAATATCCGGCGACGGCGGAGCTGGCCGAGGTGACAGTGAGGGTTTGCGTGCTGCCTGCGGAGAGATTGGCGAGCGAGATGGCATTGAGCGCACCCGAAGGCGCGACCTGCCCCTGGCTGTAAGGGCCGACGGAGTTTTCGAGAATATAGAGGGGATTGAGGGCCTCGAAGGTGACCTGGTAGCTGGCCGTGGTCGCGCCGGGCGGCAGAGGAATACCGCTCAGGTCGAAGAATCCCTGCACAGTGGGGTCGTTCGATCCCCAGTTGGTGAGCAGGTTGCCGCTCGCGTCGTCCCAACCGGTGACGGGATTGCCGTGATTGCCGTTGAAGAGCGCGCCTGTGACGGCGGTGACCGTGTACTGGTAAAGCGGATTGCCGTTGGCGTCGAGGGGGCGCGCCACCACGTTCACGCCCTGCATGCCGTAGCCGGTGCGGAAGCTGACCGTGCCCTGGATCGAGATGGTGTTCGCCGCGGTGAGCTGCTTGCCGAGAAAATTTCCGAGGTTGGCGGCGGTGATGGGGTAAATTCTATTGACCGCGGCGATGTCGTCATAGCGCAGCACCGCGGGGTCGGGAATGCAGGCGCCGCCGCTCGCTCCGCAGGCGCCGCTCAAGGGCTCCATCACCGGCCAGCCCAGCGTGCCCCCGGTTTCGTCATCGCTCAGCGCCTGGGGATTCACCTGCGCGTCGTCGAGCCCGAGAATGCGGCCGAAGGCGCGCTCCAGCTCCCAGCTCATCATCTCGATCATGTTGGCGTTGGTGGCGCAAAGGCCGTTCAGAAGGATGACGCCGTGGGCAAAGGTCGCGTTGGTATTGAAGTTGTCGAGCCATACGTAGACGCCGTTGTTCTGGCAGGCGTCGGGCTGGCTGGCCGTGTCGCCGAAGATGGTGTTGATCACCGAGCCGTCTGCGTCGTAGATGACGGCGACGGGATAGTTGGTGGCCGCGGGCGTGATGTCGGCGGGCGCAAGGATCTGGCCCGACGAGTTCACTTGAATATCGGCCCCGTTCACATCCTCGTTCAGCGTGCCCATGTCGGTGAGTGTGACGCCGGCCGTGGGCACCGCGCTCCACAGCGCCGCGGCGGCGTCCACCATGGCAGTGGCCTGGGCGTTGGTGACCGTGCTTGAGAGCGGGCCCTGGTCCACGTAATAGTTGACCTGGCCGCCGGCCCAGTGCAGCGGTACTCCAAGAACGGCGGCGTTGAAGTAGGTGGTTCCGGCAACGTATTTGGGGCCGCCGGCGATGGCAGTGGAGGGCGCGCAAAGAACGAGGAAGCCGAGAAGACAAAGCGGGAGATGGCCGAACACGCGGCGATGGGGCGGGGCGGTGCGCGCGGGCGCAGAAGCAGTGATGGGCACGGAATCCCCCAGACGCAACATCAGGGGGCAGTGGAGGGTCCAAAGGGATCTGGCAGATCATAGAGCTTTCTAAGAAATGCCGGCCGCAGAATTGGAGAATCCTTGGCGCGTGATTTCAAGATCCGTCTTGTAACAAGGGCACGTCTTGAGCTCGGCCACAACAGTCGCCGCTCGGCCCTTTCGCCGGCGTCCGAGTCCAATCCGCCTCCGGCGTCATCTGATAGAAGCCAAGGAAGGGCTGGTGCGGGCAGGGCCCCGATGCGCGGCCGGCACAGGGTCCTTCCAGCTACAATCAACACGGGATAACCCATGGCAGAGATTCGCGATACCGTGATCCTAGGCTCCGGCTGCGCCGGATTGACGGCCGCGCTTTACACCGCGCGCGCCGGGATGAAACCGCTGGTTCTGGAGGGCCACGAGCCCGGCGGCCAACTCTCGATTACCACATTGGTCGAGAACTTTCCCGGCTGGCCCGAGGGCATCCAGGGGCCGGAGCTGATTGAGAACATGAAGAAGCAGGCGGCGCGCTTTGGCGCTACGTATCAGCACGCGGTGGTGTCACGCGTGGAGGTGGATGCGCATCCCATCCGCCTGCACACTTCGATTGGCGAAATCCATACGCGCACGCTGATTGTGGCCTCGGGAGCGAGCGCGCGCTGGCTGGGCCTGCCCAGCGAACAGGCGCTGATCGGCCACGGCGTGTCGAGCTGCGCCACCTGCGACGGCTTCTTTTTCCGCGACAAGGAGATTGCCGTAGTGGGCGGAGGCGATTCTGCGATGGAGGAGGCAATTTTCCTCAGCCGCTTCGCATCGAAGGTCACGCTGCTCCATCGGCGCGACGCCTTCCGCGCCTCCAAAATCATGCTGGAGCGCGCCATGGCGCATCCCAAGATCGAGTTCCGCAGCAACACGGTGGTCGAAGAAGTGCTGGGCGTGGACGAAAAGGAAGTGAAGGGCCTGCGTCTGCGCGATGTGCGCACCGGCGAGCGGGACGTGCTCAACGTGAGCGGCATGTTTCTGGGTATCGGACACGAACCGAATACGAAGATGCTCACGGGTGAGATCGATCTCGACGACGAGGGCTACATCAAGACCACGAACCATGTTTTCACCACGCGCAACGGCGTTGTGGTTCCGGGCGTGTTTGCCTGCGGAGACGTGCAGGATCGCCGCTATCGCCAGGCCATTACCGCGGCCGGCTCCGGCTGCATGGCCGCGCTCGAGGTGGAGAAGTATTTGGAAGAACGCGGGCGCTGAGGCTGCCGCTGGAACCCATTCACCAGGTGTGAAACGCGAAGAATACCGCGCCGACCAGAAAGAGCGCAGCGACTCCATGGTTCCAGCGCAGATGCTCGCCGAAGTAGTACGTGACGAAGACGCCGAAGACCACCAGCGTGATCACTTCCTGAATCACTTTGAGCTGCACCGGGCTGAAGCGGTCATAGCCAATGCGGTTGGCCGGGACCTGAAAGCAATACTCGAAGAAGGCGATCGCCCAGCTGATGAGAATCACCTTCCAGAGCGCATCCTGACGGAACTTGAGGTGTCCGTACCAGGCAATGGTCATGAAAGTGTTGGAAATGGTGAGAAGAACAACGGTCCACATTTGGTTGTTGGATGCGCGAAGCACGGGCCGAGTTGTGAGTTCGCATTGAACGTCCAGGATTTTCAACGTTGAGGACAAATTGACGGCGCTCAGGGAAAATCTCGAAAGGCTGGAGGACGCAATCTCTGCGGCCTGCCGCGCGGCCGGGCGCGGGCGCGGCGAGGTCGAGTTGATGGCCGTCTCCAAGACCTTTCCCGCCGAGTCCGTGGCCGAAGCCGCGGGGCTGGGGCTCACGTTATTTGGCGAGAATCGCGTGCAGGAATTTGCCAACAAAGCATTGCATGCAGCAGACCTTGGGAAGGGATCACCGGCAGGTCCGCTGCGCTTCCATCTCATCGGCCATTTGCAATCGAACAAGGCGGCGCGCGCGGCGGAGCTTTTTGACGGCGTCGATTCTCTCGACTCGGTGCGCCTGGCTGAGCGGTTGGACGAGGCCGCGGGCCGGTACGGCAAACGGCTGCCGGTGCTGATCGAGGTGAAGCTCAGCCCCGAAGCGGCGAAGACAGGCGTGGAGCCGGAGTCGGACGAGACGGCGCAACTGCTGGAGCGCTTGCCGGATTTCCTGAACCTGAACGCGCGCGGCCTGATGACCATTGGGCCGTGGGGCGCGCCCGACGATGTGACCCGCGCCTGCTTCCGCAGTTTGCGCATGTGGCGCGATCGCTGGGCCTCGGCGCACCGGAATTTGAAATTGGAAGTGCTTTCGATGGGCATGAGCGGCGATTTTCGGCTGGCCATTCAAGAGGGATCTACGCGCATCCGCATCGGCACGGCGCTGTTCGGCAAGCGCACGCCTTCCTCGCCAACATTGGAGTTGGACTGATGCTGCGCGCCGCGACCTCCGGAGTCACACTGGCCGTGCGCGCGCAGCCCGGCGCAAAGAAGACTGCGATCATCGGTATCTACGGCGAGGGCGCAGCCGCGCAGCTCAAGATTGCCGTGCAAGCGCCGCCGCTCGAAGGCCGCGCCAATGAAGCGTTGATTGCGTTTCTCGCGCAAACCTTCGCGCTGCCGAGAAGCGCAGTCAAACTTATCTCCGGAGAGCTGTCGCGCAGCAAGGTTTTTCTGCTCGAAGGAATCACGCCGGCGCGGGCGACGGCAGTGCTTGCGCTGCGCGTTGAACTGTAGTTCGGATGACGCCCGCCGCGCAGACTTATTTCTCTGCGGCCGCAAAGCGGCGTTGCACGGCCTCAATGGCGCGCTCCAGATGCACGCCGCGCGAGCCTTTCACGAGCACCACGTCGCCGGGGCGCAGATTTTGCGCGAGCCACTGGCCCGTGGTTTCGGCATCGCGGAGAAATACCGCGGGCACGCCGCCGGCGCAGGCGGCCATGGCCAGGTGTTCCGCATTGCCTTCGACCGCGACCACCAGATCGAGACCGGCCTCGGCGGCGGCGCGTCCGCAGGCGATGTGCAGCGCGGGGCTGTGCTCGCCCATCTCCAGCATTTCGCCCGCGACCAGGATGCGGCGGCCTGCGGCGGGCCGCGCCGCCAACGTGTGAATCATGGAGCGCAGCGCCTCAGGATTCGAATTGTAGCTGTCGTTGAGAATCGTCGCGCCGCCCATCTCGATCACCTGGCCGCGCTTGTCGCCGGGGGCGAGAGACGCGACCGCCTTCACCGCGGCGTCGAGATCGACGCCCGCTTCAAGCGCCACGGCGAGACCGGCCAGGGCATTCAATGCGTTGTGCGCGCCCAGCATGTGCAGCGTGAAGTTGCCCACTTGTTCCCGCGCACGATAGCGGACGTGCAGGCCATTGAGATCCTCGGCGAGAGAGAGAATCTGCGGGTCGGCGCATGGGCCGCTGCCGAAATACACCGCACGGCCGTGAAAATCGCGGCCAAACTGCGCGGCGTAGGCATCGTCGCAATTCAGGAAGGCAACGCCGTTCGCGGGCAGGGCTTCAATCAGCTCGAATTTGGCGCGGGCAATGCCGGCCTGACCCTCTTGGAAATTTTCAATGTGCGCCGTGCCGACGTTGGTGATCACGCCCCAGTCCGGCGTGGCGATGCGCGCCAGGGCGGCGATTTCGCCGGAGTGGTTCATGCCCATCTCGACGACCGCGACTTCGTGCTCCGGCGTGAGGCGCAAAAGCTGCAAGGGCAGGCCGAATGCATTGTTCAGGTTGCCCTGGGACTTGAGCACGTTGAACTTTGCGCCCAGCGCGGCGGCCACGGCTTCCTTGGTGGTGGTTTTTCCGGCCGAGCCGGTGATGGCGACCACGAGGCGGCCCCAGGCGCGGCGAACATGCGCAGCCAGCGATTGCAGGGCGAGGAGCGGATCTTCAGCGATGAGAAGCGGGTGGGCAAGCGCGGCATCGGGCAGGGAAGCGACGCGCGCGCGCGATACCACGGCGGCCACGGCTCCGCGCTCGAACGCGGCAGTCACAAAGTCGTGGCCATCCAGCCGCTCGCCGCGCACCGCAAAGAAAAGCTCGCCCGCCGCGACAGTGCGCGAGTCGATGGAATAGCCGGTCGCGACCAGCGCGCCCGCGCTCGGCACGCTGGTCGGCGCCTCAAGCACCGCTCCGGCGCCCATCGCAGCTTCAGCCAACGTCAGGTTCATTGCCCTTCACCATAGCCCAAATCGCTCAGGATGGAAAGCGCAACCTCGGCGTCGTCGAATGGCACGGTGCGGCCGGCGAGGATCTGTTCTTTTTCGTGGCCCTTGCCGGCCAGCAGAACCACATCGCCGGGTTGCGCAGCCTGGAGCGCGAGACGAATGGCTGCCGCGCGATCCACTTCCACAATGTATTGGACGCCGGTGGACTGCAAACCGGGTTCGATCTCGGCCAGAATGGACGCGGGATCTTCGGAGCGCGGATTGTCGCTGGTGGCGACGACGAAATCGCTGCCCTCGCCGGCAGCCTGGCCCATCTTTGGCCGTTTCGTCCGGTCGCGGTCGCCGCCGCAGCCGAAGAGCGTGATCACGCGCGCGCCCGCGGCAGCGGTCATCTGGCGCGCCAGCGCGGTCAGATTGCGCAGGGCATCGTCGGTGTGCGCGTAGTCGACGATGACGGTGAAGGGCTGGCCGCCATCGACGGGCTGGAAGCGGCCGGGAACGGGCCGAAGCGTGGGAACGGCCGCGGCGAGACGCGCGAACGCGACGCCACGCGCGGCTGCGGCCGCGAATGCCGCAAGCAAATTGAGGATGTTGACTTCGCCGGCGAGACGCGAGGTGAGGCTGGCTGATCCGGCGGGCGTTGCAAGCTCAATGGTCGCGCCCGAAGGCGTGAGCCGATAGCTTGCGGCGCGCCAGTCGCCCTTACCGATGCCATACGTGCGAACTTCCGCGCCGGCTTTGCGAGCTGCCAGGGCAAGCTCTTCCGCGTAGGGGTCGTGCGCGTTCAACACTGCGACACGCGGCGCAGGATACAGTGTGCCGTCGAAGAGCAGGCGCTTGGCGGCAAAATAATTCTCCATGGTTTTGTGATAGTCGAGGTGGTCGCGCGTCAGGTTGGTGAACACGGCCACGTCGAACGGGATGCCGATCATGCGGCCCTGGTCGAGCGCGTGGCTTGAGACTTCGGTGACGAGTTCGGCGGCGCCGCGCGACGCGCCTTCGGCCATCAGCTCGAAAACATCGCGCGACTCGGGCGTGGTGTGGAGGGAAGGTCGCACTTCGCCGGCCACATGAGATTCAATCGTCCCGATCAGGACAGTGGTGCGGCATGCGGCATTGAGGAGCGCTTCGGTCAGGAAAGCCGTGGTGGTCTTGCCGTTGGTGCCGGTGATGCCGGTGGCGGCAAGCGCGCGCTCGGGATGGCCGAAAAATGCGGCCGAAGCCTGGGCAAGCGCGCGGCGGCCGTGCTCAACGTGCAGGATGGGCAGGCCGGGTTGATAGACGGCGAGATGATCGAAGGTCTGCGCCGAGTCCGTGACGATGCCGAGCGCGCCCGCGGCGAGAGCCTTCTCGACGAAGCGATTACCGTCGGTCGATCCGCCTTTCATGGCGACAAACACGGCGCCGGGGCGCACGCGGCGCGAGTCGTACTCAATGCCTGTAATGGCCGCGGTGGAGCTGCCCGCGGAGTCGGCCGCGGTGATTTCCGTAATGAGTTCGTTCCAGATCATCTTGGGTTTGATTGTAGATGGAGGAAGCGCGGCCGTTTCGTGACGAATTGCCTACCGCGCACAGCGGACGACGATTTTGGTGCCGGGCGCGACCATGGCTCCGGGAGCGGGCACCTGTTCGCGCGCGGTTCCGCTGCCGGAGATCTCCACCTCAAGACCGGCGCCGCCCGCCGTCTCAATCACCTGTCGCACCGACAGGCCCAGAAGCGACGGCACGCGCAGTTGCCCGGCATCGGCGACGATCACCGTGTTCGAAGCGGATGGCGCGGGCTGCGGCGGGGCTTGCGCGGGCGGAGAAGGGGAACTGCCGGCCTGCGTGCCGGAATTGTGGCCGGCCGGCGAGCTTGCCGTCTGCGTGGCCGCCGGCGCGGGTGGCGCATTTGCGGCCGTCTGCGCAACGGGCGCGGCCCGCAGCGGATCGTCGCTGGGCAGGTCGTTGGCGGCTTCGTAAAGGGCCTGAATATTTTCGCCCTGCGCCGCATCGTCTTCCTTCACAGGAGGTTCTTTTTTGGAGGCGGTGGTCATGGGCCGCAGATCGATGTCGTGCGGAACGCCGAGGTACTCGAGAACCTGCTGCGCCACTTCAGCAAAGACCGGGGCGGAGACATCGGCGCCGTAGTATGCGCCCCTGGGGGAATCGAGAACCACGGATACGGAGATGACAGGACTGTTGACCGGCGCAAAGCCCGCGAAGGAGGCGATGTGCATGGTTTTGGAATAGGTGTGCGTGGCGGGATCGATTTTTTGCGCGGTGCCGGTTTTGCCGCCGGAGGAGTAGCCGTTGAGCTGCGCCCGCTTGCCGGTGCCGAACAGCACCACGCCCTCCATCATCTTGCGCATCTGGGCCGCGGCCATGGTGGAGATGACGCGATGCGCGCCGGCTGGCAGCGGGTCGGGAAGGTCTTCGCCGGGCTTGACGGGCATTGCCACCACCTGCGCCACCTGCGCCACCTGCGGTGGGGCAGCCTTTTGGTTGGGTGTCGTGCCGCCCGATTGATCCGGCATGAGCACGTGCGGAGGCAGATACACGCCGCCGTTGGCGATGGTCGAAACCATGCTGACCAGTTGCAGCGGCGTGACGGCGACCTCCTGGCCGATGGCGACCGAGCCGATGGAGGAAGGTTGCCAGCGGCTGACTGGGCGCAGCAGTCCGCGCGTCTCGCCGGGCAGTTCGACATTGGAACGCAGGCCGAAGCCGAAGTCGCGAATATATTCGTAGAACTTGTCAGGGCCGATCTTCATCGCGAGCTTGATGGCGGCCACGTCGCTGGAAACTTCGAGCGCCTGGTGAACCGGAATCACTCCGTAGTGTTCGCCCTGATTGTCGTGAATGGTACGGCCAAAGATCGTGATCTTGCCGCCCTGGCAATCGATGGTGTCGTCGGGAGTGACCACTTTCTGGTCGAGGGCCGCGGAATAGGTGACCAGCTTGAAGACGGAGCCCGGCTCGTAGACGTCGCTGACGGCGTGGTTGCGCAACAGGTCCGGCGTGGTGTGGCGGAACTGGTTGGGATTGAACGTGGGACGGATGGCGAGCGCAAGGATCTGGCCCGTGTGCACATCCTGCACCACCACCGTGCCGCTGAGCGCCTGCGTGGTTTCCATTTCGTGGTCGAGGGCGCGCTCGGCCATGAACTGGATGTTTTCGTCGATGGTGAGCTCGAGGTTGCGGCCCGGTTCCGGCTCGCGCTCGGTGGAACCAAGCACCTTGCGCCGCGCATCCATGGCCGTGTACATCAGCCCCGGTTGCCCGTGCAGGTCGCCATTGAATTTTTCTTCAAGACCGCCGAGCCCGTTGTCGTCGACGCCCACGTAGCCCAGCACCTGCGCGGCAATCTCGCTGTCGGGATAAAAGCGCTGGAACTCCTTTTGAAAATAGACGCCCTTCATATTCAGGGCCTTCACGGCGGCCGCCACCTGCGGCGTGACGCGGCGCGCGATCCAGGCGAAGTTGTGCCCTGCGTTCAGGCGCGCGGCAATCTGGTCCTGCGTGGTCAGCCCATCTTCAGAATCGGTGTGCACCAGCGCGGCCAGTGTGCGCGCGGCGGCCGGCTTGTCGGCAATCTCGGAAGGGTCGGCGTAAATGGAGTCGGCCAGAACCGTCATAGCCAACTCGCGCAGGTTGCGATCGTAGAGGATGCCGCGGCGCGGAGCCACTTCAAAGGTGCGCTGCTGCTGTTTTTGGGCGCGCTCCACGAACTCCTGATGGCGCACGATCTGCAGCCAGAACAAGCGGCCCGCAATGGCGCCGGCCCAGAGCAAAAAGAAGAGGCAGACGATCCAGAAGCGCGATCGCTTAAGAGGCAAAGCCCTTTTGGTTGAAGCGCGGCCGCGGATGGGTTGAACGGTTGCGGACATTTCAGCTTCTAGCTCCTAGCTTCCAGCTTCATCCTGCCCGCGTCCGTCTCGCTTCGCTTCCTTAGAGCCGTTAGCTGTGCCCGCAAGTCTCCGCCCCGCACGCAGTCGCTAGAAGCCAGGAGCTAGAAGCTGGAAGCTGCCTTTGGAGGGGCGATCTGCGCCAGCGCAGGAGCGCCGGTATCGGGACGGGCGGTGGGATACACAACCTGGCCGGGCTGCGGCTCGGCGAGCCCAAGTTGGCGCGCCATCTGGTCGATGCGGCCCGGCTGCGTGAGCTCGGCTTCGCTCAGGTGAAGCTGGCGGTTCTGCTCGCGCAACTGCTCGAGGGTTTGCTTTTCGCTCTCCACGCGATAGCTGCTCTCGATGGCGGAGAAGTGCTGCAAGCCGTAAATCATGATGAGCGAGAACAACACCGCGACGGCGGCGGAAAACACGCGCATCTCGCGCACCCGCACCGGGTCGCTGGCCTTGACCAGGCGCGAATTGTCAAAGTGCGTGGCGAAGTGGAACTCCGGCGTGCGCACGCGGCGGCGGCGCTCTGCCTGCTGCGCCATCAACTCGGCGTTGCGCTCGGCAATCCGCGCTCCCCAACCACGGCCCGACTCGAAATAGGTTGTTGCAATTGCCGCCATTTGAGTTCTTCTCCTTGCCAAACCTCTTATTGCCGTTCCGCCGCTCGCAGTTTTGCGCTGCGCGAGCGCGGGTTGCGATCCATTTCTTCTTCACCGGCAGTCACGGGCTTTCTGGTCAAAATTTCCCAGATTCCCTTTTGCCCGCCTTCCCGGATGCTGTCTTTCGCAATGCGATCTTCAAGAGAATGAAAGCTGATCACGACGAGCCGTGCGGAGGGCTTAAGCAATCTGGGTGCGGCCTCGAACAAAGCCCGGATTTCGTCCAATTCCTGGTTTACGAAGATACGCAGCGCCTGAAACGTTCGCGTTGCCGGGTGAATATGTTTCATTGGCGGGACGGCTGAAGCTACGATCCGGGCCAATTGCCCCGTGGTTGTAACCGGCCGCCCCCGCACAATGGCTCTGGCGACTGTCCGCGACCTCCTTTCCTCACCGTATTCGTAAATGAGATTGGCGAGCTCGCGCTCCTCCATCTCATTCACCACTTGTTCGGCGGTCGGCCCGGTGCGCGTATCCATCCGCATGTCCAAAGGCCCGTCCGCCTGAAAACTGAATCCTCTGCGCGCTTCGTCGAAGTGCAAACTGCTTACGCCGAAGTCGGCCAGCAAACCATCTACCGATGCCGGCTGCACGTGCTCTTCGATCCGGCTGAAAGCCTCGCCGATCAACGTGAGCTGCGGCGCCTGGCTGCCCATTTCTTCTCGAACCTTCACGAGGCGGGCCGTTGCCAGCTCCAGCATCTCGGGATCGCGATCGAAACCGATCAGCCGTCCGCCGGGTCCCAACTGCCTCAGGACGCCTTCGGCATGTCCTGCCAGGCCCAGCGTGCAGTCCACGTAGGTCCCTGCGGGGCGAACGCGGAGGAAATCTAAAGCTTCATCAAAAAGAACCGGCACATGGCGTGCTTTTTGCTGCGTCATGCGGCCCCCCTGAGGGGCTTAATCTTCGCTCTCCGCGGAGAGAATGGCATCCACCGCCTCAAGATCGTTTTCCGTCGGAATCCTGGCCGGAAGATCCTGTTCAAACCGCGCCTTGCTCACCACCTCGAGATGCGTGATCCTGCCCATCACCGCCAGTTCGCCTTCCAGCTTCGTCCGGCTCCGCAGAATCTGCCCCAGCACAAACCGTCCCTGGGCGTCCATCTTCACTT
>Ga0181517_10000966_pt1 | contig 34309 bp, 25 predicted proteins | sample PEATcosm2014_Bin_31_FD_119748 | JGI IMG/M metagenome (GOLD analysis project Ga0181517, IMG submission 119748) | Peatland microbial communities from MTU Mesocosm Facility, Houghton, MI, USA - PEATcosm2014_Bin01_30_metaG | ecosystem: Environmental > Terrestrial > Soil > Wetlands > Peat | place... | reverse complement strand
GTCGGCACCATCAGCGACCCCAACTACACCGGCACGAACAGCGGCACACTGGTGATTTCGCCAGCCACGGCCACGGTTACGCTGGGCAGTCTGGCGCAGGCTTATACCGGCTCGTCGCTTTCGGCCACTGCCATCACCAACCCAACCGGTAAGACGGTGACCTTCACCTACACCGGCATCAGCGGAACCAGCTACGCCACTTCCTCGACGCCTCCAACAGCAGCGGGCAGCTACACCGTGGTCGGCACGATCAACGACCCTAACTACTCCGGCACGGCGACTGGCACACTGCTAATTTCGCCGGCCACGGCCACGGTTACGCTGGGCAGTCTGGCGCAGAGCTACACTGGCTCGCCGCTTTCGGCTACGGCTATCACCAACCCATTCGGTAAGACGGTGACCTTCACTTACACCGGCATCGGAGCCACCAACTACGCCACGTCCTCGACGTCACCAACAGCGGCGGGCAGCTACACAGTGGTTTGCACTATCAGCGACCCCAACTACAGCGGCACGAACAGCGGCACACTGGTGATTTCGCCAGCCCCGGCCACGGTTACGCTGGGCAGCCTGGCGCAGAGCTACACCGGTTCGCCGCTTTCGGCCACGGCCGTCACCAACCCAGCCGGTAAGACGGTGACCTTTACCTACACCGGCATCAGCGGAACGACCTACGCCACGTCCTCGACGCCACCGTCAGCAGCGGGCAGCTACACCGTGGTCGCCACCATCAGCAGTGGCAATTACGCCGGTACGGCAACTGGCACGTTGGTGATTTCGCCAGCCACGACCACAGTTACGTTGGGCAGTCTGGCGCAAACTTACACCGGCTCGCCGCTTTCGGCGACGGCCATCACCAACCCAGCCGGTAAGACGGTGACCTTTACCTACACCGGAATCAGCGGAACCAGCTACGCAACGTCCTCGGCGCCACCGTCAGTGGCGGGCAGCTACACCGTGGTCGGCACCATCAGCGACCCCAACTACAGCGGCACGAACAGCGGCACACTGGTGATTTCGCCAGCCACGGCCACGGTTACGCTGAGCAGTCTGGCGCAAAGCTACACTGGCTCGCCGCTTTCGGCCACCGCCATCACCAACCCAACCGGTAAGACGGTTACCTTCACCTACACCGGCATCAGCGGAACCAGCTACGCCACTTCCTCGACGCCACCGTCAGTGGCGGGCAGCTACACCGTGGTCGGCACCATCAGCGACCCCAACTACAGCGGCACGAACAGCGGCACGCTGGTGATTTCGCCAGCCACGGCCACGGTTACACTGGGCAGCCTGGCGCAAACCTACACGGGCTCAGCGCTTTCGGCTACGGCTATCACCAACCCATCCGGCAAGACGGTGACCTTTACCTACACCGGAATCAGCGGAACCAACTACGCAACATCCTCAGCACCACCAACAGCGGCGGGCAGTTACACGGTCGTCGGCACTATCAGCAGTGCCAATTACGCCGGTACGGCGACTGGCACACTGGTAATCGGCCAGATTGCGTCGGGCGTAAGCGTAGCCTCCAATACCAACCCGGCGCTGGTCACCAGTGCAATCACATTCACGGCAACAGTATCTTCGAAGTTAGGAGCGCCGACAGGAACAGTGACTTTCCTGGATGGCACAACACTGCTCGGTCAGGGAACATTATCCGGCGACGTAGCCACGCTAATCAGTTCATCTCTGGCAGCGGGCAGTCACACTATCACCGCGGTATACAGCGGAGATACAAACTTCGTTGCATCCACGAGCGGCACACTGACCCAAAGTGTGCTCAACTTCAGCTTGAATCCAGTCGCTGGCAGCGGAGGCAGCGGCACATCGCAGACAGTGTCTCCAGGTGGGGATGCAACCTATTCGCTGACCATCGTACCCTCCGTGGGAACGGTCTTTCCGACTCCGGTCACTTTGACTGTCAGCGGGATGCCGGCCGGGGCAACGGCGATCATTACTCCATCGTCGTGGACTCAACTCAACAGCACCTCGTGGTTATTTCCCGCAAATACTCCGATGGCCGATATTTCGCTCGCCATTCAATTGCCCTCGACGACAGCGAGTCTCGATCGGGAGAATTTGTTCATTCGCAAGCTTCCGGCGGTGCTTTTAGGGCTTCTGTTGTTGCCGTTTGCGAGCAAACTGCGCCGCACCGGCAAACGGCTAGGCCGAACAGTCTCACTTGTTCTGTTCTTAGTTGCAGGTATGGCGGCCATGGCGGGACTCAGCGGATGTGGCTCTACCTCGGGATCCTTCTCTCAACAGCAGGGAACTTACTCAGTGGTTGTGACTGCGACCTCGGGAACATTGTCGCACTCCACTACCATCACGCTGATCGTTGAGTAAAACGGAGGGCTGAGATCCGTATATCGATTGGAGGAAATGTGCTTTTTGCGGGCGCGTGTGTATTGGCCGGACCAACAGCTTGGGGTTAACCTGGCCCGAGCCCGGCAAAACAAGCGCCTGTGTCCATCGATTTGGGCGCAACCTACTCTCCGGAGCGGGCACAACTGGTGCCCGGCTCATGTTGCTTTTGGCTGCAGGGCGGCGGCGCGGACGCAACAGTGACCTTCTGGAGGGGATTTGGCATTGCCACTGGCCTGACCGGCGAGCATGTTTCCAACTATGCGCCCGGCATGGACGTAAACAAGTTCGCCTGCCTAGCCGGGCCACGCTATACCTACACCGCCTGGGCTGGACATTCCGGCACTGCGGATCGACCGCGTGCGCAACTTTTTGGCCAGGGGCTGTTCGGTGGTGTCCATGCCTTTAACGGCGTCTTCCCCATCAGTTCGGGAACCACTCCCACAGCCAACTCATTTGCGCTGCAAGCCGGTAGCGGGATCGATCTACTTCTCACTAAGCACATCGGTGTGCGTCTGGTCGAGGCCGACTACGTGCGTACCGCTCTGCCCAACAGCGCCGCCAACATCCAGGACGACCTGCGCCTGGCCTTTGGAGTTACATACCGCGTGGGTCCGTTCCATTCCCGACGGTGACGTAGCTTGGCTCGACCTGTCCGGCCTTCATCAATCCCTATTTACGATGCTACCAAGGTGTGCCACATCGGCCAGGATGTCCGGACCGGTTTTCGATCGAAGGTACAAACAAAGGTATAAATTCGGCGCCCCTATGCTCTCTAAAGGACTTATGGCTTCTTGAAATGCCTCGTAATCATCTGTAAGTCTATGATTCTTATAGTACTTGCACTCTGTCACGGCAGAGGTCGCGGGTTCGAGCCCCGTCGTCCCCGCCAGATTCTAAAGGACTTAAGTCCAGTCTGGCATGTGGCACCAAGGTACAAAAAGGTACAAGTTCAGATTTTGGCTCTTATTGAGTTGGCTGGACAGCACGTTTTAGGACAAGAGGAGGCTCCCGCAACCAGGGAGCCTCCTCTGCTTTTTGGAGCCGTCACTGGTTCGATGTCGTTCCAATTCTGAATGGCAAACGCGAGAGTGTTCTCGGCTACCCGCCATGCGCGTTCATTGCTTGGCCTCCGCAACTGCGTGACATCAATTCAATGCCTAGCTCCCGTGAGTCAGAGAACCGCTTAAGGTAAGGTCAATGTCAACCTCCTTCGCCACCTTAAGGATAAAGATGCTGGGATCCTTGAGCCCCCACTTGACGTAAGGAACCGCGAAGTGGCCTTTTGCTGTCAGATTAGCGCCATCAATGTGAATCTGCATGGGAACGGTCAGGTCGTGTGGAGTGCCATGGAGCGTGAAAGTGCCCGTGACCTGGATAGTTGAATCGCCCGAGGTTGCGATGGTTCCCTGATAGCTGCTGGGCGCAAACGTCACTTCGGCAAAGTGCCCAGTGTCAAGAACATCGGTGTTCATCTTTTTGTCGCGGCTCGGCTCGCCGCTATTGCCGCTGCCGGCCGAGACGATCACCGAGCCGGAGATCTTCTGGGCGCTTGGATCAAATGTAATCGATCCGCTCTGTAGATGGAATGTTCCCTGCACATGGTGCCCGCTGCCGCCCAGGGCGAAAGCGACCTGGCTTGTACCCGGATTGACAGTGAAGGTCTCATGCTGGCCAAATACGGCAGGAACAATTGCGAGTGTGATGGCAAGAAAGAGGACTTGTGCGTAGCTCTTCATGGTTCGTCTCCTGATTGCAATGCATTTTTACGGCTTTTGGTTCGATTGTGCGATGGTTTGCGACAACCAAAGAGAAATGGACGCGATTTCGTTGTCGGACAGGTATTCATGTCCGGGCATGTCGGTCCCAGGAATACCAAATTTGACTATGCGAGCGAGGCGGTCCCTTCGCTGCGCATCGTCATCTGAGGGCGCGAGATGAAAATAAGGTCCAACCGAAAGATCTGGGGGGAGTCTCTTGAAGTGAGCCTCCCAACGCGTCCGTCCGCCCGCTTCGTGACAGGTGGCGCAGCGGCGCTGGAAAGCGCGCTTGCCATCTTGGACATCTGCCATTGAGATGGCTGATGGGGATGGATGCCAGTTTCCTTCCAAGATCAGATGTTGTGGCGTATCGCTTCCATGCAGGCTTTCGAGGTAGCTTACAAGATCGTCGCCGCGCTCATCGCGAAAAAGAAAAGCATACGAAGGCATAATCGAGGCTCCACTGACTTCAGGCGGATCGTAGAAATGAGCCTTGAGCCAAACGGCTGAGCGTCTGCCGCCGACCTCCGCGAGATCCGGCCCTTGACGCCGATTCCCAATCAGAGGCGGGCGCTCTTGTCGAAGCTCTTGAAGAGGCTCAGTCGGCCCCCACATCAAAACATCAGGCGAGTTCGGACGCACAAACTGAGTGTGGCAGTTGATACAGCCTTCAGAAATATAGACTCGCCTTCCGCGTTCGACCTGGGAAAGCGGTGGAGATATACGCCTGGCGAGAAGCATGCGATCCAAATAAAAGGCCGCCAGAAGCATCGTCACGGTCAGCGCCACTTCGCGCTTGCGTTGCAAGAGAAAGTTGAACAGCCATGGCGCTAGGATCACTGCTCCTGCTCCCAGCACAAACAGAGGCGGAACATAGCCGAGATTCTGGCCCATCCCGATTCCCATGGCGGAGCCGCACCATCCCGCGATGGCGTAGAGCCATCCGGCCTGGCGGCCTCGCTCTGCCGTGGAAGTGTCCGGCCCAAGCAGTGCGGGATATGCGACCAGTGCAACCGAGTAAAGCGAGACACCGATGGGATACAAAATAGAGGCCAGTACAAGATGGCGCGGGTCAAGCAAAAGCAGACACGCGAAGCCAAGCGCGCAAAACGAGACGGAGAGAACGAACGAGAGGCCGCGACGGCGCAGGAGCCAAACACTCGCCAGTGCTGCTCCAAAATGCAGCAGGCCGTTGATGCCCAGATGGAGCGACCCCTGCCAGGTGCCAGCCTTCAACTCTGGCGTGTTCTGAATGATGAAAAATGCAGCAGAGTCCAGCCAGACAAGCGCGGCAAAACAAGCCAGAACGCGAAAGAACGGAACGGCGGGTTGCGGCGAAATCTTCGCGTCTTCCGGGGTTGTTTTTGTGGGCGACAGAGTTACGCAAACTCCGGCGAGACACAACAAGCCTGCCGTCGCCGCTTGTGCCTCCGCGGAAGCAGCAAAGAATGATGGAAGGTTGCAAACAAGATAGCCGGAGCCTGTGCCCAGGCCGACTAACAGGAGCGGATTGCGATTGCCCGTCCATTGGCGTAGATGAGTAACCAATGTTACCGTGAGCAGGCCGAGCCCTGCGCCGATCAGAAACGAAACAGCTGTGCTGGCGGCGGGACCGAGCGGAAGAAGTGAAAGAAATGCAGCCGCGCCCGATGCGCAGAGTCCAACGCGAAGCCGCAAGTTTGGCGAGGGCCAAATGCTCAGCCGCGGTGTAATCAAACTGAGAGGAATTCCGCCAGTAGCCATCGCGGCCATCACGACTGTCAGATGTGTACCGGCCACGCCGAGACTTGTCAGCCGCTTCAGAAAAGCGAACTGCGCGAAGATGAGGAAATAGACATAAATGATCGCGACAAGGCTGGCGCCCTGCCATCCGAAGGTGTGCCTGTCACCGCGCAACATGGAACAGCCAGCCTCTGCGAAGACCGATCGCCTGAATCAGAACGCAAGCGCCATCAGAAACGGCGACGGTGAGCCAGCCCGCTTCAAGCGTGTGTGCCAGAATCTGCGCGGCGATAAAGATGGCCACGCTGGCGCGGGTAATCGCAGTGAGCACCCAAACGACCCCCACCCTGCATGGGCTCCCTCGGCGAGCTATTACGAAGGCGCCATAAAAGCAGGCTAAACCGACTGAGAAAACAAAGGCGCCGATGAACGACAGAAAGGGCAACGCATCGGCGGCTACGTGCAAACGCATGAGTCGCAGCGCAAACTCCGGCGAGATGATAAGCAACGCTCCGGCCAAAGTGTCGGAGAGGCCGATCAACACTTGATAGCCGATGAGGATTGGACGATTCATACTGTCACCTCCTGTGCAAAGGGTGAGGGATTGAGAACACGGGCAGGCTTGCGAAGCAGCGTTGTGGCGTCGATTAGCCAGTCAAGGGAAGAGGCCAGCATCACGACTCCAACGGCAAGGCGAAGAATGTAGATCATATTGCGAGCCGTACCGGGCACGATGGTGAAGGTGGGGTCAAAGACCTCGCGCCAGCCGGCGGCCGACATCAGCACAACGTATCCGAGCACGGCGATGTTCCATCCATAGAAAGAGCGCGTCTGATTGAAGATCCATCCGCCTTCGCCGAGCAATTGGACCAAGACGAAGATCAAGAGGCTGGATACAAAGCCGGCCATGGCCAGCAGAGAGTGACCCACGAGACCGTCGGTGAACTTGAAGTGGTCGAGAATGCCGGGAAGAAAAAGAACCCATCCGGTAAGGACCAGGGCTGACCACCAGGCAAGGAAGGCAACGCGCCAGCGGCGCGTGTTCTCATGCCACGCAAACGCCGCGTAGTAAGCCGGCGTGAGAGGTATCCAAATAAGGAGGCTGCCAAGTGAGAGAAACTGCGCGGGGCGATGATGGCTGATGTCGGCGCGGCCGAGCGCAAAGCAGAGCAGAAACTCAGCGACCATGATCGCCCATGCAATGGCGATCACCTTGTACCGCCTCGCCTTTCGCTGCGTAAGCCCGAAGGGAAGCATAAGCAGAATTGCAACAATCATCAGCGACGATTCAAGCTGGCTCGCACCCGTAGGACCGCCGGTGTCGGGATTGATGGCTGGATAGTAAGAGGGGCTGGACGCGCTAAAAATCAAGATGGGGGCCGCGAACAATATCGCGAGACCAAGCAGCTTTGCGCCTCGAACGGCGAGTGTCGAGTTCTTCCATGTGCGAGTGAATGAGACGGCGAGCAGCAGCCACAGTGCAATCATCGCCATCGGGAAGAAAATGCGCGCGAAACCGCTCCAGTCCAAAAACAGCTTGCCGCTGGAGTAACCAGAGAGCCAGGAGTACGCGCCCACACCAAGCGCAGCGGACCATAACCACAGAACCGGCCTGCACCACTGTGCCAGCCACCCACGGTCAGCGCCATAAACCTTGAAGAGAAAACCTGCCATGGGGAGACTGGACCAACCGTAGAGTTCCAAATTCATGTGCACGATAATCCAACGCCCATAGCTCCATTCGCCCAGCAATCGATTGAGAGCAGGGAAGAGCAGAAGAACCGAGAGCAGTACACCGATGGCATTGGCAAAAACAAGCCAGCACAAGCTGTGCCATGCGGCGCTGGCGACGACCTGCGGAACACCGCCGGGAAGGGTATTCCCATCAGGCGGAAACTGGCTCATGGACCCTCCCATCGTGCATCTCCAGCAACCGGTCGCAGCGTCCGGCCAGACTGCGATCATGGGTCGCCATCACCAGAGTCACGCCCTCGGTTGCTACCAGGTCAAGCAATAGATCAAAGACCACGCCGCTCGTGTGTTCATCGAGTGAGCCGGTTGGCTCGTCGGCAAGCAGTATCTTCGGTCTGTTCATCAGTGCCCGGCAAAGCGCGGTGCGTTGCCGTTCTCCGCCGGAGAGCTTCTGGATGCGCTGGTCGAGGCGGCGCGTCAAACCGGTTCGTTCCGTAAGCTCGCGCAAGCGCGCTTGCGCGATGTGATGGTCGACCCCCGCGGCAACCGTGGGGATCAGGCAATTCTCTGCGAGCGTAAGATCGGGAATCAGGTTGTGGAGTTGAAAGACGAAACCCACCTCGTGGCGCAAAAGACGTAGAAGATTGCGGTGGCGATTGACCTCAATTCCGTTGACCGAGACACGCCCACGGTCGGACAAATCGAGGCCTCCAAATAAGTGGAGCAGTGTGCTCTTGCCGCAGCCTGACGGTCCGCACAGGGCAACCGCTTCGCCCTCAGTTACCTCAAAGTCCACGCCCTGGAGAACCTCGATCGCTCCATCTTCATAGCTTTTCCATACATTTTCGGCGCGCAAGACAACGCGAGCCTGAATGCCAAGATCCAGCCTGCTCAGATTCTGACTGCTCGCTTGTAACGTCGAAAGATTCATTCGAAACGAAGCGCCTCCACCGCACGGATCTGCATTGCATAAGCTGCCGGATAAAGCGCGCCGGCGACTCCGGTGAGTAAGGCCAACAAAATCACGATCAGCAAAACGACAGGTTGAATCGTTACATCGACATAGCCGTGAAGAGCGGGGACCAGCTTAAGCGCGAAGAGAAAGCAGGTTCCGGTCACGAGGCCCAACATCGCGCCCAGCAGGGACACAACCGCGGATTCGCCAAAGATCATGGTGGCAATCTGCAGATGAGAAAAACCGTTCACGCGCAGGATGGCGATCTCGCGAATTCGCGTGAAGACCGACATGATCATTGTGTTGGCAACGCCGAGACCGCCCAACAGAAGGCCGCATCCGCCTACGGCCCATGCGGTGGCTTTGAGAATTCTGAACTGCGAATAGGAGCGCGTGAACTCCGCGTCTTCGAGCGCGATGAGATTGGGGAACGTCTCTCTGACCATGGTCTTGAAGGCCGCCGCATCGTCCTTGTTGCGCAGCTTGATGGTGATGACCGAGGAAGTGCCTTCCTTGTGAAAGAAGCTCTGCGCGGAACTGAGCGGCATGAAGACGCCGCCGTCCTCGAAGCCGTTGGCGGTCTTCAGAATCCCAATCACGTGGAAGACGCCGTGCCCGATAGGAACGTGGTCATTGAGCTTGGCGCCTAGAAACTCAGCTGCCCGCTGCCCGAGAACCACGTCATCATCATGTTGCGCGAAAGTGAGACGCTCACCCGCGACCCACGTGGCCTTGCGGATGCGCGCGTCGGCAGCGGTCACACCAAAGCAGGTGATGATAGGATGATCGGCACTGGACACAACTCCGAAGAGCACCGGATCGGCATGTGCCACCATCGGCCAGCCGGCAATCTGCTCTGCTGCAGAAGCGGGGACGTTGCTGAAGAAGAGATCAGAGACGTTCCGCTCGAAAACGATGATTTCGCTATTGCTCGACAAAATGCTGGAGAACATTCCGACCGCGCCTTGCAGGATGGTAACCACTGTCAGCATGGCCGCAACACTGAAGGCGATGCCCGCGACGCTGATGAAAGAGCGGATGCGATGGCGGCGCAGATTGGTCGCGATCAGCTTGAGAAAGATCATGAGTGCGCTCCAACGGCCATCTCGGCAGCATTCTCAGTGACGCGGAAAAGCTCCCCCTCTAAGTCGTTGCAAAGCTTTCCGAGAAACGACAATTCCAGCCTTGATTTCAGGAGCAAACGAAGGGTCCCGTCGCCCAGTTGGATGTACCGAAGAAGTCGTTCGACAGCACCGGAAATTCCCATCGCCGACGCTACGTTCGGCCGGTCCAGCAGGATGTCGCGGGCAATGGTTTTCCTGGTTTCATGCGTGCTATCAAGCAGATCCTTCAGGTCATCGACTATCTGATAAGCAAGGCCCCAATACAGAGCAATTCTCTCCAGTAATTGAATCTCTCGCGGAGATGCACCGCCCAGCATGGCTGGGAGAACGAGTGTGAGCCGGATTAGTGAAACTGTTTTACCGCGCGCAATACTCTCTGTAGTCTCGCGGTTATGCGGCAAGGTTGCATAGTGAAGATCCAGGCTCTGCCCGTTGAGCAAGCCTTCCACACCGAGACACCGTTCAATGTAGGTCAGCGCGCAAGAATGAGATTGTAATGAAGACGCGGAAACCGCCCGCCAGACCAGAGCGTACGCGCGATTGATGAGCGCCAGCGCAGTCAGAATCGCCGCTGCCTCACCGAATTCGAAATGAACACAGGATACTCCGCGCCTCTCCAAAGCGTTGTCCATGCATGGCAGATCGTCGAATACCAGCGAAGCAGTATGGAAGTATTCCAGCGCGATGGCTAAATCCCTTGCGGGTTTCGCATCCAGGCCGTAAGCCGTCGCAACCTGAAAGACCATTCGTGGGCGAACCAGGCTGCCCGGATTGTCCAGTACATGTCGAATCGCGTCCTCAAACTGCGGATCGAGCATCGCCGGCAACTGAAGGCTGACTCTAAAGGCGTCCGCGAATGGCTCTGTGTTCAGTCTGTTCATCCATGGCTCCGTTGGTATTCATGTCCTCAGTCTTTTTTTGTCTGTTGCTCAAGAAGTGATATGCATAGGAGAAACATTCAGGTGTTTCTCCCGTACGGTCGTTTCAATTGCAATTCATGGATGTGACGAATACGCGGCTTCTTTAGAGAGCAGCAGAATGCGCCTTTCTTCATGACGATTTGTTCATTTCATAGGAATGACATTGCTACTATGTTTAAAGCTACTGAACGCGCATAACGTACAGCCAACGCCATCATGACAATGTGTTCATCTACCGAGAGCAAAGGATTTTCTTGTCTCTGCAGCTTTCTGTCGTGTGTCATTCAAAAAACCTGTTTGAAATGCACTAATATCCACTTATGCGCCTTTTGCTGGTTGAAGACGAACTCGACATACAAAGGTTTCTGAAAACGTCCCTGACAGAGGCTGGGTATCAGGTGGAAACTGCACCGGATGGCAAGACTGCGGAGCGGGCGGCAATCGATGGCCAGTTCGACGTACTGATTGTTGACCTTGGGCTGCCCGACCAGGACGGCATCAGTCTGATCCTCAAGTTGCGTCAACTAGGAGTTCGCGCGCCGGTGCTGATTCTGTCGGCGCGCAGGAGTGTCGATGACAGAGTGCGGGGCCTGGAGCAAGGTGGGGACGATTACCTGACCAAACCGTTTGCGCTGGCGGAGTTATTGGCCAGGCTGCGCAACCTGACTAAGCGCAACAGTTCGTCCGGTGCCGAAGCAACCCGTTTGCGAGTTCTTGACCTTGAAATGGATTTGCTTCGTCGTGAGGCGACCCGGTCAGGACAACTCTTGCAACTAACACCACAAGAGTTCGTACTGCTTGAGTACCTCTGCCGCAATGCGGGCCGCGTGGTGACGCGCTCGATGATTCTCGATCAAGTATGGGGTATGCGCATTCAGCCGGATACCAATGTTGTGGATGTTCACATCTATCGCTTGCGCGGTAAGGTCGATGGTCCAGGGCTGCAGCCGATGATTCGGACATTGCGAGGTGTGGGCTATGTTCTCAAAGACCGCTAAACCGGTTATGTACAGCGCAGCCTGGCGCATCTCGTTGTGGGCAACCCTCGCCTTTGCCTGTGGAACTTTGTTAGTATTCGTCTTTCTTCATCGCTTTGTTGCTGATGACATCCAGCGACGCAGCGATGCATGGCTGTCAGGAGAGGTCGAGGTGCTCGGCGATGTGGCTGAACGAACACCGAAGGATGCACTCTACGACCGGGTCGTTGGAGAAGTGGCGGAACTGGCAGGCAAGGAAGTGCCGAACAAGCTACTTTCGGAGAGCAGTTCCAACGATTCGGTATTCTTCCTTCAGACCGGCAGCGATGGTTCGCGGCAACTGTGGGTTGGCGCGGGAGATGGCGAACCAGCTCTGAAGGCCATTCAGGCCGTCAAAATCGTCTCCGATCATCCAACCGATCTGCATGTCCAGGGCTTCGGGGTTCCTTTTCGTGTGGCTTCGATTCGTCTCGATGATGGAAGTCATATCTATCTCGGACTTTCCGAACGAGATGAACTACGGGTGCTCAGAAGCCTGCGCCTAAGATTCTTTCTGCTTTGGTTGCTGATTGTTCTTTTCGGGTTCAGCATTGTCTTCTATACCACTCGGCGCATGTTGAGTCACGTGAGGAGAATTGGCGAGGCTGCTTCTGGGATAGGCCACTCGGATTTGACTGCCAGGGTGCCAATGACCCAGAAACATGACGAGATCAGCGACCTGGCTTTGACGCTCAATCACATGCTCGACCGCATCGAGAGTTCCATGCACCAGTTGCACACCATCACAGATTCGCTGGCGCACGATTTGCGCAGCCCACTCACTGCAATTCGCGGAAAGCTGGAAATGTCGCTGTCGACGCTCATGCAGGTCGAGCAGGCAGAGCCGATCGTCTCCGCAATCGAGGAGTTGGATCGGCTGACTGATTTCCTAAATAAATCACTGGATGTCGCAGAGGCCAAGGCTGATGCGCTTCGACTCAGCCCGGTGGCGCTCGACTTGGACGAATTGCTGAGAATCATGATCGATCTCTACGAGCCTTCGATGTCGGAAAAGGGCCTGCAAATCAGCCTGCAGAGCGGAGGCCCGCTCACCATCGAGGCCGATGCAGCGCTGATCCATCGCATGATCGCAAATCTATTCGACAATGAACTGAAGCACCTGCCTCCCGCTTGTTCGGTCACTATAAGGTTGGGTATCGAGGAAGATTCAGCTTCTCTCATCTTGGACGACGATGGACCGGGATTTGATAGTGAGATGCTTCTGCATTTGTTCGAGCGCCGGGTCAGGGGAAAAGATTCGAACGGCCATGGACTTGGCTTGGCATTCATCGATGCTGTTGCGCGTGCCCACGGAGGAACCGTTGCAGCATCGAATCGTGAAAGCGGCGGAGCTCGCATCACTGTTGCCCTTCCGATCGTTTCAAAGAGGAGTTCCTAGCCCGAGGTTCCGGCGATTTGAGGGTTGCACCTGGAGCAACAGAGTGGTTGCGAATGTTTGTGTGAACCCGAGGAGGTGCTGTGACAAGTCAGGCAATTGCCCGCGGTTTGCTGGCTGCTTTTTGCTGTATGCAAAGACTGATAACATTGGCGATCGACCCCAACTGCACCTCGGTTTGCCTACTGAAATCTTTCGGCCAAGCTTGACTGAGAAAATCCACGTCGGGATCGCCATTTTTCCCGGTACCTATTTCGGAGTGGGTTCCATCCGATGAACGAGACTAGATTTGCCGCATGCCCAAAGTTCAAACGTGGCAATGCAATGTTACGCCAGCAGTTCTGAAGAGCCCACGCTTCTTTATTCGGCCCGGATTAGATTTTGAAGTCTGACCTGGGGCGCGGAACTCGAGATGTGGAAGTAACTTGGATAGAGAGAGCCGGTAAACGAAGAACGCAAGTTGCCGCGCAACATGCTTGAAGTACTACACTTGAGCGATATGCCAAGACAGCGGAGTCAAGACGGTAGCTTTAATCCCGCGCGGGCGCGAGGCCACGTTCTGCTTTGGGTGAGCGGAGCCTGGATTCTGCCCTTGGTTGGCATTGCCTTTTGGATTCTCCCCGCTTCGGCTGCGGTTAGGATGACGATTGCCATTTTTGCCATCCTCGCAACGCCCATGCCCGCGCTCCTCTTCATGATGAGGCAACGACGCCATCTGGTTGCCAGCGCAGCGAAGGCTGAGGAGGACGCTGCACAGCTGAGACTGCAATTGGACACGGTCCGCTATCGAACAACCCGCCTGCGTGAGGAGTTGCAAGCCGCTGACAGGCAGGCACGGCTGAGTCACCAACTTACGCTTCTGGGCCAGTTCACGGCTGGCTTCATGCACGAGTTCAACAATCCGCTAGCGATTGTGGCGGGGCGGCTTGAGGTGCTGCTGGAAGAGCGTAAGGAAGATGCAGCGTTGTGCGTCGATCTGGAGCAGATGCTCAAGGAGACGCGCTACATGAGCAATATCGCTACCACGCTCTTGCAGGCGCTGCGTCGCGAGCGCGGCGGAGAGATCTTCGAGGCCTCGGCTCCGCAGAAGGCTCTGGAAGATGCGATGGGAGCGTTGCGGCCCACGGCAACGAACCAGGGGGTGACACTGATGGAAGAGATCGCAGAAGCGCCACGGGTAGATGTTCCCGAGCATGTCATCGGCGAAGTGATTCGCGGCTTGTTGAGCAACGCCTTGGAGGCATTGAAAGGGCGAGATGACGGCATGATATGGATACGTCTTGAGCCGTATCGCACGGCTGGCGCAAAAGTCGTGGCGCGAATTGAAGACAATGGGCCGGGTGTTCCGGAGAGTATAAGGCAGCATCTCTTTGAGCCGTTCATTTCGCAAAGTACGGGGCGCGAGCGGCTGGGGCTGGGGTTGTTTTTGGCCGCAAGCCTGCTGGATATGTATGATGGCCGCATTCGGTACGAAATGAGATATGGCGGCGGTGCCAGTTTCGTGATTGAGCTGCCGCCGGCGCGATTCACCCGTGGTCAACCCTATCACTGGTTTGCCGGAGGAACAACCGCGTGAGTCGCATTCTAGTCATCGACGACGAAGCCGCGCTAGGTGAAAACATCCAGCGCATGCTGCGCTCCCGCGGCGACGCCGTGTCCGTTTGTGTGGACCCCGCCAAGGGACTAGCCGAATGTCTCGCCAACCCGCCGGACCTGGTTCTGCTGGACGTGCGCATGCCGGGCATGTCTGGCGAAGAGATATTTGCGCGGCTGCACGAGGTTCATCCGGGGCTCCCCATTGTTTTCCTCACTGCTTTCGGATCAGTAGAGAGCGCGGTGCTGGCGATGCGTAACGGCGCTTTTGACTACCTGCAGAAGCCCTTCAAGCGGGAGGACCTGCTGCTGGTGGTGAAGCGGGCTCTTTCCCGCGCACATCTGGAACATCAGGTGGAGGAGCTCAAGGGGCGGCTTGAGGCCTTGGGAGAAGCAGATGCAGCCCAGACGCGAAGCCCCGCGATGCTGGATCAGATGGAAAGATGCCGCCGCGCTGCAATCACTGACGCCACGGTGATGATCCTGGGCGAGAGCGGCACCGGCAAGGAGGTAACGGCCCGTTTTATCCATAACCAAAGCCGGCGCAAGGATGGGCCCTTTGTGCCCGTCGAGTGTAGCGCCATGCCGGGCTCGCTGATCGAGAGCGAACTCTTCGGCTATGAGCGCGGCGCCTTCACTGGCGCGGAGCGTACCAAAAAGGGGCTGATCGAATCGGCAGACGGTGGCACGCTGTTTCTGGACGAGATTGGGGATTTAGGAGTCGAGCTGCAAACCCGGCTCTTCCGGTTTGTGGAGGAACGGGCTTTGCGACGGCTGGGCGGCCTAGCTACCGTGCGCGTGGATTGCCGCATCCTGTGTGCAACCAACCAGGATCTGCCGGCCAAGATCAAGGCGGGAACGTTTCGAGAGGAACTCTTCTACCGCCTGAGCGTGATCACGGTCAAGCTGCCAGCTCTGCGCGAACGGCCGGAGGACATTCCTCCCCTGGCGCGTTTTTTTCTGGAGCGTTTTTCCCGCCACTACGGCAAGAGCCTGTCGGGGTCGCCGCAGTTCTATGAAGCGCTGCTGAGGGAGCGCTGGCCGGGCAATGTACGCCAACTGAAGAATGTGATGGAGAGGCTGACAGCGCTGCATTCCGGAGGAGTGCTGGGGCCGATTGACCTCGCCGAGGACTTTCCGCCGGCGGAGGTCGCTAGCAACCTTTCAGCGCTTCCATGGAAAGATGCGCGAGAACAATACCTGGCCAGTTTTGAGCTCTCGTACGCCCAGGCCGTGTTGGCCCGTTGTGGGGGAAACCTCAGCGCCGCCGCGCGCGAGGCCGGGGTGGATCGGAAGACCTTTTACGTGCTCCTCAAACGGGAGAAAGAGCAACCGACTGGGGAGCCCATTCCCCGGATGGAACCGGAAACCGGGGAATGATATCCCCACCATTCGGGGCGCACTCTCCGTACATTGTTGATACTAAAGATCGTGGTCTTTGGCTCCTGGAGTGCTAAAGCATAAGACAGGAGCTCCCGCATATGAAACTCTGGACCCTAAGCATAATGACCATTTTGCTGGTAAGCGGCATTATCCTGCTGATGCCCCAGCCAGCGAACGCCATTCCGGCATTCGCCCGGAAGTACGGCGTTAAGTGTTACACCTGTCATACAGTTCCGCCGGCATTGAACAAGAACGGTTATATGTTCAAGCGGCTTGGCTATCGAATGCCGCCGGACGAGATGGACGGGACCAAGCCCGCACCCAAGATCAGCGCACTTGATAAGGACATCAGGTTCAGCCTTACGAACTCGATGGCGTTGATTCTCCAGGCCAGCGTTACCAACGACAAGACAGTCGCCGACACGGGCAACACGGTCTCCGCATCTCCCGTCTCGTCCTGCAACTCCGGAACTGTCGCCACGCAGCAAAGCTCTTCATGCTCCAGCTTCAACCTGGACGAAGCGGCTCTGTTCGTGGCCGGATCTGTACCGGAGACCGGTTTCTCCTACTTCGGCCACTATGAGCTTTACCAGGGTGGCGATAACTTCCTCGAACAGGGGTTCGGAGTTTACACGGGCGGACGAGCCAACAGCAGCTATTTCATCAAAGCCGGCGAGATGCACATGCAGGAGGGCGAGGGAACACGGGCAGCCATGTTCTATAACCTCTTTGCTGATCCCGCTTTCACCCTCACCAACGTCGATCCCATCAGTTTTTCTCTCGATCAGCACCCGGTCGGAATAGACGTTGGCTATACTCACGCCTCGAATTACTTCAAGAATATCTTCGCCATCTCAGCCAAGGTTACCAACGGACTGAATGCGGACGGGAGCGAGATTCTCGATTCCTCCACGAAGAATTCCAAGGATGTGTGGGTTGACGCGGATTACTGGTTCGGACCCGACGGCGGCGTGACGGTGATGATGTATCACGGGTCCAAGGATCAGAATCAGACTCCTGCTGCCCCAGCGAGTCCCTTCACTTTTCGACCGAATATATGGCGGACCGGCGCCTTTGCCAACTATCTCTTCTTTGACAAGCTGGATGTCTTAGGTGGCTATATTCGCAGCGAGGACGACTGGCAGTGGACGCAGGGTGGCACGATGTCGCACTACATCTCCAACTCTGTCCGTGGAGAAGCAGACTACTACTTCAAGCCGGGCACGGTTGTCATGGCGCGCTACGACCACGCGTTTGAAACCATTGGTCCAAACCCGACGATGCATACGCAGGCCTGGGGCATCGGCGGCGAGCGTGCTTTAACTCCGCTAGGGAACGTTGTGCTGCGTGCCGCCTATAACCAGGAGCACGATGGCGATCCGGTTGCGCTTGCGGGCACGACCGATAAACTCTTCCGGTTGGATATCCGGTATATGTGGTAAGGAGAGACCAGGATGAAAATGGCATTTCGCATACTCACGATCGCAGGTATGTCGCTCACGCTCTTTATGGCGGCGCAAAGCGCTGGCAATGTGACGCTCCCGCAGGACAAGGGGCCCGATAAGGTCAATGTATCCGCCTACCCCGCCGAGCAGCAGAAGGGGTACAAGGTATTTACGGAGAAGTGCTCCAAATGCCACTCGATTGCGCGACCCATCAATACCACGATGACCGATCCGGAATGGAGCCGCTATGTCAAGCGCATGATGCACAAGCCGAACTCGGGCATCAGCGACGCGCAAGGGAAGACGATCTACGAGTTTCTGGCCTATGACCAGGAGAACCGCAAGGACAAGAACCCATCTGCGTTCTTCAAGTCACTCAGCGATGAAGAGATTGAGAAGTTGAAGGCTCAGCAGCGCTAGAGCGTTGTGCCGCTCTGGCGGCCTTGTAATTGAAGCCTGCAAGGCGTCGCTGCCTTCGATCCCGGCGAGCATCAGGCCAGCTCGCCGGGACCCTTTTGGTGAGATTTGTTTGCGTGGGGAATACATGAGTTATTCCATCAAAATCCCGGACCAGGAATACTTCGACAGGAATATTCCATGCCAGTCCGCTTGTCCGATCTATACGGAATGTGGCCGCTATGTGCAGGCCATCGGGATATCGAAGGATGAGGAAGCGTACCTATTGGCCCGTGCGCCGAATCCCTTCGCCTATGTACTGGGAAGAATCTGCGCGCACCCCTGCGAAGATAACTGCCGGCGCGGTAAGATCGACGAGCCAATCGCCATCTGCGCGTTGAAGCGCTACGCAACCGATCGCCACAACCTGGGCATGGGGCACGATCCAGCACGGAAGAAACTGCCTCTCGCTCCCAAGCGCGACAAGCGGATCGCCATTGTGGGCGCCGGCGTCTGTGGCCTTACCTGCGCGCATGACCTGGCCCTGCTGGGCTACACGGTAGAAGTCTTCGAGTCCGCACCCGTCCCTGGGGGAATGCTTTACCTTGGTATTCCTCAGTTTCGCCTTCCGCGGGAAATCATCAAGATGGAAGTGGACAACATCCTGGCCATGGGCGTCACACTGCACACTCGCGTAACGCTGGGGCGCGACCTTTCTTTCTCTGAACTCCGCTCAAAGTTTGATTCGGTTCTCTTAGCCACCGGGCTCAACAAGGGCCGCGATCTGAATATCCCAGGCGCACACCTGGCGGGTGTTTACAACGGCATCGACTTTCTCATCAACGTTAATCTGGGCTTTGAGATTGAACTGGGCAAGCGTGTCGTTGTTGTTGGCGGCGGAAATGTGGCAATTGATGTGGCGCGCGCCGCCGTGCGGCTTGTGCAGGAATCGGTTGGCTTTGCCGAACAGGATGAGGATGCCAAGGGTCTACAGCCAGCCTTCGATGCAGCCCGCATGGCGTTGCGCTCTGGCGCTGAAGAAGTGGACATGGTCAGCCTCGAATCCCGCGCCCAGATGCCCGCCTGGAAAGGCGAAGTCGACGAGGCGGAGCATGAAGGCATCGTGGTGGACAACGGCTGGGGGCCCAAGGAGATTGTAGGCGAAAACGGCGTCGTCACAGGACTGAGGGTGCGCCGCTGCCTCACGGTCTTCGATGAAAATGGCCGCTTCAATCCCGCCTTCAGCGACGAGGAGAAGATCATTCCTTGCGACAGCGTGATCCTGGCCATCGGGCAGCAGGCCGACCTCTCGTTCCTTAGTGGCGATGACGGCGTTCAGGTGACGCCGCGCGGCATTCTTAAAATAGACGAAAACCTGATGACCACAGCCCCAGGGGTCTTTGCCGGCGGTGACGTGGCCTTCGGGCCTCGAGTTTTGGTGGAGGCCGTTGCCAACGGACACAAGGCGGCGCGCTCGATACACGTCTTTCTCAACGGCATGACAAAGAAGACAGTCTTGAGCCGCTTCCGCATCCTGCCCAACTGGGAGATGCCGCGCGGCTTTCTTTCCACGCCGCGGCAGAAGATGCCAGTGCTGTCCGCCAATCGGCGCATCGGCATCGCCGAAGTGGAGTTGGGCTTTGACGAGGAGCAGGGCCGCGCCGAAGGATTGCGCTGCCTCAACTGCCAGGTCAACACGATCTTCGATGGCTCGAAGTGCATCCTCTGCGCGGGTTGTGTCGATGTTTGCCCGGAGAACTGCCTGCGTCTGGTGGACCTGGTGCAGGTGAAGGGCGATGCGCGCTACGACGCACTGATCCAGAACCGCTACGGTGTGCCGGCTGCAGAGCTCCAGGCTGGCCAGGCGGGCGCCATTATCAAGAACGAAGAGAAGTGCATTCGCTGCGGGCTTTGCGCCCAGCGGTGCCCAACCGGAGCCATCACCATGGAGGCTCTGGAGCGGCAAGAGCGGGAAGTCTTTGAATGAGGGTGCGAGGGATATGAATCGACGCGATTTTTTCAAGTTCAGTTGGGGAGCGATAGGCATTGCGGCGCTCTGTTCGGCGGTCGCAGTCAGTCTGGGAGCCGTGGTCCGGTTTCTAATTCCGAGCGTCTTTTATGAGCCGCCGCAGACGTTCAAGATTGGCGAACCTGGAGATTTTCCGTTCGGCCCCCCTACGTTCCTCGTTGACGAAAAGATCTTCGTGTTTCGCGACCACGACAAAGGATTTGCCGTGGCTAGCGCGGTCTGCACCCACCTGGGCTGCACGGTGGCGCACTTCTCAAGCGATCAGCGCTTCCATTGCCCATGCCATGGCAGCGTCTTTGCCGCCGATGGCTCGGTGCAGCATGGCCCCGCGCCGCGCGCCCTGGACTGGTTTGAGGTGACGCAGGCTCGCGACGGGCAGCTTCGTGTCGACAAGGACAAAGTAGTCCCGCCCACTTACCGGTTGATGGTGTAACGATGAATCTGATTCGCGAAATCTGGCAATCGATCGTGCGGCGTGATCCGCTCTCCACCGACAAGGGAAAGTCCGAGCTGGTCTTTCTCAACGTGTGGCTGCACATTCATCCCGCAAAGGTAAAGAAAGAAAACATGAAGTTCAGGCATACTTTTTACCTGGGCTTCATCACCTTCTTTCTCTTTCTCATACTGGTCACCACCGGTATTGCGCTGATGGTTTATTATCGGCCCTACCCGCCACAAGCTTACCAGGACATGAAAGACCTTCAGTTTGTCGTCTTTATGGGGCCTTTCCTGCGGAATATGCATCGCTGGGCGGCGCATGGCATGGTGATCTGCGTTTTTCTGCATATGTGCCGGGTCTTTTATACCGGCTCCTATAAAAAGCCGCGCCAATTCAACTGGGTAATCGGCGTTCTGCTGCTGCTGCTGACGCTCAGCCTCTCCTTCACGGGCTATCTTCTGCCCTGGGATCAACTGGCTTTCTGGGCGATCACCGTCGGCACCAACATTGGCAGTTACGCACCGCTGATCGGCGGGCAGTTGCGGGAGCTTCTGCTCGGCGGCCACAGCGTCGGCGAGGGCGCACTGATTCGCTTTTATGTTCTGCACGTCGCAGTGCTTCCCGCTGCAATGATCCTGCTCACCATCGTCCACTTCTGGCGCGTCCGCAAGGATGGCGGCCTCTCACGGCCCATTTGGAAGCTGAAGGGGAAGAAGGAAGAACTGGTCACCATCGGCGCTCCGGCCCAGACCCCGCCACTAGTAGCAGCTGCTGCCTCCAAAGACAAGACTTACGGGCTGATGGAAGTAGTCAGCGGGAAGCCCATCTTCGAGACGATCACTCCGGAAGAGGAAGAGGATACGGTCTTCTCGTATCCGTATGCCTTTGTCCGCGAGGCGGTGGTGCTGATGGCAACCGTCACCACCATCATGACCATGTCGCTCTTTCTGAACGCGCCGTTGGAAGAACTGGCCAACCCCGCCAAGACGCCCAATCCAGCCAAAGCGCCGTGGTATTTTCTGGGCTTGCAGGAGCTGGTGAGCCACTCCGCGCTGCTGGGCGGCGTCGTTGCGCCGGCGGTGATGGTGCTTCTGCTGCTGGCTATTCCGTACCTTGATCGCAATCCCAGCCGCCGACTCGCCGACCGCAAGCTGATTCTTTGGCTCTTCACCATCTTTGTCGTCGCCAACCTGATTCTTATCGTGATTGGAACCTTCTTCCGCGGACCGGGCTGGGCACTGGTTCCACCCTGGGTTCATGTTGTCGGAGGTGCGGAGTAATGGAACGCAGACTACAACAGTTTTTCTTCGCACTCAGCCTTCTGGCGCTGGCTCTGATTCTGGCCGCCGCCTGGCAGGCCAATACGCCTTCTTGGAAGAACTATCAGCGTGCCTACTTTCAACTGGAGGCGCAGGAGGAGCCTAACGCCATCACCAAGGCAGCGGTTCTGGCAACGCCGCCTGAGATTCACCAGGTGCTGCTGCCGGGCTTGCAGCGCGTGGACCGCTGCACCACTTGTCATCTGGGCGTGGAAGACCCCACGATGAAGAATGCGCCCGAGCCGTTTCGCTATCACGCCAACTTGGGGCCGCACGTTCCGTCTAAGTTTGGCTGCACCATCTGCCATGGCGGCCAGGGGCTGGCAACAGACAAGGAAGGCGCACACGGTAGCGTTCCATTCTGGCCAAACCCGCTGCTCTCCAGGGACTACATTCGTGCCTCTTGCGGTGGATGCCACAAAGAAGGCGATGTGCCAGGCGTACCGGAGTTGACCGAGGGCCGCCGCCTCTTTGAAACCCAGGGTTGCCGTGGATGCCACAAGCTCAATGGCGTGGGCGGAAGCATCGGCCCCGACCTCACTGCGGAAGGCGCCAGCCGCCGCTCTCCCGACTGGCTTGAACGCCATTTCCTGGCTCCCAACGCGGTCTCCTCCGGCTCCGCCATGCCCAACTTCCATTTCACCAAAGAGCAGGCGCGCGACCTCACCTATTACATGCTCTCCCTCACCAACGAAGAGATGGGAAGCTATTTTTCAAGCGTGCGCCTGATTCCCAGTCCGGAATATGGTCGCCAATTGTTTGTCGAGAAAAACTGTCTGGCTTGTCATGCCGTTGGTGGAGCAGGAGCAAAGACTGCCCCCGACCTGCTCGGCGTAACCAAGCGTCACTCAATCGAATGGCTCGACGAACAATTGGTGAATCCGGAGCTTGTGTATCCCGGTAGCTCCATGCCGGAATATGATCTTGATGCCAATGCCCGCAAGGCGCTTATTGCTTACCTGGCATCCGCCACTTCAGAAGATGTGCAGTCGATCCTGTCTCGGAAGACTCGGACGATGACACCCGAGGATGTCGCTATCGAGGCGGGCAAGCAGGACTTCGCGCGCTTCGGATGCGTGGGCTGTCACGGGACAGAGCTGCAAGGGGGCGTCGCCAATCCCAACGCCCAGGGCGGCGAGGTGCCTTCGCTGCTGCACGTCTCCGACGATTACACCAAGGATGAAATCATCGCCATCATTCGTAACGGCAGGGTGCCTCCCATTGAAAATGCCGCCGGACCCGCACCGCCGCTTTACATGCCCTCGTGGAAGCATGTGCTGAGCGACGAAGACATCAACCGCATTGCCGACTATCTCTGGTCGAAACAGCAGAAGACGAAAGAGAGTTGGTAGATATTAATCCGTTGCTGCGTAACCGCATTACACTCGGATTCCGTTCCTCGCGAGACGATAGGATCCCGGCGCCGTGGCGAAAATCGAATGCTCACAATTCGGTCGATGCCGCGTTTCATGATGCATTCGTTGCAAATCATTGTCAGGACGGACTCGGTTCTCTCTTTTCCAATGCGGAGGCTCACCCTTTTGCAGTCTTTATCCAAATCTCGATCAGCCGTCGCGGTAACTCTGTTGGCGACGGCCTCCTTCGCTGCAACTGCGGTGGCACGAGCTCCGCAAAGCTCGCAGAGTTCAACGACAGGCACGCCGCTCGCTCCGCCCCGCACTTTTCCGGCGCCTACCAACCTGAAGGTGCTGCCTCAAAACCTGACAGGAAAACAGGTACACGACATTATGGAGCAGTGGGCACATTCTCTCGGTGTTCGTTGCAATTCCTGCCACACCGAAGATCTTGATGCCGTTGGCCCGGACGGGCGTCCGCGTCTCAAGTTTGCGGATGATTCCAAGCCGATGAAGGCGAGCGCGCGGTTTATGTACACCATGACCGACGAGATCAATGCCAACTATATCGCCAAGGTCAAGGGCTTCGACATGCCTGTCACCTGTGGTACCTGCCATCGCGGTCAGGTAAAACCCGAGCCATTCCCAATCGAACCGCTCATCGAACCACCTCCTGCGCAGGACCAGCCAAGTGGAGAACAAAGGCCAGAGCCGAAATGAAGGAATTCCATGACACCCTCGCAGCAAAGCGCAGGACAAAGCGGCAATCCATCACAACTATGCTCAAGAAAGCGATTGAGCCCTCGCGATGAAGAACTGAATCCTTACCCGCTGGTCAAGATTGACAGGGCATGGGGTTGGCGAAGGACGAACGACGCGCATGCCCAGTATGAATCCCGCCCGAGGTGAGAATTGATGCATCGTGATTCGCCAGTACTGCGGAAGCTCATGGGTGCGGTCGTGGGAAAGAGGCCCAGCCCGCGAGGGCGTTACACGTTGTTGCTGGGCGCGGCGATGCTTTGTGCAACAGCAATGGCGGCTCAGCCAGACGATGCCAAGCCCGGAGTCCACCAGGCCATTCAGCCGGCTTCAAGCAATTTAGCGGGCGTTGCCGCCTGCGCGACATGCCACAAGGAAGTTGTGAAGGGTTTTGCTGACAATCCGCACAGCAGAGCGGCGCTGACGCATGGCGGCAATGGCGTGACCTGCGAGAGCTGTCACGGCCCCGGAAAGGCACATGTGGAGGGCGGCAATGCCACCACTATCTTCAATCCAGCCACGGCCACGGCCAGAGAGACGGATGAAAAATGCCAGGCATGCCACGGCAGACATGGAAACTTCGAGCGCTCGGCCCACGGCAAGGGCAATGTAAGCTGCATCGGCTGCCACGCCATTCATGCTCCCGGCGCGCCGAAACATCTTCTCAAGATGGAGCAGCCCCAGCTCTGCTTCCAGTGCCACAGCGACGTCAAACCACAGTTCTCCATGACCTCTCACCACCACAAGGTAGAAGAGGGTTTGATCGACTGCACAGACTGCCACGATGCGCATGGTGACCTAGGAGAAAATACGCTGCGGTCTTCCAGATGGCAGTTCATGATTTGCACTAAATGCCACACGGCAACAGCCGGTCCCTTCGTTTATAAGCACGCTGTGGTCCAGGCCGAGGGTTGCAGTGCTTGCCACTTCCCGCACGGAGGGCCGAATCCCCATCTGCTGATTCAAGCCAATGTGAATACAATTTGCCTGCAATGTCACTTGCCGTCGCCTAACTCCACAACGGGCCTGCCGACCGTGCCGGAGCACATCCAATCGGCTCACAGCCAGTCGTGTATCAACTGTCACACAAGCATTCATGGCTCCAACGCGAGTGACGTGTTCCTTAGCTCTAAGCCGGGGAGGGGCCAGCGCTGATTTGACATGCGGATATGAGGAGATTTCTGAGCAGGTCGTCTGCTGGGGTCATTCTCCTGATTGTGCACGGCGGGAGTTTTGGCCCAGCATAGACTGACTTCGAGGTTCTGCATCCATTTGTAAATGGAAGGATCGCGAATGAGGGCTGTGCCGGAGCAACGATGATTGGGCAGCGTCGAGCAGCAGAATCGCGATGCTCGTCTTGCTATGTGGCTGCCACTGATCGTAGGCCTACTCGTGCTTGTCTGCAAAGTGGCTGCATATCTGCTTACAGGATCTTCGGCGATCTCTTCCGATGCAGCGGAATCGGGTGGCGTCCCTTGTCTGGCCGGGCCCCGAAGCAGGTATCGAAGGTACAAACAAAGGTACAATTTCGTCGCCCCTATGCTCTCTAAAGGACTTACGGCTTCTTGGGATTCCTCAGAGCGATCTGTAAGTCTATGATTCTTATAGTACTTGCACTCTGTCACGGCAGAGGTCGCGGGTTCGAGCCCCGTCGTCCCCGCCAGATTCTATAGGACTTAAGTCCAATCTGGCATGTGACATTAAAGTACTAAAAAGTACAAGTTCAGATTTTATCCCTTTTTGGGGTGGGCTGGAAAACAAGTTCTGGGACCAGAAGAGGCTCCCGGTTTGCGGGGGCCTCTTTTGATTTATGCAGCCAACACTGATCCGATGTCGATCCAATTTCGCATGGCAATCGCGAGGTCGTTTTCGGGTACCCTCACTGTACTTCTGGGTCTGGATTTCAACGCCGATGAGGGCTGTGGCTTCCTTCTTGGCCTCGATCACGCCAACGGCCTGCCCGTCAGCGAAAAGGAGGTGGTCGGCCTCGCCAAAGCCGTGCCCCAGGGCGAATTCTCGGATGGCAACGCCTGGGCCGGTGTCGATGTTGGCATCGGCCCGGTCTTGGATAAGCCATCCGGCGGCAACGAGCATGCCGTCGATGGACTCGCGGGCTTTTTCTTCAGGCGTCAAAATTGTCAAAAAGCTCTTGGCAATCAGTGTATGACAACTACGAGGGATGTCCTATCCCGTTGTCGGAAGCCTCCCTATTTGCCGGTTTTGAACGGCTGGCTGAATTCGGATTGCCGGACTCAGAGGTTATAGATGTGGCAGTTGCTTGGTATCCGCGGAGACTCAACGACACGGGCTTTTTGGAAACAATCGTGCTGGTTTGTGTTTCAGGACACTGGGCGACATTTCGTTACTTATCGAATTATCATCCCGAAAAATCTGCGGCAGCGCCGGTCAACCCGCTGTTCCAAAAGGGGTCTGCCTGAGTCTCGATTCCACAACCCTTATGGAACAACGAAAAAAACTGAAAATCTTTCGCAAACCGTCCCGAAATGGCATCGCATCAGCGAATCGTATGTCAGTGAAAGCAAGAGTCGGAACTGAAACCACGCGAGTGTTTCAAAAGGTGTGGATTCTGGCACAGGCCGGAGACCTTACGAATCGCCGGGAGAGCGGAGCACCCTTTGGGTAATTGGTGTATATTTACACGGAAAAATACAGGGGAATTTGCGAATCCGATCTTCAAAAACCAGCGGAAGTATCCCTCTATATTTCGGAATAAAATCCATTTATTCGATCTACTCCGCAATTCAAGTGCCATATCAAACACGGAATTATCATCAACGAATCAGGGAATTGCATTTCCCTGATACAGGTTTTCCGGATCGGGCGTAGGCTTCGCCAACAGGACGCCCAGGGCGCAACTTGCCATTCGCGCCAGTTCTCCATCGGCGCGGCTGGTGAGAACGACTGGAACCTTGGCTCCCACCACAACGCCCGCAGCCAGCGCTCCGGCCAGGTATTCAAGCTCCTTGAAGAGGATATTTCCGGCTTCCAGATTTGGGACCATGAGAAGATCTGGGTCTCCCGCGACCTTCGATTTGATTTTCTTGATCTGCGCGGCTTCGGTTGAAATGGCATTGTCGAATGCGAGCGGACCATCGACTATTGCTCCGGTAATTTGTCCACGTTCGACCATCTTGCAAAGTGCGGCGGCATCGAGCGTCGATGGAATGGCCGCGTTAACCACCTCGACTGCTGACAGGATTGCAACCTTCGGGTTCACGACCTCGAGCGTAGTCATCATGTCGATGGCATTCTGCAGAATGTCGATTTTGGTCTCCAGATCCGGCTGGATATTGACGGCTGCATCGGTAACATACAGGGTCTTGTGATAGGACGGAACATCCAAAGCGAATACGTGGCTGATGCGTCGCCCGGCGCGCAATCCTCCTTCGCGTGAGACAACAGCGCCCATGAGTTCGTCTGTATGTAGCGAGCCTTTCATGAGCATCTGAACCTCGCCTTTACGAGCCATCTCAACGGCCCTGGTGGCGGCCGTGCGACTATTGTCGGTGTCAACGATCCGGATTGTTCCCAAGTCGAGTTGCATGGTTCCAGCAAGGCTACGGATCTTCGACTCGGAACCCACGAGGACGGGAATAATCAATTTGTCCTTGAATGCCTGGATGGCGCCCCCGAGAGATACTTCGTCGCACGGCCAGACAATCGCGGTTCTCACAGCCGGTTTGGAGTTTGCGCGTGCGATCAAGCCAAGGTAGTGGCGATAGGGATTGTTCACGATGAGCTGAGGTAGAGGGAGTGTGGACCAGCGGAGCTTTTTCAGAGGCGCGATGAGCTGGGCGGTGCCCGAAAAGATTGGCGTACCTGCGCCATTGCTCGCCTCGCAATCGAACGCAACCCTCTTTGTAGAGTCGTCCTTGGCCGTGACCTTCACCTTGACGAGAATGCGATCTCCAACGCGGATGCGATTATGGAACGAGAGCGATACGTTCGTCAGTGTGCATCCAGGCCCGGGTATATTCATGCTGAAAAGACCGGAAATCAGCGAGGCGCACCACATGTTTGGTCCTGTCGGAGGTATGCCTCCGGCACGATCGATAAGTTCATCGGAGTTCAGAACAGAGTGGAACCCGGAGATCGAGGCAAAAGCCATGGCGTCTTCCGTGGTCAACACGTGCTCTGTCCCGGCTGTGTCGCCAACTGAAATCTCGTCGTATGTCTTGCTCTCAATGAACCCCAAATCCATAAAGGCTCCTTCCCAGCCCAAACGCCGACTAATGTGCAAACTAGGTGCCATCTTATCTTCTCGGAGCACAGTATTAAGTGACTGCAGTCACCGATGCCCGCTAGCTACGAATCCAATGGCTCTCATCGAACCGAGGCGAATTGGCGGTTGTCCCAGCCAGGACACCGGGAGGTTCGCGGCCTATCAGCACATGCGACTCGCTCTCGCAGCGCTGGCTTGAGAAGCGGCCTGTTGGCGACGGATAAGCAGGTCCGTCCTCATTCGGAGCCTTCTATTGGCTTTGGGTGCAGAGAGCAGGCTTCTGAGAAGAAGCGCCAGATTTCCGCGCTGGCATTCGGTCCCCTGGGGTCGCCGTACCGGCTGCGCTGTGGAGAGCCCGACCAGGCGTGGCCCAGACCCTTAACCACCCATTCCTCCAACAAGAGGCGGCCATCCTTCTCCACAAAAATATGTCGTTGGTAGGCATGGCCGCCGGGTACCTGGCCGGCAGTGACCTCCTCTGTCACGGCCAAACTCCTCTCACCGAGCGATGCCGCCAGCCGTGCATTCGTCGCCGTCCACTGGGCAATTACCTGGCCGGCATTGACCATATGCACGTAAGGATCCGCCGTGCCCTGAAAGACGATCACGGGCATGCGTCGTCTCTGCTTGCATGCCAGGCCGGCGCGCATCGCGTCAAAGGCGAGTTGTCCTTGCTGCTCCGGGTCCGGCCCGCCGCGCTTCATAACGGTGAAAGCCTCGCTCATGCTGGCTGCGGCCTTGAATTCCGCTCCGGCGCAGATGGCGGCGGCGGCGAAGAGTTCCGGGTAGGTTGCTGCCAGTATGGAGACCATCGCGCCGCCCGCGGAAACGCCCGCCAGGTAAATCCGCTCCGGATCGACCGGGTGCGCGGAGCAGACCTGGCGGACGACTGCCGCGAGGATGGAAGGTTCACCCGCATCGCGCGCCTGGTGGCGGGGATGAAACCACTTCCAGCACCTCAAGAGATTGGCGCGGCGCGATTGCTCGGGATAGAGCACTAGGAAACGGCGGGCATCAGCGAGCTCGTTCATCCCCGAGATGCGAGCCATCTCCATGGCGTCGTGAGTGCAGCCGTGCAGCATCACGACCAGAGGAAAAGCACGCCCTTGTTCGAGCGCTGCGGGCGACCATAGTTTGAAGTTGCGCGCTCCCGCGGCCACATGCGCGCTCCCAGCGATCCATCCCCGTTCTGTCATGCGGGCGTGTCTCCTCTCTTGCGTAGTTTCCTGCTGTTCCTGGGGCCATTGCCAGCAGAGCCAGCCCGCGGGCCGGTTCACGGATTTGATCGGCGATCTTCGCCGCCCAGCACCTTTCCCGAACCAGGCCTCGCGTTCTGGGCGATCCACTAGTCTGGACGGTCTTTTCGGGGCACAAATCCAAGATGCTGATCAACGAGGGAGCCGCCAATTTGCTTCAACATATACGAACAAATCCGAACTCGCAATACTTTTACGAAGGAATCGTTGGGCGCTTTCGTCGGAGAAATTCATATACCTTTGAAAGTTTTTCTTGACAGCCCCTAATTTTGCGATGTAGATTCCTCCAACATGAGCGAACGCTCCACTTGGAGCGAGCGCTCGTCTTTGTTCCCGGAGCGAACCTGGAAATGCCCAAGCTTTTGGACAAAACAGTCGCCAAGAACAGGCTGAGGATTGAGCGGGCTGCGCTGGCCCTGTTTACCCGGCAGGGCTTCAACGGCACCACCGTCCGGCAGGTCGCCGGCAAGGCCGGTGTTTCCATGGGCCAGCTCTACCTCTACTATCCGACCAAGGAAGATATCTTCATTGATCTGGTGCAGCACATGGAGCAAAAGCTGGAAGCCATCCGGCAGAAGGAATTGCTTCCCCTGATGCAGTCTCCAGATCCCCGGTCGCTTAAGAAGCTGGGCATGGCCGTGGGCCGGGTGGTAGCGGAGAATCTGGACTATTGGCGGCTGATGTACGTCGACGTCGTCGAGTTCCGCCACAAGCACTTCATTCGCAGCTATCGCGAGGTTGCCGGGGGGCTGCGAATCTATTCGACGGCCTTGTTTCAAAAGGCCCCGATCCCCTTTGCCCCGGATGTGGATCCCGGGCTCGCCTACATCAGTTTGTATCTCCAGTTTGTCACCTATTTTCTGATGGAGAACCTGTTCGGCGCCAAGCGCTATCTGGGTGTTAGCGACGAAGAAGCCATCGATCAATTTGTCCGTCTGTATACCCGTAGCCGCAAGGGCCGAGCTTCGAAATCGTGATGTCCCCACGAGGAGGAGTTATGCGAGTGCGATTTACCGGAATGCTGCTGGCCGCGGCCGGCATACTCTGTTTCATGGCGCCTCTGATGCAGGCGCAGACGCCCACTACGGGCGAGATTGTGGGCGTGGTGACTGATCCCCACGGCGCCCTCTTAGTCGGCGCAAAAATCGTCCTGACCAGCGACGCCGGCGTACGGCGCGAGACGCAAAGCGGCAGCAATGGCCGTTACGTCTTTCCCCTGCTCGACCCCGGCGTGTACCAGATCGAGGCTACGCACAGCGGGTTTGCGGCCATCAAGTTAGAAGGCATTATTGTGCAGATCACCGAGGCCACCGTCGTCGACGTGGCCCTCAAGCTTGCCGGCGAGACGACTACCGTCAAGGTAACCACCGCGGCGCCACTGCTACAGACTGAGAGTTCCGCGCGCGGCGTGGTCATTGACGAGGCCCAGGTGCGCGATTTGCCCCTGCCTACGCGCAACTTCCAGCAATTGCTGGCGTTAACGACGGGCGTCTCCGGTTCCATCCAGAACTCTTCCGATCTGGGCCGGGGAGACGCCGCAGTCTATGTTAACGGACAGCGCGCGATCTCCAACAATGTGCTGATCAATGGCGTCGATGCCAACTCCATCGGCACCGGATCAACACCCAATCTGGCCGTTCCCTCCATCGACTCGCTGCAAGAGTTTATCGTGCAGACGAGCATGTACGATGCCTCCTCGGGCCGCAACACCGGCGGCAACATGGCAGCGGTGACCAAGTCGGGCACCGACAAGGTGCACGGCGATCTTTACGAGTTCGCGCGCAATACGGTTCTGGACGGCAATAACTATTTCCTCAACGCAGAGGGCACCTCGCGGCCCACTTACAACCGCAATCAGTATGGCGGAACGTTGGGCGGACCGTTGGCCAAGGGCCGCGCCTGGTACTTTGTCTCCTACCAGGGAACGCGCGAAACCAACGGCACCTCGCTGACTAACTCACTTTCCACGATGCTGGTACCTTCCTTTTTGGGCACGGCGCGCGATCTTCCATCACTGGAGGCCCTGTCTCTGTGTTACAACCCCGCGTATTACGGGTATATCGATGCCGTGGCGGTGCTGGCGCTCCAGGCCAAGCTGCCGAACGGGCAGTACATGATCCCTTCGATCCCAGGCGTCACCACCGGCGATTGTTCGCCGGGACAGACGCCCGGCACGGTCGCGGAGACCGTTCCCTCAAACTCCACCTACGAAGAAGACCAGTTCAACACCAATCTGGACATCAAAATCAATAACGCCAACCGCTTTTACGGCAAGTTTTTCTTTGCCAGCAACCGCGAAAATCAGGCGCTCTACGATCAGTTCGGAGACGGCAACCCGCTGCAGGCGCCGGGCTGGCCAACGGAGGAAGACATCACCCAGCGGCTACTCTCCGTAGGAGTCACTTCGCTGATCTCCAATCATGTGCTGAATGATGCTCGCTTCGGCTCCAGCCTGATTTACGGTCCGGGCAAGCCATCGCAACCCATCACCAGTGCGCAGTTGGACATTGCATCGCCCTTGAGCGGCGAATTCCCCGGCATGCCGACCATGTCGTTCCCCAACATGTTCACGTTGGGGCCGTCTCCGCTCGGCATTACCTACGCGGCAACCAACACCTTCGGCGGCAGCGATATGGTGACCTGGACCAAAGGCGCACATGCAATGAAGTTCGGCGGCGAATACAAACGGCAGGAGCTGGACGCTCCTTATTTCGACGTCTTCCCCAACGGCGAGATCTTTTACCTGGGCTTCCTTGACGGTAACCCGTTTGAGGATTTTCTCTCCGGGCTCGCCGGATTGTCGGTAATAGGCTCGGGCACCAACAGCATACACAATCGCGCCAATGATTTTTCCGCCTTCTTCCAGGACGACTGGAAGGCCACACCGCGTCTGACACTCAACTTGGGCGTGCGCTATGATTTCTTCGGCCCCACCACCGAGACCGACGGCCATTTTGTTGACTTCGATCCCACCAAGGCAACAACCGCGCCTTTGGAGATACCGGGATTGACCGCAGGTTGCCCGGCCACACCCAGCCTCTGCGGTTCGATTGTGACCGGCGGATTTGTCCAGGCCGGCAATGGCAACCTGCCAGGATATCCCAAGGTCAGCGACGGCCTGGTGAATCCCAACTACAAGAACTTCGGGCCGAGAATCGGCTTCGCCTACCAATTGACGGGCAACGGCAAAGTAGTTCTGCGCGGCGGTTACGGCATCTTCTTCGACCGGCCCAACATGAGACTGTATAACACCCAGTTGTTCAACATGCCCTACGAGATGATGGCCACGGCGCTGGCCACCGGCAATGAGGCTCCCTTTGTGGATGTTCCTCCGCCCAGCGCCTTCCCACTGACGCCCGCAGCCAATCCCACCATCTTCCCTCTTGGCGGATATCCGGCTCTGCTGCCGGTGACGCCGTACGGCGCGACCACGCCGATTGATACGCTGGTTCCTGCCACCGGCATCTATCCAGATATGCACGACTGGGGTATTCCTTACGTGCAGCAGTTCAACCTAGGCGTGCAGACCAGCTTCGCCAAGGACTGGATGCTGGATGTGGGCTACGTCGGCTCGGAAGGACGCAAGTTCCCCCGCTTGTTCTCGTTCAATCAGGCTGCGACTCCGGCGTTCGGCGGGTTGTATGCGGCGGGAAGCCTCGGCGGGCCATTCTTCCCGGGCTTTGGCAATCTGGCTGCACCCGGATTAGGCAGCTTCCTGATGGAGAGCAACTCGAATTCCAATTACAACTCTCTCCAGATGACCGTCAACAAACACTTCTCCAAGGGCCTTCAGATGTTGCTCAGCTACACCTACTCGCATTCTCTGGACGACTACTCTGGAACGGATGTGAGCGACATCTCGCTGATCCCGGGCAACATGGTGGATGAAAAGAAGAACTATGGCACCTCGGACTTCGACCGCCGACAGCGCTTCGTCGCCAGCTATCTGTATGACCTGCACAATTTTTATCGCGGCGACTCGGCCTTCGGACGGGGATTACTGAACTCCTGGAGCGCGTCAGGCATCATAACTCTGCAAACCGGCCTGCCGTTTTCTGTTTACGGCGAAGATACGGCGTTTGCGGCCACCACGGCCGACCTCGCGCCGGGCGCAACCATCGGGTCGGCGATCAAGAGCGGCAACGTAAAAGACCGCTTGAATGCTTACTTCAAGACCAGCGTTTTCGTTGTGCCTTCGGCCTTCGGAGACTTCGGGCAATTGGGGAGAAACATCCTGCGCGGGCCCAAGCAGATCAACACCGACTTCTCCATTATCAAGAACATTCCGGTCAGGGCTGGACAACGAGCCGAGATCCGGGCCGAGTTCTTCAACCTGTTCAACAACGTGAACTGGGACAACCCCATCAACATCGCTACCTCGTATAACTTTGGGCAGATCGTGGACACTACCACCGGGCCCAGAGTAATTCAGTTCGCGGCCAAGTACACCTTCTAGGAGCGTTATGAAAGACACGGGCTTGCGTGGCAAGGTTGTCATCGTTACCGGCGCGGCAGCGGGTCTAGGCCGCGCCACGGCCCGCCAGTTCGCCAGCGAAGGCTGCCGTGTGGCCGCATGGGATGTGAAGGAAGCCGTCCAGGAGGAACTTCTGGGCGAGCTGGCGGCACTGGGCGGAGAGCCGATCTTCCGTAAGACCAACGTAAGCGATGCAGGCGATGTGGAGGCTGCGGTCGCCGAGATCATTGCGCGCTGGAACAGGGTCGATGTGCTGATCAACAACGCAGGCATCCTGCGCGACGCCCAGCTGGTGAAATGGAAGGACGGGCAGATTGCAAGCGTGATGAGCGAACCGGACTTCGATGCGGTGATCGCGGTGAACCTCAAGGGCGTTTACCTCTGCGCCCGCGCGGTGGTGCCGCACATGATCCGCAATGGCTCGGGAGTGATTCTGAATGCTTCTTCGGTTGCGGGCATCTACGGCAACTTCGGGCAAACCAACTACGCGGCCACCAAGGCCGGGGTGATTTGCTTCGCGCAGACCTGGGCCCGCGAGCTGGGTAGATATAACATCCGCGTCAATGCCGTTGCGCCGGGCTTCATGGCCACAGAGATGGTGCGGCAGATGCCGCCCAAGGTGCTGGAATCCATGGTCTCCCACACTCCGCTGGGGCGCATGGGAAGGCC